>Ga0315281_10001904_pt1 | contig 31046 bp, 31 predicted proteins | sample YL17G07_0_MG_FD_204540 | JGI IMG/M metagenome (GOLD analysis project Ga0315281, IMG submission 204540) | Sediment microbial communities from Yellowstone Lake, YNP, Wyoming, USA - YL17G07_0 | ecosystem: Environmental > Aquatic > Freshwater > Lake > Sediment | place: USA: Wyoming | collected...
GAGGAAATAGGCGGCCAGCACCTGCCTGCCGGTAGGCAGGGAGGACCACCCCAACATAGAAAAAATGATGTAGGGGAGCCACTCAGTGGGCTCCCCCTAAAGGTCGAATTTATCTCTGAGAGCAACAATAGATTGGACCTTCAGGTGAAGGCTGCAGAAAATGTACTGTTGGTATTGGGCGATACCTACTATCCAGGATGGAAGGTCTTGGTAGACGGGAGACCCCAAAAGATTTACCGGGCGAATTACGCCTTTCGGGCAGTCCCTCTCAATGCCGGGACACACCGGGTTGAGTTTATTTACGATCCGATGAGTTTCAAGTTGGGCGCTGGAGTAACCTTTCTGGGAATCCTGGGTTGCATTGTTTTTGGATTGGTCACTTGGTATAACCCCAGGTACAGGCGTAGGGTAGCCCCTCCGCAGGCTCTCGAAATCGGGCGGCCACGGAGGGCCGCCCCTACGAAAAAATTAATTTCAATGTAGGGGAGCCTCTCCGCGGGCTCCTAAATCCCAGGATACAATGGGACACAACCACAAACGTAAGACCATCCGTTTAAATAAGGGATTATACCAGATAAAAGATCAACCATTTTCCATTACCATCTGTACCCATAACAGCATTCCGTTATTAGAAAAATATAGAGAGTTGATGTTCAAGTCAATCATGGAAGGTCCTTTAAGCAAAGAGTCTGACCTATTGGCAGTTTGTGTTATGCCTGATCATGTCCATCTTTTATTAGCACCTATTTCGGAAAATATTATTGATCTTATTGGAAGGTGGAAAAGCTATACAACTCATTTGATAGAAATGAAAGGTTACAAGGGAAGGGTGTGGCAGCGGAGTTTCTATGCCCATGCCTTACGCAAAGACGAAGACATAATGAAGGTTGGAGAATATATTGTCTATAATCCTGTGCGAAAGGGGATCGTGCAGAGTTGGACGGACTATCCTTATTCTTGGCATAAATGGATGTAAACCCCGTTAGAAAGGGTGGGAGTTAAAGCCCCATCTTTTCTAAGATGAATATTGTTTATTTCTATCATCCCCGCCATAAATGGCGGGGCTTTCTAACGGGGTAAAACGGGCGGCCGCACCTGCCTGCCGGTAGGCAGGGAGGGCCGCCCCCACGGAATTTAATTTTTTGGGCAAAGGCCCTTCCTCTTTAATAAGCCACCCGATCCACCTCATCGAGCGTGGTAATTCCTTTCAGAACTTTCCTCAAACCATCCACTCTCAAAGGGATTAACCCTGCCGTTTTCTTTGCCACGTCTCGAATTACCTGGGTAGAGGCTCTTTCAGAAATGAGTTTTTTGATGTCCTCATTGACTAAGAGGAGCTCATAGATTCCCGACCTTCCCCAATATCCAGATTGCTTACAATTTTTACAGCCTTTTCCTCGATAAAAAGTTAGGGGTTCTTTTGACTTTGTCACCTCCTCACCGAGATCATTCATGACTTTCGGGTCAGCCTGATAAGAGACTTTGCAATCCGGACAGATAATTCTAACCAGACGCTGAGCAAGGACTCCAATAACAGACGAAGAGATGAGATAAGGTTCTACGCCGATATCTACCAGTCGGCTAATGGCCTCCGGGGCATCATTCGTATGTAGGGTACTTAATACCAGGTGGCCTGTGAGGGCTGCCTGCATGGCAATTTCTGAGGTCTCCAAATCCCTGATCTCTCCGATCATTATAATATCAGGGTCCTGTCGGAGAATAGACCTCAATCCTGTGGCAAAGTTAATCCCTGCTTTGGGATTGATTTGTGTCTGCCTGATAAGGGCCAGTCGATACTCCACAGGGTCTTCAATGGTGATAATATTTTTATCCTTCGAATTAATCATATTGAGAAGGGCGTAGAGGGTGGTCGTTTTCCCACTTCCAGTAGGACCTGTGACTAAGATGATCCCGTTTGTTTTTCGGACCAATTGTTTGAAATGGTTTAATACCTCTTCAGAAAAACCCAGGTCTTCTAACTTGAAAAGGGTACTGGTTTGGTCAAGAATTCGAAGGACCACATTTTCACCATAGATCGTGGGAAAAGTGGAAACCCTGATTTCAAAGCCCCGCTTTTCCAGTTTGACATTAAAGTTTCCATCTTGAGGAAGCCTGGTCTCCGCAATATCCATCTCAGCCAGGATTTTAATTCTGGAGGTGAGAGCGGGATGGATTGGCTTGGGCAGGGTGAGGGATTCATATAAAAAACCGTCAATCCGGAACCGGACCCGCAGGGCCTTTTCATCGGGTTCGAAGTGGATATCACTGGCACGATCTCGGATGGCTTGAATCATGACCAAATCAAGCATCCGGGCAGCCGGGGCATCTTCCATTGGGCCAGTGGGAAGGTCTTTCAAAGCGAGTTCATGGCTCTTTTTATAGTCTGAAGATTCCTGGGGCAATCCGACCCTATTCCCTTTCATCAAATGCTGGAGGGTGTTTTCAAGTGTGGCTGCCGTGGCTCCGTAGTGCTGTTCGATCGCCTTTTTAATCTTCTTATCAGTACTGATGGCGATCTCTACATCGGTCTTCACCTTGTTCCTCACATCATCCAATGCGAGGAGATTGAGAGGATTGGTCATAGCGACCGTCAAGGCGTTGCCAATTTTAAAAAGGGGGATGAGTGTATGACGCCGCGCCATCTCTTCTGGGATGATTTTTACGATCTTCTCATCAATCAGATAGGTGTCCAGATCAACATAAGGGAGATTAAAGTAATCCGCCAGGCACTGGAGGGCTAATTCTTCTTTGGCGTAACCCAGCCGTACGATCGCCTGTTCCAAGCGCTCCCCTTTCTGTTTCTGTTCCTGGGAGGCCTTTTTAAATTGATCGGCGGTAATGACACCCAATCCGATCATAAAATCACCAAAGCTTTTTTTCTCTTCAACCATATGACCTCCAAACACCCATTACCAATAGACATGGTAGCGTTCCGACATTATCGGAACGCAATTCTTTTTCGCCCCCCTGCCTACCGCAGGCAGGCAGTCAATGAGGGCGCTACTTATTTTTTGTTTTCATCAGTCCATTTAAATGCCTTTGCACCTTCACAACCAATTCCGGATGGGATTTTGAGGATAGCTGGATAAATTGTTGATAATAGTTGATCGCCAATTCCAAGTTTTCCAATTGTTCATAAAGGAGTGCCATATTGTAATGAGTTTCTCGGTGAAGCGGGTTGATGGCGAGAGCCTTCTGATAAGATTCGATCGCCTTCTCCCACTCGCCTTTTTTCTTAAAAAGAATCCCGAGGTTGATATGACTTTCGATGTTATTGGAGTTGATGGCAAGGGCTTTTTGGAAAGCCTCCACGGCTTCTTCATAACGGCCTTTGAGAAAAAGGAGAATTCCGAGATTGTTATATCCTTTCTCATACCTTGGATTGATCTCGGTTGACTTCTGATAGGCCCCAAAGGCTCTGTCCATATCCCCCAACATTTGATAGATAATTCCGAGATTGTTGTAAGCCTCGACATAGGTCGGGTCTAACTCAATGACCTTCTGGTAGGCTTGAATCGCTTTTGAAAGTTCTCTCTGGTTATAGAAATGAACCCCTGAATTGAAATGGTTGAGGACATCTGAAGTCAAAGTGCGATCCTTTCCACCTTCCTGTTCTACTCCAATAGACTTGAGGGGAGCCTCTCCTTTCTGGGTAGCCAGAGGAAGAAGAGGCAAACTCTTTCCTGCCGCCTTCTTTTTTTGAGGTTTTAATTCCTCTTCTTCAGGCAGTTGTTTGGTCAGCGATTCCCCTCTCTTTTCAATAGGAGATGGCTTAGTTTCAGATGGCACCATTTTCCCTTGGGGATTAGAAAAGCGGCTACTAATGGCCGCCCCTACGTTGGGGGGCCCCTCTTTGCCTGTCTGCCCTGAACCAGCACGGTTCGGGGCTTGGCCGGTAGACAGGGGCTCCTCATCCTTTGTCAGACTCAACACTTCCCTTGGAGGTTCTGGAGATGTTTTCTCTGCCACGGGAGTAGAAGGTTTTCCCTCCATTGGAATAATGGCTCGATGGGTTTGGGTAGCTAAGGGTGGAGAAGCAGGTCTCAAAAGAATGAATAAAACAATGCAGAGGCTGATGAGCCCAGCACCGATAAGGATCCATTGTTTTTTAGAACTCCTTCCCCTTTTCTTATCTGGGTGCGGATACTTTAAGATTGGAGACCCTTCGGATCCTTTCAATCGAAGCTGTTGTGCCTTTTTGAGAGCATCGATGATCAGGCTCATTTTGAAACCTCCTGGGATGCCCTTTCTGAATCCTTTACGGGTTCATTTTTTGGAGAATCTTGGACCTGTTCCTTATCCAATGGAAGGGACGAAGCAGACGGAGGCGTAGTACCGGGAATCTGAGAATAGATGTCTTGAATTCTTCCCCAAACAAGATTCTTAGCATTTTGAAACGAGGGAAAATAGCCTTGGTTTATAAGGATCATGCCAGCCAATAAGAAGAGAAAGATGGTAAAGAGTGCGATACGCAATGGGGGTAGGCTTTTTGGTAGAGAAAAGGAATAAAATGGTTTTGGACTCTCCTCCTCTCCCAAAAGGCTATCCTTTGCCTTTTTGATAATCTTTGTATTGATATGGTAGGTTTGTTCGACGAAACCGCCCAACAAGGTTCGATCGCAGAGGAGATTGATCAGCCTGGGGGTCCCTTTCGAAAATCTGTAGATATCGTTGAGAGCAGATTTTGAAAAGGTGATGCTTCCCTGGGACCCTGCTACCATTAAACGTTGGTAGATATAAGACTCCATTTCTGTCCGAGTGAGGGGGAGGAGGTGATGCCGGATGGCAATCCGTTGGTTCAATTGTTTCAATTCGGCGGATCGGAGTTTTTGGTCCAGCTCTAATTGACCGAATAGTATAATCTGAAGTAATTTCTCCTTTTCCGTCTCTAAATTGGAGAGCATACGAATCTGTTCCAGGACAGGGATGGATAAATTCTGGGCCTCATCGATGATCAGAACAGCATTCTTTTGGTGAGACAATAAGTGGATGAGTAATTTGTTTAAGGCATCAATCCGCTCTTTCTTCGTTCTTCCCTTGGAGGGGAATCCGAAATCAAGGAGGATCGATTCTAACAATTCTTCTTCGGTGAGGAAGGAATTGAAGATGACCGCTGTCTTCACATTTTTTTCTAATTTTTCTAAAAAAGCTCTACAGATGGTCGTCTTCCCAGTTCCGATATCTCCGGTAATGATGATAAATCCCTCCCTCTGTTCGATTCCATAGTGAAGAGAATCGATCGCTGTCCGATGGCTGTCACTCAGATAGAGAAATTGAGGATCAGGGGTTAAGGCAAATGGTTTTTCTCTTAAGCCATAAAATTCTTTATACATCGGCGTTTCCTCGTAACTCAAGGCTTCAGCCTTGAATCATCAGCCCTAAAGGGCTGAGTTACATATCCATCTTCATCCTATTTTCTTGTAAAATCTTCCACTTTTTTACCCACTTGAAGAGTAGGAGTGATCATGATGACCAGTTCTGAAATTCTTTTCGTTCCTGTCTTGTATCGGAACAGACCGCCCATCAGGGGAAGTGATTGCAAGACAGGAACACCTGTATAATTCTCCTCGTTCTTCTCCTGCATCAGGCCAGCAATGATGATCGTCTGGCCGTCTCTGACCCTCACCGTTGTATCCGTCTCCCTCACGCTCAGGAGAGGAAAAGTCGACTTTCCATCCGGAGTCGTTTTCTCTCCTGTCTTATCGGTGATGCTGGGATGGATGTTCATAATGATAGTGCCATCTTCAGCAATTTGGGGGGTCACATCCAGGATGATTCCAATATCGATGGTCATGGGTTGAATGATCTGGGTGACCGTGTTCTGTGTGGCCACCGCACCGGTAATGAAGAAGACATCTTGATTTCCGACCCGGATAATCGCCTTCTGATTATTCAGGGTAGAAATGGTTGGGCTGGAAAGAATCTTGACATCACCCTGTTCTGCGATCGCCTGCATGATATCTGAAAGAGCGATCTCTGACCCTGCCGCACCGAGGGCAAGAACACCTCCGAAAGGTTTAATTTTGAAGAGCCCCGGGGTATTAATGGTTGTCCCTGAGGAAGTATCTCCACTGGTATAGCCAGTAGTGCTTCCAGGATATCCTGTGGTTCCGGCTTTATTCGTAAGTCCCCAGGCAAAGTTAATGGAGCGAGGAAGCCCCTCGATCACCTTCCAATTAATCCCTTCTTTATGGTCATCGGAGAGAATTACCTCCATGATTTTTGCTTGAATGGTCACCTGTCTCTGAGAACTCCCCTCAACGGTTTCGAGGTAGGAGGCGACTTTATTCAAATTGACAGGGTAATCGGTCACTAGGATCACTCCCGTGGATTTATTGATGATCAATTTTTTCCCCTTCTCGTCCATTCTTGTCCACGTTATTTTTTCTTTCTCAGCAGGAGCCTCCTTCTCCTCGACGAATCCAAAAATGAAGGCTTCTAATCCTTTATGAATTTCCTTCCATAGGTCCATCTCATCAATACTGATGAGGTCAGTATACCCGGTCCTGGCATTCCCTGGGCTGAGAGCGGTCTGTTGCCCTGGGAGGGTACTGGTCTGCAGGCCTCCACCTGTGCTGGTGCTGACGTAGACCTCCCTTTTCCCGCTTCGTCGGGTGGCAATATAGTTTAATGTAAAGAGGCGGGTTTCCATTTGGGGTCTTGATATCTTGATGAATTTACTGTCGATGGCATAAGTCCATCCCAATGGAGTGAGAATGGCATCCAGGGCCTCTTTCAAGGTCACCCGTTTCAAATCAATGGTCACCTTCCCATTCAACTCAGGATCGATGACCATATTGAGTTCGCTCTCCTTGGAGAAGGCCAGGAGGACATCCTGGATGGCTGAATCTCTGGCGTAAATGGAAAAAAGTCTTTCCGGTACCTTTTTCGCCTCCTCCATTTGTGGGACCACTATTTCCTTCAATTTTTCTCCAGGAGAGGGTTGAGGCTGGGTAGCCCCCATCTGTTGCGAGGGTAACTTGTCGCGCTCTTTCTTTGGGGGAGAGGCACACCCCATGACCAGTAATAGAATGAGAAAAATGGCGAAGAAGATTTTCGTTTTCATCGTTATTCTCCTTTTCTTTATATCAGCCCTGAAGGGCTGAGTTACACATCCTTAACAAGATGTAACTCAAGGCTTTAGCCTTGATTAAGTTTGCTTCTTTAAAGTCAAGGCCGAAGCCTTGCGCTACGGTTTTGCCCTGTTTCATCTTTACCATCATCTCTCCTCGATGGTTAATAGAACAGGGCTCTGAGACAAAAGAAGAGTTCTCTTTTGATCTCCTTTTTCTAAAGTGACTCGATCCGTTTTAATTTCTAAAACCTTTTCACCTTGAATCGAATCTCCTACCGTTACAATATGGCGATCGATCAATGCCAATCGAACATGGTCGCTGATTAAAATAGCCTTGACTTTCAGGGGAGATGGAAGAATATCATTGGATTTGCTATCCGTTTTTGAAGGAATCCCCTTTGCTCCCAAAGCCGTATCGATCTTGGAGAGTAGATGAACCCCTGAGGGGAGGAGGAATGGATCCCTTCCGCTTTCTTGAGACAGAACAGTTCTCCCTTTGGATTGGCCGTTAGCCTCGATTGAATCCATCAAGACGATTCCAGCTGAAATGAAAAGGGAAGTCATAACCAAAATTATTTTTTGATATCGTCTCATTAAATTCCTCCCTGAAGATCTCAACCCTGACGTTTTGAATTACAAATCATAAAATTGTAACTCAGGGCTTTAGCCCTGATCTATCAACCCTGAAGGGTTGAGTTACTGAAACCGTTGTCAAAAAGGGTTCACGGGTTCGAGTGTTTATATTTTAGAATTCTTTACCGGACCCCTAGACCCCTTTACCCCGTTAGAAATAATGCCCCGCTGCTCTGCAGCGGGGTTAGATTTTAGAATAATTCCGGGTTCCACCCCGGAGGGCGGGGTTTATCCCGTTTAGAGATAAATCTCTAACGGGATTTAATGCCCCGCTGGAATTTCTAACGGGGTTTACCCCTTGACTCCTTTCGATTTCTCTATGATGTGCATACTTAATCCCATGGTGACTTTTAAAAAAGGTTGAACCCCTTCTTCCTTTTCCACTTGGAGATTGTCCACATTGATGAGGAAAGGAAGTTCCTCAATTCCTTTTAAATAAGTCCCCAGTTTAGCATAGGTTGAATGGAGAACCATCTGCACAGAGACCCTTCTGTATTGAGAAGCAGAAGCTTCCTTCTTACCCTCAGGAGGAGGGAGTTTTTCTTCCTGGGGGTTCAGGGAAATAACTTTCATCTGAAGAGGGTCACTCTCTCTGGCTAAGTGCTTCAAGAAGGTTCTGAATTCTTCACCCTTCAGGGTTCGTTCACTTAACCTCTTTAGTTCTCCTTCCTGACGGAGGACCTCGGCCTCCAATGTTTCCATTCCTTTCGCCACCAGGAGGGATTCATTCAATTTTAGATCGGCCGCATTGATATCTGCCTTAAGCCTCGAGATTTTGTGGGTCTGAGGGGTATAATAAAAATGGTCGAAGGCCCAAATAGCAATGGCAATGATGGCCAAAACAGCCAGTATCTTTTCTCTACCTTTTAGCACCATGGTTTAATGTCTTTCCTCTTCGGGGAGCCCACAGGGGGGCTCCCCTACTGTAAGGGTGGCCCTCTGTGGCCACCCATTTAGGGTTCCCTTCTATGACCATAAAGATTAATATCGCAGACGATCTCAAATACTGCCCCTGGTTGAGTATAGAGTTTGTTCTCATCGGCTGAAACCAGTTTCACATTTTTAAATAAGGGAGATCGCTCGAGGCGCTCAATGATCTGGGCCAACGCTGTGAGACAGCGAACATCGCTGCCGAAAGCAACGCCTGTGATATAGAGTTCCCTGCCGTCGTCCTTTTGGGATTCTCCTTCCTGGGGTTTTGTGGATGGAGATCCTTTTTTCAAAGGTTTTCCTTTGCTTTGAACTGAAAGAAGTGTCAATGTGACATTGTCTGGTAGAATGTCATTGAACTCTCTCAATATATCTCGATAGGGAATAGAGACAATCATTGATGACGGGAATTGAGAAAGCTTCTCCCTGATCAGGAGATCCTTCTCTTTTAAAAGTTTCAGTTTTTCCTGAAGCCTGTCAAGACTGGCTACCTTTGCCAGCTTCACATCCCGTTCTTTTTGGATAGCCGTCACCTGCCCGTTCATATACCAGATGATTCCTAAAAAGATGAAAAATGTGATTAAAGGAGCCAGGACCGGAATCAACTTCCCTATCTTAACTTTAGATAAAAATGGTTCTTTGGCAGGAAGCAGTTCGATTCGTTTGGGTTCTGTGAACCCCAATCCAACCGCGATGGTGAAGGCTGAACCCACCTGATCAAGGAGCTGAGCATCGATCTTCTTTGAATCAAAAAGAATCTTTTTTAACGGGTTAAAATGTTCTACAGGCAATCGAAGCTCATTTGCAAGATAGGAGACAATATTTTTTAAATTGGCGCCCCCACCCGTCAGAAGGATCCTGTCAATTCGTTCCTCATTAAATTGGCTTCTATAATAGTCCAGAGAGCGTCCTATTTCTGCTGCCAGTCTCTCCAACACAGGTCTGACGAGGAAAGATAACTTCGATAAAGTGGTATTTTTAGCCTGCTGAAGGTCATCCTGAGCCTGTCGAAGGGCTTCCTGAGAAGATTCTGAAGGGATTCCCATCTCTTGTTTTATTTTCTCAGCCCGTTCATAGATGAGTTGAGCTTCTCCCGAAGAACCAATTCCTTCCATAATAGCTCTTGTAATGTCTGCTCCGGCAGGAGTTACCTCTCGGCTGAATTGCAGAATCTCATTTTTGAAAATGTAAATTCCTGTTTTTTCAGCTCCCATGTCAATCAAAGCAACAGTTTCTTCTTTTTTAATCCCATCCCACGCCAAGAGAGTATTCCAGATGGCCAAAGGACCAACATCGAGATGAGCGGGTTGAAGCCCAGCCTCCTCGGCAATGGATAGAGTTCGCTCGACGAGAGGTTTCGGGCAGGCGACCACCATTAAGTCCAATTTCTTAACGTTATCTTCTACATATTCATTCAGAATATGGAAATCAATTTGGGCTGTTTCAACAGGATAGGGGAGGTGGTCCTTGATCTCCCAGCGAACCGCCTCTTTCAATTCAGCCTTGGGGAGAGAAGGAATAGAGATTCTCTTGATGTGAACCCCAGACCCTGAAACCACCAGATTTACCTTTTTCGTTTTAAGACCCACTTCGCTGAGAAGGGACTTAAGAGTTTCGGCAACCGTGTTCACATCCTCTTTATCCCCTCCAGGAGGGATCTTCTTCATCCCCACAAGGGTGAGGAAAGGCCCCTTGGAGGTCATCTTAAGACCCACCAATTTAATCGAATGAGAACCAGTATCTAAACCGATGATTTCTGTCATATCAAACCTCAAGTTTTCCCCTCTTCATTCCCCTCTCCTCATTGGGGAGAGAGATAGGGTGAGGGGATCAGCAACTTGGTAATCCATTGCCCTCCGGATCAAGGTCGAACGTATAAGCTTCCCCGGTGGTACTATAAAAAGTGATGACAATATTTCCTGTAACCCTAGATTGTTGCCAATAAACATCAACTTGAATCACTTCATTAGGAACAATGGTCTGGCTATTTCCTCCCTGGTTGAAATTTGCAGAAGGATCTCCACTATAATAATTTCCAGAATATTTCTGAACTCCATTCATATAAATTTGTCTTATTCTCGTTGTAGATGTTTGTGCCCATGTGGCAGAAAAACCTGTAAGGATGATGTTTGAACTGCTAACATTTTTGATGAAAAAACGAGCTCTTTGATTCACCGATGTCCAACAAGGGACAGGAGAAGCAGGATCTAAAATCAATCCTTTTGCCAAAAAACTTGTAAAATTGGAAACACTAATTCTCCTTCTTTCAGTGCCAGTTGGGACTTCTCCAACAGAGGTGAGGGTGTTATTGGTGTCATTATAATTGATGGTAAACCTCCCATTGCCAAGATTTTTCTGATTCACTCCTACCGCATTCAGCCCCAGGAGAGCAGTAGGCGTCGTCCACCCTTGATCAGCGGAGTAGCGGACAGCATACTCCACTCCAGATTGGGCGATGAAGAAGGCCTGATTGGAGTAAATAGGAAAAGAAACAGACTTTTGTTTCGTAGGGATTAGATAGGAGAAAACATACCCAATCGTCACCATTAATAGCATGGCAAAGACTAGAAAGAGAACCGATATTCCTTTTGAATTCATCCGGAGAAAAATCCCTCCCAACCTCCCTTTGCTAAAGGGAGGGGTAATTGTTCCTCCCTTTCTAAAATAATGTAGGGGAGCCCCTCTGTGGGCTCCCGAATTGGGGAACCCTTTTGTTAATGGGTGGCCACAGAGAGCCGCCCCTACTATGATAAAAAATCTGTTTTTCAACTACTAATCTCCTCCATCCAGTTATTAAAAAAGTTTTTGTAGGTGGCGTCATCTACAAAGTTTTTTGGATAAACCTTTGTCTGCAAGGTCACGTTCTCACCTGTCCCTAAAGAAAGGGTTAACTGAAGTTTAATCTCGTTACTCGTATCCCGAGTCACGGTAAATGCAGAAACATTTCCAGCCAAGTTACTGGTGGCAGAAGGTGAAGTCTTTACCTTCTGGAGATTGCCCCCAGTCAACTGAAAGGTGATATTTTCAGATGCACTGTCCTGAGCCGTTGGATTGGTTCTTGTAAATGCAATAAGACTGCCTGAAGCACCCGCAGCCGGCAAGGTGATGCTGCCTGCATCCCGAATATCTCTACACATCCTCTCCAATGCCAGCTTCCCTTCGTCGAAAAGCGTCTTTTGATTGACCGTCATTGTGTAAACTTTCAGACTGCTAACCAAGAAATAGATAGTAATAGCCGAGACAATAGATAAAATGACAATCACAATAACTATTTCAATTAAGGTAAAACCTTTGGACGGTTTTTTTAGCATTGTTTATCCAATATTTTCGTAGGGGCGACATTCATGACGCCCGTATTCGGGCTCAATAAATTGAGCCCCTACAATTAAAAAACTATTACGGAAATTTCGTAACCACTGAATAAATCTCATAAGTATCGTTCTCCGGATCTTTTACCCGAACGAGAATCCTTTTATAATTAGATTCCGAGCCAGGGAACGTGAAATCATTACTGACACCTGGCATTACCCAAACAATCTCCCATTGCCACTGGTAGTTAGAAATATCTGCGTTGGCATATGAAGTAAGGCCAACGGGGGTCAGAGTTGCGTTGCTGTAATCGAACTTCATGAACTCTTCCATCTTCTGATGAGCCAGGTACATGGCCGTCGTAACCATTTCCGGTTTTCCACTTCCTTTTATACCTGTTGCAAAAGGGACGATGATGGCAGGCAAAAGGATGCCTGCCATGACGATCAAGACAATGATTTCGATGAGTGTAAAGCCCCTGTTATTTATGGTATCCATAGTTTATCGTCATTCCTGCGAAAGCAGGAATCCAGTCTTTACTGACAGATATTCTCGTAAAGTTCTTTCCATTCAGGGTTGTTTTTTTCTATTAATTTCAATTTCCAGGCTCTTTTCCATTTTTTAATCTGTTTTTCTCTAGTAATCGCACTTTCTGGTGACTCATGAACCTCATACCAAACTAAGCGATGGACGTTGTATTTATTAGTAAACCCTTCAACGAGAACATTTTTATGCTCATATATGCGTTTAACGAGATCTGATGTGACCCCGGTATAAAGAGTGCCGTTTCGTTTGCTGCAGAGGATATAAACATAAAATTGCTTCATTTTATTATAAAACTAATCTGGATTCCCGCCTTCGCGGGAATGACATTTTTAAAAAGTCTCAACTGATGTTCACCTTTCCTGTATAATTCACAACACTGATTGTTTTCGTCTGTCCGCCCCCGGAAACACTCACTAATCCGCCCCCCCCTGTAGTGGGTTCACCGAGGGAGTTAAATGTTACCGTAAAATTGTTGCCAATCGTCACCCCCGATGGGAGTCGGCCTGATGGGTCCAGATTGCCAGTAGGATTAAATGTATAGACCGATGAGCCAGAGGTGAAGATAACACTCTTTGAAACCCTATTCGCCATAGCAAATTCCTGTGCATATCGAATGTCAGAAGCAATCATATAGGCCCCTCCATCCACCGAAGCCCTAGAAGAAGTACCCCCGAAATCAATTTTGGGTAACACAATAGCTGCCAGAATCCCGATGATGATCATGACCACGATGACTTCGATTAAGGTCATTCCTTTGAAGTTCGGGGTTTGGAGTAGGGGCGATTCATGAATCGCCCCTACAGAGTTCGGACTTTTTATTCCGTAATCCGCAATCTCTCCGAGCCAGCGGGCTCTCCCTCCGGGGCAGAAGCCCCTGTTGGGCGGAGCCTGAGCCGGAGGCCGTAATCCGCATTTCAAATGTTCATTGTCCATCGTTTATCGTCCATTGTTCATCGTTCATTATCTTCCCCTTGCGAGTTACTTAAACAGCGAGGCCATGTTCCACCACGGCAAGAAAACAGCCAATGCCAGAAACAGAACAACAACTCCCATAAAAAGTGTCAAAGCAGGTTCAATGTAGGTGGTCATTTTTTTAATCGAATTTTCCAGTTCAAGATCATAATACTCTGTGATTCTTACCAACATTTCATCAAATGTTCCTGTAGATTCTCCCACGGCCACCATCTGAATGACGAGGGGGGTGAACCTTCCACTCTCCCTCATCGCATCGGCCAAACTACTTCCTTCTCTTACCTTTCGGCTGATTTCTTCGATAGATTGAGAGAGAATAACATTGTTGATAGTGGTGGAGGTGATCTCGAGTATCTGAAGAATAGGAATTCCACTCTTGTTTAACATGACAAAAGTATGGGTAAATCGAGACAGGGCAGCGATTAAGAAAAGGCGGCCGAATACAGGAATTTTTATTTTAAGTCTATCCCAGAAAATCCTTCCATTTTCTGTCCGGATATAGCGTGTTAACAGGATCGGTACGAACACAAACGCTGATAGTACAAGATACCAATAATTTTGGAAGAGGTTGTTGATCCCGATCATCATTCGGGTCGGCAAGGGTAGGGTGGTCTTGAATTGAGCAAAGATCTGAGCAAACCTTGGAATGACAAAAGCGAGCAGAACGACAAATGCGATGACCACTGAAAAGATGACAATCTTGGGATAACGGGTTGTCTCTTTCACTCTCTGCCGGGTTCTCAATTCCCGGTCTGCAAGGGTGACGAAGCGATCGAGTGATTCCCCAAGCTTTCCTGAGGTCTCACCCGCTCGGATCATATTGACATAAACAACAGAGAAGACATCCGGATATTTAGACATGGCCCCAAAAAGTGTATTGCCCCCTTCAATCTGGAGTCCGATCTCTTCCAGCACTTCTTTAAACCTTTGATTCGATGTCTGTTCTTTCAAACTTCTTAACCCTGTAAGCAAAGGCAATCCTGCTTTGTACAAAACGGAGAACTGCTGACTAAAGAAAATCAGTTCTTCTAACTTTACCTTTTGAAATCGTTTCCAAATGTCCGACAGGTTGATGGAGACTGAAGTCGACTCCTCTTCAATTGCAATAGGAAAGTATCCTGTCTGATAGAGACGATTCCCTGCCATCTCGACACTCGGAGCATCGATCGTCCCGGCCAGCGCTTTCCCTGATCTGTCCCTCACTCGATATTTGAAAATCGGCATGGTTTAACCAGTTTCAGTTCGGAGTAGGGGCGATTCATGCTTGCACGCCGAAGTGCGGCGTTTCAGCACGCAGGCATGAATCGCCCCTACAGTTCTGATTTTGAATCTCTCGTAACTTTATTTATTCAGATAAACCTTCACTTTTTCCATCAAATAATCCATCTCAAAGGGTTTAGTGATATATTCATCTGCCCCGGTCTCCTTTCCAAGAATTTTATCCTTTTCCTGGGTCTTGGCGGTTAGCATCAAGATGGGAATGTGTTTGTATCTCTCGTCAAATTTCAATAGACGACACACTTTATAGCCATCCAGCTTCGGCAACATCAAATCGAGGATGATGAGATCTGGATTCTCTTTCCTGGCTTGATTCAAGGCATCCTCACCATTATAAGAGACCAGAACATCGAATCCCTCCATCTCCAAGGGAAAACGGACTGTTTCCACTAAATCGACTTCGTCATCAACAACTAAAATCTTCTTCGGCTTCATCTCTTAACCTCCTAATCTTTCTTTTGCTAACCTGAAGAGCTCTGCCTTGGAAAGGGCCTCTTCAGGGTAGGTGGCTATCCCCACTTTGATAAGTATGAGTGCCTCTCGGCTTTCAAGTGGATGTTTTTGAATTTCCTCCTCAATCCGCTGACGAATCACCTGAGCTCCCGTTAGATTCGCCTCACAGAGGGCAGCCAATATTTTTTCTTTCTCCCGTCTCAATAAAATATCTGCCTTTCTGCAGAGACATTGCTTGATCTTTTCTTCCAGTTGGTCTAATAAGGCTTCTTTGACCTCCCTCCCTTCATCCAATACCTTGATCAGGAAGAGGGTGAGAGGAGTATCGTTTTCCTGGGCCCGCTGGAACTCCTTATCCAGGATAAAGCGAAAACGAGGTTCCCTTCTCTCGCCTTCTGCAAGGGGCAAGGTGAATGTAAACGTGCTGCCTTTTCCCACCTCGCTCTCCACCCAGATCTTTCCTTGATGAGCTTCCACCAGTCCTTTTGTGATGGCAAGGCCTAATCCTGTTCCGCTCACCGACCGATGGAGCGAGCTTTCTACCTGATGAAATTTTTCGAAGATGGGGTCCAAATGTTCCGATGGAATTCCGACCCCGGTGTCTTTCACGGAGACAGCGACCGTATGGCGGGGTCCTCCCTCTCTCTCCGGAGAAAAGAGTTTGGCAGTGATCAGAATTTTTCCTCCGTCCGGTGTAAATTTAATCGCATTACCGATTAGGTTCGTCAGGATTTGCTCAATTTTTTCCGGATCACCATAGACCGCTGGAAGTTGTTCGGAGATTTCCACTTCGATTTGAATCGACTTGACATCCGCCTGGGGTCTCAAAGAAGATGCCGTTAATTCGGTGATTCCTTTTAATTCTAAATTCTCAAACTTCAACTCAATCTTTCCCGACTCAATCCTTGAAAGGTTAAGAAGATCGTTGAGAATATTGGTAAGCCGGTTAATGTTTCTCTCGGCCATGGAAAGAAATTTTGACTGATTTTCGTTAATCTCTCCGGTCTTCCCACTCAGCATTAATTGCACCGCATTTTTAATGGCTGCGAGGGGTGTCCTCAATTCATGGGAAGCGACTGAAACAAATTCGGACTTCATTGCATCAATCTTTCTTAACTCCTGATTAGCTCTTTCTAATTGGTCGGCGAAGTCTTTAAGCCTGACGAACCGTTGCCTCTCTTCCAAAACCTTCTGGATGCGAATAATTAACTCATCGAGGTTGAGGGGCTTCATGAGATAATCACTCGCCCCCTGTTTCATCGCCTCAACAGCCGAATCAATCGTTCCATGGCCTGTCATCAAAACCGTAAGGATTTCAGGTTTTGACTTGGCAATTTTGGTGATTAATTGGAGTCCATCCATCTTCGGCATTTTCAGGTCTGTCATAATGAGGTCGAACGTTTCTTTCTCTATTTTTTGAAGGGCTTCTTCACCCGTCTCTGCCAGTTCCACATGGAATCCACCCAGTCGGGTGAGGGCTTTGTAGAGAAAGTCCCTGATTTCTTTTTCATCATCCACAACTAAAATTCTGTTTTCCATACAAAGTCCTTCGCAAAAAGAATTGTAGGGTCCAAGAATTCAAGGGTTCACGGGTTCAAGGTTTCTTTTCCAAGGACCTGATAAGTGACGTAGAGGAGCCCCTCTGCGGGCTCCCTTGATGGGTGGCCACAGAGGGCCGCCCCTACGAGTTTCTCTTAATTCTTTATAATTTTTAAGCATTTCACTTGCCTCCTTGAATCCTAGACCCCTTAAATCCTTTCTTTTTATCCTTTTACATTAGAAGAGGGGTTTTCTCTCCAGGAAAGCCATGCATCCAGGGTATCCTTTTTAAATCTCCAACTCCCACCCACCTTGCGGCCAGGGATATCCCCATTTTTAGCCAGGCGGTAGATGGTTCGAACATGGACGCTCAAATACTCTGCTGCTTCACGGGGCGTCATTATCTCCCTCGTTTGGATTGCGGATTGCGGATTGCGGATTGCGGAATGTTTATTCATTTTTGCTTCACCTCATAGTTATTAGTTCGGAGCATCCTATTGCAGAATGCTTATTTATTTTTTACTTTTCCGTGCAGTTTTAATTGAAGAAATGGTTATAGCCAAAATTTGATTTGCTTCATCTAAAAGGGAAATTAAATCATCCTTGCGAACCAGACCAGCCTCAATAAGAAGTTCCATCCAATATATTGTCTCGTCAGCCTCCTCTTCAACCACCCCTATCTTAGAAATAAAATCCGCTGTTGATCTTGCTCTACAAGCAGACCGATAATTAGCCCCTACAGAGGTACCTGAACGTAACAGTTGTCTCCCAAGGATATCTGCTATCCTACCCCTGGGCAACATTTCAACAACTTTAATAACTTTCAAAGCAAACTTTTTTGTTCTTTCTTTAAGATCCTTCTTTTCCATATTCATCCTTAAATGTTTTCATTGAATAGATTTAATTTTAATTCCGCAATCCGAAATCCGAAATCCGAATTGTTTTATCTCCCTATCTCCCGATCACCCAATCTCCCTATTTCATTATCTGTCCAATACCTCACGCATCTTGTGTGTCAGAGTTTTGGGTGAAAAAGGTTTTTGCAAGAAGTGGGTGCCGGGTTCAAGGACACCATGGTGGACAATTGCATCATCCGTATAACCCGAGGTATAGAGAACTTTGACGTCGGGCCGTAAGAGTTTTAGTTGATTGGCCAATTCTTTTCCACCCATCTGGGGCATCACCACATCCGTCAGAAGGAGATGGATTTTCTCCCCAATATGTTCCTGGACAACGCGCAATGCTTCTTCGCCATTAGCTGCCTCCAAAACCTTATACCCCTGCTGGTTTAAAAGGCGATGGGCCAGGTCTCGCACTGATGGTTCATCTTCCACCAAGAGCACTGTCTCGCTCCCCCTGGGTAAGAAGTTGGTCTCATCTCGCCCGTGCAAAGTATCTAAATCTTCCTCAACCCTCGGCAGATAAATTTTGAAGGTCGTCCCATGTGCCGGTTCACTATACACCCAGATATTCCCCCCACTCTGCTTCACAATTCCATAGACCGTAGAGAGGCCTAAACCTGTACCCTTACCTTTCTCTTTTGTCGTAAAGAAAGGCTCAAAAACTTTTTCTTTTACTTCCAGGGGTATTCCGACACCTGTATCGCTGACCGATAACCGCACATAGGGCCCAGGGGTCACACTAACATGGGTACGAGCATATTCTTCATCCAGTACAACATTGGCCGTCTCGATCGTAAGTTTTCCTCCGGAAGGGATAGCATCCCTGGCGTTCACAGCTAAATTGAGGATCATTTGTTCGAACTGACCAGGATCGATCTTGACCCTCCCTAAATTCTCGGCTAATAGAGTGGTCAACTCGATATCCTCGCCAATGATCCGACGTAACATCTTGTCCAGATCTTTTAGAAGGGTATTCAGGTCGAGCACTTTGAGGTCTAAAATCTGACGACGGCTGAAGGCCAGAAGTTGACGGGTCAGGTCGGTTGCCCGTTGGGTAGCTTTTTGAATCTCTTGAATGTTTCCCCACAGAGGGTCGTTTTCCTTGAGGTCGAGGAGGGAAAGTTGACTGTAGCCTTTGATGATTGTCAAGAGGTTATTAAAATCATGGGCGATGCCACCGCCCAGTCGCCCGACGGCTTCCATCTTCTGGGATTGGCGAAATTGTTCTTCGAGACCCCTCATCTCTTCTTCTGCCCGTTTCCGACCCGTTATGTCTTGAATTGTCGTGCGGATGCCTATAATTTTTCCTTCTGAATCTTGGAGGATTCGATCCCCAACTAAAACTGGAAATGTAGTCCCATCTTTTCGTCGGTAGATTCGCTCAAGTCCTTGAGCAGGTGGCAGGGTGCCAGTTAATTTTTGCAAGATCTGCTGACGTGCTGCCTCCCCCTCAACAATAAACTTCCATACGGGCTGACCGATCATTTCATCAAGCCTATAACCCAACAGTTGCAATTCTGTGCGATTGATATCGATAATGCATCCTTCCACATCATATTCAAAGTACCCCACTGGTGCATCATTAAACAGTTCTTGGAACCTCACTTCACTTTTTTTCAGGGCTTCTCCTGCCCGTTTGCGTTCCGTGATGTCCTCGCAAGCCATCAAATTTTCACCTGCCTCTAATTGTACAGGAATAAAATTGATGGTCTTTTCTGTTCCATCCTTGCAGGTTACTGAAAAAATTCGAGATCTTTTTTCTCCTGGTTTGGAACTTTTTAAATCATTTATCCAGACCTCTATAACATCATGTCGGTATGTGGGATTAGGGTATGCTTTTTTGAACCAGGTTTTTCCATCAGGGATATCAGTTAAATCGTACCCAAATAATTCTCTAAATTTGGGATTTATGTATTTAAAAGTACCGTCTTGATCAATCATCACCATCCCGAAAGGAGCTTGGTCTGATAGAGTTTGAAATCGCTGTTTCTCATTACGTAATGTCTCCTCTGCTTGCTTTCGCTCGGTGATGTCACGGAATATTCCCTGAATTATTGGTTTTCCCCCAACCAAAGTTAAAGAAGCAGTTATATTGACAGGCTTTATTTTTCCAGATTTCGTTATTACTTCTGCCTCATTGTCAGCAACCCCGTTATGTTCTATATGCCTTTTAAACATGTTGGTGTAATATTCTGCTTTTTGCGGTGGATGGAGCGTTGTTTGACGGCTTCCTATAATCTCCTCTCTCTTTTTTCCAAAAAGGGTTTCTGCTTCTTTATTACATTTAGTAATTACCCCTGCCTCAGGATCCGCCCAGATGATTGCATCCTTTGCATTTTCGAATGTTAGTCTGAATTCTTCCTCACTTTTTCGCAGCACCTCCTCTGCTTGCTTTCGCTCGGTGATGTCACGGGCAATACCCCGAAAACCAATCGACTGCCCTTTTGGATCCTTTATGAGGGATACCGAAACTTCTCCAAACAGTTTCGTCCCGTCTTTTCTAAACACCTTCCAATCAAATCCTTTAACGGGTTCCCCTGTATTGTAGACTTTATTGAAGGCCTGAAATAATTTTTTGCGGTTCTCTTGATCTGTGTACTGTTGGTTACCCATCCCTATCATTTCATCTCTGGAGTAACCCAGCATTCTGCACAGGGAATCATTGAAGAAGGTGAAATTACCGGAAAGATCAACCTCGTAGTAACCATCTTCAATGTTCTCAAGAATGGTTCGATATCGTTCTTCGGACTCCCTGAGTGCCTCCTCAGCCCGTTTCCGATCGGTGATATCTAAAAATGCTGCCTGCACGGCTGGATGTCCTTTGTACTCGATGCGGGTGGAAGATAAATCCAACCACACTACAGTCCCATCCTTTCGAATCCCACGAAACTCATACCGTGGTGGGGCTAATTTTCCTTCCAAACGATCTTTATAGTTTTTGAAGAAGAACGCCCGGTCCTCAGGGTGGACTAGATCTTCTATTTCTTGGGGTGAAAGAGATAAGAATTCCTCAAAGGTATAACCCAAGATCATCGTCATAGCAGGATTAGCAAAGACCAGACGAGGGGGAATGCCTTGGGCAATCACTATTCCCTGTATCGACTCCTCTACCAATAACCTGTATTTTTCTTCGGATTCCTTTAGGTTCTCCTCTGCCAGCTTGCGCTCGGTCATATCGCGGGCAATACCCCGAAACCCGATCCGCTCACCTTTTGTGTTTCTTATCAAAGAAACATGACTTTCAAGAAATCTCTCTATGCCATCCTCTCTTTTGATCTTATAACCAAATGCCGTGAGAGGCTCATCCGTCGTGTATACTTGATTGTAAGCCTGATAAACTCTTCGTGCAGTTTCCTTATCCATATAAACTCTATTATTCATCCCCATCAGTTCTTCTTTCGGATATCCTAATATTTTGTACAAAGAGTTATTTAAAAAAGTGAAATTTCCAGCAATATCCACTTCATAGTAGCCATCTTCGATGTTATTAAGAATGTTCCGATATCGCTCCTCTGATTCTTGTAACGCCTCCTCCGCCTTTTTGCGCTCGGTGATGTCCCTGACTAATTCAATAACCTTTACCTCCCCATCCACATCCATAAAGGGAGACGAATCCAATTCATAATTTCTGTCATCCGGTGCAACCAGTTCAATTCTTGTTGGGTGGCCTGTCCTGATGGCTTCTTGAATGGAGCAGAAATCACACGGTCTTTCTAAACCCATATAAGCGGAAAAACACTTTTCTCCTATCTTATCTCCGTAACGCTCTCGAAGGAGTTCATTCTGAAACTCTATGATGTAATTCTTATTAATGATGTCCACACCATCCCCGAGGGCCGAAAGCATTCCTCTGAACTTATCATGTTCAGAACGCAATGCCTCTTCGGTCTGCTTGTGCTCTATGAAGAGCTGCCCGTTGGTGATAGCGCCAACAATCTGAGAAGCAATGTCTTCAGCAAGCTTTAAATATTGGTCTGAATAAGCATTCGGCTTAGTTGAACGAAAATGTATGGCTCCAATGACCTGATCTTTGAAAATTAATGGAACGGCCATCACTGATCGAAGTCCGTTATCAAAAGCCGTTAAAAGGGTAGGGAAACGGGTCTGTAATTCTTTTTTGTCTTCAGTTTGGATAATTACGCTCGAATGCGTTCGCACAACCTCTCCAGTTACTGAACCCTCCAGTGGAAAGACATCTCCATGTTGACATCCTGGCACAGCAATTCCTGAGACATAAGGGGCCGTCACAGTGCCTTCTTTATGGTTAATAATATTAATCGCAATTCCCTCGAAAGGAATGAGCTTGTGTACTTCCTCGGCGAAGCGCTCATACACCTCTTCGATGTTTAGCGTTGAGCTGACAATTCTCCCAATCTCTGCCATCATGGCTTTCTCTTGAGCCATCCGCTTCGCCATCCCCTCACTACTTCGCAACGCTTCTTCTGCCCTTTTGCCTCCGGTGATGTCGATCCAGTAACCAACAATTTCCAGCGGCTTACCATCTTCGCTACGCACCAGCTTCATCTCATCACGAATCCATCTGTATGTACCGTCTTTGCATAGGAAACGGTATTCGTATATGTGACTTCCTTGCTCAAGTATGCGAAGCACTTCGTTCAAAATGCGCTGTTTATCTTCAGGGTGAATGTGGTCGATCCAAAAACTTGAATTCTTGATGAACTCTCGAGGTTCATAACCCGTTATCTGTTTCAGGTTCTCGGTGATAGAGGTGGCTCCGTAATCGCCCGAAGCCTTTGAGATATAGATGGCCACTGAGGTGGATGTAAGAAGATAATTCAGCCGTTCATTAGTTGTTTTTAGTATCTCTTCCGCCCTTTTACGGTCGCTGATGTCCCGAACATACTCAATGACACCTCTCATTTTCTCAGATACTGTATCAATAAGGGGAAAACTATAGAGATCCAGCCATCCAACAATTTTTCCACCTGGTCCGGTCTTTGGAACAATCTTATAAGCAGCTTTTCCTGTATTAATGGTTTGATAGGTAGGGCAGACGTCACAGCGTTCCCCTCGGCCATGGTAGGCTTCATAGCATTTCTTTCCAATGAGTGGCATAGCGTGTGAATACCATTGCTCCATAGCGGGATTGACTCGGAGGATATTGAGTTCGGTGTCGAGTATACTAAGGCCGTCTTGGATACCTGAAAAGATATTGGATAGAAAGCGTTGGCTTTCCTTCAGTGCTTCCTCAGCCTTCTTGCGTTGAGTGATGTCTTGAACATGAGAGATGAAGTATTGGGGTTTCCCCTGAGCATCGCGAACAAGCGAACTGGAAACTGCCCCCCACACGATATGACCATCTTTGTGAAAGTATCGTTTTTCGAAATGGGTATACTCAATTTCTCCCGATGTCGCCCTTTGGATAAACGTTGTGCTGATATTCAAGTCTTCTGGATGGGTGATGTCATTAACAGTCATACTTTCAAGCTCTTCCTGGCTGTAACCGAATATTTCACACATCTGACGATTGACTTTGGTCAATCGTCCTTGAAGATCCACCAGGCACATTCCGATATTGGCATTCTCGAAAGCCAAACGGAAACGTTCCTCGATTTCCTGCAACGCCTCCGCTGCCCGCTTGCCCATCTGTTTGGCAGAAAGAGGTTTGATGATGGCCGAGTTATTGAGCGATCGAGTTTTTTTCTGATCTTTTAAGTTATTATTTTTCTTTCTCTTTAGATTTTGGGTTGCCATATCTTATCCCTTTTGTTGTTCGGAAATGACCCTGTTAGGTTTTTTCGCCATCCTGATTTAACCTACTGAAGACATAAAATTTCCCGAGGATCAAGAAAAGCAAGTTTTATTCCAAATTGCTCCAAATTTTCATAAAGAATCAGATTTTGTTTCTATCGTCCTGATATTACAAAGATTTTAGATTTAAAAGAATAGGGCAAATAGATATGAAAGGCTGGATTTGAGGGCTATAAAGTGGATAATTTATGACAAATTTGCATAAAAGATGACAATTTTGCACAAGAAAGAAAGAAAGGAATAATGGATTGTTTGGTTTTGGAAAAAATCACAGACTTTGAGTTGGCATAATAACAGAAAAAATTAAAGGAGGCTAAAATTCTGTAAAATTGGTTCTAATGTGGCCTCCCAATTCGAGGAGGTTTTTAGGAATTGGAAGGGATTGGCAAAAAACTTGACTTTGCAGCAATATGTAATTATAAATAAATCATGCAAATGGCTGAAGAAATCAAAACGTCTCTAAGACGTGAATATATCCTCTGTTCAAATGCGATTGCTTTTTATAAAAAGTCAATCAAGGATTTTGAGCAAAAATATAATCTCTCTACAAGGGCATTCTTGAAGAAATTTGAAGTAGGCCAAATGGGAGATGATGCTGATTATTTTGATTGGTATGCATTCGCTAAGCTTCTTGCCCAATGGCAGAAAACCCAATCTGCCATCCGCTCAGCCATCCAGTGATAAAGAAATTTCTTGAAAGCATTGATAAAGCGATCTCATCCTCTTCAATTATTCTGTCTTCCAATATTCAAAAGCACTTCATTCCAGATGGAAAGGCCGTTTATCTAAAAGGGAATGTTATGTTCGTAGATTCCTCCATCTTAGAAATTGCTATGTTTGTGAGTGAAACTCGGAATGGCATTGCTGTCGATAAATACAGGCTGCATTATATGAAGCGTAGTGGACAGATGTTATTCCGTTATGATAATGCTCATCATCATCCGGAGATAACTTCTTATCCACACCACAAACATATTCCCGGCAATGTCATTCCATCAGCTGAGCCGTCTTTAAAAGATGTCCTAAAAGAAATAAGCGCCACAATCATTAGGAGACCGTAGTAAAATTCGGAGAGGAGGGAGACTTTAGCAGGAATCCCATTTCCCCTTCAGAGAGAAGGCCCTATGGCATGGATAGAATGTGGGCAAATTAAGGTGTTAGAAAATCTGCCGATTTTTAAGCCCTTCACTTGGCCCTTTGAATCCTAGACCCCTTGAACCCTACTTTCATTATTTTTTCTTCTCTTTCAGTGCCGCCAATACCTTTTCTGGAGTGATGGGAAGATCTTTCATCCTCACTCCCACTGCATCATAGATGGCATTGGCAATGGCAGGGGCTGTGGGGACCAACCCCGGCTCACCGACCCCCTTTGCGCCAAATGGTCCGAAGGGATCATTTGTTTCGATCACGATTGTTTCAATATTTGGAACATCCTTGGCTGTCAACATTTTATAGTCACGGAAATTTGAATTCATCACCTTCCCATCCTTGAGGATGAGCCTTTCGGTCAAAGCATAACCAATTCCCATTGTTGCTCCACCATAGACCTGGCCCTCAAGGAGCATGGGATTAATAGCCCTACCCACATCATGGGCAGCAATATATTTCAGAATCTTCACCTGACCGGTTTCCTTATCCACCTCGACCTCTACACCGTGTGTCCCATAGGTGTAAGTGACCGAGAGGTTTCCTTTAAGTTCTCTATCCAAATTTTCATTGGGGGGATCGTAAAAGTATTCCGCCATGACCATACTACCCCCGGGGGAATAGTGGGTAGCCCTTAAAACCTTTCCCAGAGGTGATTTCTTCTCGGGATCTTTCTTTGAAAAGACGGTTCGATCCCGAATATCTAAATTCTCAGGACTTTCACCCAATGATTTGGCCGCTACCTCGAGGAGTTGTTGCTTTACTTTTTTCGCCGCACCTCTGGCAGAATTTCCAGCCACAAAAGTCGTTCGACTGGCATGAGCCCCAACATCCCAGGGACAGACATCGGTGTCCGTATGGGTGACTACCACATCTTCTACTCTTACCCCAAGCTCTTCAGCGACAATTTGAGCGATCACCGTCTCGGATCCCTGTCCCATATCTGTTGCACCGGTGAAGACGTTGACGGTCCCAAAGTCATCCATTTTGATGATGGTTCCACAACCATCCGATTTATAGACCCGAGCGCCTCCTCCAACATGGATGAGGGAAGCCATTCCAACTCCTCTTCCATCTTTCCTTCCTCGATTCTGTCGCCAATCCAATTTTTGTGCCACGGCATCAATGCATTCCCTTAGACCACAGGTATTGATCTTAAAATTCTGAGGCGTGATTTCACCCGGTGTATTAGCATTTCTCAATCTGAAATCGAGAGGATCAATCCCAGCTTTCTCAGCCAAGGCGTCGATTTGCGAATCGATGGCAAAAGTTACCTGAGGAGTTCCATATCCCCTCATGGCTTGAGAGTAGGTGTTGTTGGTATAGACGCATTTCGCCGAAAATCGAATATTAGGCACTTTATAAAGGGATGAAGACGGCATCATCATGACAGAGGGGACTGTAGCTCCCCAAGAGGTGTAGGCTCCATTGTCGAGAATCATTCGGATATCACGGAAGGTTAATGTTCCATCTTTCGTGCATCCCTGAGCGATGTCAATAATAGCACACTGCCTGGGAGAGGTGGCGAAGAATTCTTCTTCACGGGTGAAAATAATCTTGACAGGTTTCTTGGTCTTATAAGCAAGCAGGATGGCAATGTATTCAAAGGCGTAGGTATCGAGTTTGCTTCCAAATCCACCACCAATCATCGTTTTGATCACTCGAACTTTCTTATTCTTCAATCCCATAGCAGCGAGAGCATCTGTAAAGTCCCTCTGGGCGAGGGATGGAATCTGAGTGATGCTATACATGGTGAGATTATTTTTGTGGTCGAATAGAGCCAAACATCCACTCGTTCCCATGCAGCAGTGAGTGACCCAGGTCACCTTGAAACGATCTTCGGCAACATAGGCAGAGTTTTTTCTTGCTTCCTCGACATCTCCCGCAATAAGTCTCCAGGGGAAATTGAGGACATTGGTCGGTTTTTTCTCCTTTCCGCCTACATGTTCCTCATGGATGAGAAGCGCGCCTTCCTTCATAGCCTCTTCAGGATCGAATATAGCTGGAAGGATTTCATATTCGACCTTGATGAGATTGAGGGCTTCTTCAGCAATATCAGGGTCTGTGGCAGCTACAGCAGCGATCTCATCCCGCAAGGAGCAGACTTTATTGGCCTTGAGCGGGACATTATCTTTATAAACACCGAATTTGATGGGAGGGATATTGTAGCCTGTTAAAACAGCCTTCACCCCAGGAAGTTTTTCTGCCTTTGAGGTATCAATGCTTAATATTTTAGCATGGGGATGGGAGCTGTAGAGGATTTTCCCGTAAAGCATCCCTGGAACCTTCAGGTCGTGAATGTAGATCGCCTTGCCTGTGACTTTTTCTTCTGCATCCATCTTGGGAATTCGTTTTCCAATATTGATAAACTCTTCCATGATGACCTCCGATATTCGTTTCTTCAGTCTGTTCGGTTTCTTTTGTTTCTTTCGTCAACCAAATAAACCAGATAAACGAGATAAACCAAAGAAACCTATGTTTGGTTACTGACTGCTTTGATCGCTTGGAAAATCTGAAGATAACCCGTGCAACGGCATAAGTTTCCTGCGATTCCGTTTCGAATCTCTTCCTCCGTTGGTTTTGGATTTTCATCCAGGAGGGCTTTGGCAGAGAGAACCATCCCCGGTGTACAGAAACCACATTGGATGGCTCCGTACTCGACGAAAGCCTTCTGGATGGGATGAAGATTGCCCTGGGCATCGGTCAAACCCTCAATGGTGGTAACGCTCTTTCCATCCACCTCCATGGCAGGGAAGATACAGGAATTGACCGTTTTCCCATCTAAAAGAACTGTACAGGCACCGCATTCGCCCATGCCGCACCCTTCTTTTGTTCCTGTGAGTTCCAATTTATCTCTCAGCAATTGCAAAAGGGTGAGATGAGGTTCAATCTCCACCTGAACCGATTCTCCATTCAAATTAAAGGTGATGGGCTGTTTCATTGTCTAATTCTCCTTATGTTCAAAAAGTCTTTAGTTTCAAGGTGAAGGTAAGGATGCCCGTTTTGTCTATGGGTTATGTCGTTAGTCTTAAACCTTAACCCTTTCACAATAGACCAGACTGGCCTCCTAACCCTTACCCAAAAACTATTGTTTGTGTTTGCAATAGGGACTACCAAAGCCTTTCCGGAAAGATCGTCTCTTCAGGCTGGATCACTCTCTCGATTGATTTCATCGCCATCCGTTTCACCAAGACCCTGATCATGTCTCTCCGGTACCAGGCCTCGCCTCGGATGCTGTCCCTGGGCTGAGCTTCTTTGGAGGCCGTTGCCGCTACTTCCTCCAAAAGTTCATCACTCAGTTTTTTACCCCTTAAAAGAGCTTCTGCTTTCACTACCCTCAATGGTGTCGGCGCTGCTACCCCTAAGGCGATCCTTACTTCTTTACAAACGATTTGGTCTTCTTCCATCTTATGGAGGATGGATGAAATAGGGGAGGTTGTACAAAGCATGTCTGTACAGGTGACTTTGTTTTTATCCAAAGAAAGAAAAACGGATACACCTAAAATGGGAAGATCTAAGGCAAGTCGTCTCTGAAGTTTATAATAAGCAGAACCGGTATTGGGTAGGGGTTTTGGAATGATTAACTCTTTAACCAATTCCCCTGGCTTCAATACGGTTTTCCCTGGGCCTTTAAAAAATTCCTCAATAGGAATTGTTCTCTCTTCTTTAAGGCTTTTGATCCTGACCTGAGTTCCTAAAACCAAAAGGGGAGTGGCTGTATCTGCGGAAGGGGCAGCCGTACAGATATTGCCACCTATGGTCGCCACATTCCGGATCTGGATGGAGCCGAGGAAATCAGCGGCATCGGTTAAAGCGGAGAAGTTCTTTCTAATCACCTCAGACTTCTCGATCGCCCGGTGAGTGACCATCGGCCCGATGCTTAAGGAACCATTGAACTTAATCTGGTCCAGCCCAGGAATCCCTTGTAAAGAGATGAGAACATCTGGAGCCATCGTCTTTTGTTTAATCATGACGATGACATCCGTCCCACCCGCAATCAATTTTGCTTTCTCGCCGTATTTGGCAAAAAGGGTGAGAGCTTCCTCGAGGGTCTTTGGTTTGAAGTAATCAAACTTTTTCATAGAGGCCTCCAGTTCGACTTGATGAAGGAGATTTAATTTCCATTCTCACAAAATCAAATTCCCTCTACGTGAATATTGGTCTCTTCATGAGGAAGAGGTATGATGAAAACCGGTTTCCGGGACCGATCCAAAACTGAGCGTGCCACACTCCCAAGAAACGTCTGTTTTAAAAAACCTTTTCCATGTGTTCCGATGATGATGATCTCGCATGCCTCTTCCTCTGCAGCCTTCAATATCTCTTCAGCAGGATGTCCAGGTTGGACAAGGATTCTTGATACCAGAAGGAGACATCGTGGATCGTCTTGAGATTCCCTTTTACAAAATTCTTGTAAACGTTTTTTTATCTGCTCAATCACCATCTCCTGTTCGGTTTTAATCTTTTCCTCCCACCTGGCTTCATTCACATAGATACTCACATAATGTTTCACCTGGGGAGGAATGGGTTCGATGACATGTAGAATGACAATTTCTGCATTATATTTTTCTGCCATATTCATGGCATATCGGTATGCATAAACAGAGTTTTTGCTTAAGTCTGTAGCATAAAGAATTTTCTTAATCTGTGGGATCATTGCTTTCCTCCATGGTGCGACAACGAAACTCTCATGGAATTACTTCACTAAACCAGGTAAAAAGAGTGCGATCTGAGGAAAAATGATCATTAGAGCAATCGTGACACAATAAGCTGGGATGAACCAGATCACCCCCTTGAAAACAGTTGATAGAGGAATATCTTCGGCCATGCCGGCCACGATATAGGCGCATATTCCCACTGGCGGGGTGATAGCTCCCATCGTAGTGACAACTGTGAGGATACACCCGAACCAGATCGGATCATACCCCAATTTCATAGCCATGGGGAAGAAGATGGGGATGGAGATCAACAGGAAGCCGAGGGCATCCATCACACACCCTGCAATCCCGTAGATGATCAAAATCCAAATCAGAATGACATAACCCGGGATATTGAGAGAAGCGACAAAATCAACTGCTATAAAGGGAAGCCTGCTGATCGTGAGAAAGCGGCCGAAGATGACTGCTCCCCAAACAATAACAATTACCATACACGATACTTTTAAGGCATCCACAATGGCAGAACCAAGGCCTTTCCATGAAAGCTTTCTTCTCACCACACCACCCGTGATGAGGGCGAAAAAGGCACCCGCAGCCCCTGCTTCTGTTGGGGTAAAGGCACCCGTATAAAGACCTCCCATGACCAGGCCAAAGAGGACAATCATCTCGAGGGCTCCTGGAAGGGCTTTGATTTTCTCAATAATACTCGCCTTAGGCCCTCCTGGGCCCCACTCCGGATGTTTTACGCAAAGCAAATAAATGGTGATACAGAAGAGAATGGCCATCAAGATTCCTGGTAATGTCGAGCCCCAAAAAAGTTTGCCGATGGACTGGCCAGTTTGTATGCCATAGATAAGAAGCACCAAGCTCGGAGGGATCACCACTCCCAGCGTGGAACCACAAGCAATAGAGCCTGAAGAGAGTATCTTCTCATATTTGTATTTGTTCATCTCTGGCAAGGCAACGGTCGTCATGGTAGCTGCGGTGGCCGCATTAGAGCCACATATGGCGGCGAATCCCGCACAAGCCATGACTGTCGCCATGGCCAAACCGCCCCGCAGGCGGCCGAACAATTTGTAAGCAGTAAAGTAAAGGCTTTCGTTCACTCCCGAATAAAAACAGATGGTCCCCATGAGAACAAATAGGGGAATTACCGTGAGACCATAAGAGGAGAACTGTGACCAAGTCTCTGTGCCGATCGTAGACAGGGCGGCGCTCAAACCGCTGATATACCAGATCCCGCAAAAGCCCACTACCGCCATCGAGAAGCCAACGGGTATCTGTATGACGATCATGACTACGAGAAGGATGAGAATACCGAGCAGCCCGATCATCTATTTCCCTCCTTTCTCGGGGGCAAGCAATTTCACAAAGTCAATAAACAACACTAAGGCGAGGAGGGCACAACAGAAGGCGACAGCATAAACGAATGGGTAATAGATGATCCTCAACGTCTCTGATGTTTCACTTCTCTTCCAAATGGTTGTCGCAAAGACAAAGACTTGCCAGGCCACCAAAGCAAAAAAGATCATGGACAGAAAAGAACTGATAGCATTCATGATCTTTTGCGTCCGTTTTGAAAATTGAGAAGCCAGAATATCCACGGAAATATGGGCCCGAGTAATCTGGGCATAACCTAATGGTAAAGCGATAGTTAGCGCACCTAAAAAGCCGGCCAATTCGTATGCCCCTTTCAAAGGTACTCCGAAAGGCCTTAGGAACATATTGGCACACGAAATTCCCATCATTATCAAAAGGGCAGCTCCACCTATCCAGATGAACCATTTGTTTAGAAGATTACTAATTTTTTCCAACGCTCCGATCACGATTTACCTC
>Ga0315281_10001905_pt1 | contig 31039 bp, 35 predicted proteins | sample YL17G07_0_MG_FD_204540 | JGI IMG/M metagenome (GOLD analysis project Ga0315281, IMG submission 204540) | Sediment microbial communities from Yellowstone Lake, YNP, Wyoming, USA - YL17G07_0 | ecosystem: Environmental > Aquatic > Freshwater > Lake > Sediment | place: USA: Wyoming | collected...
TGCTGGAGAACAGCGAATAGGGGTATGTCCACTCGATAATCAGAAGCGGGAATCGGATCGGGAGGAAATCAATAAGACGAGGAAAAAGGATTTGGAAGAGGCCGCGAGGGCCCCTTCAACATAGGGGCTTGAGGACCACTTCACCCCGCACTGCTGCAGGCATTGGTTCACCACGCACCTGATGCGCGGGGGCATGCCGAGGGAGCATGTGCAGGAGCTGCGCGGAGACGTGAGGGCGGATGCGGTGGACATCTACTACCACATCGATCCGGAGGAGCTCAGGAGATCGTACCTGGAGCACATGCCGAAGTTAGGGATCTGAATAGCTGATTATGTGTCATGAAAATGTTTTATCCGACAGGACGTTATTAACCCTTTGAATATCATGTCCCACTTAGAAAGTTGAGGTCAATAGTAATGTCAGTTAAAGTATTCGCAATATCGGAAATCCTATCTCCAGATCTCGCTTTGAGGGACTCAGCGGCGCGTCTATTCAACAAATTGGAATCAACGAAATATGCTCAGGTAGTTGTGGATTTCTCTGGCGTGCGATCGATTACAAGGTCCTTCGCGCACGAGTATTGTAGGAGGAAGACAGAATCAGCTATGCATATCTATGAGATGAACGTCCCGACAAATGTGCGCAAGATGATGGCGGCGGTGTCCCGAGTTTCTTGCACGAAATCAAAGCCACTGGGCTTGGATTCGGTTCCAGTTGTCGTCCTTTGATTTTCCCCCTTCATTTGAGCTATTCACCATCAACAGGAGACTTTGATCTCCTTTGCCCGTTTCCATTATTCCCCCAGCGCTTCTCTAACCTTGTCGATGTCGAGGAATAGCGTTCTAGTGCCTTTCATCCGTATCCTCTTAGCTTCTTCCTTCAGCTCAGCCGGCACAGCCACAAATCCAACCTTCTCGTAGAAAGCGGCAGCATCCAGCTTGGCCTGTACGAGAATCAGACGAATGCCCAAATGACAGGAATTATCCACGGCGTACATCATGACCCTCTCAAGTATGGCTTTCCCGACGCCTCTCCTCTGCCATTTGCAATCGACCGCGAGACGCCCGATAATGATTGCAGGAATGCTCTTCACGTGCATCGTAGTCGCTTTGGACAGACTGCCATGCTTCTGGACGTATGCTCTTTCTAGCGAACCTGCGTATATCGTGTAATAGGCCACAAGCTCACCTGAACAGTACACCAATGTTGTCTTGCCCAGATGCTCTTTATCGAAATCCTTTACCTCATCCGTCCGAAGGAAATCGTTCAGCTCATTGTTCCCGCAGTCGAATGATTTGACGTCGGCAGTATCTGCCTTAAAAGGTTCAAAGCTGAGACTGGTTAAATCGTATTCCGTCCCAGAACTAGATGATTTCAGGGCGGATTCTCTTCCAGTTCTCATCTCTCTTTCGCTCGCGGGAAATGCTTCCTTGCATCCCGGTAGAACTGTTTCTGTTCATCGGTCAGACTGAAGGATCTCAGTCTCCTATCGAATTCTATTGCGTCCTTGCCTTTTAGGCGAGGTATCGGCTCTGGCAGTGTCAATTATTAACCTCCCGCACGATCCTTGATTTCTGACCACGTGAATATTGTGTCCAGGGTATAAACCTTTATGCTGCAATCTATCGGAAGAAATATATGGAAATCTTCAGAATATTTTTTCGTGCTGGCCGATCTCCCGCCTTGAAGGGAGCCCGAAACCGAAGCTGATTCTGCGCCATAGTTTTATTTGGGCATTCTACCGTGATTTACACTCGTGCAGGTAAGTGCCGTGATGCCGACGGTTGTCCGTGCCATGAGGTGCGGTAGGCAAGAATCCGGCCGGGGGCTGCTTCACCCTTGGATTTGATGCAATAAATGTTAAATACATAAATATTACTTAACTTTAGTTGCATATGAGTGAAACAATGTCCCTAACTCCAACAGAAATAAGGCTCATGCGTCAACTTAGCGAAGGAGGCAAAGCTCTCTCATCGCTCAGGTCAGAGCTCGGTCTATCCCCTCAGCAGATTTCACGCCCTCTTAGGTCGCTTACCAAGAGAGGTTTGGTCTCAGTAAAGAAGAACGGACTCTCCAAGACGGTCCTTCTCTCGGATGTCAAGAGCGCTCAGTTGCTGAGGAACATCCTGATAAGCTACGGTCACATGAATCTCGAGATGATCCTTTCTCTGTCTTCTCTTGAGATCATCGCGGCATTGGCATTCTCACAAGGAGGAACCATCGAGGAAATCGCATCCTTGTCGCAGAAATCCCCGAGGACCTTGGCTACCGTGTTCGCGCAGCTAAGGGAAGTCGGGATTCTCGAAGTCGATCCTCCGGGTACATACCGGATATCAACCAGGTTCTCCTCCTTCGGTATTTTCGCGATGGAATTGGCTGAGGAATTCGTTAATAAAGAAGTCATCCAGCTCTACCCAGACGCTTTGATACGCTGGCAGAGGGGCAGAACCGTGCTGATGGAGTCAAGCATCGACGAAGAGCGCGGGGCATTCAAAGCGACTTCGTTCTCTGCCTTCAATCGTTTCGCCTCCCCGATGATCCTCGTCAAGCATTGGTACATTGACCATCAAAGCAAGAAGATGCCCACTATCGAAGAAATCGTCGTGCATACTTTGCTCCTGAGTCCTTTGGATGCCAGGCAATCCAAGCTGTTCAGGGAGTTTCTCCGGAGAGTCTCAAAGAAGATCAGTTTGACCGATCTTTCGAGCATCGCGGAGGAATTCGGAGTGTCGCATGAAATCTCTGGGATCGCCGAGGATATTGCCGGAGGTCGCAGAACGATTAGGAGGGATCCATGATCGAGAGGAAGAAGTTCGGCTTGGCCGACCTAGACGACGCGCTCAAAGAAGTCGGCAATCGTATAGAACGCCGTGTCGAAGCATTCCTGATAGGTGGATGCGCGATGGCTTACATGGGATCGAAGTTGTCGACGAAGGATGTCGACGTCGTCCTGCTTTCCGAGAAGGACGTCGAGGCGTTCGGCAAAGCGCTCAAAGCCGCGGGCTTCAATATCGTTCGCTCTTCCGCCCAGGAGCATGAATGGCTCGGGAGCCAGATGATGTTCCGCAATGCGCATGAGATGCAGTTCGATGTGTTCGGCAGGACAGTATGCCGCAAGCTGGAGGTTTCGAGCAGAATGGCGTCTCGGTCGAGGTTGATGAAGACCTATGGCAATCTTGAAATCCGCCTGATTTCTCCGGAAGACATCTTTCTGTTCAAGGGGATAACTGAGCGCGATGGAGATCTTGATGACATGGCGCTTCTGGCGCAGAGGGGGTTGAGATGGGATGTCATCAAAGAGGAGTGCATGCTGCAGAAGAAGAGGCAGATCTGGGAGCTTTTCCTGTTCGTGAAGCTGGAAGAGCTGGAGAAACGGCACGGCATCAGAGCCCCCATCAAACAGGAGCTGTTGAGGGCGGGCGGGGATGAGTTGGTAAGGCAGATTTTCGTATCGATCATCGGTGCCGAGGAGATGGGCTTCTCGGAGATTTCCGAAGAAATGCAAGCAAAATATCGTTACTCCCCGAGCTGGACCAGGCTTCAATTGAATAGGCTCGAAAAGAAAGGAATCATCGAGAAAAGGAGATCGGGGAAAAGGATTGGTTATCGGCTACGCCATAGAGGATGATCCCCGATGGCGATGTCGCCTTCTTGTGACGATCATATTCCCAGTTGTTATGGAGCACTCTCCTGAAAGAACACGCTTCCCTTTCCGCAAAACATTATCTTCTCACGGAGGATTTCTATCTGGAGCGAAATGGGATGTTCTGCGGTGACTGCGGGGCCAAGAATCCGGACAACGCGCTGTTCTGCAGCAGGTGTGGTGCGGCCGTCTGGATCGACAAGGATCGCAAAGCTGCCAACACCTCCCTCAGGGTGGAAAAGACCTTCAGGGAATCGATCGGGATGAAGTGTCCCTCCTGCGGCAAATCCAGTTGGAATGCGGCCGTCTGCCCCTTCTGCAATGCGCAAATGCCCAAGATCGACCAAAAGATGATCGAGAAGATGCGTTCTGCCGCTCGAGGCGAGCGCGGCTCCACCATCGAGTCCATGTCCTTCCAAGTGGTCAAGAACGGGGTCGTAATCGATAAAAGGCAAGTCACGAAAGTGAAATGCCTTCAGTGCGGGAAGATGAACCAAAACCAAGCGTACTGCACCAAATGCGGATGGAAACTGATGAATCTCGACGACTTCCCGCCGGTGAACATCATACCAGTCAATTCGTCCTCGCCCTCCGCCAAATCGGTGACCACCAGGCGCTTGAAGAAGACCTCAGTCACTATCGGCATCGGACGCAAGAGGTTGCCGTCCAAGGTGCCGCAGCTGAAACCTATATCCATGAACACGCTCAATCAAAGGAGCAAGCCAGATGAGTTCGCACAGTTCAGTGAATCCGAGGACAACTACAAACTCTGGGTACTGATAGTCGCGGCAGCGGTCGCAATCACCTTCGCATTTGTCCTTATGTTGGGATAGGCCGGACGTTCCACAGATCAGCGCGTCACTCCATACTTGTGGATACTGACGAGCTAAGGGCATAATGCATCTTAAAAAGTCGTCACGACATCGTGCTCGGCGATCAGCTTCTTCAGCTCGTCGCGCTCGATGACCTTCAGCTCTTCTAACAGGCCGTCCTCCGCGACAGCCCTCTCCTTAAGGTCCTCCCTAACAACGAGCACCTGTGCCTCGAAGTCGAACAGCTCCTTAGTCGCATCCGCATTGGAGGGCATCTTGAGCACCTCCGGCTTCTGCCCCGCTACGGCGTTGTAGACCCCGTCCTCCATCATCACTACGGAGGTCTTCGCCCCGTTTACAGCGAAGGCAAGGGCCATCCTGAGCCCCGCGAAAGCCTCCTCGACGCCGTACGGCGCCCTCGTTATCAGAAACAGGATAGATTGCGCCATCTCCTCACCTCATTATCGTCACGAGCCGGTCGGATTCCATCACGAACTTGAAGAAGTCGTTGGTCATGCTGCCCACTTTAACGCCGGGGATCTCCTCCCCCCGCTCGAACCCTCGGGCGGCCCAACAAGTCTCGCAGATCGCGATCTTCACCCCTTTCTTGGCCAAATCCTCGAGATCCGCCCCGATGTTCGGGAAACGCTTGGGGTTCTGCCCCTTCTTGACGGCCGTAACGCCCTCCCCGTAGCCGAACAGGTTGACGCCGTAGCCTTTCTCCAATGCCGCCCGGGCGAGCTTTGCAGCGACATTCGCATCCATCGACATCATCGACCCGGACCTCCATAGAATCGTCAGCGTTTTGGCCATGATCACACCGTCACCGTGCGCTCGGTGCGCTCCATGATGCATTCGACGATCTCCGGGTACCCGACGAGCTTGCCCATGGCAAGCTCTCTGCCCAAGAAGCCTTTCGCCTCGATGTCCTCCTTCGATATGAGGATCTCCGAGGACACCATCGCGAGCCTCTCCAAGGCATGCTTGGAGAGCGCATGGAGGACTCCGTCCTCCAGGAGGATTACCGTCGCATCACCCTTCTCCGAGAGCGCCTCTATCGCGCGCGAAGGGTCCTGCTCCTGTGGCGACTTGAGCACGATGAACGCGGTCTTCATGCTCTCAGCCTATGAACAGGTTGACCTTGGCGTCCGCCGCGAGGTTCAGGAATGCCGCTGCTCCGAGCACCTTGACGCCCTTCACGAGGTCCGCTTCGGTCACGCCCATGATCGTCATAGACGTGCTGCACGCGTAGAAGTTGACGCCCAGATCTAGGGCGGTCTTCATCATCTCCTCCGGGAGCGGGATCTTGTTCTTCATCATCTTCTTCCTTATCATCCCGGTGAACAGCCTCATCATACCCGGCAGCTTAGGCTTGTTCCCCGCCTTCAGGAGCTTGAGCCCGAAGAACGTGTAGAACACATGCACTTCCATACCCATGCTCGCCGCAGTCGTGCCGAGAATCAGCGGCATCATCGCCTTGTCAAAACTTCCTTCCGCAACTACCATGCACATCTTTTCCGCCATTTCTTTTCACCTTCCTCCTCACTTCATCTTCACGTAGAATTTGAAAACCTTTCCTTCCTGTTCTACCGCTACGAGCGTGTTCCCCGTCCTGCTGCACCAAGCGGGGACATCCTCCTTCGCGCCGATGTCATCTGAGAGCAGTTCGAGCACCTGCCCGGACTTCATCTCCTTGATCTTCTTCGCCAACATCACGATCGGCATCGGGCACATCTGCCCCGTTGCATCTAGCGTAACATCCTTGTTCATCTTCTTTCCTCCAATCGGTTTTGGGAAACCCTTGCATAAACGATGGTGTTGCGAGCGTATATATCTTTGCACAAACGAGGGGGATTTTGTTACTGAATGCGGATAAATTGCATAATCCTAATTAAATAACAAAGAAGCAAATAATAAAACAATAACCCATATATAGAAGAACTAATATAGTCAAGGTAGTCAGTAAATTAGAGGGTATTTTATGTTAGGCAATCAACCCGTGATAATTCTAAGGGAAGGAACCGAGTCGTCAGGAAAGAAGACGGCTCAGAACAACAACATAGCCGCTGCGAAAGCTGTCGCAGAGGCTGTAAGGAGCACGCTCGGCCCGAGGGGCATGGACAAGATGCTCGTCGACGGCATGGGCGACATCGTCATCACGAACGACGGTGCGACCATCCTGAAAGAGCTGGACGTCGAGCACCCTGCTGCGAAGATGATCATCGAGATATCGAAGACGCAGGATGAGGAGTGCGGCGACGGAACCACATCGGCCGTGGTAATCGCTGGCGAACTCCTGAAGAGGTCCGAGGCTCTGACAGAGAAGAACGTCCACCCGACGATCATAGCCAACGGTTTCAGGATCGCTGCGACCGAGGCGAAGAGGATCCTCAGGGAGATAGCGTTCGACATCAAGGCGGACGACAAGAAATTGCTTCTCAAGATCGCATCGACCGCAATCACTGGCAAGAGCATCGGCGGCGAGAAGGACAAGCTGTCAGAGATAGCTGTCAACGCAGTCTTGGCCGTGGCGGAGCAGACTCCGAGCGGCATGAAGGCGGATGTCAGCCGCATCAAGGTCGAGAAGAAGCAGGGCGCATCAATCGGCGACTCCGAGCTCATCACCGGCATCATACTGGACAAGGAGCGGGTCAGCCCGAGGATGCCAAAGGTCGTGAAGAATGCGAAGATCGCTCTCATCGACCGCGCGCTCGAGGTCAAGAAGACCGAGGTCGAGGCGAAGATCCAGATACGCGACCCGTCGCAGCTGCAGCAGTTCCTGAACGAGGAGGAGAAGACCCTGAAGACGCTGGCCGACAAGATCAAGGCTTCCGGAGCGAACGTCCTGATCTGCGAGAAAGGCATCGACGACCTCGTCCAGCACTACCTCGCGAACGACGGCATCTACGCGGTAAGAAGGGCGAAGAAGGAGGACCTCGAGAACATGGCGAAGGCCACCGGCGCGACCGTGGTCACCAACCTCGACGACCTCTCTGCGAAGGATCTCGGTTTCGCCGAGACCGTCGAAGAGAAGAAGATCGCCGATTCCCAGATGACATTCGTGACTGGATGCAAGAACCCGAAGGCGGTCTCCATCCTGATACGCGGCGGCACCGAGCACGTCATCGCCGAGATCGAGAGGGCGCTGCACGATGCATTGAAGGTCGTTTCCGTGGTCATCGAGGACGGCAAGGCAGTGGCTGGCGGAGGCGCGCCTGAGATCCAGGTCGCAATGAGGCTGAAGCAGTTCGCATCGTCCATCGGCGGCAGGGAGCAGCTCGCGATCGAGATATTCGCAGACTCGCTGGAGATCATCCCGTGGACGCTCGCTGAGAACGCCGGCATGGACATGATCGACACGCTGATCAAGCTGAGGAGCCACTACGGCGGGAAGGAAGGCTCTGACAAGCACTGGGGCGTAGATGTCCTCAGGAACACCGTCGGCGACATGTACGACCAGGGCGTAATCGAGCCCCTCAGGGTCAAGACCCAGGCTATCGAATCCGCGGCAGAGGTTTCGACCATGATCCTGCGCATAGACGATGTGATCGCATCGAAGAAGGGCGCCGGCGGACCCCCAAGGGGCGGCGGAATGCCTCCGGGCATGGGCGGAATGCCTCCGGGAATGATGTAAATTTAAACAACTTTTGAGGTCCTTTTGGACCTCATTTCCTTCTATTTTTCTATGGCGTTTTTCATGCTTCTTATCGGCGTTATATCGCTTAATATTGTATTCATAATAACATTGTTGAAATCATTCGATTTCACCGTATATTTTAGGTCCATTTTCGCCGATGGTATGCATCTGTTTTGCATCTAAATGAATGCAATATAGTTCCAACATATACTTGTCATTCCACTATCAATAAACCGTATTCAATTAATGGTTCATAATGAAATTCATGCCTAACTGCCCCAATTACGATTTATGCCCCGGGTGAAATGCGCTTATTGTAACTCATAGGTGGCGGATTCAATTCCATAGCTTGGGGGTTGATCCTGGATATCTCCTGGCCACGTTGTTTTGAAGCTAATTGTAAGGTATTCTGCAGCTGGGGATCACAGCGCAGGGCAAGATGCCCTCTGCATCCTCTCCCATCTACACTCTCCCTTTTCCGATACAACACCATGTCACGCTATTGCATGGCACGGGCAAACGGTGATCGGACTGCCGGTAGCACCTTTTGTAGGAGTTTTATGCGTTTCTGACAGGTTTAGTTCTATACTATACAAATATACTATGTATGGGTATATGATTGATTATTTATCTTCCAGTTGATACACGGACTCGATCACAATATGCTGGCAGTATGCTGGGTATATGCTGGCTATGAAAAAGACCCGAATTTCCACTGCAAACCCATGGGTAATCGTCATACTTTTCGTCTGCCGTGATATTCTTTGACATACTACCAAAGCTACCCTCGCCGAGCCTCTCGATCCATTTTTGACGAATGAACCTGAAACGGCAATTAATTGGGTATTAGACGACGTTTTTAGGCGTATTTTGGCGTTTGTTGAGCATCAAAAGGTCGCAAAAATCGACTCAGCGACATTATTATATACTTTTTTAGAGCATACGTTTCGTCAGACGAGGTGACTCGTCTCGACTAGAGAAGGGATGGGATTAGGGATGCGCAAATATCTCAAACAAGATGAACTAAAGGCATTGCTCGATATTCCTCGACGGCCGAGGGACCGCTTGATCATGCGGCTCCTCTATGAAACGGGGATGAGAGTCGGCGAACTCGCGGAACTGAAAATCGGTGACTTCGATCTCGAGAACAGTGAGATCACCATCCAACAGGCCAAACGGCACAAGGAGGGGCGGAAGGTTCCTCTTGTGAGCGATTATACGAAGATGATGGTCAAGGAATACATCGGTTCGAGGAAGAACAAGCGTGATTACTTCCTGGTGTCCAACAAACGAACGCCATTATCCAGACGCCAGATCGAGCGACTGGTAGCTAAGTACGGCGAGACTGTTGGCATTGACAAAGACAAATGCCACCCGCACGTTCTAAGGCACACGCACGCAGTATACGCGTTGAAATCAGGCGTGGATCTCAGGACCCTCCAGCAGAATCTTGGGCATTCCAGCATCGAAGTGACCGCGATTTACTTGACGCTGGACATAGACGACAGGAAGCAGGTCTACGAAGATCACCCGCTGCCTGAATTGATGGAGCCAGACGACCCGTTCCTGATGCATAAAGCCCACAGGGCGAATGTCACCTACAGCTTCGAATCGCAATAAAACTCTGATAGCCAGTATCTGCCGGGCAGGGGGTTTTTACTCCTGCTCTCTCCAATATTTTTGTCATGCCGGTGTTCAAGATATCGCTATCTGCCCTTTCCGCACGTTATGCCCGTGAATCGAATGAGCATAAATTAATGGTTAATGTATTGATATACACTAATCAAGTATACGTCTGACGTATACAGATGCGATTTCGCCTCGCGTAGAGTGCAATCATCGGTTGAAATCGCAAGCGGAAAGCATCTCGCTTCTTCCCTTGCACTTTCACTCCGCGTAGGAATCAAATATTAAACCTAGTGCCGCTAGTACTGACGCTTACGGTGCGAATCCAGATGAAGGAACATCCAGTCGACTGGGCAGAGAGCCACAGACCCAAGACTCTCGACGAGATAATCGGGAACTCCTCCGCGGTCAGCCAGCTGAGATCCTGGGCAGACGCCTGGTCGAAGGGCAAGCCGAAGAGGAAGGGTGCGATACTCGTGGGCGACCCTGGCATAGGGAAGACTAGTGCAGCTCTTGCCCTCGCGAACGATTTCGGCTGGGACCTGATCGAGCTCAATGCATCTGATTCCAGGAACGCAGAGGCCGTGGACAAGATAGTCGGCCACGGATCCCGCGCCGACACATTCTCAGCGGATGGCAGCTACCGCTCCTCGGCAAAAGGCGATCTCAAGCTGATCGTCTTCGACGAGGCCGACAACCTTTTCGGGAATGAGGACCGCGGAGGCGCCAAATCGATCATCCAGGCGCTCCGGAACACCGTCCAGCCGATAATCCTGATAGTGAATGATTACTACGAACTGACTCGCAAGGCCAGCGGGATAAAACTGTTGGCCACCACAATCAAGTTCTCGAGGCCTACCGCTCAGCAGGTCGAGGAAGCGCTCGGAAGGATCGCCACCAGGGAGGGGCTGGACATAACGTCGGACGTGATCCAGCGCGTCATCAAGAACTCCGGAGGTGACATCAGAGGGGCCGTGAACGATCTCCAATCCATCTCTCTGCTTGGAACCAATGACATGAATGACGTTTCGCAATCGCTCGGATGGAGGGATGTGCCAGCCGAGGTATTCTTCGCTCTGGAAGACATCTTCACTTCAAACAATCCGGTCCATTCGAGGGCCGTCCTGGCATCCGTCGACGAGAGGCCGGACAACTTCATCAAGTGGCTTGACGACAACATCCCCCGCGTCATCCGCGACCCTGCTGACCGCGCCAGAGCGATCGACATCATGGCCCGCGCGGACATTTTCCTGGGCAGGACGAAACGCAGGCAGTACTACGGCCTCTGGTCGTATGCATCCGATCTCATGAGCATGGGCGTCAGCAGCGTGGCTGGCGACAAATACAAGGTGTATTCGGACAGCCTGCGGTTTCCGGAGTACCTGATCGCCCTGTCGAGGACCAAGGCCAGACGCGCCGCGATAACCTCGCTGTTGGATAAATTGGCCCAGGCGATGCACACCTCACCGCAGACGGCCAGGGAGTCGATAATCCCCTACTTCAGGAGCCTCTTCTCAAACGACCGAGAATTCGCAAGGGAATGCGTCAAGAACATGGACCTGCAGGCAGGCGAGGTGGCGCTGCTCCTTGGCGTTGAATCGGATGCAGAAGAGGTCGATGAGCTGCTCGGCACGAGCGCCGCTGGCTCCGTCAAAGAAGATGGAACCGGCGAAACAGCGGCCGAAGGTAGCAGCGAAAAGACAATAATCGAACACCAGCGCTCCCTGTTCGAGTTCAGATAGGTGCTCTAATTGGATTCTCAAAGCAGTTCTAAGGCGATACTGGAGAAGCAGGGCTACAAGCTCGTCGGCGCATCCGCCGGAGCGAAGGGCTGCCACTGGCTAAGCCAAAAGCTGCTCACAGGGAACGGATGCTACAAGTCCAAGTTCTACGGCATCGAGTCGCACAGGTGCCTGCAGATGACCCCGACCGTGAACATATGCAACTGCCAGTGCCTTTTCTGCTGGAGGTTCCACGGCATGAGGGATTACCCTGCCGGGGAGCAGGACGATCCGGTAGAGCTGCTCGACAAGCTGATCGCCGCGCAGAAGGAGATAGTCTCAGGTTTCGGAGGGGACGAAAGATGCGACAGGGCGATGTGGCAGGAGGCCAGGGAGCCGAAGCATGTTGCTATGTCCCTGTCCGGAGAGCCCACGCTCTATCCCGGCCTGTCGGGGCTCATCGCGGAGTGCAAGAAGCGCGGCATGACGACATTCCTGGTCACCAACGGCACGAACCCCGCGGCGCTGGAGAGGCTCGAATGCCTTCCGACGCAGCTCTATGTGACCATGGCCGCCCCCAACAGGGAGGTTTTCGAGAGGCTCTGCCTGCCCAGGGGTAAAGGGCTATGGGAAAAGTTCAACGAGACGATTTTGCTCCTGCCATCGCTCGACACCCGCAAGGTCATCCGTCACACCCTGGTGAAGGGCTGGAACCTCGGTTGGGAGGACGAATATGCAAAGCTGATCGCGAAGGCCGAGCCAGACTTCATCGAGGCCAAGGCCTACATGTTCGTGGGGGACTCCAGGAACAGGATGACGATCGACAACATGCCGACGATCGAGGATATCAGGACATTCTCGGACAGGCTTGCTGGGTTGACTGGCTATAAGGTCGAGGACGAGCACAGGGACAGCAGGGTAGTGCTGCTCACAAAAGGTACGCGCGAGAGGAGAATCACTTCAGCCTAATCGTCTCGAGGTTCATCGGCGCGCGCGTCTCGATGCCGAACTTCTTGTATATCGAGCTGGCCAGGTCGAGGCACTTGTGCTCCTCGCCGTGGTTTATGACTATCCGTTCCGGCTTGGGATCCAGCGTCGCAATGAAGTTCATTAGCTGTCTTCTGTCGGAGTGGCCAGAGAAGCCATCGACGGTCTCGATGCTCATCTTGACCTCGACGTTGATCTGCTTGCCGCGGTCGTTCAGGGTGAGCTCGCTCCAACCCTTCTGGATCTTGCGCCCGATCGTCCCCTCGGCCTGGAAGCCGACGAAGATCAGCGCGTTCAACGGGTTGTCGGCCCACTCCTTCAGGTATTCCATAACCGGCCCACCGTTCATCATGCCGCTCGTCGCGAGCACCACGCACGGTTCCGGATCGTGACATACGCGCTCCCTCATGGCAGGGGAGTCGATCCGCTTGAATATGTCCGAGAGGAACGGGTTCTGCCCCGTCTGGAACATCTGCGTCCTCAGCTGGCTGTTGAGGTACTCAGGGTAGGCGGTGTGTATCGCCGTCGCCTCCCATATCATGCCGTCCAGGTAGACCGTCGCCTTCGGGACCGCTCCCGTCCGCATCATCTCCTCGATGACGAGCATGACCTCCTGCGAACGCCCCACCGCGAAGACAGGGACAAGGACCTTGCCTTTCCTCGTGAGCGTGCGGCTCAGGATGTCCTTCAGCTCCTGGCCCGCCTCCTGCCTGCTGGGCTGCATGTCGTGGAACCCGCCGTAGGTGGATTCGATCACGAGCGTCTCCAGCCTCGGGAACTTGTTGACAGCGGCGTTGAACAGCCAGGACTTCTCGAACTTGATGTCGCCCGACAGGGCGACATTGTACAGCCCGTCTCCGACGTGGAAGTGGCAGATCGCCGAGCCGAGGATATGGCCCGCGTTATGCAGAGTGAGCCTCACGTCAGGGGAGATGTCGGTGGTCTCGTTGTATTTCAGCGGTATGCAGTGCGTGACAACATCCCTTATGTGCGACGAGTCGTAGGGGCTCTTCTTACCCTCGCCAAAGGAGACCTTGATGTAGTCGATCTGCAGGAGCGACATCATATCCCTGGTCGGCGGGGTGCAGTAGACCGGGCCGTCATAGCCGTACTTGAACAGAGCCGGGACGAGCCCGCAGTGGTCAAGGTGGGCATGAGTTATCACAACGGCGTCTATGGAATCCATCGGAAGGAGCTCCGGCGCGTTGAAGTAAGGCGCCGAACCTCCATTCTCGTTCGATACGGAGACCCCGCAGTCGACGAGAATCTTGCTCTCCCTAGTTGTGATGAGGGTGGCGCTGCGCCCGACCTCTCGATAACCTCCGAGGGAGGTTATCCTGAGCCAGGTCTCCTCTGTCGACCTCGGCCTTGCGAGCCTTCTTCCGACCTTCCGGAGGAATGCCTTCCTGTCGTCGTCGACATGCCTCAGGTAGTTCCTGATCTCCGTAACCGTCTTCGACGGTATCGGCGGAGCACGGCTGACCTTGGGCGCCCAGCCGATTTCCTTCTTGATCTCGTTGAGGACCGCTCCCTGCTTGCCTATGACGAGCCCCGGCGAGAGCGCCTCGATAGTGACCTCCCCGGTGTCCTGCTCGAAGAATATGTTAGTTATCTGCGCCTCGGCCGGGATTATCTTCCTGATCTTCGCCTCGGCGTCCTCGTGGGAGGATAGCAACGACGGGTCTGGGCGTATCGAGACGCGCCTGCGCAGCCCCTGGGCTAGCTGTCTGACCAGATCGTTGTTATTCGCGAACTCATCCATGTTCTTTGTGTAAATCACAACGATCGGACCTTCGAAGTCAATGTCCGTTATGTCGATGCTCGGAGGGATGATCTTCCTTACGGACTCTCGAGCCTCTTCAATAATTTTCTCGAATCCCATCTGATTTCACTACACGTGGCATTATATCTTATCGAGCTGCGCGACTAACAAACTGGCCGTAATTGAGCTCACTCGATCTTGAGCTTCGACTTGCGCTTAGATATCTCCTCTTCGGACAGCAATTCAAAGCCGTCTTTCGAGGTGATTGTCGCGATTAGCATGCCGTCGCCTGATGCGGAGTCCCGCTTCATTGCGGCACTCAACGATCTGATTGAAAGGTCCACTCCATCCTTCACGTTGATGGTCTTCTGGTAATGGTCCTCCAGCACGCCATAGACATACGGAGATCCGGAACCTATCGTGACATAATCGTCCGGTATGGATCCGCCGACCATGTCCAGCGAGTAAATGTGCCCCCCTTCAGAGTCAACTCCGCCGATTATCAATCCGACGTAATAGGGGTAGTATCTGCTTCCAGAGAGGATGTTCGCGGTAAGCGTAGCCGCCGACTTCACGCTCATGCCGACGCCCCTCTTGAGCCTGTAAAGCTCCACCTCCGCTGTGATGTATCTCGCCAGCGTCTGTGCGTCACCGACGACACCCGCGACCGTTAGTCCGAGGTTGCTGTCGATCTTGAACAGTTTCTGCGTCGTCTTGTGGGCGATCAGGGTCCCCATCGTAGCTCGTCTCTCAGTGGCCATGACGACCCCGTCCTGGCACACAAGGCCTATGGTCGTCGTCCCCTTCTTCACGCTGTCAGGCAAATCTTCCATATTATCACATGCCGTAAAATGCGCACTAAAATCGGCAAACTGTTAAAGGAGGGATACTATATTTATATCTTTTGGATGATGTTTTGTCTTGACTGGCTCATGCCCCCCGTCCCGATTCTCGAAGCACCGACAACTTATATCATTCAGGGGGGCATTTGCGATTTTGAGTCGAACATCCATGTCATTTCTAAGCAGGACGGCGAAGAAACCCCCCGTTCCTTATATCTCTCAAGGAGCGGTTGAGACCGTCCACATGGATCGCAGATACCTTCTGAAGAAGGGGCGGGGACACATCATCGAGGAGCCCCAGGGTTCGCTCTGCTATGAGATGCTCTCAAGTCTGCTCTCCGGCAACGAGGCTGGAGGCAAGCTGAGCGGTTACATCGTCAGCAGGCAGCACCCGACTCTGATAAGGGAGAAGTACGGCTTCGAGGGAACGCCGATCATATGGCTGGCGACACAGGCGGGGGAGAACACCATGGATCCCACTAGCCTGGGTATGCTGGCGCACGGGGTCTCGGAGTTCCTTTCCAAGACGAAGGACGGGATCGTGCTATTGGACGGAGTGGAATATCTGATCACGAACAACGATTTCAAGAAGGTCGTGAGGGCGATTGAGCAGATCAACGACACCGTCATGAACTATGAAGGTTACCTCATAATGACGCTCGATCCAAAGGCCTTCGACCAGAAGGAGCTGGCGATAATCGAGAGATACTTCGAATTGATATACCCGAAGGGCGCGCCAGGCAACAGCTGACGGCTCCTATGAGAACATCGCCCTCGAGAACGAGAGGGAGAGCAGGAAGGCCAATCCCGCCATGCCCAGCGCCAAGGAGGGGCGGCTCGCGATCCTGCCAAGGAAGCCTTCCCCCACTCCCATGCCTTTTATGAGCCAGATCCCGGAGATGACCATCTCGGCGATGAATAGGATGAACAGGTCCCCCACCGGGGATGCCGCATCCTGGCTTATGTAGCCGAAACCCGCTGCGATTCCCAGCACGAACGGGGACAGGAAGACGGTCGCCACCAAAACCGACTGCGCTATCGGCCTGAGGTCGAATCTCATCTCGGCCCTGACAAGGCCGAGGTCGTTGAGGTGTCTGGCCATCTGCCTCAGCATGTGCGCCGCGAGGCTGCCGTCGCTCTTCGCCGTCTCCGATATGAGCCAAGCCATCTCCCCGTCGAATCCTGGGTCCGCCGGCTCGGCTTCAGGCGCGCTCATTGCCTGCCAAAATATCCTCCTCTTCTCCGAGCGGTCCTCGGAGGCCATTGAGACCGCCCTTACGAAATGCTCCCCGGACATCAGCCTCGCAGATATCGCGTTCAATTCGGAGGGATGGTCGTACATGCTGTCCTCCCCGCCTCCGGCATCCTCGGACGCAAGGAGCCTGCCCGCCAGCATGGCGGCGGGTATCGCTGCAGCCAAGAAGAAAAGGATGTCGACATCCAATCCTAAGACGAACAAGATGACGAATGTAGCCGCTCCTGCAACTCCAAAGAACGCGAGTATCAGGGCTATCTGGTGATTATCGCCCCTACAGGGGGCGAACTCCCCCTTGGATAGAACCCGGGCCGAGGCGATGAGGCAAAGTCCCGGGAAAAGCAATATCGGGGTCGCGAGCGCAAATGAGGGGAATCCGATGTCTGCGTCCGGATCCGCCCCGGCCCTGAACTCCTGCGAGAGCCCATCCGAATAGGCGGCTCCCCATAACGGAAGCATGGTCGCGAGCACTATCGGCAGCACTATGCCGAGGGCGAAGATGGTGCTGACGGGGACCCTGAGCCCGCTGGTCGCCTCCTTCATCGAATGCCTGCAGGAATCCAGCGCGGAGGAGAAAGCCCGGTCCAGCATCTCCTCCCTTCGCGCCTGCGAGGCCTCCGAACCGCATATCATGTACTCGCGGAGGGTCCTGCCGATCCACGCGGCCTCCCTCGGAAGCCCCTCGGTTTCCCTTTCCAAAGCGCGCTCCAAGGAAGGATAGGCTCCGAGCAAGGTCCCACGGAAGATCCGGTCGATGAGCTTCCTGTGCGGCCCTTTCGCTATGCCTCTTGACGAGGCGAGCGCCACGTGGTACGGGAGGTTTGCTTTCAGCATGACGTTCATCAAAGCCAGCGCCCTGATCGCCGACATCAACTGCCCTTCCCCGCCCTTGTCCATTATCAGTTCATGCGCCCGCTTCAGCACCTTCAGCACATGATCCTCTCCAATCTCTCCACGACTGCCGCCTTCAGTTCCGCGGGGTCCGGGATCGACCTATAGTCAACGCTCATCCCATTGACCGCCCTTGTGGCCTTGATGGAGATGGCTCGTTCATCCCCTGTCCTGAACCATTCAGCCGTCTGCACCTGCTTCATGAAGCCCCTTATCCTCGAAGCCAAGAGGATTTGCTTCGGATCTATCGCGATATGCGCCGACAGCCTTTCCCCGAGCCCTTTGCCGCCGTTGAAGTTCTCAGGGAAGGTGCCGCAATGCCCGCTCTCGTCGGTCTTGAAGACGGGCTTTATCGCAGACCCTCCCCCCTCACCATCGATGAAACTTAGCTCGGAAAGGCACCTTATCGCAGTTCCAGAGGCGGGGTCGCTCCTCTGCCTCATCATCGCTATCAGGTCGATGGCATGGAACGACTTCTCCTCGAGGCACATATCGAGAACTATCCTATCCTTGACTGCATCCGAATCCGAGGCGTGGAGTGTGCCAAGCACACTGGAGCCGGCGGTGCCGGTCCGTATCGACTCGAAAAGGATCCTCGCCTCATCTCCCCTTATCTCCCCCACGACGATCGCCCCTTCCCCCATCCGCAGCGCCGCTCTCATTACTGATGACGCCCTTTCGATGCCTCCGGCTAGCGAGAGCGCCTGCACGCTGAGCCCTTCCCTCTGCAGCTGCATCACCGGGAGCTCCTGTGTGTCTTCCATGACCAGGGTCCTGCCCATGCAGGGAAGCTCCGGCAGGAGGGCGGAGAGCAAAGTGGTCTTCCCGGAACCGCGCCCCCCTGCGATGACTATGCTTGCCCTCGCCGAACAGCAGAGCGAGAGGAAGCCTGCCGCCGTCCAGGAGATCGAATTCTCGCCCATGAGGCGAGGGAGCGTCCAAAGGTGTTCGCTGCGGCGCCTGAAGGTGAGCGATAGGCCGTGCGGGCTTGCAGGTCGCCCCGCCGCCGAGAGCCGCGCCTTCAGGTGCGGTATCTCCAGCTCCAGGATAGGCCTCAGCGCGGAGAGCTCCCCTCCGTGGAATATCATCGCCTTGGTAACGGTCCTCTCCAACTGCCCCTCTGATATACTCAGGTTGGTCTTGCAGAATACGCTCCCCGACCCGCTGTGGCCGAACCTCGTCACTACGCTGACCGGGTTCAAGGAGGAGGGGGAACTGACAAGCACATCCTCCACCAGTTGGTCCGAGAGCAGCAGTTCTAGCGGTCCGAATCCTACGGAGTACCTCGAGACTATCTCAGCCGCCTCCGACCTGTCCATGCCGATGTTCCTCGGGGCGAGCTGCATTATGACGGTCCTGACCAGCTCCCTTGTCAGCTTCTGATCCTTCAGGAGGTCCGCCGTATCGAGGTTCACGCTGTCGGGCAGCTTCCCCATCATCGTCTCAATTGCGCGCCGTGCATTCTCCGGCAGGCGCATCTCTGAAGGGCTGAGAAGGTAGTACCATGCTCCTTCGCGCGTGCCTATCGTCACTGCGGCCCCATTCAGAGGTCTCTCCTCGACGATTTCGTCAAGGGCTATCTCATCGAACGTCGCCCCCAGGAAGTTCCTCTCTCCGACCGAGGGGGAGCCGCTCCGCCGGCCTATGGCCGGCGTGATCCCGACCTTCGGCAATTCAGAATCCCCTTGGGAAATCACCCTGGGAAGTCTCGCCACGGTCGCCATCATCCATACATCCTTTCAGAAGCGGTCGTCCCTAGGTCGGTGAGGTCGGCATCACCTTTCCGCGAAAGGATCTCTCCCGCCATCTCGAAATCATCCTTGTGCGCGCTACTCTTGATGCATACTACTTCGGTTGCCGTGTCGCCGGAATCGAAGTCCCTGCTGATCAGCTGCGGGACATCGTACAGTATCGCCCTGACAAGGTCAGAGAGCCTCCCCGCCTCATGAGCGCGCTCCCTTCCGCCGATCCTTTTCAGCTCCTCCATCCGCGTCTCTATCCTTCTGACAAGGAGCGACGCGTTCCTTATCAGAGACACGAGTATCCTGTCGCATATCACAGTCCGTTTCCCGCACAGCATTATCCTGTCCGGCAGCGCAGTGCTCGATATCGCCCTGACCAAGCTGGCCCAGCAGATCTCCTTCCTTATGTTCTTACCATCGCAGGAGGCAGAGCAGTCGACCTTCATCAGGACGATCTCTCCATCCACTTCGAAGGTGTACGAGCATCTGGTCTTTCCGGGTATCTTCGGTATCCTTCGCTTCGCGGCCCTTCGCATTTTCGCGGTCATGAGCACAGGATACCGCAGGGGCATCGAGTAGCTGACTGCTATCATCAGGCTACATGTATCGGAAAAGGGGAATATCCTGCCATGGCCATCGGAACTGCGATGAAGGAAGATGCAAACGGCACTACTGACGTCCTGTCCTCCCTTCCGATCATCGCCTGCTGCATCTTCGCCGTGATGGTGCTGGTCGCGGCAATAGGCCAGGCGGCAGGAGGCCGTTTCGGCCGTACTGGGGACGACGGAATGGACGAGTCGTGCGAGGCCCTCCTCGAGCAAGCTCTTAGGAATATGACGGTCCGGTCAGAGGACGGGAGGCGGTATTTGGATGGAGATTGGGGAAAAAGGGTCCCTCTGGTTTCGGCACTCAACTTTCAGGACACTTCCATGAGCTCGGCGATAGAGGTGAGGCTCCTAGGGGCACCTTCATGCGAATTCCTGTTGTCCGGCAACACGAGCATCTGCTTGGAAGTGTTCTCGGCGAGCGCGCCGGTCCTTCTCATAACCGGAGGCATCTGCGTTCCGGGGGAGATAGTTGCGAGGGTGGGGCGTTGAAGTCGGACGAGAGAGGGATCGATACCGTCTTCGGTGCCTTGATCCTCATACTCGCCTGCATGGTCACCTCGGCGGTCTTGTTGACGTTTCCCGATGCGGGATCGCAGGAATGGCGTGAGACAAGGGATCTGGAGGATCAGTTCGACTGCATTCTCTCCTCCACGGTGGAGGTGGCAGCCTCGGAGTCTGGGAATGCGACACGCAAGCCCCTGTCGGTTTCGACCTATCTGATCGAGATGTCTACGGATCCCTCGATCCTTCAATCCTCTGAATCGGAGGAGAGCGCAAGAGCGGAGATATGCAAAGTAGTGGATTTCTACATGGCTCGGTGCGCCGGTTGGCTGCTGCAACTGTCATGGGAGAACAACAGCACGAAGGAGATAGCCTCCCGCAATCAACTGGCAATGCGCGAATCCGATACCTACGTTATAGAACGGGTAGTACCAGACCCAGAGCACGGAAGCAGGAGAATTCGGCTATTGGTCGCAGGCTGAGGAACTATGCCTTCTTACCCTCGGCTTTCTTGGCGATCATCTTTTTGGCTTGGATGTAAGACGAATTGTAATCCATGAAAGCTAGGATCATCGTCAGGACCAAAAGGAGAATCACCGCCATGATCCCAAACGGTATATCCATGTCGGTCAGATACATGATCAGAGCGATCATCAAGGCGACCAGCGATGCGAAGTAGAACGGTGCAACGACGGTCATCTTCACTCCGAACTTCTCCATCTCATTGTGGCAGGTCTCGCATCTCTTCGTGAAGATTATCCAGCCCCTGGGCCGGAGGTTATTGCATTCCCTGCAGTATAGGAATTTCATCAGTCGCCCCGCCTACTATCCGCTTCGAGAACGCTCCTGTTCAATAAAACCTGCTATGCTACGAGGGGATATTGCTCAGAACCTGCCCCCGCAGTTCTTGCAGAACTTCGAATCCTGAGGGGAATATCCCCTGCAATTCGGGCATTGCTTCCCGACCTCCGGTTGCCTCCTGGGGCCCATGCCTCCGATGAGCGTGGTGAGGAAGTAGATCCTCAGGAACCACGTCGCCGCTCCGATCACCAGGGCGACGACGACAATGAGAAAGAACCAGAAGGCGAGCGTGCCAATCAGGCCAAAGACCTCTTCGACCTGGAATATCGTCGCGACGCTCATGGAAACCCTCCTGATGGATGGACTCTGATTCCAGAACCTTGAGACCGGGAGATAAAGTCTTGCCATGAAAGAAAATTGAGAGAAGGTGCCTTCCTTTTCAAAAGAACCCGAGTTCCTTTTGGGAGGAAAGGAAGCTTCTCCCCCTCTCGTATAACGGTGCATTTCCGTGGTAGAAATACTCTTCCACGTTGTCGCAATAAATCGGGACGACCAGACTTAATGTAACGGATTTCCCGAGATCATACGAGCTATGCTCGTAGTATACTTGACAATACTAAGGTTCCAACCTATCTATAGGTCAATTTATCACAATCGCCTAGGTATTATGAACCTAATCCAAAAGAGCGACATCGTTCGCAAGGAACCATCATGATCAATTGAATCCATTGACTCGGTCCAGGCGAAACACAGAAAACAATTATAACTAACATGGTGGATTTCAATGCAGGTGATTAAATACAGAACAATCCACCGCAACAGCCCGGACAATGGCCGGCCCAGCCGCAATATCAGCAGCAGCCGTACCAGCAACAGTACCCGCAACAGCAGCCTTACCCGCAGCAGCAGTATCCGCCGCAGCAGATGCAGCCGCCGATGCAGCAGCCGGGTATCCCGAAGAAAAGCAACACGATGCTCATTGTGGCAGTGGTCGCAGTAGTCGCGATTGTCATCGTTGCCGTGCTCGCCCTCGTTCTTATGCGCGGCGGAGCCGGGATGACGATTCAAATCACGGACTGGGACACCGATCAAAATACCTTAAGCGTGTTGAGCGGCGAAGTTACCTTCACCGTTGACTTGACCAACACCGGCACAGCAACTAGCACCGGAGTTGTAACGTGCAAACTGGTTCTGTCAGCTGGAGGTACCATTCAGCAGACTCAGTCCGTCACGCTAGCACCAGGCGCGTCGACGACTATAACAGTCATCGTGCCAGCAACCAGTTTCCTTCAATATGCCTTCCTATCGACGGGGCAGGCAACCTGCACGATAGCCTGATTGAGTCGAATAAACCAGTAAACCTCTTATGCCGAAGGAGCCCTCGTGGCTCCTTCACAAACGCTTTTCATTCAATTTTCATTTCCTTAAAGGCCTTTGATTAACCGAAGAAGCCCGTAGATTATCCTGTCTGGAAGTGAGAAGACTTATCTACCCATGGATTGTTAAAAAGGATTCATATGGTGGCGAAAAAGCCAAAGAAATTCGAAATAGCACAGCAATTCTTCGCCCAACTCCATTCGAATGCTGGTTTCCGAGTTCTCGATATAGGAGCTACGGGGGCGACCGAAGCTATGGTCAGAGAGATTATTGGAGGCTATGAGCTAATCCAGTTGAACATCGAACGCTCTCACCTTGGAAACGCGTCCAATGGCATCGTCGGCGATGGTAACAGGATGCCTTTCCAGAACGGCTCCATCGACGCCGTCATGTGCTTCGATGTGATTGAGCATATCATCGAACCGGATAATCTCATCGCTGAAGCCAATCGAGTGCTGAAGAAAGACGGCATCTTGATAATCGCCACGGTGAATCTGGCGAACATCTATAACAGGCTGCTTCTCTTATGTGGTTTTTCCCCTCTCACTTACTCGCCTGCAGGATACAAGGTCGGGTTGCCTTTCCCACCGGTCAAATCAGAACTCGGTCACAAGAGCGTTTTTACCTTCAAAGGCCTTCGCGACCTTTTGACTGTCTACAAATTCAAAATTGTAAAATCAGCGGGGTACTGCTACTATGAGCCAAGCTATACCGGCTATGAACGAAATGAAGTCGGCTTTTTCAAGCTGAGGGTGGCCCTCGATAAGATACTACCAAAAGAGATGCAGGAAGGCATGATATTCTTTTCAAAAAAGACGTAACATCCTCGCAAGCACACGCCACGCAGTGCAGGGGCGCGGATTTGAACCGCGGAACCACTAAGGACAAGGTCCTAAGCCTTGCGCCGTTGGCCAGACTTGGCTACCCCTGCTTGTTGAATCCAGACAATCTGCGCCATATTAATTATGTCGGTGGCGGAAAACTGCCAGGTCTGGCACAGCCCGCTAGGGGATAATATATTCGTTGAGCATGCTCTACGGTTCAAAGGTGTTAATGTGATCGAGGTGAGATTCCACGGCAGGGGCGGGCAGGGCGCCGTCATAGCGTCCGAAGTGCTCGCCACTGCCGGCTTCCACGAGGGGTACAACGTGACAGCGGTACCGTTCTTCGGCGTCGAGAGGAGAGGGGCGCCAGTAACAGCATTCACCCGACTTTCCAAAGAACCGATACTCATCAGGTCGGGCATATACACACCGGATTTCGTGGTCGTGCTCGACGAATCGCTGTTCAATGCAGTTGACGTGCTGGACGGACTGAAGACCGGCGGAGCGATCCTTGTGAATACGAGGAGAGCCGCGGCCGATCTTCCAATGGGGAAAGATGTCAAAGCCTACACGGTCGATGCGACCGGCATAGCAGTGAAACACGGGCTGGGCAGTCCGACCACCCCTATCGTCAATACCGCGATACTCGGAGCTTTTGCCAAGATATCCGGCCTGGTCTCCCTCAATACCTTGATAGAGTCGGTCCGCGCGATTGTCCCATCGAAAAAGGATGCCAACGCCGCAGCGACTAAAGACGCATACGAGCTCGTCAGGGGGCGCTGAGCATGCCTGCCAGCACGAAAGCGCCGATAGCAACCGCAACGAGCAAGGCCGTGAAGACCGGATCGTGGAGGGTAATTAGACCAGTCTTCGACCTTGACAAGTGCTCCGGATGCCTGACCTGCTGGAAGTTCTGCCCGGACGTCGCCGTCGAGATCGTTGACGGCCGCCCGAAGGTCAACTACGATTACTGCAAGGGGTGCGGGATCTGCGCGAATGAGTGCCCCAAGAAATGCGTCAAGATGATTCGCCAGGAGCTGGAATAGATGAGGAAGTTGATGACGGGGGACCATGCCGCCGCCTACGCGGCGAAGCTCGCCAGGGTGCAGGTCGTCCCGGTATACCCGATCACCCCGCAGACGGCGATCGTCGAGAAGCTCAGCACCTTCGCGGCCAACGGGGATATGCAGGCGAAGATGATTGACGTGGAGAGCGAGCACACCGCGATGGCCGCCTGCATCTCCGCATCGACCGCCGGCGCGAGGACCTTCACCGCCACCTCCTCCCAAGGCCTCTCGCTCATGCACGAGCTCCTGTTCTGGGCATCGGGCTCCAGGCTCCCCATCGTGATGGCGGAGGTCAGTCGGGCATTGGCCCCGCCCTGGAGCATCTGGGCGGACCACCTCGACGTCATATCTGAGAGGGACACCGGATGGATTCAGATCTTCTGCGAGAGCAACCAGGAGGTCCTCGACACAATACTGATGCTCTACAGGCTTTGCGAGATGGAGGACGTTATGCTGCCGGCCATGGCGATCATGGACGCCTTCGTGCTGTCGCACACGATGGAACCGGTCCAGATACCAGGACAGCACAGGGTGGATGAGTTCCTGCCCCCCTATTCCCCCGAGTTCGTGCTCAAGGCTGGAACCCCTGCCGTTTTCGGCTCCGTCGCAAAGCCTGACACCTACGCGGAGTTCAGGCGCGGCATAGATGTGGGGATGCGCACCGCAGCGAAGAGGCTTGTTGAGGTGGAGGAGGAATGCCAAAGGAAGCTTGGAAGATCGTACGGCGGTTTGATCGAGGAATATCGATGCGACGGGGCGGACGTCGTGCTGATAGCAAACGGCAGCGTTGTTTCTACCGCCCGCTATGTCGTGAACCAGATGCGGCAGGAGGGCAAGAAGGTCGGGTTGGTCAAACTCAGGGCGTTCAGGCCGTTCCCCGCCTCAGAGCTCGTTAAGGTCATAGGGAGTAAGTCTACTGTTGGAGTGCTCGACCGGAGCTACTCCTTCGGTAACGGCGGAGCGCTGTTCACGGAGGTAAGGGGCGCAGCCTACGGGCGCGCGGGCGCGCCGCGCATCAAAGACTACGTGGCGGGGATAGGGGGGAGGGACATAACCCCTGAGGTTCTCCGTGCGGTCTTCGACGATTTGCTCAATGGGCCGAGAGGGCAATCGGACATCGCCTGGGTCGGCCTGAAGGATGAACCGCTGATCAAGGGCATCGGGGGTGAACGCGACGGCTAGAACGACAATCCCCGAAAACGAAGGGGTCTGCGCGGGGAACCTCGGCTGCCCCGGGTGTGGAGCGAACCTTGTGATGCGCTACCTTCTGAAGGCTTTGGGGGACAATGTCATACTTTCGGTGCCCGCTTGCTGCTGGGCCGTCATACCGGGCTACTACCCGAACTGCTCGCTGAAGACCGCTACCATCTTCTCCGCTTTCGAGGCGACTGGTGCATCAATATCCGGGCTCAGAGCGGCACTCGATGCGAAGGGAAAGAAAGATGTGACAGTCGTAGGCTTCGCGGGTGACGGCGGAACGGCCGACATCGGGCTGCAGGCATTGTCTGGCGCGGCCGAGCGGGGCACGGACGCCATCTACGTGATGTATGACAACGAGGCATACATGAACACCGGCGTTCAGAGGAGTTCCTCGACCCCCGAGGGGGCTTGGACGACAACGACCCCCGGCGGGAAGAAGCAGAATTGGAAGCGCGAGGAGAAGAAGAACATGATGGAGATCATGATCGCGCACCACATCCCGTACGCCGCCTCAGTGAGCGTCGGATTCCCCGAGGACTTCATTAGGACGATCCAGGCCGCCAAGAAGGAGAAGGGGCTGCGATTCATCCATGCATTCAGCCCGTGCCCACCCGGATGGCGGCACGACCCTTCGAAGACGATAGAGATCGCGAAGCTCGCGGTAGACACCCATGTGTTCCCGCTGTTCGAAGTGAGGCACGGCAAGTACATCCTCACGAAGAAGGGGGCCGGGGTGCCCGTGGAGGAATACCTCAGGAGGCAGGGGCGGTTCTCCCACCTCACGGCGGACGAGGTCAAGGCGACCCAGAAGAAAGTAGAGGTCAACTGGGAGCTTCTCATCAGGACTGCAAGCGTGATGACGGACGAATTCTATTGAAACTTAAAAACACATGCGGTCGGGCGTTGATCACGCCCGACGCGCGCTCGCGGAAAGGAGCTTATTGACAGATCTCAGCCGAACATCATGTCGTTCCAGTTCGAGTTGTCGTTCATCGGGAATTCCATGCTCGGCATGAGCGATGCCTGGGCCACCATGGCCGGCATGCTGTCGAGCACCTTCTCGTGCTCGTAGGTCGCCACGTCTTCGACGGAGTCGTATCCGCAGGGCACCTCGCCTATCAGATCGGAGATATATGACGAGGAATGCTCGTAGACCTTGCCTATTATCTTCAGTACGGACTGGTCGATCACTTTGAACGCGGTGCTCAGGCCCTCGCTCCCGCACAACCCGCACAGCTTCTCGTTGTCCAGCGGTATCGTGCAGTGCGCCGTATCTTTTAGCTGCTCCAGCGCCGATGCTGCTATGCCACTGCGTCCGGTCTCGATTGCGAACGGAAGTACAGGCACGGCGAAGACTACCGCCCCCTCATCCCTCGCTATCCGCGCGACGACCGGGGCTGATCCGGATCCGGCTGCTCCGCCTAGGCCTGCAACGACGAAGACTATGTCGTGCCCCTCTATCGCGCGCCTGATGCTCGCAGACGACTCCTCGGCAAGCCTCTCGCAGGTCTCCAGTGAGAACCCTCCGTCCTGACATTCGGTCCCGAGACGGATCTTCTTGTGAGCGGTTATCTTGTCAAGGCTCTTCTGGTCGGTGTTCACCGCTATGGTGTGCACTCCATGGCACTGCCAGTAAATCGCATCCACAATATTATTCCCAGCGCCTCCGCAACCGACGACTGCTATCATCGGCTGACCGAGGCTCATCCCCAGCTCCTTCATTACGTCCATCGTTTTGCTCCCTTCCGACATCTCCGCGCACCTCTTTCCCGAGTTCACGGGCTATGGACCCCGGAGCAATCAGTCTCTTGGCACTACCTGCATCGTCGCTTTTCTCCCCTGGTTGCCGCTCTTCTTCAGCTCCTCAAGGGATTCCTTGTTCAGGAATTCGTGTCTTGTGCAGTCCGCTACCGCTTCGGATAAGTCGCTGTAGATTCCCTGCTCTACAAGATGCTTGATTGTATCAAGCACTAGCGGCGGCAGAACGACGAGAACCTCGTTCGGTGCTCTCTCCTCAGTGCTACCGCCGTCCTTTTCGATGAAGGACTTGATAGCCGCCCTCGCAAGCTGAGATCTGTTCGAGAATTCATTGCTTTCAGCAAGGAAATCGTCGAGCATCCTCAGCTCTTCTGGGCCGAGTCTGAGTGAAATCCGCTCGTTCTCGTCCGCGTTCTCATTCAACTGTGCATCCCATCCCGGTTTGCTTCCCGTATGACTACTAATCGCATATCTAGTATATATGTAGGTCGAAAATGTCACATTTCGACATACTTTGTCATATGTCAGAGTAGCCAGTAAGCAATATTTCAAGTGGAAAAAATGCGACATTATTCTGTATATTCGGAGCGATTAATATGTTTGTATGACACACTGGATATAGGTTTGTTATCTAATCGGATAATCATATGATTGTCAATAATCCCCCGGTCACATGCCCGCCTTCTTCCACTGAGAACCTTTCTTTCTGAAAATGCAAAAGAGTTTACGCCCTTTTCAAACGGAGATAAACGGGGTTCTTTTCTATGTCGTTACCAAAGTCGAAACTGGTTGTTCGATCTTCCTAAGAAGGTAGGCCGTCAATATCTCTCCGAACTCTGAGGCTTTCAAATGCCCGCTAAGGCACTTCTCAAGGGCTTCCGTAAGCTCTGCCGGCAATCCTTGGGTTATCTCCATCTTGGGGCATACAACCCCTATAGGACCGTACGGGATGGCTCTCGATTGCTCTTCTATGATGTCAATGTCCTGAGGATTGTCATAATTCTCGTTCTGATTGGAGCTTTTGAATTTGTGCCCCTGAAGAGCGCAACGGGCTGCCAACGAAAGACCCGCTTTCCGATTGGTTGAGGCAACCCAATGCCTCAGGTCAACCGGTCTTAGGCGGTTCAACAGATGCTTCGTTTGGAATCTATCCCATTGGATTGAATACTCCCTGGGGGTCATGGTTTGGCTCTTCTCATATTCTCCATTAGGCTTTCGATATGGGAGAATTGGATCATCAGGCAACGAATTCAGGATTACCTTCTTGAGTTCGGTCAAAGCGTTTGAAAGGTCTTCAGGCAATCGAGCTTTGATCGGAGTCATTCTCTTATTCCCTGGCTCTCTTCCTGTCGTCATGATGGCATTAGGCTTTCCATCAATGCCATATCTTACATGATTCCATCTAAGAAGACGAACATGGCTCGGACGGATTCCCAGCTGGAATATCATAAAAACCAAAGACTTCAGATGAGGCTCTTCTTCGCGGTCAATCGCTTGAATCCAGGGTATGACCTCAGAGTTCCTCGGACTCTGCCTTTTCTGGACCTCAGGCAATTCTCCAAGATTCCTCTTCGCATTGATAGGATACGGGATGCCGATACCTTCTTCCCAGACCGTCTTCAAGGCAGCGTTTTGAGTCCTCTTAGATGGTTCGGATACCAGATTCTTGTCGAGAAGATATTGGAGCAACAGTTCCTTGCCCTTCTTTCCCGCAATCTGCCTTCGAGAGCATTTCTCAAAGTCGGTAGCTTTGACGAACCGCCTGAAGTAATATTCATAGACCTTGGGAGTCGAACCTCTTAATCGCCCACCAGCCATTCGCTTGAAGTTCTCGATCACCTGGTCAGCGTTCACCAATGAATCGCCATCGGTGATCGTGATCTCATAGGCCGGTTTAGAATCCCCGTCTTCCCCGAATTGAGGTTCCGATTCGGGTTCATTTTGCTTCCCCTGATTTAGAAGCGTGTTATCCTCATCCACGCTCCCGTCTGGGAGATAGAGATTCTCTGAGGTATACTTATTGGATGTCTCTTCAACTTCCTGTTGGGAATTCAAGTTATCGAGTCCTATGCGCAAGGACACGCTGAATCCCAAACTTTCAAAAGACCAAATGAGGGACCGCTTTCGTCCCCCTAAACGCCATTCAACGCCAATTTGCCAACGCCAATTGTTCGCGTGCCGTACGCGGTAGGGATGTAAACTACGTTCGCGCATTTATGTCTATTCATAGACCTTATCGACAGGAAGAAACCGTTAAGTTGTGCTGCCATCCCCGAAATTCATTTTGAGCTATATCGAGTAGATATCGGATGAGATAAACAGGCCGAAAATCGGCATTGATGCGTAGTTGTCAAAAATAAGGCATAGCCAGTAAGAAAAACAGTATTTAAAGCACTGTAACCACTGTTTTTGATAAGATAAGTATATATAATGCAATTTGAAAAGCCTCAATTTCCTCTAGCATAGCCAGTATCTCCTCATGTCGAAGTTAGCAGTAGGGCGGGGATACACTATACGGACGACGGCCGAGAACCGGACGACGATTTTTTAGATAGCCTTAGGGGGGGGGGTGTTACCTTCGGTAACGCACCCCCTCGACCCCCGGTTGTATTTCGAGGAGATCATAAACAAGGGGGTGATGAGGCATCGCTGATCATGCTGCGAGTACTGCGGCACGAATATTGGACAGAATCTATTGGAAAAAGCATCTGAAAAGGTTTCGAGAGGTTTTAGCCATTCGTCAAAGCATTTATCTCGATTAAGGTGGGCAGAAGAATAATTCAAATGTCCGGTGATTCGCAGATTCGATCTATGCATTTGATGCATAGGTTGGATAGATCAAGATGATCCGCACACCTATTCATGCATTTTCTTGGTGTCCAAATTATTGGCCACCCCTTGAAATCTCCCAAACGATTGGGGTGTATTTGTTTCTCAAGCCTTGAAACAGGGGATAGATACGCAATTGTTTCATCCAAACCTTTGCCTGTATTCTCTATAAAAGCATACCAGGTTGCGATTCCGACCTTTGACTGGAAATTCTTTGTTCTTAAGAAAGGGGCGTGTTCCTCTCCAAATGCTGGTTCTTTTGACAGTGGACCTGATTCTTTCTTCCGCCCAATGGGTTTAACCTTCACTTCCACAAATATTGGCGCAATATCAGGGATGTTCACAAAAAAATCTGGTCTTTTCTCGTAGTTTAAGAACATCTCAGAAGACAATCCATCCTTGTCCTGTCTTATGTGGAGATATTCGCATTTCCACTTATTACATAGATTGGCGAAAGCCCTCTCTCCTCTTTCTCCTTTCTCTATAGATGAATTCATACCTTTTCCTCCCCAGGATAGACAGATACTTCCTTTTCGAGTATCTTAATCCTTGCTATTCCGAGTTTGAAAAAGGGGTGACGCCCCATATATGCGTCAAAGCATTTATCTCGGCTGAAGGGGATTGTGGTATCTGGAGGAAATTATGCCCAAAAAAGAAAAAGATGAAGATGTACTATTTCAAGTGATTTCTGACTGCAGAAAAAAAAATGTGACAGATGCTCAAATAAAAGAGATGATAAAGAAATTCATACATGATACAAATAACATTTCACTAGAAAAACAACCACTCACGGCACTCCTTATTCAGGTTATGAACGCAAGTGACAGTCTAAATTTCCTTCAGCAACTCTCAATAAATCGATTGAAGAGATTTAAGAAATCAATAAAAAATAAAGGTCGAATCTCAAAAGAGATTTCAAAGGAATATGACAAGATGATAGAAGAAACCCTATCATCACTATGTAATGGCACGGATCCCGTCAGATGTATCAATAAGAAATATGGCGAGATAATTTTTAATATCAACTATGGCTTTGGTGAGAAACTAATCCAGGGAAATTGAGTTCATCCTAGCCAGCAGGAATACGTTGAACATCGACAGCTTCGCCTGCACCTCGTTTTTTCGTCCAATCTTCGATCTGCATCTCAACCGATG
>Ga0315281_10001906_pt1 | contig 31037 bp, 30 predicted proteins | sample YL17G07_0_MG_FD_204540 | JGI IMG/M metagenome (GOLD analysis project Ga0315281, IMG submission 204540) | Sediment microbial communities from Yellowstone Lake, YNP, Wyoming, USA - YL17G07_0 | ecosystem: Environmental > Aquatic > Freshwater > Lake > Sediment | place: USA: Wyoming | collected...
CTTTGAAATATGACATTCTTTCGATTTTATGGGATGGGGTGCATGAGTTGAAAAAAAGATTAGCTAAATTGAAGTATGAGCAATTCTTGCAGGAAGTTAATGAGGGAAAACGAGAATTGACTACTAACTTGTATGATCAGGCAGTCAAAGCAGTATGGAAAGATTTCGAAGCAATGCTTTCGGGGGAGAAGAAGGATTTAGAACAGATTGAAGCTATTCGAACCAAACTCAAATTACCAATCGGAGTTGCTAATATAGAGCAACCCCAAAACTCTTTATGGCCGGAAAATTTCAAAACCCAACCACTGCCTGTGGATAAAACCACTTCCCCACCCCCTGCCCGCAATGCTTCGCATAGCGATGCAGGCGGGCCTACCCAGAAACCATAATTTTTTTCCCCAAATTAATGCTACAATAATAATTGAGGCAAAAGACGGATATTGACTTCGGCTGGCAATTGACTTCTCGAGCTTCAAAAATATGCCTGGTTTCGGAAAATTTTTATAAAATAGTTCTGTTTAACTAAAAAACATGGCAGATGAGCTTTTTGTCTACACCGACGGTGGTGCCCGCGGCAATCCGGGTCCTGCGGCCATTGGCGTGGTTATTCATGGCGAAAATAATAAAATTCTTAGCAAGATTTCCCGAAAGATTGGGGAAACGACCAACAATGTGGCCGAGTACATGGCGGTGATAGAGGCCTTGAAGTGGATAAAAAATAGTTGTCAGTTGTCAGTTGTCAGTTGTCAGTTTTTTCTTGATTCAAAACTGGTGGTTAATCAGCTGAACGGAATATTCAAGATTAAAGACGCAAATTTACGAAATTTATTAGTAGAGATAAGACAGCTTGAGCAGGAAATCGGAGGAAATATTTCTTATTTTCTCATCCCCCGGGAAAAAAATTGGCAAGCAGATTTATTAGTAAATCAAGCCCTTGATGGTTCCTAAAAATGCCTAAAAGAAAGCCAGTCGAATTGGTAGAAACAATAAACTGCCCTACTGCCCTTATTATTGGTGAGGGGTTTTTAACCAATTATCTCTCCTCCTCATTAAAAGAGCAGGGTTGTGAAGTAAAAGTTGTACCATCAGGCAGGTTTGATTATATTTTTCAATTTGGTAATTTCGAACTTTTGGACAAAATAAAAAGCCGTCATTTAAAAACGGAGGGAAAATATCTTTTTATTGAGCAAATTCATGAAGAAAATGTAAAAGCAAAAGAAGGAATAAAAATTTTAAGAATCGGTAATCCTAATTTATGGAACTGCCAAGACCTAACCAATAAAATCTTAAAAGCACTGTTTTCCCAAAAAACAGGGACAATGGTTGATCTTCGCAAAAAACCATACTTTATTCCTAAAAAAACACAAGCGGTCAAAATTCCTTCCAGTCCTCCTTTGGTAATTAAAAAAAGACACTTGATAACCAAAAAAAGGCTGCTGATGCTTCTTCTAATTTTTGTTTTTCTAATACTTGGGGCAGCAGGTACCATTTACTGGTTTGGTCTTTCTATGCAAAACAATATTTCTCAATTCCAATCACATATGGCCTCCTCCAACTGGGAAGCAGCTACAGCTGATATTGCCGAGGCAAAACAAAAACTGGTTGTAGGGAAGGATATTTATAATTCTTTCTCGACAATATTTTTTCCTTTTAAAGATGTATCAGTTGTTAAAGATACAGGAATACTTCTTTCGTCATCCAGTAAACTGCTTGATTCGGGAGAAGATTTAATCTCCTTTTTCCAGAAAAGTTCTTTTTCTAAATCAGGATTTACTGCGGAGGAAAGTGGAATATCAAAATTGGAGCTAAGTCTTCTTGAGGATAAGATAGATTATTTAGGCAATGCAATTGTAGAAGCTCGGGATGAACTGGAAAATATTCACTCTCCGTTTTTCCCCAAAGAAAGTTTTACCACTTTTTTATCAATTGCCGCAGACAAACTGGTTTCCGCCCGGGAGACTTTTCCCCTAATAGAAAAATTTCTTTTTAACCCCAATCCACAAACATATCTTGTCCTTTTCCAAAACAATATGGAGCTTCGTCCAACCGGCGGTTTTATCGGTTCTTACGGACTCTTGACTCTTGACAGGGGCAAGATGTCTGATTTTAAAATCGAAGATGTCTATACCGCTGACGGACAGCTTAAAGGACACGTGGAGCCCCCAGCCCCAATCAGGAAATATCTTTCTCAACCGCACTTTTTTTTGCGGGACAGCAATTTTGATCCCGACTTTGCCGCCTCGGCTCAAAAAGCCACCTGGTTTTTGGAAAAAGAGTTAAATATAAAAGTAGACGGGGTGATTGGAATAAACATGAGTCTGGTGCAAAAATTGCTTCGCGTTTTGGGACCCCTGACATTGTCTGATTTTGGAGGTGATGAAATAAATAGTGACAATTTCTTTTATAAAGCTCAGACGTATGCACAGGAGAAATTTTTCCCGGGTTCAACCAAGAAAAAAGATTTTTTGACCTCTGTTGCTAACAACATACTTTTGAAACTGACTGTGGAGGGAAATGGAGTTGCCTACCTGGAAGTTTTACCAATTATCAAACAGTCGCTTGAGGAGAAAAATATCCTGCTTTTTGCCTACGGTGAAGATTTACAAAAACTGATTGAGGAAAAAGGATACGGGGGAAGGATGGTGGAGGTGAAATGTGCCCAAACAAATAATTACTCAAATGGAAAAAATTGTCTCTCCGACTATCTATCGGTAGTTGAGGCCAATTTAGGAGTCAATAAAGCCAATTATTTTGTCGGCAAAACGGTGACTGTGGAGAAAAAAATTGGCAAAGAAGGGATTATCACATCAATTGTCACTCTCGCCTATGAAAATAGCGGAACGCCTGAAGTTTTGTTAAGTGCAACTTATGTTAATTATTTACGCTTATTTGTACCAGCGGGAAGCAAACTAATTAGTGTCACCCTAAACAATGTTCCACTTTCATCTGCCGATATTGATACAGACAATTATGGACCGGACAAATCTGTTTTTGGCTTTCTAGTGAAAATTGCTCCGGAGAATAAAGGAATAGTAAAAGTGACTTACACTCTCCCCAACTCTATTTCTTCTGCGATTTCTTCTTATCAGTTCTTTTTCCAAAAACAGGCAGGTGATAAGCTGTCACCCATTTTATTTTCTCTCACTTTTCCTTCCGAAACTGCCTCTTTAAAAGCGTTAAATTTCACCTCAACCGCAGGAAGAAATGATGAAGTATTTTATGCCACAGATACTTCAGTGGACCGGATATTCGCTTTAGAGGTTAGCCGCTAATTTCTTTAAGCAGCTCTTCTGCCTGTTTTTTTAACTCAGGTTTTTCGAATGTTTCCATTTCTGAGATAAAATCCTGCAGAAGTGTAATGCTCCCATTTTTATCACCGGAAGAAAAAATATAGCTTTTTAGCATCTCAAAATGAAGTAAATCTCTTTTGTCTTCGTTTTCTATCTGCAGCCAAAGCCGTTGCGAAAATGGGGTCTTGATGGAGTTGTAAGCTGACTTTCCCTTTTTTGTTTCAATAAGCCTGTCAGCTTTTTGAATCAAGTTTTCCAGATAAGCTTCCAGATTACCCTGATAAGTTTTAAATTCCGGGTCATTTTGCCAATCTGTCTCCTGACCATAGATACTTTCAGCAAAACTGATGTCCCGCCGAAGTTTGTTATCAGCTGGTTTAGTCACAAGTTCTATATTTTCTGGATTAGTAAAGATTTTACTTGCTGCCAGTTGAGACGCAAGTTGATTCGCTTCTTCAAAATCCATATCCGTATCAATCATCTGAAAAAGCAGATATTGGATTGGCTTAGGTAATGCTGCCAATTGTTCAAAATGAGAGACTAGCATATCCTTTAAAAATTGCGCCTGATTATAACTTCTTTGGTAATCCCCTATTCCATATCGTCTGTTTCGTAAATACTGCAGTGTTGGAGTAGTAGGAAGGTCGATCAGCCGTAGCGCTCCCAGAGTTTGAGAGAAACCCACTTTGACAATTGCGTCCGGATGGATACCTGTAATTTTCTCAATCTGCTTGACGGTGAAGTCAATGCCCATGGTATGGCAAGAATTGGCAACAATAGTTTCATCTCCGTTTTTAGACAGTTTTATTGTTGTTCCGCGGGGAACAGTGGTGATACGGATTTTACCAGCAGAAGGATAAAAACTTATCATGTGGATTGCATCACAGCGAGGATTGCTATCCCCGCGCCTTCCGTCAAAACCTAAAAGCAGAATATTAATTGGGGTAATAACTTTTTTATCCGTAGTACCTAAGATATTAGAAGCATGGACACTTCCTGTGGATTTGTAAGAAATACTACCGGCAGTATTTTTTATAGATGATGCCAGAGGACTGATTAAAACAACCGGTTTTGGTTCAAATTTGGAAGAAATAACAGGTAAAAATAGCGCCACAGGTATGGTAATAATCACAAATAGGAAAATCGAGAGAATATATTTCATTGCCTAAATTATAACTGATGAAAAATAAATTTTCATTAAACTAAAAAATCAACCAATTGACTTTCGAAGGTCGAACAATTAAAATCATCCTTATTCAATATGGAAAAATTAAGTCTTTCCGCTTCCAAAAGAACCTTGTCAGGGAGAAAAGTAAAAAAACTAAGAAGTGAAGGAATTCTGCCGGCAAATCTTTATGGCAAAAAGGTGGAATCGGTCTCTCTTCAGCTGCCGCTAAAGGATTTTATCGGTATTTTTGCCAAAGCTGGAGAGACAAAGCTGTTAGAGCTCTCTTTGGATGGAAAAAAACATCCGGTACTGATTCATAATATCCAGTACCATCCAGTCACCCACTCCCCTCTTCATGTTGATTTTTTCCAAGTAGATTTGAAAGAAAAAGTTACCGCCAAAGTACCGTTACAAATTATAGGAGAAGCCAAAGCAGTAAAAGATAAGTTAGGGGTCCTTCTAAATATTCTCTCCGAAGTTGAGGTAGAAGCTCTTCCTTCTGATTTGCCTGATAAAATTGAGGTGGATATCACCAGTCTTTCCGCAATTGGAGATGTAGTAAAGATAGGAGATTTAAAGATTTCGGATAAAGTCAAAGTTTTAACAGATCGAAGCAGTGAAATTATAAAAGTCGCTCCTCTTGTCTCTAAAGAAGCAGAGAAAATGGTAGCTGAAGAAAAAGCTGCAGCAGAGGCGGCAGCCGCGCAGGCAGCAGCTGTCCCAAGTGAGGAAGAAAAAGTTGAGAAAGTGGAAGAAAAGGAAGCAGTCGAGGTACCACCTACAAAACCTGCAGGAGAAACTCAAACCTCTCCCCCTGCCCCGAACCAGAACAAGTTCGGTTCAGGGCAAGCACAAAAACCCAAGGTATAATCAATTTAACTTTCCCAAAAGAGCAGTAGCGTCTTTGTCTTGCGGAGAATAAAATAGCACTTGTTGCAGATATTTTGCCGCTTTCTCCTTTTCCCCGATTTGAAGTGCGAGTGCTCCCAGTTTAAGTAGGGCATATTGGTAATCAGGGAAGCTGGAATTGATAGATTGCCAATATTTTACTTCCCCCCTGAGTTTTTCCAGTTGTTGCTCATGGGCTTCCCATGTCCGTCTGGGTGAAGATTGAATACCTAAAGTATTGGAGGAATCCGATCTGGAATATTGATATAATTCTTCAGCCAAGACATATTCCCTTTTAGCCGCTTCCTCACTTATAGGCAAATAATACTGTCCTAATTTTTCATGCAGCTCACTTCTATCTGGATTTTGCAGAATTTGTAGCTGAAGATTTTTTTCTTCATTCACTGGAAAAAGACGGTACTCATAAAGATTTGCTGCTATAACAAGGCTTATTAAAAGAAAATTAATTCTTTTCCAAGGAAGAACAGGAAGACGTACGGTAAATCTGCGGGTAAAATGCGGGAATTGTATAGCAGGAAAAGGCAGTTTTGGGAAAACAATTTTCATAAACTCATTATAAAGAGATAGGCTGTAAGTGACAAGTAGGTCTTGACTAATATTTATTTTTACGGCACAATAAAGAAAAATCTGCCTTATGAAAAAAGCTGCCTTTGCTTCTTTTTTACTGCTAATCATTTTAGCTACTCTAGGCAATTTTTCTCATTCTTTCGCCCAGCCGCAGGTGCCAATAGGCACTTTATCAGGACAAATAACCACTCCTACTATTTCTCCTTTGGATAAGCCTCTGCTTAATCCATTACTTGAGAGGTTAAATGCGGCGCAGATGCGACTGGAGAAAATTGGGGGAAAAATAACTCTAAGAATGGGGAAACTCCAGAAAAGTGGAGTAAGACTTACCAAACTTAATACACAATATAAAAATCTAACCAGCCAAATAGAACAACTGAAGACTGATATAAGCAACCTAAATAGATTATTACTCGCTTTTCAAACAAATAGTAATCCCAAAGCCGCATATCCCACTTTTCGCAAACAAATAGTTAGTTTAAACGAGAAGTTTAAAAAAACGCTTCTTGCAGAGAAGTCGTTGCTTGATGAGATGAAAAAGTTACCAGTTTTAACCGCTACACCAAGTGTAGCAGTATTACCAACTAAATAAATAATATGGTAGATCAATCTAAACCATTTGGAGAGACCAATCCACCCCCGTCAAGTTCCCCTACTCCGACAGGGACCTATGATTTAAACACGGAGGTACCTTTAGTAAATGTTCCACCTCCCGAAATTTTGCCTGAGACTCCACCACCACCCCCGATAGCCGAACCAACCATAGTTGTTCCGGGAAGAAACGGAGGAGTACCAAAATGGTTTTATCTTATTTTTCTACTGGTGCTAATTGCTTTTATTATTGTCACTGCTCTTCTTGTTCTCTCTTTAAGATCGCAAAAACAAACCTTGCCACCTGCAAATATTGGGCCTACTCTGATACCAACAAAAACACCGACACAACAAATTATTCCCACAGCTGCTCCTACAATTTCTTCTCCAGTTCCAGCCACAGATGCGGCAGTATTAAAACTAAATAGTCTTAGTACTTCTGATGAAATTTCAGATTTAGGAGCTGAGGTTGAGAGTACCGATTTATCGGTGATCGATCAAGCTTTAGCTATTCTTGATACACAGATGGGAATTACCTCTCACTAGTAGCAGTTATCTTTTTCAGGGTGATTCCGGAAAGCAGGCTTCCTCCCAAAATTAACCAGACTAAGTTTTCGGGTCCTGTGGCTGGGATTTCAGAAGACGAAGTACTGCCTTGGCCAGAGCTGGTTAAAGTTGGAGTGGGGGAAAGTTCCTTAAATGTAGGTGTAGGAGTAATTTGAGTTTGTTTAGTTGAGGGCAAAAATTTGCCAAATTGCGCCCGAAGACCTGCAGCAATACGATTACCGGCAAGAAGGACAATAATCAAAAAGATAAAGCCTAAGAATATAAGAATAAATTTGCTTGAAGTCATAAGTGGCCTATAATATACTAGAAGAAGCATTTTGTCAAGTTTGGCTAATTTCTGGGATTGATATTTATAGTCAAGTTAGGTATGCTTTAATTAGATGGAAAATTTTAATTCACAACTAATTCAATTTCTTTCTCAGCCGGGACTTGTCTTGCCGCTTATTTTGTGGAGTGTTTTTTGGAAAGGCTGGGCTTTGTGGAAATCTGCCAATAAGCGGCACTTAGTTTGGTTTGTGGTGTTATTGCTGGTTAATACTTTGGGACTGCTGGAAATTGCCTATATTTTCTATCTCAACAAATGGGATATAGACAACGGTAAAATTTTAGCCTTCATAGAAAAAAGATTCGGCAAGCCCAAAAAATCTTAAATTGCTGCCATATTTACAGCCAATATAGCCATAAAAAGAGGAATTTCGCTTCTTCCCCTGTTTTCCATCCGGGCAACGCTCCCAACACTTGCTTTATCAGAAACCCATTCCTCAATTTTAGAAATATGAAAACCTTGTCGATAAAGAAACTCGCTGTATGAAGAAATTGGCAGATGGAAACTCCAGACAAGGGGCGATTTTAATCCCTGTCCAGGGTTGGTCTTAATGGGGATTTTAAGAGGCGATAAATAACGGTTAATTCTTCGATATTGAAGTTTATTCTGCTCGTCTATTCCCCAGCTAGACTGACGCGGGATGCGGAAACAGGGATGATTTAAAACAATCACCAGTTTGGCTCCTTTCGCGAGGTGATTTTTTAGATGAGAAAAAACCGCTACGGGATTGTCAATATTTTGTAACGCCAGAATAATTGTGGCGTGAGTGAAATCCTTTTTGGTTATCGGCAGTGGTTCAGTCACATCAGCTACGGTAAATAGGTGATTTTTTCGTTTTTCGTGTTCACGAGCAAAAGCAATAAGTGAATTTGCGGCATCAATTCCTTGATAAAAAGTTTGCGGTGGAATATACCGGGCCAATACTCCTTGCCCGCAAGCAATATCAAGAAGTGAGGAGTTATTTTCAAGAGCCAATAATTTCAAAACTCCGGGAATAATAATATGTTTATGATAATAATGACCAGTTAAGCCAACGGTCTCCTGATACCACTTTCCCACCGGCTGCCAGGAAGTGTTGGTTTTATTATGGCGAAAATTTGTTCTCATTTACGAGCTATTATCATCCATTTCACATATTTTTACAAGAAAAAGAGAAGTTATTTATTTTGTAGCTTTTTAATCCGCAACTTGCAATAATTTGCGTGGATAAAATCACTAAAGTTACAGTTCTCTTTTCGGCACGGAAGTGGTAAAACATATGAACGCAGGCCACATGATCTATATTTTTGCACAAAAAAAAGGCGCTTGGCTGTAAAGTAACGTGAGAAACATTCTCAAAAGTACACTTTGAAGTGTACAACACGTTACCTTTTAGCAAGCGCCAGCTGCGATTAGCAGCAAATAATTACCTGTGAACCAGACTGTGAGGTTGGTCTAGTTCACAAAACGGGCCGAAGTCGGATCCACTCAGTTGTAGGTGGGAGGAGGAACGGCGACCTGAAATAGATCGTCTGTACCTGGTACCCGCCGGAACCAGAGTGTAAAGGAACTTGTTGGGAGCCAAGATGCCGGTCTATACACCACTGTCAAAACCAACATCTCTTCTTCACTGATCGTTCTGCTTTCATTGACTCCCGCTAGTAACAGTTCTTCAGGGGTAGTCCGCCAGATCCCAAACGTATCGTTGGAAATACGGTATAACGAGAATACAGCGGAGTAGTCCGCTACATCCACGTCATACCCTCCCCGGCAGCTGGGATGCACAGAAACAGTATCGTTTTTCATTCCCTGCATAGGGATCGGACGCCACTGAGCCTGTTGGACTGCTTGTTGGACTTGGTAAGTCCCCCTAGGGTGCGGCCAGAGCGGCAGAACACCAATACTTGTTCCATACCACCCGCCGACTCCAACAAGGAGGACGACCAATATCACCGCAGATACTACCAAAACGGTCCATCTCCATTTCATCTTTCACCTCTCTTCTCATTTTTTGTTCCCCGATCGTGCTTCAAGAGAATTTCAGTATTACTACTGCTTTCTCTGAAGATGCTACTAGGCCCGTCAATTTTCATTAACGCCTCACTTGGCCGTTGGCATGGGAAAGGCTGGATAATTTTAGAACTACCCAATCTACCCCATACCAACGATGAGGCGTCCAAAACATATTTATCTGTCAGCGTTATTTTGACAGACAATATGTTCTCACTTTGTTAAAGAGCGTTATGTTTCCACAGAAAAACCTTCCAGCAGATTTGGGAGGGCTTCTTTTGGAGACAACAGATATTATACTACCACTATAAAATATTTCTACTCGATCCAAGGAAAATAGGGTCGGTTCTCTTTTCGGTACGGAATTTGTAAAATTTCTAATTCCTCTCAAATATTTAGTTCTTTAATCATACAATTGCTATAATCAATCAAGAGACAAAATGGATATTTTTTATCTGAAGACAGTTCTGGCGTTTATAGTCGGCGCTATCTGGATAACCGGTGCCACCATTATTGCTGAAAGATTTGGATCGAAAATCGGCGGAGTAATTACTGGTATACCTTCAACAATTGTTCTGACCTTATTTTTCATCGGTTGGACGCAGACGCCTCAAGTGGCGGCAGATACAACCGGTATCATTCCTGCAATTATGGGTTTGGATGCTTTATTTACGGCCATCTACATCCTTCTTTCCAAAAATAAATTATATGTTTCAATTGGTGTTTCGCTTCTTTCCTGGTTTATTCTTTCTTTTATATTGGTGGTATTAAAACTTAATAATTTCTTTTTGTCTCTTTTTATATTTTTGCTACTTCTTATCGTCTCTTATATTCTGGGTGAGAAAGTAGTTAGAGTGAAGTCCGAAAGACAAAGAAAGATAGTTTTGACATACCGGGAGGTAAGTTTTAGAGCAATATTAAGCGGCACCATTATTTCTTTTGCGGTAGTAATGACCAAATTAGGCGGTCCAATTCTGGGTGGAATGTTTGCTTCATTTCCGGCAATTATGCTGTCAACGATGATTATTACTTACATTGCCCATGGCAGAAATTTCTCTGTTGCAGTAATGAAAGTAATAATGGTTAGTGGTTGTATAAATGTAGTCGTTTATACTACCTCTGTACGATATCTTTATCCTCTATTTGATATATACGTAGGTACTTTATATGCCTTTTTAATCTCACTGGTTTGCAGTTTTTTCATGTACCAGTTCGTAAATAAAAAAATGATATGATAAGAAGAATCAAAAGTCTGAAATACAAAATTCTTGAAGGAATTGCTACTGCAGATGTGGCTTATGAGGTTTATGGAAAAACGATTGAGGAATTGTTTGAAAATGCAGCTTTGGCAGTCGAAGAGACGATGGCAGATATAACAATGGTAAAACCGTTGTTAAGTTCAAAGTTCAAAGTTCAAAGTTCAAAGTTAGATGATTTACTTTTAAATTATCTTAATCAATTACCGTTTCTGAAAGATGCGAAGCAAATGCTTTTTTCCCGGTTTGATGTCAAGATTAATCAACTAAACGCTAGACGCTATCAACTAGACGCTGATTTTCTGGGAGAAAAAATAGATCCGAAGAAGCATAAATTAAGATGCGATGTTAAGGCAGTTACCAGACATCATTTAGAAATAAAAAGAAGTAATAATCAATATATTGCCACTGTCGTTTTGGATATATGAAAGAAAAACTAACTAGAATTTCTGATTTTATCTGGGAATTACCAAGATCATATAAAAGGGACATGCGAGTGAAGGTCCGAATAATTGCTATGGAAAAATTGGTGGAGAAGATGGAGGAAGTAGTTTTACAGCAAGCAGCCAATGTTGCCGGCCTTCCGGGACTAGTTGATTATGTAATTGTTTTACCCGATGCCCACTCGGGGTATGGTGCTCCAATCGGTTGTGTTTTTGCCACAGACCCCAAAAAAGAAGGAATAATTTCTCCAGGAGCAGTAGGGTACGACATCAATTGTGGTATGAGGCTCCTTACTACCAATTTATCCATAGATGATGTAAGGCCCCGACTGTCTCAGCTGGTAAATTTACTTTTTGACTATGTTCCACCCGGAGTAGGACGTAAGGGATTTTTGCGGCTTACTTATAATGAACTTGACCAGATTTTGGAAGATGGGGCGAGTTGGATGGTGAATAAAGGTTTTGGTTCCCGAGAAGATTTAGATCATGTAGAAGAGGGAGGGAGAATTGATGGAGCAGATCCCGAAAAAGTCTCCCAAAAAGCTAAAGAGAGAGGCAAATTGCAACTGGCAACTCTTGGGAGCGGTAATCATTATTTGGAAATTCAACAAGTAGAAAAAATTTTTGATTCTCAAAAAGCAGCCGAGTGGGGGATTAATGACACCAGTCAAGTAGTAGTCATGCTTCATTGCGGCTCCCGCGGTCTGGGACATCAAGTAGCTACAGATTACCTGCGGTCTTTTGAAAAAAAATTAGACAAATACAATATTAACATCTCCGATCTGCAACTGGCATGTGCACCTTTTACATCCGTGGATGGCCAGAATTATTTTGAGGCGATGAACTCTGCTTCCAACTTTGCTTTTGCCAACAGGCAAGCAATTACATACCAAATAAGAGAAGTTTTTGAAAGAGTATTTGGCAGAAGTAGTGAAAATTTAGATATGAAATTGGTTTATGATGTAGCACATAATATTGCTAAAACTGAAAAAGAATTATTAGTTCATAGAAAAGGAGCGACCCGTTCTTTTCCGAATCAGCCGGTGATTATCGGCGGCTCGATGGAGACCGGATCATATTTACTTTTAGGAACAGAAAAAGCTCAAGAGCTTACTTTTGGTTCAACAGCCCACGGGAGCGGTCGAACCATGTCGCGGCATCAAGCAAAAAGAACTATTCGTAGCGAAGAATTATCCCGCCAGCTGGAAAATGAAGGAATAGTGGTAAAAGGAGCTTCTTGGGGCGGACTAGCAGAGGAAGCAGGCTTTGCTTATAAAAATATCGTTGATGTGGTAGAATCGGTTGAAAAAGCAGGAATTTCAACACCAATTGCAGCTTTCAGACCAATTGGTAATATTAAAGGATAATTATGTATCATAGCCCAACATATGGCGATTTGACACTTGGTGATGTCCGTAAAAAAGTTCTAGAGTTTATGGCGCAATTACCAGAGTATAAATATCAACTGGTAATTGGAACTGATTCGCAGCCTAAAAACGGACAGGGGTGTGATTTTGTTACCGCCATAGTAATACACAGAATTGGTACCGGTGGAATATATTTTTGGAGACGGATAGTTGAGGAAAAGAAATTGATGCTCAGGGGCAGAATCTATCAAGAAGCGACCCTCTCCCTTGCTGCTGCTGAAGAGTTTTTAACAACTCTAAAAAATGACGGTGTCACCAGATATGACGTGGAAATTCATGTTGATATTGGCAATCAGGGTAAAAGCCGAGAAATGATTTCAGAAATTGTTGGCATGGTCAGAGGTTTTGGTTATAATGTTAAAACTAAACCAGAATCTTACGGCGCCTCAAAAGTGGCAGATCGGCACACTTAGTAATTATGGTTGTTTTGTTGGTTCGGGAGTATTAGTTGGCGGAAGTACACAACCTCCTTTTGGTTCAGTTCCCCGAATAAAATATTCAATTCTTCCATAACAGGGGAGGGTAGTTACATCACTAGGAATAGTATAAACCTTATCAGGTCTGCCGGCAGTTATATTTTCCATAATTTCATGCCATATCGGAGCAGCACCGGTAATGCCCGAGGTCAGGTTCGGATTCATGGGAGAATTATTGTTGTTACCTACCCAAACTACTACCACATAATCAGGCGTATAGCCAATAGTCCAGTTATCTCTTTTATTGTCGCTGGTACCTGTTTTTACAGCCACCGTTTTTCCGGGGATAAGAAGTTGTGAATTTGGCCCAAAGGCGGGAGACCTGGCAGCATTATCAGAAAGAATACTGGTTAAAATAAAGGCAACCCCAGAAGGTACTGCTTGAACTTCATCCTGAATAATGGGTAGTGGTAGTGTTTCTCCTCTATAATTGGTAATTTTCACAAAAGGAGTTAAATCAATTCTTTTTCCTTCATTAGACAGGGTTCCATAGACTTTAGCCATATCAAGCATGGTTACATCTCCACCGCCGAGTGTAAGCGATAGCCCAAAACGATTTTCAGCATCCCAGGTCGTGATACCCATCAATTTTCCCTGTTCAATCATATTTTTGACACCAACAGAGTAGAGTACTTTTACCGCTGGAACATTATATGAAGAAGCAAGAGCCACGCGAAGCGGAATTTTTCCGTGATATTTGCCATCATAATTCATAGGGGAGTAGGGCGGAAGCCCGGGAGTTCTATAAGTAATGGGTGAGTCATCCAAAATTGAAGCGGCAGTGTAACCCAGTTGAAGTGCCTTGGCATAATTGACCACTTTAATTGATGATCCCGGCTGGCGAAGGGAAGTGGTTAAATTAACATTGCCCTCTTTTTCCTTATCAAAATAATCTTGACTTCCCACCATTGCCAAAATTTCCCCATTTTTTGGGTCAGTAATCAGAGCCGCGCCATTCCCAACATTTAACTTCTGCAATTTCTCAATTTCATTTGAGACAATTTTTTCTCCCGCCTCCTGGAGTTTTAAATCAAGGGTAGTAGTGACCCGTAGTCCTCCCCGTTCAACTATCATTGGACCGTATTGTTGTTCCAGAAGATCTTTAACGTACATCACAAAATGGGGAGCGGTAATTGGAACTCTTTGCTTGCGGAAATTCAGCGGTTCAGTCTTTGCTTTCTCTGCATTTTCTTTGGAAATAAATCCATTTTCGACTAATTTATTTAAGACATCCGTCTGTCTCACTTTTGCTAGTTCTGGGTGGATGCCGAAGGGTGAATAAAGTGTTGGGGCAGCAGGAAGCCCAGCCAGAAGTGCCGCCTCGGCAATGGTAAGATCACTCACTTTTTTACCAAAATAAGTTTGGGCGGCCGCCTCTATTCCCCAAGCTGTTCCACCATAAGGAACCTGATTGAGATACATCTCCAAAATTTGGTCTTTGGTATATTTTTGTTCGGTCCAAATTGACAAAAGAAATTCTTTTATTTTACGAGAGAGAGTTTTTTCGGGAGTCAAAAGGGCACTTCTCACCAGCTGTTGGGTAATAGTTGATCCACCTTGTAAAGTACGAGAATTAAAATTATTTATCAGCGCCCGAACTATTCCCCGGAGGGAAAATCCCTGATGAAGATAAAACTCACGGTCCTCAATTGAGATTGTTGACTGTTTGACTATTTCTGGAATTTGAGCTAGTTTTACCGGAGTTCGATTTTCATCGGCATAGATTTCATAAAGTAGTTGACCTTCCCTGTCATAAATTTTGGTAGTAGTGGGTATGTCGCGAAGAGTAAGAAGAGCTGGGTTGGGGAGCGATTTAACCAGAAGATTTATTTGATAGACACCTACAATTGTTGCGACAACAATTGCTCCTAAAAAGAAATATTTCAGTTTAATAAAAAATAGTCTCAAGGAAGGCAATCTTGGTATTTTTGGCCGGGCAAATTTTGGCCGCGGGAAAAGTAAGGCTAGTCTTTTGGAAAGCTTAGAAAGCTTATTTTTAAGGTAATACCAAATTGTTCTTTTGTAAATAACTGCTTCCGGCCGTTTTGGCCTTGGTTTTCTTTTTTTAATTCTAAATAATTGAGACAATTGTTGTACACGTCGATTGACACCTAATTTAATTTTCGAAAAAAGAGAGCAAATAGTTTTATAGAAAAAAACTACAAGCCTTATTGAAAACTTGCCTACCAAAATAATTAGATCACCAATTCCTTTTAAAAATAAAAGAGAAGCGACTAAAATTATAGTTGAGATGGCTGCATAATCGCGTTCTTTTCGTCTTTTTCCCATGGCGACAAAATATAGCACATGTTATAGGTTTTGTGAAGAGGAAAGACTAGAGTTTTATTTGGGTAGGGGGATCGCCGCCTTCGTGGTTACAATCTAAGCAGTAGGAGCCGAACATATCAGAAACGACTTGATGTTCTTTCGTTTCTATATTATCAGTTTGACCGGGAGCTGCCATTTTCTGGTTATTTTTATCAACGGCAACTGCCTGTTTGAGATTTTCGACTTCAGTTGGAACCGTTCCTTTAATAAAATATTCATATCGGGGATTACCTAAACATCCCTTATCTTGGGAACCAGAGTCGGGACTGGGGGGAATTTTTCCAGATAGTGGGCAGACATTTGCTCCGACAATATCTGCCGGTTGTTTCGGCCAAAGGTCCGGCTGATTTTTCAAAACTTCTTTCATAATTTTATTCCAAATGGGAGCTGCACCGGTAACACCTGAGGTAAGATATGGATTCATGGGTTTATTATCATTATTGCCCACCCAAACAACTGTTAAAAAATTTGGCGTAAAGCCAATGGTCCAATTGTCTCTTTTATCATCTGTGGTACCGGTTTTGACCGAGACGGCATGATTGGGGACTGTTAGGTATGATGAAGTGCCAAACATTTGTGACCTGGCATTATTATCCAGAAGGATATGATCGATAAGGTAGGAAGTTTCACTGGAAAGAACTTTCTTTCCTGAAATAAGAATAGATGATGGATAAGAGAGGGAAACACGAACATCAGGGATTAAATTTTGATCCTTATATTCTTCAAGAACTTTGCCGCTATTATCCTCAACTTTAAGGATTGAAACTAAGTCTTTGCTGATACCACTGTTGGCAAAAACTGCAAAAGCTTTGGCCATATCAAGCATGGTTACTTCTCCGCCACCCAGTGTCAGCGACAAACCATAGTTACTCGGATTTTTAAAGGTAGATATTCCATAAGCCGAAGCCGAAGCAATCATAGTTGTTACACCATTTGAAGCCATCATTTTTACAGCTGGAATATTAAAAGAGTTACCCAGAGCAAAACGCATTTGTACCGGTCCATGAAATTTACCGTCATAGTTTTGCGGGCAGTATAATTTTTGTCCGGCTACATCAAAGCAAGTAGGTGTATCCAGAAAGAGGGTTGCCGGTGTCACTTTTTTAGTCTCGAGTCCCGCCGCATAATTTATTGGTTTTATCGCCGATCCGGGCTGGCGAAGGCTTGTTGTAACATTAAAATTACCACTATCGGTGGCAAAATAATCTTTACTGCCAACCATCGCCAAGATTTCCCCTGTTGGCGGTCTGATTACCACTGCCGCACCATTACCTACTTTCATCTCTTTCAGTTTGGCAACCTCACTCGAAACAGCATCCGCTGCCATTTCTTGCAAGGGAAGATCTATGGTGGTAGTGACTCGGAGTCCTCCTTGATCAACTAGTTTTTCTCCATACTTTTCTACCAGTTTTTCCCGTGTATACATCACAAAATGGGGGGCTTTGATATCTGTTCTCTGAGGTCTAAAAACTAGCTTTTCCTTTATCGCCTGTTGCTTATCACTTTCACTAATATATCCATCTTGTACCATCCGGGTGAGCACATTCTCCTGCCTTGTTACCGCCGACTCAGGATGAGCACCAAAAGGAGAATAAAGCGTTGGAGCGGCCGGAAGTCCAGCCAGAAGAGCAGACTCTCCCAGTGTCAGTTGTTGCACTTTTTTACCAAAGTAGGTTTCTGAAGCTGCCTCTATCCCCCAAGCTGTTCCGCCATAAGGGACTTGATTTAGATACATTTCCAAAATTTGGTCCTTGTTGTAGATTTTTTCCGTCCAGAAAGCCAAAATTATCTCTTTTATTTTTCTGGTTACTGTTCTCTCCGGGGTGAGAAGTGCGGTTTTGACCAATTGTTGAGTAATAGTTGAACCTCCTTGCAACTGCTGCCGAAAGACGGTTTCTTTGATCGCCCGCAGGATTCCTCCCACAGGACTTATGCCCTGGTGTTTATAAAAATCTTTATCCTCAATTGAAATTGTAGCCTGGCGAAGAGATATCGGTATATCAGCAAGTTTAACCAGTGTACGGTTTTGCTCGGCATAAATATCATAAAGAAGATTTCCATTTCGATCATAAATTTTTGTTGTTTGGGGAATCTGGTAGGATAAAAGTTTGGAAGGGGAAGGAAGATCACTTAAAATAGAAAATAGAAAATAGAAAATAGAAAATAGAAAAAGAGAACCAATAAAGAAAAAATAGAATCTTTTCTTGGATTTGAACGGATATTTTTTTATGGAAATCCCCTCTTTTGTTTCTTGCCCTGTTTTCATAAAGGTGGACTTTATTATACAATAACAGCTATGAATCTTCCCGCTCTTGGGGGAAATTGGGTCGACCTGATTATTATTCTGATTATCCTCTTTTATCTTCTGGGTGGATGGGGTAGAGGATTTATTTTAGGGATTATAGATTTAGGCGGATTTCTGCTGTCATTTATTTCGGCTTTGAAATTTTATTCCTTTTTCGGCACAATACTGGCAGCCAACTTCACTTTACCCCGGGGTATTGCCAACGCCATAGGTTTTTTTCTCTGTGGACTGCTTGCCGAAATGATTTTTTCTTTTTTGATAAATTTATTGGCGCAAAAAATATATCCCAAAATAATGGCAAAATGGAAAAAAGTTGATAGAATTGCCGGCGTTATTCCTGTCCTTGGCGAAGCAATAATTTTTATTGCTTTTATTCTCACTTTACTTATTGCCCTTCCAATCCAAGGCGCCATTAAAAAAAGTATTGTTTCCTCAAAAATTGGAGGTCCCTTGGTGGAAAGGACCCAAGTTGTTGAGCGGCAGTTAAACAACATTTTTGGTGAAGCAGTAAACGAAACTCTAACATTTCTAACAATTAATCCCAATCCCGTATCTACCGAAAAAGTTGATTTGCATTTTACTCAAACAGAAATCAAAATTGATGAAGCTGCAGAGCAGTTAATGTTTAATCTAGTAAATGGAGAGAGAGCAAAAGCAGGGTTCCATCCATTAACTTTATCTTCTTCTCTACAAGAGTTAGCTCGAGATTATGCCCGTGATATGTTTGTCAGAGGTTTTTTCTCCCATTACAATCCGGAGAATCAGTCACCGTTTGACAGAATGGAAAAGCGGGGAATCCATTTTTTAGCAGCAGGTGAAAATCTGGCTTTGGCGCCAAATGTTTACATCGCTTATCAGGGTTTGATGAATTCACCAGGACATCGGGCCAATATTCTCTCCTCTGATTTCGGAAAAGTTGGAATAGGAATAATAGATGGAGGGATATATGGCGAAATGTTTGTGCAGGAGTTTACTGATTAGAGATGCCTGCCCCGTATATGCGACACCACGACGCAAGGCTGTAAGCCTTGGGAGTGACGAGCATTGTACGGGGTTCGTTCAAGAGTTTACTGATTAAATTATGCAAATTTATTTAGGTTGTATTAAATGCTATGAAAGAGGAGAGTATGATATAGGACAGTCTTCATGGTATCCTTTTCCGATTAGAGCATCCTTAGGAGAAGTAATAAATTCTGGGGGGGCATTCGATTGGATGAAAGAACATCATAACAAATACGGTCACAATAAACATTATGTATTTACTGAAGAAGGAAATATAATAGGTGAAGCGGGATTTGGTCGTGAAAGTGGTTGGGTTTTCGAAAGAACTACTCCAATACAGAGGGAGTTTGAATAAATAAACTACAATGAAAGCATTAATCCAACGGGTAACAAAAAGTAAAGTTATAATTGATAGAAAAGTTGTTGGTGAAATCGGTAAAGGTTATGTTATCCTTTTGGGAGTAAAAGAAGGGGATAGCGAGAAAGAGGCAGATCTAATAGCGGAGAAAATTATTAATTTACGGGTGATGAGCGATGAAAATGATAAGATGAATTTGTCGATTAAAGATGCAGATGGAGAGATTCTGGTTGTTTCTCAGTTCACGCTTTATGCCGATACCACAGGCGGTCGCAGGCCATCGTTTATACGAGCTGCCAAACCAGAGTTGGCAGAAAAACTTTATCTGTATTTTATTGATAAATTAAAACAATTGGGAGTAAAAAATGTTCAAACAGGGGAATTTGGCGCATACATGACGGTTGAAATAGTCAATGACGGTCCAGTGACAATCATGTTGGATACAGAAGAATTAAAGTGAGAATATTTGACACAGAAAAGATTAAGATCTATCATTATAGCCTTATATAGCTTTATTAATTTTCTTCAGATTAATAATTTCCTGCCAATAAATTTATCATGTCTCAACTTCTTGAGAATCTTGGAAATTTAGGTTTTGCAGAAAATTCTCTTGCCGCAGATTTTTATTGTTCGCATCTGCCTGAATTTGCTGAAATTAAAGGAAAAGCAAATTATCTAGAGCAGTTATTCTTACTATCCGAGAGTCTAGGGGAGCAGTATGCAGGTAATAAAATAGACAGAATGAATATACAAAGGGAAGATGGTGAGGAAATTAGAAGAAGAGTTATAAAAAGAGATTTTGGCGCAGTTGTAGTTAACAAGCAGAATTATGATACAGCTTTACAGTTAAGAAGAGAGACAGAGCAAGTAAAAAGAAGGATGATTTTCCAAGAAGTCTCAGGATCTGGAGAATCTACAGTGCTTTCGCCAGTCGAGAGGATACTAATCTTAGGCAGTATTATTCTTTCCGAATATTCAGATGAAATATATTTTGCACAGTGGTTACCAGAGATAAAAGACAGTGAGATAGGAAAAGCTTTAAAAGAATTAGATGACAGAAATAAAGGAGCAGCGGCAAATATTTTACCAGGGAAAGTAGATGGCATACGCTGGTTTACCAGAAGATTTAAAAACCCGACTCAACCTCTTTCAAAAGATAATATTGAGCTTGTGCCTTATAGAGAAAGTCTTCAAGGAGTTTCTAAGATGGTTGCCACTCTTGACGGTATGGTGGAATTACTTCAGGGAGAAATGCAAGAAGGAAGAGACGATTATGGTTATCTCCAATTTTTACGGTCATGGTCTGAGTGTTTGAAGGGAAATGGCGATCAGAAACAATTAGAAGATCAGATGATGGTGGCATGGAGACAGATTGAGCCGGACACTCCGGTATTTATAGTTCCTTGGGCAGAATATGGATATGGGGATCCTGGTGGAGTTGCAATTGCGCCTTCTCTAAGAATCGGAGTGAAATCTACCTCAGAAGAGACAACACGATTGACTGTAGAAGATGAACAGCTCAAAATTGTTATTCTAGATTTTATATCCAGGAAAAATATTAGTGGAAAAGAAATGGTTGAAAAGTCAAAAACTATCCACCGGTTCTGGACAGGATTTGCTGGTCTTGATGTTATCATTGCTATGGTATCACAAGTATTGCCAAATGACCAAAATTTACGGGCACAATATGGAGGTTTTGTTTTACCCAATATGGAACAACATAAAATAGGTGATGAGATGAGAAGAGAGGCTGCCATAAGAGGTTATCCAGCAGAGATTGAGAAGAGACTGAGTGAATTAATATTTTCCACAGAAGAATCAGCCACGATAGAAACAGGAGCTCATGAATATTTTCATGGAGCAGGTGTGATACAAAAAGGGGAAGATCATTTAGGGAAACTAGCTAGTTCTTTTGAAGAAGCAAAATCAACGATTGGAGGAATGCTTGCTCAAGTAAAATACAGGAATGATGCTGAGTTTAGTCAGAGAGCTGCTGCTTCACTTATTTATCCAATACCTAGATATTTAACTCGAGATGGAAGTGTCACTCATCAAGGTTATGCAAATATCGCCCGTGTAGTTGCAACTGTGGCAGAAAAAGTTGGAATTCTGAAATTTGATCCCAAAACAAAGACGGTAGAGTTAGATATTGATACTCCAGGAAAAATTGATCAATTTTGGCTAATGATGGAAACATTTGTTGATAAATGTTTTTATGCATATGTCAAAGCTGCAGAGGCGGGAGAAGAAAATGTTCAACAGGTACAGACAGAAGTAAGTAGGGAAATGGATAATTGGTTTGGTATAAAGTCTAAAGCTGAAGATGGGAAAGTTACAGATATTCCACTTATTGATATGATTAAAGCCTATTACCGTAATTCCTAAAGCTTGCTGAAATAATTGGGCTTCTGTTATAGTTATATCAATGCCCAAGGAATATTTTGAAAAACTTCACGATCATAAATCTCCCCCAACTTTTAAATTCTTCAATGGAGAGAAATGGACTGAATCTCTAACCGGAAAAACCAGTGATGTCATTTCTCCTTTGGATAATCACATCTTAGGAAAAATTCAATTAGTATCGCATAGTGAGATTGATCAGGCAATTGAGAAAGCGCATCAGGCACAACTTGTCTGGCGCGATATTCCGATGATCAAAAGGGCAAAAATTCTCCATCTTGCAGCAGACTGGATTCGTCATCATGAACATTACTTGACCACTTTACTGATTAAAGAAATTGGAAAAACAGTTACCGAGGCAAAAGATGAGATTCTGCGAAGCGCTGATATGATTGATTATTTCGCCAATGAAGGACTGCATATCACCGGCGAAGAACTATCCGGCGAAGCATTTCCCGGTTATGATCAGACAAAAATGGCTATAATTGAACGGGTGCCTTTGGGGGTAATTTTAGCAATTTCCCCATTTAATTATCCAATAAATCTTTCCGTTTCCAAAATTGCTCCGGCTCTGATTATGGGGAATGCCGTTGTTTTCAAGCCGCCAACTCAAGGTTCAATTTCTTCTCTGCATTTAACTGAAATTTTCCGCATCGCTGGAGTGCCTGATGGGGCAGTTGTCACAATTACCGGAGGAGGAAATGATGTAGGAGATTATCTGTGTACCCACAGCGGAATCGATATGGTAACTTTCACCGGTTCATCACCGGTAGGCAAATCTATTGCCGAAAAAATTGGCATGATCCCTATTCTTTTTGAATGCGGCGGAAATAATCCGGCTCTGGTTTTGCCGGATAGTGATTTAAATTTTACTGCCGCCGAAGTTGTTAAAGGCGCTTTCTCTTACTCTGGCCAGCGCTGTACGGCAATAAAATATGTTTTGGGTCTTACACCAACAATGGAAAAATTACTTCCACTGGTAGTTGTTAAAACCAAAGAAATAATCAAGATGGGAGATCCCAGAAATGAAGGAAACAATATGGGTCCAGTAATTTCAGATGCTGCCGCAGACGAAATAGAAAAGCGGATTTTGGAGGCCCGCGCAAAAGGAGCAAGAATTGTATTGGGTGGGAGAAGAGACGGACGTTATATAGAACCAACTATTTTGGAAAATGTGACAGTGGCCATGGAAATTTTGCATGTCGAGACTTTTGGACCGGTAGTATCTTTTATAAAAGTGAAATCAATTGACGAAGCAATTAAAATTATTAATGAGTCAGATTATGGTTTGCAGGCATCCATTTTTACCAATGATGAAGGTTCAGGAATAAAATTGGCAAAATTGATAAATGTAGGGACGGTGCAGATTAACAGCAAACCCCAAAGAGGACCGGACCATTTCCCCTTTTTAGGTGTTAAGGGAAGCGGGAGTGGAGTGCAGGGGATAAGGTATACACTTGAGGCAATGACTCGCCTCAAACCGATTGTGCTGAATAAGCCGCAATAACTTAAGAATATCCGAGAGCTTGGAGCGCTAAATTAAGAGTTTCCGTAGGTCCATTGTGATAAGTATCAATTACCAGATCATATAATTTTGGATTCCAGAAATCGCGGGTGCCATAAAGTTTTTCCCACTTTTTAAGATTTTCTTCCTCCCGAGTTTTGAGATGCTGTTTTGCTTCCTCAATAGTCATTTTGTCGCGGTTAACCAACCTGTCAACTCGTACACTGTCATCTGAACACATCACAAAGATTTTAAAAACCCCTGTAATTCCGGCAGCATCAAAACCGGAAAGCCATGATTCGATAATTAATCCTGTTTCATTTTTTAATTTGTTTTTAATGAAATTATCAAGTTGTAAGTGATATTCATCGGCAGATTTACCAGTCTGCTCAAGTGGTATACCGTTTCTTAGGGCATATTGCCTGTAAATTTCTCCTCCATTGATAAGTTTCCAACCCAATTTTTCCGCAAGAGCTTTTGATAAAGTAGTTGCTCCATTGGCAACACGGCCTGAAATCGTAATATTTTTCCATTTAGAAGAAGAGAAAGGACTAGCCATAGAGTTATATTAATTGATTAATTAATGAGTTACAAGTAGGTTGACCTTTCGGTGAAGAGAATCAATTTTTCGCAGGGTCTCATTTTTTTCCTGCAACCACAAATTGCTTTTTCTGACTGCGGATTCTAGGACGCTCAGCGTCTTATCATAAGTCGTTCGGTCAATCGGGTAGGGAGTACCGTCTTTGCCGCCGAAAGAAAAACTATATCTTGCTGGATCCTCATATGATGGTTTGGCGCCGTAGATAACTTCGGATACAAGTGACAATGCCCTTATTGTTCTTCCGCCAACTCCGGGAGTCATGAGTAGACTTTCAAAACTGTTGGGTTTAGCAACAACAACTTTGTTGATTGTTTTTCTCAGTTGCGGATGTAGAAATTCGTTTTCCACCGGATGATGAGAAAACTCAATACCGGGAAGGTCAAGAATTTTTAGCTGAAATCTTGTTTTTGGTTCTGCCAATATTTTTAAATTTCTGTAAAGACTTTTCTCGTCTTGAATTATGGACAGAGTCACCTCTTTATTCTCCTGACTTTTTTTGCTAGTTAAATCAAGAACTGTTGGTAATCTTGCCTGGGTAGCAATACCGGTATGCGGTTCTTCAATAAGATTTTTCACTTGATCCGAGTACCAATGATAACGTCGAGCTCTACCAATTTGCGTATTCATGCCTTGTTGCACTACTGCCCATTGACCTTTTCTATTGAAAATAAAATTATGGTGATAAAGAGTAAAACCGTCTTGTATTAATGCTGAATCTACTTTTGCCGCGGCGCGGCTGGTATAAACCAGTTTGTCTGCTGTTTGTTGTTGAAAGCCTATTTTCCATGACCAATCGACAATTTGATCCGGAGTTTTTTTACTGGTTTTGCCTTTGCCACCACAGATATAAACGTCGCTATCCATTTCCAGTCCTCGTAATGCCTCCTTTAATGCTGCCATGGCTACAACTGTTAGTCCTGAGGCGTTCCAGTCAAAAGCCATCAGCGTTCCAAGGGATTGGAACCAGACTGGATCTGCGAGTCGGCGGATAAATTCTTGACTGCCAAATTCCGAGATAATTGCCAAAGCAATTACCCGCCCAAGTCTGGTCATGCGCTGGAAAAGCCACGCCGGACACTGTCCATAATCTAGCGTCATAGTAGCAATACCAGTTCTCATGGCTTTTTAATTATACCTCTAACTGCTAGAATAAAATTATGCTTAATAGAAAAACCCGTTATTTACAGATTGCTTTAAACAGCACTCTTGATGAGGCATATAGTATTATCCGGCAGCTTCCCTCAAGCGAAAGGATTCTGATTGAAGCAGGAACTCCGCTTATAAAGCAATACGGCATGGGAGCAGTGGTGCGCTTAAGGGAGTGGTGGCAGGATCAGCTGGATACAGATGAGATAAATCCTTATATTGTGGCCGATTTGAAAACTATGGATAGAGGTGAGACGGAGGCAACAGTTGTAAGAAATGCCGGAGCATCAGCTGCTATTGCTTTGGGTCAATCCCCGATCGAGACGCTGAATGCTTTTATAGATTCCTGCAGTAAATTTGGTCTTGACAGCATGGTTGACATGATGAATGTGGAGCAACCGATAAAAGTTTTGCGGAAACTCAAAAAGTTGCCGGATGTGGTTATTTTGCATCGGGGAGTAGACGAGGAGACATTTAATAAAGATAAACCGGTTCCTTATATTCAAATCAATAAAATCCGTTCCAGCTATAACACGCTGATTTCAATTGCCGGAGGGGATACGATCAGAGAAGTGCAAAGAGCGATTTTTAACGATGCGGATATTGTAGTAGTTTGGAAAGAGTTTTATAAATCCTCAGAAAATACCGCCACTTTAGCCAGTGAATTTTTGCATGTAATTAAATAATTACTTACTGGTTAATTTTTTCAACCCCTCAATCACTTCAACAGGAAGGGCAAAAACCACAGTGTTAGCAGGATTAGCAGTAGTTGCTTCAATTGTTTGAAGAGTGCGAAGGGAAATAGCTCCTGACGCTGACATCTGTTCCATAGCTTTTTTCAAGTTTTCTGAGGCTGAAAGTTCTCCCTGGGATCTGATTATCGTTGCTCTTCTTTCCCTTTCTGCCTCAGCCTGTTTGGCCATCGCCCTTTTCATATCTGCCGGCAGTTCGATATCCTGGATTTTGATAGCTGTAACATCAACACCCCATTCGGTGGTTTCCGCATCAACAAGCTTTTTTATTTCTTCTGCAATTTTTTGTCTATCGGTAAGAAGGCTGTCTAATTCAACTCCACCTATGATATCTCTTAATGCTGTTTGAGCATATTGAGTTACTGCGTAAGTAAAATCTTGGATTTTCAAAACTGCATCTTCAGGTTTAGTCACTTGAAAATAAACCACAGCATTAATCCCTACCGGCACATTATCCTTGGTAATTACTTCCTGCTGAGGAATATCTGAAGTTGTGATCCGAATATCGACTTTGATTAATCGTTGAATAATAGGAATGACAATTTTTAGTCCCGGTTCTAAAGTATAAGAATAAGAACCCAATGTTAATACTATCCCTCTCTCATACTGGTCAATGACCTTAAGACCAGAAAAAGCAAGAACGATAAGAACAATCGGTAAAAACCCAAGAAGACCAAATATTATTTCCATAATTTCCTCCGATACAACCATTGTAACAATTTCTGCTGCTGTCAACAACGAGGATCAGTATCCGCAACCGTTAGATTTTAAATCTTGCCATGTGCCGTCGCATTCACTACCATTTCCACCGTGAGCTTGAGCGGCCTGATACTTCCACATCTGATAGCCGTTACAGTAAGTGTCATTAAACAAGCCCTGTTTATCTGCTCCTGTTCCCAGACAATTTTTCCATGATTTATCCGGCCATTCACATACCCATGCATTCGGATCATCGCAGTCACCGATAATGGTTTCTGATTTTTCTATTCCAGTCGTAGGAGTTGGAGTCGTAACCGGTTCTGTTTGATTCTGATTTCCTGTCTTGTCATCTGAAATATCTGGAGGAGTAAGATTATCTCCAGTTTCAAAGGAAGGTGAAGGAGGAAAAGGAGCACTTGTATCTAAGGGTAAGCTTTCTAAGTCGATTGATTTCGGTGCTTCATACGTTTCAACCTCAACTTTAAAGTCGAGATCAGCTAGTTCTTGAAAATTCTCATAGGTGATCTTTTGGTTTTCATTGAGTCTATTTTTTAACCATTCAAGTTTAATTAGAGCCTCAAAACTTTCATTATCCCATTCCTCAATCCCCAAGTCCTGGCTAGTTTGTAGAGCATCAGTGAAAGGTTTCTTTAATTCTCCTTCATCCGGCCAGTCATAACAGCAGTTGATTCTTGTTGCAACCGCATATACATTTCCGGGGAAAATGAGTTTGTTTATTTTCCAAAACGTCAGATCAAAGACATTTTTAAATTCATCTGCCAGATCCATTGTCGTTTGATTATAGACTTGCGGTACATTTTGGAAGAAAAAACGGAGTATTTCTCCAAATTTATTTGGTCCGTAAAGACCATTATAAATATCTTCCAATTGTGTTGAATTCGTGAAGGCATAATCATATAAATATTTATCTAACCATTGTTTGACTGATAGAATATTCTCTTCCGTTCGTTGGATACCTTTCATATTTAGATAATCATCTACATATTTATATAAAAAGTTTCTCAAAGCACGCACCTGATCAGCGTAAGCATCTATAAATTGGCCATCAGTTACCTTCGTTGAAATATATTCTGTAAATGCCTCATTTATCCTATAGTCAAGAAAGCCAACACTACGAGTTATCTTTGCTTCGATACCTGCATCAAAAAGTACTTGATGCATAGATTCGTGGGTGAAAAATCTATATAATTGATTTGAGCGAATATAATTAGGGTTGACAATTATTTTACGGCTGTTTCTCATATAAAAAGCAGCCCAGGTGGTAGCTTTTGGAGATCTTCCAGCTAGTTTCACGAATTCGTCCGCGTCTTTAGCTACTTCTATAGGTATTCCAAAATCTACACGACCGCCTATACGAACAATTGCATTTCTTGCATCATTTGCCAAATTAATAATTCGTGGAGTTAACTCCGATACTGGCGCTGCTAATCCCGTACCAGCTCCAGATTTTACCCCCCTTGCTTTTACTTGAATTAATTCAATAGTATCAATCTGGCCTGATTTCGGTGGTATACCCGGTATACCCATCACTGGTTCGGCATCGATCTCCAAAATTCTACCAATGGCAGCTGGACTTCTGCTAGCTCGTAAACTCTCTATAGCTTCAGGAATTTTGCCAAGTTTCACAAAGAAATTCCCGACTTGTTTAGGATTTTTAATAAGGTTCCAGGCACCTCTTCGTAAAACAGCAGCCTGACCAAGAGTATCAGGAAGAGTAACGATATCCATCACGATCATCAATCCGCCAATGATTTCATCCTGCCTTTTCAGCCATGTGTTTTCAAATTCCTGAAATATTTCATCTCTTTGTTGGGGTGTAAGATCGGGGTATGTTCCGTAAATTGCCTTCTTGACTGTTTCTTGTTGTATATCCCAATTGGAGGGTGGAGCTGATTTTACTGGTTTGAGGGAAATATAATTACCCAAATTTAATCTTTCCATCGGAGTTGAGAAAAGGGACAAATCCAATCCGTATGTGCCAAAAGCTTCTCTTAACTGCAATTTCTGGTCATCGGTAAGTTCATTTCTCCAGTCAGGATTGTATTCACACGTGGGATTGGTAAATTCTGTAGCACATCTTTCAAAAAACTCGCAACTAGGATAGTCAGGATCACAATAAGCTCCGGAACCAACTGCTTTGCTGTTAGTAGTTTGGGAATCTTTAATGTAGAGACTGAGGTAGATAATTGACCCTACACTTATGGAGAGGATTACAAAAAGGAGTAATAATGGTTTGCCTTTCATATTTCCATAATAGGATGAGACGCGTGATAAAGTCAATTAGGGCTATCGCCCGGGAGTGGACGGCCTGCTGGAGGAGTTCTTAATGGTACCAGATAATTATCCTCCAAGGCACTAAGCATTGTGTAGGCATTTTGATTTAACCCGAGCCGGTTTTCGACCATTTTCTGGGACCATCTTTGTTCTTGGGGGAGTGTAAAATATTCTTTTATTTTTTTAAATTCTTCTTGCTGGAAAAGCATCTCGGCATTTTCTGGATCAGGAATTTTGACTTTTTCCTCAAGATCGCGGGTCCTGATTTTAAATAGAGCATCCAGAAGTTTTCCTGATTTCGCATACCATCTTCCTCCGTATATCAAATCCGCACGCAGTCTTACCGCATCTTTCAATTCTATATCCAGTTCATCTAGGGATTTATAATAATCGTGCCAGTGGGCTAGCGGATCCCGGCTGCCCCCTTGTAGATCAATAACCAGAGCGCCTCTTGGATTAGTAGTTTGGATTTTATCTGGCCTCAAGAGTGCCTTCATGTAATCTTCGATCATCGCTTCCTTTTGTTGTTCTACTTCGGCTTCGTTCTCTGCGACTCCAACCATATCTACTTCATTCTTGCATTTATTGGTAACTGAATCAAATTTTGATAAAAAGTTTTTGACAAAAAGATTATAATTGTGGTAAGATAGAACATGGTTGCGCAAAATAGACAAATAAAACGCTTAAATATTATTACTGATAGATTTACTCGGCCAAAAGCCGAGTTTTTTTATTGATTGTCATTCTGGCTTGACGGGTTACCAGCTGGTACCCGTCTTGTCCAGAATCCCGATGGGATCCTTCTCCCGACGTTACGTCGGGATCAGGATGACACGAAATTATAAATATATGGTACGTGTCATTTGTTTCTGCGGCAGTTTCAAATTTTATAAAGAGATGGAAGAGGCAGCAAAAATGTTGAAAGAACAAGGATTTAAAACAATTGTTCCTCAACCATCTCACATTCGCCATGCCCATAAACCGCAAGTTCTTAAAGAAGGCAAATTTGATAAAACCACTTTAACTAAATGGGAAGGAGAAGGAGCATATCAGCACCTGGAGAGTATCAGAAAAAGTGACGCAGTTTATATTTTCAACAAAGGCTCATACCTTGGTCCGGCGGTGACTGTAGAAATAGGTTATGCCCTGGCCTTGGGTAAACCCATTTTTGCTAAAGCAAAAATTGTCGATATTACGGTGACTAATTTTATTAAAGCAGTCGTTACCCCCAAAAAATTATCAAGTTACTTAAGTAATTTATAGGAGTATAATTAATGAAAGATATGAATCAAAATAAAAATCTTTTTGGTGAACTGACAGAGCTCCATGTCCATGTTGGATCTGCTGTTGATCCGCCGATCATGTGGGAGATTGCTCATGATCAGGGGATTAAACTGCCTACCAAAAATTTCTGGGAGTTTGAGAAGCTGATCACCGTTTCTGATAAAACCGACTATGACAAATACCTGGAATTATTCCATTGGACAGAACTTATCCAATCCTCTCCTGAGGCAATGGAAAAGAGCATTTATTCGATAGCCTCAGGAGCCTACCGGAGAAATAATATTACCACGCTGGAAATTCGTTTTAATCCGATGAAAAGAAATCGGGGAGGAGAAAGAGATTTGGATCATATAATACTGGCGGCAGTAAGAGGCATGGAAAGAGCGATGTTAGCATACCCGGTTAAAGTTGGGCTGATCTTTTGTTTGGATAGAACATTTTCACCAGCATTAAATTCCATTATTGCTCAAAAAGCGATTAAATATAGCGGTCGGGGAGTAGTAGGTATCGACATTGCAGGATCAATAGATAAAAAATTTAAATTTGGTGATTTAAAAGCACTGGTTTCTGAATGCAGGAAGAAGGGGCTTGGAATAACTGTCCATACCGGTGAGGCAACGGGAGCAGATGAAGTAGGAGAGGTCATTTCCACACTGCTACCTGACCGTATCGGTCATGGTGTGCGTTCGATAGAAAGTGAAAAGGTGCTTAAAGAGATTGCCCAAAGAGGCATAGTTTTAGAAGTCTGTCCCACTTCAAATATCCATACCAAAATAGTTGCTAATTTAGAAAAATTTAAAGAGATTTTCGCCAAGTTTAAAAGCTATAATGTTCCTTTTACTATCAATACTGATGGGCCGGAGATGCTAAAGACTACCTTAGTAGATGAATATCTGTTACTTCTTAGAGGTGGTATTTTGTCAAAGGAGGATTTGCAAAAGGCGATAAAAATAGCCAGCCTGGCAAGTTTTATCAAACATGGAAGCTTCCAATAAAATTATTGAAACAATTGGTCTTACTTTTGATGATGTTCTTCTTTTGCCAAATTATAGTCAGATAAAGAGGGAAGAGGTTGATGTTTCCACTTATCTGACCGGTAAAATCAAGTTGGCAACACCCTTGTTGTCTTCTCCTATGGATACGGTGACTAATGCAAAAGTGGCAATTATATTGGGTAAACTAGGAGGGCTAGGAGTGATTCATAGGAATTTATCAATAGCCGATCAACTACTCGAAGTAGAAAAAGTAAGGAAAGAAAATTTATTAGTGGCTGCTGCGGTAGGAATTGGGAAGGACTTAGAAGAGAGACTTGAAGCTTTAGTAAAGTCTGGTGTTGATGTAGTAGTAATTGATAG
>Ga0315281_10001907_pt1 | contig 31036 bp, 32 predicted proteins | sample YL17G07_0_MG_FD_204540 | JGI IMG/M metagenome (GOLD analysis project Ga0315281, IMG submission 204540) | Sediment microbial communities from Yellowstone Lake, YNP, Wyoming, USA - YL17G07_0 | ecosystem: Environmental > Aquatic > Freshwater > Lake > Sediment | place: USA: Wyoming | collected...
TGTGGGTTTTTAACTGTTGTTCTTTTTTTTTCCCCTCCCCCCCTGTGGGGGTGTGGTTTTGGGTGTGGGGGAATTAGTATTCATGCCGCACCGGTTAAAAATTTTTCGGAGCAGAACACCATGCCGGGCAAAGAGAAAGACTCCGCCCGTTTCCGTTAATAGAAATACGTCACTCGCAAGGTGCCACCGGCCTCCCCGGCGCGCACTGCCTGGAATTGCTCCATCGCCTGGGTCCCGGTCAGCACCAGGGTGTCGCCGCTGGTGAGATAGTGCCCGTCGGCGGCCGTGGGCGGCGTCCCGTCGAGGCGAAACCGCATGTCCCCCTCTTCTAAAGAAAGAAGCGCCGCCCGGGCGGACATGTTGGCATAAGGCCCACTCTCGGGCTTGATCTTGCCGGCGGATAATCCCACTGCGGCCGCCCCCACCGTCACCACTTCGTATTCTCCGGGAATGCGGTTATGAGTCTCCAGAGTAAAGCCGCCAAACCAGGCCATGGTATCTCTCCAGGAGCCGGGAGACCGCCCGGGGCGGCCTCCCGGTCAGATTTTGCCGTTTAGGCCAACTCCGGCACCACCAGCAGGTCTGCGGTGCCTTGCCAGACGTTGGTCTTGGCCCCCCCGACTGTGGGGTCGCCGATGATGAACTGAGCCTGCAAGATTTCCCGGGCCTGGGCTTCCAGGATCGGCGGGACCACCAGCAGGTTCGGTCTGATCCCCAGGGGCCGCCCTTCGGCGTTGGTCAAGGACATCATCGCCGCCCGGGCCGTGGCGTAATTGGTAGCGTTCAGGGTTTCCTTGCTGGCGTAGGCCAACTGCCACAGGCCATAGGCCGCGGCGCCCCGATAATCCACGCCATAGCGGAATTTCTTGCGCATAAAGACGTGTTCATCATCCGGGCGGTCCATGCGCACCAGTTCCACGCCCCGGCGCAGTTGGAAAATAAAGGGCCTGATGGCCCGGCTGGTGTCCAGCAGATACCAGGCAGTGCCGGCGCCGCCGCCGAAATTCCCGGCCACGCCTTCACCCACCGGATGGTCGGTGTCAAAGAAGTATTGGCCGTCGTAACAGGTGGTGGCAAAGCCGGCCCCCATCAGATCGGCGATGAGCTTATCCGGGTGTTTCTTGGCTTCCTGGGCCAACGCGGCGACAATGGGGTTGTACAATCCCAATTGGTCGTCTTCGATATCGTTGCGGTCCACCTCGATGGTGGCTTCCCAGTCCTTGGTTTCGATCTGGTAAGCCTTGGGCTCCAGGGAGCTGACCTGCCGGTCCCCCAGCCACTCCCGGACCAGGGGAAAATCCAGCAGAAATTTGTAATCCATGATCCGGGTGGTGGCCGGCACCGTCATGGCCGCCCGGTCATACCAGGTTTGGGTCTCTTGAAAAGCGGCGTTGAACACCGCGGTGAAGGCCGTGTAAAGTCTGGCCAAGCCCTCTTGATTGATGATCATGTTAATTCCTCCATCTACCTGGCGATGTCGATCCAGCCTTTGGTGGCGCCCACATATTTCACCAGCACCCCCACCTTGATGTCGTTGGTGGGCCCGGCGGCGTCGTCAAAGGTGTGATCGTCCACGGCATACATGGGGTCTCCCACCATGGCCTGGGTAATGCTGGCGGCGTCGAACTCGAAGGCCCCGGTCCGGCGCAGCCGCAGACTCTTGTCCCCGTTGGCCCCGGTGCTGTTGTCCACCTGGCTCATGGCCACGCCCATGAACTTGAGGCCGGCGCTGTCAGCCGCGGGGACGGCGTAGCCGCCGGAATTCACGCACACCAGGCTGCCGGCGAAAATCTTGGTATTGGCCGCCACCGGGAAATCGATTTCAATGCCGTCCCGGTAGGCTGTGGCCCGGTCTTTGGTTAAAGCTGACATTTCTTCTCCTCCGCTGAATGTTAGTTTTGCCTGGCCTGGGCCGCCTTGAATTGGGCCGGGGTGAGGCTCAATTGCTTGCAGATGGCCAGATCTTCCGGCGACAGCGCGGCCTCACCGGGATCGTCCCTGAGGCCCCGCAGCTCCGTGCCCACCGGCACAATTTGGGGAACTTTGGCGATATAGGTCTGGAAGCCTTCCGGGTCCTGCCGGCAATACTCCAGCGCCCAGGTCTTTTGCGCCGGGCTGATCTTGCCTTTCTCCAGGGCCGCCTCCACTGCCTGGCGGGCCGCCTCGTCGGCCAGACGGGCCTTCAGGGCCGCCAGTTCTCCCTGCAGCCCCCCCAGTTGCCCTGATCCGGCCTTCAAGGCCGCCACCGCCCCCATCATCTGGGAGGCCGAGGCGTCTTCGGGCAGATCCAGGGCCAGCGCCAGATCCTGCCAGAACTCCTGGACCCGGGCCCACAGGCCGTCTTCGCCTGCCTCCGGGGTCAGGCCGATCCTGGTTTTGAAATCTTCCCACATCCGGATTTTCTCCTTTCTCCCTTCGGGATTACCTTCGAACTTCGCCACTACCGGTGCCAACCCTTTAATAGCCGGCACGTTAGTGAGGGCTACCTGCAACAGGGCTTCGGGCCTCCGGGTTTCGGGGTCCAGGCGCAGCACCGGCGAAAAATAGCGGTACTCCCGGTTCTCCAGGTACTCCCGGGCCTGGGCGGTCCACTCCACCCGGGCCCAGAGGCCGTCTTGCCGGGCCTCCAGGACTTTAATCCAGCCTGCCGCCGGGGCTCGCCGCCCCTGCAAGGATTGATGTTCATAATCGATGACCAGGTCCACCCCCCGGGACCGGAAGGCCGCCACCATCTGCGCCAGGGCCTCCTCATCCACTTCCAGGGGCTCCCGGCCGTCCACCAGCTCCACCCGTCCCAGGGGCAGGAGGCGCAGCCATTCCGGCAAGGTTTCCACCTCCATCAGGAGCACCGCTTCCGCGCTCACTGCTTTGCCCCCGTGGAGTCCCCCGAGTCCGAGCTCTGGCTGGCCCCGGTCTGCACAATCCCGGCCTCCTGGGCCAGTTTACCGGCCTCCTGGGTTTGCAATTCCAACTGCTCGGCCCTCCGGGGATCAGGACACCACTGCTTTTGCAGCTCCCCTGCCAACATGAGCGTGGTATCCGCGGCCACCACGGCCCGGCGCACCCGTTCGTCCCCCAGGTTCTCCTGAAGCAGCGGCCCATAGAACGACTGCACGGTCTTGAGGCTGCTCCCCAGCCGGTCAAAAACCCCCGGCTGCCCGCAGCAACCGCCCGTGAGCCAGATGAGCGTCAGCCCCGCGATTAAGACCCCTTTTCTCCTTCTCACCTTCTCCTCCCCCTCCTTAGAAGTCCGATAGCATTTTCCAGGGCGGCCCCTCGCCGACCTCACCGAGGCGGGCACGTCCCCCCTGACCCTTGGCTTTAATTCTTCAGAACCGAAGGTTTGACTCCCTCAGGGAGGGGAATCCCAAACCTCTCCGCCACGTGTTCCTGGCTCAAGGGGAACCCCATCTGGGCCAGGTTGCGGTAAACCTCGGACAGGGTCTTCAGGTCCTCTTCTTCCTCGTACCGGAACCGGAACCAGGGCACCGGTTTGTCCCACCCGAAGTTGAACCCCACCAGGGGCCGGAGCAGTTGTTCCCTTAAGGTCTGGGCCAGGGACTGGGCATCGGCCTCCACCAGGTCCCGGCGCACCTGGGCGTGGACCCGGGCGGCCGCGTAAGTCCCGGTGGCCCCGGCAGTGTCGGAACTGAGAGTCTGCCCCAAAACCGCCTTGGACATCTCCCGGTTGCAGAACTCCGCCAGCCCCTGATACGGGTTGGCGCTGCCGCTCAGGCGGGAAGTGGCCTCCACGAACTCGATCTCCGTGTTTTTGCTGATGACGCCGGCCGCATCCGATCCCAGGTTGCGAATGGCCTGAATCAACGCCTCCCGGTCCCCGGGGGAGGCCGCCGCATCGTATTTCCCCAGCCTCAGGGGCATCCCGAAGATTTCATTGAAGGCCGCCCAATCCTTCAGCGCATAATTCTTCAGCAAATACATGTAGCTCACCACCCGGAGGACTCCGGCCCGGGTATCGTAGCCGCTCCGGGCTTTGTAGCGGTGGTAGAGCAGCTTCCAGGGCGGCGGCTCCACCCCCTGCCAGGGGCCATCCGCGGTCAGTAGCCTGGGACGTAAGTCCTCCACGAATGTCACCTTTTTCTGGGGAATCCATCGGAGCCATGTGGCCGCGGCCTGGCCGCCCGACACCTCCCAGATGATCTCGCACAGGGCAAAGCCCTTGCCGATGGCATCCAGCAGATCGAGCAGCGCTCCCTCCAGGTCGGGAATGCGATAAACCATGTCCCCCACGGCCCCGGCGATGCGCTCATCGTCGGGCGTCTTGGCGTAAGGGAGGACCTCGTAGTCCAGACTCAGCACTGCCTGCTTCCTGGTCTGCAGCAAAGAAGCCAGGTGGGCGTCTTTTTCCTCCATCTCCTCGAACAGTTCCACCTGCCGGGAGACCTCTCCCTGGTCCGCCTCCCGGAAAATGGCCGCCAGGCGCGCCGGCGTAAGCCCGGAACTGGGGTAACTGCTCCAGCGGTCCACCAGGCTCACGGCCGGCAACACCCGGGTGGCCGGTCCGGCTGCGGGTTTAAACATCCTGCCGAAATAGTCCTTTAAGCCCATCTTTTCTGGACCCTCATCCTTGAAGAGCGACCCGCCACCAGCGGCAGGCAATGGTGCGCATCAACCTTGAACTTTGAACCTTGAACTTTGAACTTTTTCAGACCAGAAAAAATACCCCGGAGCGCCATGCCATGCCTCAATACGCCGTCCGCCCCGGGAAGACCCTCTTTTTCAAAGGGACATACACGGGCGCCTGGGCCCCCGGCACTGCCTGGGCCAGCCGGATGGCGCCTTCCAGGGCGTCCGGGCCGTCGTCATGCAAGGTGCGGGAGGGGAAATAGAGCAGCTGCTCTATCAACAATTCCTGATCGGAGTGGCCCCGGATGAAGCGGATCTTGCCCCGCTCCAACAAAGGCGACAGGCTGGCCACCCGGGTCTCTTTGGCCAGGCGCTGGGTCACTCCCCTGACCGGCAAGACCTGGCTCCGCTCTTTGCCCAGGAGGTCGAACTCTTTGAGCAGCAACCGCTGGAACAGGTTGTCTTCCACGCCGAACAACCGGTAATCGTACTGCTGGTGCCGGTTGAAGATCGTGCGCAGCGTCTGCTCCAGGGTGGCCTTCTGGATGAAGGCGTCCAGGACGTAGAACACCATGTCTTCCCGGTCCCAGCCCACGGTGACGCTGGCTTTGTAGTCCGCCGCGGCCCCGCTCTCCAGGGACGGGTCAAAGAATCCCACCACCACCAGGTCCCGGTCCTTGAGACTGTCCGGATGGTAGTAGTGAATCCATTCTTCCTTGAATAGACCGCCCTCCGGAGCCGGTTCGTTCATCTTCTCCCGGTTGAACGCCACCGTGCCCATCATCTGCTTCTGCTGCCTGAGCCGGGCCGCCGGATGCCGGGCCTCCCAGAGGGAGCTGCCGTCTTCCTGCAGGGCCCGGTAAATGCGCCTCTCAAAGTGGCAATAGGGCTCCTCCGGACTGGTCAGCATCAGGTGCAGGGCGCTGCGCCATCTCAGGATGGTGCCGATGATCAGGAGACCGCCCCCGGCCGCCACCGCCGGATAGACCGCGGATTTCACCCAGTCCAGGATCTGCTGAACGATTTCGGGATTGCGCACATTGACGTCATTCTCCAGGTCATCCAGGATGACCAGGTCAGGGCGCCATTGCCGGTGCTTCAGGCCCCGCAGGCGCTGGCCCCGGCCCCGGGCCTTGAGGCGGATGTCGTTGCGGGTGACAAAATCGTCCACCGCCCGGTTGCCTTTCACCAGTTCGCCAAAGTCCTGGCGCAGCCGCTCGTTATACAGGAGTTCCAGGTAAAGGTAGCCGGTCAGGTCGCTGGCCAGATCTTCGCTGTCGCTGCCGATGATGATGAAGTGTCGCCGCCCGAAACAAATCTGGTGCAGCACGTAACCGAAGGAGCACACCGTGCTCTTGGCGAACTCCCGGGGGGCCGCCACCGCCACCGGGGTCACCACTTCCCGGCGCTCTTCCAGCCTCCCCACCAGGTCGTAATGAAACGGGGCCGGGATATGGGAAAAATAATGGGGCAGATAGGTTCGGCAAAAGTAAAGGGGATCGGCCGCGGCCCGGTTCAGGCGCTGCTCCCGTTTGCTTTGGCTGTCTTCCCAAAACGGCGTGACCTCCAGGGACAGCCGCACCAGGATCTCGTCCGCCCGCTGCCGGAATTCCGTTCTGGTCAACTTCTTCTTCAGAGTCATTTGCCGTCCTTCGCCACACTCTGATGCAAGGCCAGATCGTTAGGCCAGAGTTCCCTTAGAAGCTTCCTATTTCCCTTTCCCCTTGAGGGGAGGGGTGGCCGGCGGCGTGCCGCGGAGCACCTTGAGGATGTCCCTGAGCATCTATTTCCCCCCCTCGAGGGGGGAGGGTTAGGGTGGGGGTGAGAAATCTTCTTGCCGCCTTCCCGCCGATCCTCAGCTACCCCCGATTCTCCCCTTCATCTTCCAGTTTGCGGAAGAATTCCTGGATCCAGCCGGTGGCCCGCTTCAGTTCTTCCCCATCTTTGATCCAGCCCCGCAGGAACTCACTGAACCTTTCCATCACTTCCAGGGCGGCGGCCCGGATATCCCACCCCTGGCTGCACAGCCGGTCCATCAGGGTGATGATCTTGGTGAGTTCTTCCAATTCCTGGGGTTTCAGGTCCCCCTTGGCCAGCAGTTTCCCCGTCTTTTCCCGGAGAATCCCTTTCAAGGCCTCTCCCAGCCATCGGGGGGAGACCAACACCTGGCGCAGCTTCTCATCCCATTGGTTTTCCACCTGCCAGCGCTTCAGGGTGTTCAGGGGGACGGGAAAAAATTCCCGGATCTCTTCGAGACTCTTGCCGGCCAGGTATAAGGACTGGGCTTCTTCGAAATAAAGTTCCCGCTGTGGACGCACCCTGGTTTTTTTCTCAGTCGCCATAGTCGCCCTGGGTATACGACAAACCCGGCAAATCCTCCAGCACGCCTGGGACGGCTGTCACCCTGATTACTTGGCCTGGCGTACCGCCGGTATTTGCATCAATCCGCGTCCGCCACCTTCTGGTCCACGGAGCTTTCCAGGATACGCACCGTCCCGCCACCCAACTTGACCCCCTTGAGCTTGCCTTCCCAGTACCAGCGATAGACCGTGGAGCGGGAAACGGCCAGTCTGGCCGCCACCTCCCGGGGCCTGAGCAATTTTTGTGAGGACACCGGTTTCTCCTCCCTGGCTTTTTGCCGGCTTCCCCTTTCAAGATCCGTGACATCTGGCGGCACAGATGTTCCACCTTGTCGCCGGATCGCCGGGAGACCAGGCACAATGCCCCTTTCTGGAGGGAAGAACTTGGGACACAGCTGAGAAGCGTTTCAGAGAAACCGCAGACGGGGTGTTTCTATGCCTCTCCAGCCCCCGGCCCGATAGGCGAGCGACCATTACCCCTAAGATCGTCCTTTCTTTTAGGGGCAAAGTCGAATACCCCACTAATCTTTGGGGGAATTTATGCCGGGCCGGATTGCCAGAGATTCTTTAGAAGCTCCAGGCGGGCATCAACTTACGCCACTAATGTAGGGCGGGCGTCTCGCCCGCCATCATCGGCCGGTATTGGTGCGCGGTTCGCACCGTATCCTAACTTTGAACTTTGAACCTTGAACTTTTCGAAGCAGATGGCGCTGCTCTTGCATTAGGGACCTGGCGAAATCAAGAAAAACCTTCATGGGAGGGAAACGGCATGGAGAGAATTCAGTTCAAACGGTTTTTCCGACCGGATGAAGTGGCCCAGATCCTGGACCTCTCCCGGCGCACCATTTACCGGATGATCCGGGACGGCCGCCTGCCGGGAGTGCGCTGGGGGGCCGGCCCCTGGCGGATTTCCCGGGAAACCCTGGCCGCGCTGCTACCGCCCCATCCGGAGAAGTAAAAAAAGGCCGGGCCGGGGTCCGGGCCCCGATCAGGCCGCCGGGGATGCGCCTTCCGGGTGCGCCCCATTAAGCCTGCTCTCCGAGCCTTGCCGGTGGATCAGCCTGCCGCCAAGCACAAGATTCTCCTTGCATTTCCTGCCTGAAATCCTTAAAATAAATTCGGCAACGAGTGTCAATCCCAACTTGCCAGCAGTGCAAGGTTTATGATGAATAATCGCTTGAGCCCCTTTTACAAGAATATCGCCCTGTGGCTTTTTATCACCCTGGTGATGATCTTTCTGTTCAACTATTTCAACACCTCGGAACATACCCGGGGCAAAGCCACCATCAGCTACACGCAATTCCTTGATCTGGTGCGGGCCGGCAAGGTGACCCGGGTCACCCTCACGGGGGATGAAATCTCCGGCGAGCAGCAGGACGGGAAAACTTTCAAAAGCTACGCCCCCAGCGATCCGGACCTGGTGAAAGTGCTCCAGTCCAAGAAGGTGGAGATCACCGCCAAACCCAAGGACGACAATCCCTGGTACACCACGCTGCTGCTGTCCTGGCTCCCCATGCTCCTCCTGGTGGGCATCTGGATCTTCTTCATGCGCCAGATGCAGACCGGGGGCGGCAAGGCCATGTCTTTCGGCAAGAGCCGGGCCCGACTGCTCACGGAAAATGCCATCAAGGTGACTTTCAGCGACGTGGCCGGCATCGAGGAAGCCAAGGATGAAGTGTCGGAAATTATTGAGTTTCTAAAAGATCCGAAAAAATTCACCCGCCTGGGCGGGCGCATCCCCAAGGGGGTCCTGCTGGTGGGGGCCCCGGGCACCGGCAAGACCTTGCTGGCCCGGGCCATTGCCGGCGAGGCCGGCGTCCCCTTTTTCAGCATCAGCGGCTCCGATTTCGTGGAGATGTTCGTGGGCGTCGGCGCCGCCCGGGTGCGGGACCTCTTCATCCAGGCCAAAAAAAACGCCCCCTGCATCATTTTTATTGATGAGATCGACGCGGTCGGCCGCCACCGGGGCGCCGGCCTGGGCGGCGGCCACGATGAGCGGGAACAGACCCTGAACCAGCTCCTGGTGGAGATGGACGGCTTTGAAGCCAATGAGGGGGTGATCCTCATCGCCGCCACCAACCGTCCCGATGTCCTGGACCCGGCCTTGCTGCGCCCCGGCCGCTTCGACCGCCAGGTGGTGGTGCCCATCCCGGACCTGAAAGGCCGGGAAGCCATCCTCAAGGTGCACACCCGCCGCACCCCCATGGCCGACACGGTGGATCATTCCATCCTGGCCCGCGGCACCCCGGGGTTTTCCGGCGCGGATCTCGAAAACCTGGTCAACGAAGCCGCGCTCTTCGCGGCCCGGGCCGGCAAAGAACTCATCACCATGGAGGATTTCGAGCAGGCCAAGGACAAGGTGCTCATGGGCTCGGAGCGCAAAAGCCTGATCATGAGCGAACGGGAGCGCACCAACACCGCTTACCACGAGGCCGGCCACACCCTGGTGGCCAGGCTCCTGCCCGGCACTGATCCCATCCACAAGGTGACCATCATCCCCCGGGGCCGGGCCCTGGGCCTGACCCAGCAGCTTCCCCTGGACGAACGGCACACCTATCCCAAGGAGTACCTCATCTGCACCCTCACCGTACTCCTGGGCGGCCGGGCGGCCGAAGACCTGCAATTTCAGCATTTCACCACCGGCGCCGGCAACGACCTGGAGCGGGCCACCGACCTGGCCCGGAAAATGGTGTGCAACTGGGGTATGAGCGAGGAATTGGGCCCCGTCACCTTCGGGAAACGCGAAGAGCACATCTTCCTGGGACGGGAATTCGCCCAATCCAAGGACTTCAGCGAAGAGACGGCCCGCACCATCGACCGCGCCATCAAGAACCTGGTGACCAATGCTTACGTGCATGCCAGGGAACTGCTGGCCGGGAACCGGCCCACCCTCCAGGCCCTGGCCCAGAAGCTGCTGGACAAAGAAACCCTGGACAGCCGGGAAATAGACGCCATTATCGACTCTCTCAAGGAGCCTACTGAACCCACGGCGCCTGAGGAAGCCCCCGGGCAACTCCCTTTACAACTCCGGCAGGCATAAGCATGACGGGATTAACCAAGGTCCCCGGCGAGGAGGGTATCGCTCCGAACCGCCAGGGCTGGGCTGCGTTGCGGAAAATCTCCCGCCCCCTGATCATGGGGGTGATCAACGTCACCCCGGACTCTTTCTCCGATCCCGGGCGTTTCTTCGACTTCGACGCCGCTCTCACCCAGGCCCGGGCCCTGGCCGCGGCCGGAGCCGATTTCCTGGACATCGGCGGGGAATCCACCCGCCCTTATGCGGACCCCGTCCCCCTGGAGGAAGAACTCCGCCGGGTCATCCCCCTGATTGAGGCCGTCGCCGGGGAAATCCCCATCACCATTTCCATCGACACCTATAAGGCGGCAGTGGCCCGGGCGGCGCTTCAAGCCGGGGCCGGCCTGATCAATGATATCAGCGCCCTGCGCTTCGACCCGGACATGGCGGCCCTGGCCGCCGAGGCCCGGGTGCCGGTGGTGCTCATGCATATGCAGGGCACCCCCAGGGACATGCAGCGCCACCCCCATTACGACGATCTGCTCGGGGAGATCAAGGCCTTCTTCCAGGAACGCCTGGAGTTTGCCACCGCCCACGGCATCCCCGAGGATCTCCTGATCCTGGACCCGGGGATCGGCTTCGGCAAGACCTGGCAACATAACCTGGAAATCTTGAACCGCCTGGACGCCTTTCTGGACCTGGGACGCCCCCTCCTGGTGGGCCCCTCTCGCAAGGCCTTCATCGGCCATATCCTGGGACTGCCCGCCGGGGCGGAACGGGATGTCGGCACGCTGGGCGCCATTGCCGCCGCAGTCCTCCGGGGCGCCCGCATCATTCGCACCCATAACGTCGCCTACGCCAAGCAGTTTCTCGGAGTGTGGCAGGCAATTTTGGGGGGAGGGCCAGGGACCTGAGGTCCCTTCCCCAAAAATCACAAATCCAACTATGGTGCAATTCTTCACTCAGCTTCGCTGGCAGGATGCCGTGGACGTCCTGTTGGTGGCCGTCATCATTTACCAGGTGATCCTGTTTTTAAAAGGCACCCAGGCCATCCAGGTATTGGCCGGCCTGTTTCTCCTCTTTTGCGCCTATCTGGGGGCCCGTTATTTTGAGCTATTTACCCTGGAGTGGCTCCTGGACATCGTTGTCAAGAGCTTCATCCTCATTGTCATCATCCTGTTCCAGGCCGATATCCGACGATTTCTGAGCCGCATGGGGCGAAAGGCTCTGGCTCCGGCGGGAACCGCAGAACCCGGCACCCTGGAGGAAATTTCCGAAGCTGCGGAAACCATGGCCAGCCAACGTATCGGCGCCCTCATCGTCCTGGAGCGCAAAATCGCTCTCTCCGATTACCTGGAGGAAGCCGTGAAGATCGATGCCCTGATCAGCAAAGACCTGCTGGTCTCCCTCTTCTGGCCCCACAATCCCACCCACGACGGCGCCGTCATCCTCCAGGGGGAGCGCATTGCCGGGGCGGGCTGTCTTCTGCCCCTGTCCACCAACCCCGGCCTGGACCCGGCCCTGGGAACCCGGCACCGGGCCGCGGTGGGGGTGACGGAACACACCGACGCCCTGGCCCTGGTGGTGTCCGAAACCTACGGGCGCATCTCCCTGGCCCAAGGGGGGAAGCTTTTCCGCAACCTCACCCGGCTGCAACTGCGTCAGGCTTTGCGTAATGTCCTGGAAGCGCCGGCTGAGAAGAAGGGAACCTGGATTGAGAGAATTATTCGCCCCTTTGGTGCGCAACAAAGGCCTTAAGGCCCTGGCCCTGCTGTTGGCGCTGGCCCTCTGGTTCGCCGTCGGGGGTGAGGAGCGCACCGAAGCTACCCTGAATGTCGCCCTGGAACTGGTCAACATCCCCCACAACCTGATGGTCACCAGCGACGTGCCCTCCTCCTTGCAGGTCCAGGTGTCGGGACCCAGGAGCGTGGTGCGTAAACTTTCCCAATCCCACCTGGTGCACACCATCGACCTCTCGGGCTTTAAACCGGGGTATCATTCCATCCCTTTGAAGGCCGGCAGCTTCTCATCTTTGCGCGGGGTGACCATCGCCCGGGTTCAACCCAATCCCCTTTACCTCACCCTGGCCGCCACCATGACCAGGACTCTGCCCCTCAAGCCGGTCCTGGAGGGGAGCCCGCCTAAAGGATATGAGGTCACCGGCGTGCGCCTCCGCCCCGAGCAGATTACCGTCCAGGGCCCTTACGGCGAACTCGCCGACCTGAAGTTCATCCTCACCGTACCCATCGATCTGAGCAATCTCACCGCCTCAGCCACATTGACTACTGACCTGGATCTGAAGAATTTCCACCTCGCCCCTAAAGAGCGGGTCCCCATTCTCGCGGACATCCAGATTGCCGTCAAACGCGGCGCCCGCACCATCAGCGGGGTGCCGGTGACCGCGGCCCCCCAGCCGGCCCGCCTGCAACCGGCCCAGGTCACCCTGACCCTCCATGGTCCCCTGCCGCAGCTCAAGGATTTGAAGCCTGAGGACCTGAAGGCCACGGTAGACACCAAAAATCTGAAGCCCGGGCGGCATCGCCTCAAGGTTTCGGTCCAGCTCCCGGACGATATCCGCCTCCAGAGCCTTATACCGGACACCATCAACGCCCAGGTGGGCAAAACTCCCTGAGGCGTCATTTTCAGGTTGCACCCCTGATCCCCGGAAGATATATTTACTCTTCATATGCACCCGTTGATCGCTATTTTCCTGGGTGTGGTTCAAGGCCTCAGCGAATTTCTACCCATTTCCAGTTCCGGTCACCTGGCTCTCCTGGAGCATTACCTCCACGTTACCGGTGGTGGCCTGAGTTTCGACATCATCCTGCATGTCGGCACCCTGGTGGCATTGCTGGCCTACTTCTGGCAAGACTGGGTAAACATGGGCCGGGCCCTGCTGAATCCCTCTCCCTATAACCGCCTGGACCGTCGCCTGTATATCTGCCTGGTGGCGGCTACCATCCCCGGGGCTCTGGCCGGGTTGCTCCTGGAAAAACAAGCGGAAACTCTGTTTCGCTCGCCCCCCCGCATTGCCATACTCATGGGCTCTATCGGTCTGCTCCTCATCCTGGCGGAGAAGATGGCCCGGCACCAACGCCCCCTCTCCAACCTCAACCTGGGCGACGCGCTCCTCATCGGCCTCTCCCAGGCTTTGGCCATCATGCCCGGCGTCTCCCGGAGCGGCATCACTATGACCTGTGCCCTCTTTCTGGCCTTTAACCGGGGGGCCGCGGCCCGTTTCTCCTTTTTGTTGGCTACCCCCATTATCGGCGGGGCCGGCCTGGCCCACATCCCACAATGGCTGAAGACCTCGCCTGAGGGGCTCACCGCGCTCCCGGCCATCTTAGGGCTCCTGGCCTCCCTGGTCACCAGCTATCTTACCATCAAATTCCTGATGCGATTCCTGCAGCGCCACACCTTCATCCCCTTCGCCTACTACCGCCTTTTCGTGGCCGCCCTGGTCCTGGCCCTGGCCTTTTTCTATCCGGCCGCATGACCTTTCGGTTCGGCTTTCAACAGATTAAGACCGGCCCACCAACTTGAGTCAATCATCCGCTCCCTCTCCCCCAACCGGGGAGAGGGCTGGGGTGAGGGGGGGAACCTTTTCCCTGGTTTCCAGGCTCCCGCTTGAGAACCCATTTGTAGGGAAAGCTCTGCTTCGAAAAGTCTTTTGTAGGGTGCGCACTGCGCACCACAATACGGCGATGGTGGCGGGCACGGAGGCCCGCCCCACCGAACTTTTCATGATTTACGGGTGGGCCAAAGGCCCATGAATGACTGCCCTGAAAAGTTGAAGCAAAGGGTGCGTCTTACGCACCATTAAATCTGGCTGGAGGCGGGCGAGGACGCCCGCCCTACCGATATTTTCAGGCTTTATAGGTGTGCTCAGAGTTCATGAACCACTACCCTGAAGAGTTGGCACGCAGGCTGCGCACTGGGCACCAAACCCGGGATAGTGGCGGGCGAGGACGCCCGCCCTACGGGACTTTCATGGTTTGCAGGTGAGCCGAAGGCTCAGGTTCAACTGCTTTACCCAATTCATCAGCATCCCATCACTTAACCAGGGTTCCCCCGCCAGATTGGTTTTAAATCCTTGACTTTAAAAGGCCTGAAAAATAAAATTTTTAATTGGGTCTGCAGTTCAGGCCTGATCCCCTACCCACAGGTGCTCCGGTGAAACTGCAAGATTTTCTGGCCAAAAGCCCCCGGTTGGAAGCCTGGATGGAACTGGTGGAACTCGGCACCGGCCTGTTTCTGCTGCTCTTCCTCCAGTTTCACCTCTTCGCCGTCTCCAGCATCATCCTGGGCTCGGTAGCCTTCAACCGGGATGCCGCCCGCATGGACGAATACTATCTCTCCTATGTGGGCATCCCCCTGGTGATCCTGGCCATCGTCGTCCACGGCCTGGTGGCCCTGCGCAAGGCTCCCTGGAGATTCCAGGAGATGCGCGTCTTTGTGCAACATTCCCGGCGCCTCGCCCATCTGGACACCTGGGCCTGGCTGGTACAGATCGTCACCGGCCTGCTGGTGGTGGCCCTGGCCGCGCCCCACATCTGGAGCGTCCTGGTCAACTGGCCCATTGCCGCCGCCCGGAGCGCCGCCCGCATTCAGGGCGGCTATTTTTCCTTCTTCCTGATGCTCCTGCTGGTGGCCGAAATCCACGGCATGGTGGGCCTTTACCGCATCCTGGTGAAGTGGAGCTGGATGCATCGGAAAAGATTCACCCCCTACCTGGTTTACAGCACCATGTTCCTGGTGGGCTTGGGATTCGTGGCCCTGGTGTTTTTTTATTTCCTTAATCTTCCCAAAGGTCTCTCATGAAGTGGTCAGACGCGCATATCTCTGATGTCCTGGTCATCGGCGCCGGCCTGGCCGGGGAACGGGTGGCCATCGAAGCCGCCGCCGCCGGCCACCAGGTCACCATCCTCAGCCTGGTGCCCCCCCGCCGCTCTCACAGCACCGCCGCCCAGGGCGGCATGCAGGCCTCCCTGGGCAACGTGGCCATGGGTTACGGCGACAACACCGACATTCATTTCGAAGATACGGTGAAAGGCTCCGACTGGGGTTGCGACCAGGATGTGGCCCGCCTCTTTGTGGAGTTCGCCCCGGTGGCGGTGCGCCAGATGTCCCATTGGGGGGTGCCCTGGACCCGGGTGGTGGCGGGCCCGCGCACCCTGCCGGACGGCGTCGACATCGAAGAACTCCCGGACAAGGCCGGCCTCATCGCCCAGCGGGCCTTCGGCGGCACCGCCAAGTGGCGCACCTGCTACGCCGCCGACGGCACCGGCCACGTCCTCCAATACGCCATGGACACCGTGGTCCTCAGCCTCGGGGTCACGGTCCATGACCGCATGGAGGCCATCAGCCTGATCCACGACGGCGAGAGCTGCTATGGCTGTGTCGCCCTGGACCTGCGCCGGGGCAGCCTGCGCCCCTATCTCGCCAAGGCCGTGGTCATCGCCACCGGCGGTTACGGGCGCATGTACGGCCACTCCACCAACGCCGTCATCAATGAAGGCACCGGCATGGCCATCGCCCTGGATACCGGGGTGGTGCCCCTGGGCAACATGGAGGCCGTGCAATTCCACCCTACCGGCATCGTCCCCGCCGATATCCTGGTCACCGAAGGCTGCCGGGGCGACGGCGGCTACTTGCTCGATAAAAACCTGCACCGCTTCATGCCTGAATACGAACCGGTGAAACAGGAACTGGCCTCCCGGGACGTGGTGAGCCGCTGGATGGTGCACCACATGCGCCGGGGCTTCGGGGTGGACAGCCCCTACGGCCCCCACCTCTGGCTGGACATCCGCCACCTGGGCGTGGAGCACATCTGCACCAATCTCCGGGAAGTGCAAACCATCTGTAAAAACTTTTTGGGCATCGATTGCGTCGAAGCCCTGATCCCGGTGCGGCCCACCCAACATTACTCCATGGGCGGGGTCCGCACCAACCGGGAAGGCGAAGCCCACGGCCTCAAGGGCCTGTTTGCCGCGGGCGAGGCCGCCTGTTGGGACCTCCACGGCTTCAACCGCCTGGGGGGCAACTCCCTGGCCGAAACCATCGTCGCCGGCATGGTGGTGGGGAGCCGCGTGGCGGAATTCGTCCAGGAACAATCCCTGATCTTCCCCTTTTCCCTCATCGAAGACGCCGCCGACGCCCAGCAACAGCGCCTGGACGCGCTGCGCCTCCAGCGCCAGGGCAGCGAAGACGTTTATCAGCTGCGCCACCAAATGGAAGAAACCCTCCTGGAGAAGGTGGGCATCTTCCGCACCGGGGCGCACCTCCAGGAAGCCGTGGACACCCTCCACGACCTCTACCAGCGCTCCTCCCAGATCCGCTTGCACTCCAGCGGCCTGGGGCCCAGCCCGGAACTCATCGCCGCTTTGCGCCTCCCCGGCATGCTGCGCATCGCCCTGTGCATCTCCCAGGGCGCCCTGAACCGCACCGAAAGCCGGGGTAGCCACTACCGGGAAGACTTCCCCCGCCGGGACGACGACAACTGGCTGAAACGCACCCTGGCCTACTGGCCGGCCGGGGCCGAAATGCCCAAACTGGATTACGAACCCGTGAAAGTCACCACCCTCCCCCCCGGCTCCCGGGGCTACGGCGAAATGCCCATCGAGCGGGGTGATTAGGAGAACTTTGGGGGAGGAGGGGCTTAGTCGTTATTTGTCGGCTGGCTGAAAGTCAGCCGACCAAAGGGCCTATGGCCCTTAGCCCCCTCCCCCAATCACAACATCCCAAAAGGATTAACACAATGCCCGAGCGTCTCTTGACCTTCAGTATCTTCCGCTACAATCCCGTCACCCTGGAGATCCCGCCCCGGATGCAGGAGTTTCACTTGGAAGAGACCATGGGTATGAGTCTGTTCATTGCCCTGAACCGCGTCCGGGAGGAGCAGGACCCTTCCCTGATGTTCGATTTTGTGTGCCGGGCGGCGATTTGCGGTTCCTGCGCCATGCTCATCAACGGTCGCCCCGGGCTGGCCTGCAAGACCCTGACCCAGGACCTCCCCGAGAAGATCACCCTGATGCCGCTGCCGGTCTTCAAACTGGTGGGGGACCTGTCCGTGGACACGGGGGTCTGGTTCCGGGGTCTGAACACCCGTTATGAAGGGTGGATTCACACCGGCCAGGCCTTCGACCCCCGGGGCCTGGAAGAGCGCATGGCCAACCCCACCGCCCTCAAGATCTATGAGGCCGAGCGTTGCATCGAGTGCGGCTGCTGCATTGCGGTGTGCGGCGTCGCCAATATGCGGGAGGACTTCGTGGGCGCGGCCGGGTTTAACCACGTCGCCCGGTTCCTCATCGACCCCCGGGATGAGCGCACTCCCCGCCAGTTCTTTGAGGTGGTGGGCACCGACGAAGGCATCTTCGGCTGCGTCGGTCTGATGGGCTGCGATTGGATCTGCCCCATGGAGATTCCCCTCCAGGACCAACTGGCTTACGTGCGCCGCAAGATGGCCCAGGCGGCTTTGTGGGGGAAATAGGTTGCCGAGACCAGGGTCGGATAAATCCCTAATCTCGTTCCCAAGCTCCCGCTTGGGAACGGAGTTGTGAGCCCAAGCTCCGCTTGGGCCCCCTTTCAAAAATGGGCGGCAATCAGCGCCCGCTCTGTAGGGGCCGGGTCACCCGGCCCTCACCCGTCACCCCGCCTCTCCTGCCGTGGGCACACTGAGGTCCGGCGCCACAGGAAAACGATATGACACCGAACACAGAAATTTCTCAGAGGGAAGAGTTAGATTCCACCACCCGCTTTATTCATCTCGGGTTGACGGTCTTTGGGGTGCTGGCCTGGATTACCGGCTACTTTGCCGGCGATTACAAAAGGTTGGTCCATACCGGGTTCAGCATTCATAGATGGCTGGGCATCGGCCTGGCCTGTTTCCTGGCCTTGCGCCTCCTTTACGGCATTTACGGCCCCAAGCAAGTCCGGTTCAGCGAATGGGTGCCATATACCTGGGACCGCCTCCTCCTGGCCTTCGAAGATCTTGTCACGCTTTTTAAGCTGCAACTGCCAGACCGCCCGCCCCATCAGGGCCTCTCCGGCCTGGTGCAAACCTTTGGCCTGCTGGCCTTTTCCTGGAGCGGCTTGACGGGGACCCTGATGTTTTTCTTTCTCTCGCCGGGGCGCAAGGCCGGAGGAATCATGCATTCCATTAAAGAGATACACGAAGTCGGCGAATGGCTCATCCCGGTATTCCTGGCGATCCATGTGGGCGCGGTCACCCTCCACGCCCTGGCCGGCAACCACCTCTGGAAGAGAACCTTCTTTCTGGAGAAATAAAGGATCGCCTTCCTATTTGCGAAAAGGAGAATGCGTCTTATTCAGGATAAGCTGCCAATCCGCGTCATGGCCTGGTGGCACAGGCGTCCCGCCTGTGCTCTTTTTAACCTCACCAGCCGCCCCTGAGGCCACCTATAAATTGATCAGGGTATGAAAAAGGATTCCATCTCCAATCCCCTCTCCCCGATTGGGGGAGAGGGTCAGGGTGAGGTGGAAGGCACTCAACCCTCGCCCTAACTCATAAAAGGAAAGAAACCCTTGTTCAACGGCTTTACCCCTAGCTTCATCATGGTTTACTGGCTCTCCGGCTTCGCCGAAAACCACTTCGAACAGTGGTGGGCCAGAAAAGGCAGCATCCAGGCCGCCCCCGGCGAACTGCGCTTCACCGCCGACCTGGTCTGGCCCATCCAAGAGGCGGATGAAGCGCACCTCATTATCAGAAAAACCGAGTCGGGCTTAACCTTTGAGTCCGATTGGTTCCCGGAAGAGGAATTCGATTTGCAGGTTTTTACTTCTGAGAATAAGAAAGAGATGATCTTGAAAGGTTCGTTTGAGCGGGAAACGATTTTTCTTTATTTAAGGAAGTAACCCTAATACCCCACCGGCAGCCGATACAGGATATCCGCCACCTCATCCGCGGTCTTGATGGGTTCGGGCGTTTCCCCGTGCAATTTCAGGCACTCTTCCCAAAGGCCTGGCAGGCGGTAGCGCAGGCAGACCCGTTGGGAGCCGTAATGCCCGGGCTCCCCCCGCACGTTGGGCAGATTGGTGTGATACAGAGGGTCATCCAGGGCTTCCAACTGCCCCACCCGGTAAAACATCTCATCTCTTCAAAATCGCCCCGGTAAAATGTCAACAGGTAAAGGATATAAGGGAAGGCGAGCCTGAAGGTCCGGTAGTCCCAATCCCCCTTCTTGCCGCCGGCCACCCGGAGGCTGCGGCATTGGGGGGGATGCTCCACCACCAGCAGCATAAGGTCCTTCTTCTGACAGAGCCACCGGGTGCCGGCCGGCAACACCGGCAGGGGCGGCGGCATCACCCGGGCCACATAACGACACAGGGAATCCACCGGAGCCCGGCGCCGCCTTTGCCATCCTCCACCAGGAGAACCTCTCCCCCCTGAAAAAACACCTTCTCGCTAATGGCCGCTTTTCTCCTGAAGGGTTTGGTGAAGGTTGGGGGAGGCGGGGGATACTTACAAAAAACTCCCCCGGCCTCCCCCAAAAATTCCCTTCCCTTATTATAGCAGCGGCTGGATGGCTTTGATGAACTCTTCTTTTTTCCGGCTTCCCAGGATCTTTTGGACGACGTTCCCCTGGCGGTCGATGATGATGGTCGTGGGCACCACCTCCACGTTGCCGTAAGCGGCGCTCACCTTGTCGTTCCCCATCAGCACCGGGTATTCCAGGCCCAGTTGTTTGACCAGGAAACGCAGTTGGGTCGGGTCGGAGGCCAGGCCGATCCCGAAAGTTTGCAGCCCCTTGCCTTTATATTCGTTATATATCTGGTTCAGGTAAGGCATTTCTTCCCGGCACGGCCCGCAGAAAAAGGTGAAGAAGTTGAGCATCACCACCTTGCCCTTGAATTGGCTAAGGGTGAAGTCCTTGCCATTGAGGATATCCGGCAGGGTAAAATCCGGGGCGGGCTTATCGGCGCCCCACGCTGCCACTGCGCCCAACAAGACGCCCGTGATGAGAAGAAGCGTGACCGCAGTCCTGGCGAATCCGGCTGAAGATTTCCTGTCCATCAAAATCTCCTTTTGTTTAAAATAGAAAATCTGGAGTAGCTTATATCAAAAAGCCCCATTACCCGCAAATCGATTCGACCTGCCCAGGCCAGCCGGGTAATTCCCGGCAAGGACCGTCCCTTTTATTCGTTCCCCCGCTCCTGCTTGGGCATAAAAGCATATTAATCACTCCATCTCAAGGAATGCAAGCGGCCTAATCTTCCAGCCCGTACTGGCCCCGGTGGCAGAAATCCAACCAACCCAATGACGTTCACACGTTCTCCCCTTGACATCCCGTTGAATTTCTCCATATTCTTATAAATCCCGAAGGGGCCGGTTTCACTAGCGCGAAGCAAAAAAAAATCTGCGCAAACCGCTCAGCCAGCTCTATTTTCAATTCTGGGAGACCACCATGAAGGTCCTGGGTATCTTAGGCAGCCCCCGCCGGGGTGGCAACAGCGAAGTCCTCCTGGACGCCTTTCTCCGGGGGGCGGCCGAAGGCGGCGCCGACGTGGAGAGAATCGTCCTCCGGGAACTCAAAATCAGCCCCTGCCTCGAGATTTACCATTGTTTCAAAGACGGCACCTGCCCCATCAAAGACGACATGCAGGCCCTTTACCCCAAGCTGCTGGAAGCCGACGTCGTCGCCCTGGCTTCCCCCATCTTTTTCTACGGCCTGTCCGCCCAGGCCAAGGCCATGATCGACCGCACCCAGGCCCACTGGGCCAAACGTTATATCCTCAACCAGGATCTCCCGGGCCCCCAGCGCCAGGGCGTGCTGCTGTGCACCGGGGCCACCAGGGGAAAACTCGTGTTCGTGGGCGCCCGCCTCACCGCCAAATACTTCTTCGACGCCATCAACGTCAAGTACGCCGCCGAAATCCTGGTGCGGGGCGTGGATGAAAAGGGCGCCATCCTGGCAAAACCGGAAACCCTGACCGAAGCCGCCGACCTGGGCCGCCGTTTGGCCCAGGGGACCCAACTCGAAGCCATCAAAATGTCCCCCCTGGCGGTGTAATGGAGAAAGAGCATTGAGGGGAGGGATTGTAAGTGGGCCAGTGGCCCACTTACAATCCCTCCCCCAATATCCCAAAAGGAGGTCCTATGGCGATTGAAATCGGTATGGTCAATGAGATGCGGCTCAAGACCGGGCCTCAACATTCTGCCAGCGGTTTTTATGCCGGGGTGCCGGAGGTCTTTGGGACCCCGTATCTGGCGGGGCTTTTTGAAGGTGTCAGCGCGGCCCTGATGGCCCCTCATCTCGGCGCCGGCGAGCAGTCGGTGGGCATCAGCATGAACCTGAAGCATACGGCACCCACCCCCCTGGGGATGGAGGTGCGGGCGAAAACCGAGGTCACCCAGGTGGAGGGCCGCAAGATCACCTTCAAGATTGAGGGCTTTGACGAAAAAGAAAAGATTGGCGAGGCCGTCCACGAGCGATTTATAATTAATCTGGAGAAATTCATGCAACGAGTGGAGGCTAAAAAAAGCTGAACGCCAAGGCCGCGTCGTCATCTTTGGATTTTCCTTATGACCTGGTGACCCTGGGGCATTTCGAAGCCGGCCGCGGTTGGGAAGCCCAACTCCGCCAGTACATCACCAAGAAATATGCCCGGGACCTGGCCGGCCTGGGGGAGCTTGACCCTCATCGACTGGCGGGGCGCCTTCGGGGGGAGATCCTGGCGGGCCGTCCTTACGCCACCGTTCAGTGGGTGTTGCGCCTGGCCCCGTTCCGGCCCCTGGAACTCTATTTTCTTTTTGATCGCGACCCAGAGTTCGGCGCCGATCTGCGGGTGTTCTATGCTCGTAAGAGCCTGGCGGTGCCCACCGAGGATGCCTACGTCTTTGCCTGGGACTATCTGGCGGTTCTGGCCCGGTATGGCCGGGGGGAATTTTCCCTGGCCGAGGCTGCGCCCGGACCGGATTGGCTGCTTTTTGCGGACCTTGCCCCGGACAGCGGCGGTCCCATGGAAAACGTCTCCCTGGGGGCCCGGGAGGAGTTGCTCCGCCTCCTCTCCCCGGACCTGGTGCAGGTGGCCCTCAGGCGCCTGGATACCGGGTCCCTGGCGGAGGCCCCGGGCGGCTGGGAGGTGGTCTGGCCGCTACTGGAGGACCTGGCTTTTCGTCTCCGCCGCCTGCCTGACGGCGTTGACCTGGCCTTCGACAATCACGGGGGGCGCCGGTACGCCCCGGAACTCCTGATGAGCTTTGCCTGGCTTTACATCAATGCCCTCTTGCGGGAGTGCCGCCAGGTGGACCCCTCATTACCCCGGCTGTCCCGGTACTTTTGACCATGCTGTGTAAATATTGCCGCCAGGCGGACATCGTCTTCCGCCATTCCTGACGGGGAATGGAGATCGGCTGCCCGGGATGCGGCCACCTTTATTCGCCGGAAGAATTTCAGGACCTGTACTTGCAAAAGCCTCCCGAGGCCCGCGGCGCCCCTGGAAAGTGCCGCGGTCCTGCCAATAATGATATGCCATGAGCCCGCAACTGAAAGACCTGACCCGCCCACGGCAAGCCGGCCGCCCCCACACCGGCCTGGTGAAGATCAGTTACGGCGTGCATCACCTGGAGGTGGCCATCTCCGGCAAATCCGTGGCTGAGGTCCGCCAGGCCCTGAAGGACCCCCTGAACATCGACCCCCGGGCCATGGCCCTGGTCAACGGCCGGGAGGCGCGGCCCGACTATCTTCTGAAAGAAGCCGACCAGCTCGAATTCGTCCGCCTGGCCGGCGAAAAAGGCGACTTGTAGGGTGGGCCCTGCCCACCAAACACCCCGCGATTTTCCTGGATGACGCTTGTTGCTGGCCGACGCGTCCCTTACTGCTGGTTTTTTAAGACTCCATGCCCCCTTGGTTCTCCTACTATTTGGTAGTCATACATGGGCCTTCGGCCCGCCCGTAAATTATGAAAATTCGGTAGGGCGGGTCTCCGTGCCCGCCACCAGCCAGATTTAATGGTGCGTAAGACGCACCCTACGCCTCCTTGGATTCTCTCACTATTTTGTAGAGGAACAGACTGTATGGGCGGACCCGCGTGTCCGCCCGATTCGGGTACACCTGGATGCGCCTCTACCAAGAAGTACTGGTCCTTTGCTGCCTGCTGACTGCTAACTGCTGCCGCCTTCCTGCGGTTATTGCCCCTCCCCCGAAATTCGTGATCCCCTCACCCCTTGCCATGGCCCCCTGAAAACTTATTTTAAGAGCAACTCTTGGCGTCGAAAGGGGCCCCCTTGAGGGGCGAGGTTTAGGGTCGGGGTAAGTGGAACCTAATGTCAATCTCCGAGTAAAATTCTATAAGAACTTTTCGGAACAGAGCATGAAAGAAGCTCCTTCCTTTTACCTCCTCCCCCTTGAGGGGGGAGGGTTGGGGTGGGGGGGTGAATGGAACTTACTTTCTGCTCCCAGTGATGGCCACGTCATTATCAAGATTTCCTCTCTATCCCCTCTCCCCCCGCGGGGGAGAGGGTCAGGGTGAGGGGGAATTAACTACTTGGCAGGTTGTTGAGAAACTGGCGAATTCTTCCCATGGTCATTCTGAGCGAAGCGAAGAATCCAGTTATATCAATAAGTTTTTCGGTCTTCCACTTCGTTCCGGATGACAATAAAACCGTTTTTCAACAGCCTGTCAGATTTAGGTGAAACGCGCCGCCAGCCCCCGCCTCAAGGCGCAGAAAAGGAGATGGCCATGGGTTATACGATCGCTGGTCTCAGAGAGAAGGTCCGCCAGTTACACCCAGAGATCACCAGGCAGGGAATCAACCTCCTGGTGGCCTTCGACGACGATCAACAGAAATATTCCCTGAAGCTCGGCAAAGGCGCCCACGAATTCGGCTTCTACCTGGACCGGGCCGATGCCGACGCCTGCATGGACGCAGGACGATGTTTGAACCTGTCCGTCCAGGTGACGCAGGCCCTGGCAGAATTCGAGGACCTCCTGACCCCCAGGAAACCAGGTTAAGCCGGTGCGGCACCAAGGCGCGGCCGGCTCCTGTTCCGAAAAGTCTTGTTCTGAAAAGTTGTTATAGGGCGGCCCGTGGCCGCCATGATTGGCGCCTAAGACGCGCCCTCAGGATGGACAGCCGAGGGCGGCTATCCTATATCATGACTTTTCATAATTTATGGGTGAGCCAAGGGCTCATGAATGACTGCCCTGAAAAGTTTTTGAGATTATGTGGGACACCCGCCCTCGGGTGTCATACGCTATATAGGCGCAGGCGAGGGCGCCTACGCTACATTTTGATTACATAAGTGAATGTTTAGATTTTCGCAGAGGTCTCAATTTATGGGTGAGCCAAGGGCTCATGAATGACTGCCCTGAAAAGTTTTTGAGATTATGTGGGACACCCGCCCTCGGGTGTCCGGTTCTTGCGCCGCCGAGGCGGCGGCGCTACATTTTCATGATTTACGGGTGAGCCGCAGGCTCATGTTCAACTGCTGGATAATTGATTTTTTCCAGCCACTGGGAAGGATGGCGCCGAAATTTAGGGGGCAGTGACCCGTGCGCCGCGCCTCACCCATAAACCCTGAAAATATCGGTAGGGCGGGCGTCCTCGCCCGCCACCTGCCAAATTCATTGTTACGTCCGGGTATGGCGTGTCTTACGCGCCATTTTTGGCGCGCAGGACCCACCCTACGCCTCTTCTTTTCAGGGGGGTTGTTCATAAACCCTGGGCACACCCATAAACCCTGAAAATATCGGTAGGGCGGGCGTCCTCGCCCGCCGCCGGCGCGATCCAGTGGTGTGCCGTGCGCACCCTGGTTTAGCGTTTCAGATATCTTGAAAATCAATCCTAGGTTTTATGTAGCCGCAGGCTTTAGCCTGCGTTCATTTTTTCCAGTTATTTTCGCAAGCTAAAGCTTGCGGCTACATTTTAAATGCAGATGAATGATAAAATTATTTATTTAATATCTTTGAACTTCTCGAAGCAGCCGGTGGCCCAGGCTTCCAGCCTATGTTGGCGCGGGTTGACCCCTGCCGCTCCCGCTATAGTCGCCGGAAAACCCGACGCTACTTAATTTTTGGCTCAATTAACAATCTTAAGGATAGCGCTATTTCCCATCCTGTGTTACAATCAAAACGTTTCAAGAGGGGCGTGATTCCTCACCCCTTTGAAGCGCCACGAATTTCAGACAAATATTGGAGACTCCAAACCCATGGCCCGCGTTACCATTGAAGACTGCCTGCGCCAGGTGCACAACCGCTTCGCCCTGGTGCACATGGCTGCCAAACGGGTGCGCCAGCTCTACCGGGGCGCCCCGGTCCTGGTGAAAGCCGACAACAAGGAAATCGTCATCGCCCTCCGGGAAATCGCCCAGGGCAAAATCGTCTCCACCACCCCCCTCCCGGCCCTCCCCGAAAAATAACCCTGGGGGAGGACCAGACCGGCTAGCCTGACTTAATTAATCAACCTTTATCATTCTTTAATCATTTGCATAAAACCCCGCAGAGCCTTGGGGATTGCCCCCTATTGCCTGCGGGGTTTTTCATTTAGGATCGGTCGATAGCTCGGAAAAAATAGGTTCAAATAAAAAATTCAAAAAGATGATAGATGGAACCTTCTCTTGGCTGGGCGGAGAAAGGCAAACAGCCTTTAAACAGGCTATTGAACCTTTCGGAAAGAAACTATTGTTTTATAATCCTGAGTCCGACATGACGATATCCTTTTTAAAATCTTAAGCAGGTATTCGCGAAATACGGGAAAGTGAGCCAAGGCACGCCCATGAGCTCTTGGAGGGTTTCACACCAATTGAAAGTCAAACATAGAGTATTGAATTGATTGAGACATTAAAGTGAAGAATTTGGTAGCCGCAGGCTTTACCGTGAAAGTCCGTTAAGGGCGGTACACGAATCGCCCCTCGTACCTTGCAGCTAAATGTAGGGGCGCAATTCATTGCGCCCTAAAGGGCGTGATAAATCACGCCCCTACAAATGAACTTTCATTTTCGGGGGTAGCCAAAAATTGGTCATGGGCGTTTAGCCTGCGCTGGCACAGGCGAGACGCCTGTGCCAGCAAGAAAATGTAAACACTTCTTCAGTCTTCCCATTTAAAACTCTATCTTTGACATCTACTTGGTTTCAACTGCCCGGGAGAGCTATGTCTGCTTTCCCATCCCTGGTCTCATCAGCCTTCCCTTGGCGGCTGCTCCCACCCCTGGCTATAATCTCTCTTATGCTGAATAAATTCTCTCCCAAACCGCAACTGGTCAGGTAACGTCTCATCCGGCTGGGGTTTTTTCTCCGCATGCCGACCAGTTGTCTCCAGAACTGCCACCGATAATGGGCAAGAACTCCCTGCCTCCAGATAACTCTCATAAGGCTTAGGAGTTCTTTAAGCTTGAGGGAGATTGGCTCATGGTCAGATCGTCCGGCAGTGGCGGCGTTCTTGGCTGTTTCGAGTCCCAAGGCTTCCCGGGTGGCTCTCATGGCCAAGAAGTGCTGATACACCCGCCTGAGAACGGCCGACGGCTCATAAAGCCGATCGACCGCGTCCAGATATTCCTGCATGATTTCCGACTCGGGCCGGCTGGGGATATAGTTCAGATGTATAGCTAAAAAATCACCGCTGACTCTTTCTTCCAGAAGGCGTCCTTCTCTTTTGAGCCTTTCCCAAAGACTGGTATTGGGCAGAGCGTGCAAGGTGTTAAGCATCACCAGAGGGATATTATTTTCTTCCACAAACCGGCAGATCCGCTCACCAGCCCCTTTCATTTCCTGATCAAAACCGATCATGAAACTGGCAAGAACGGAGAGTCCATTTTTGGTCATATTGGTGAGCGCTAAGTTCATTGGGGTTCGAACATTGTGATGCTTGCGGCTTTGAGCCAGCACGTCCTCATCGGGAGTTTCCACCCCCAGGAAAACATAGGCGAAGTTCGCCTCGGTCATGAGGTCTATCGTCTCCACATCTTGGCCCAAGTTCACCGATGCCTGGGTCCAGAACCCAAAGGGTTCACCATGGTTTTTCATCCAGGCAATGAGCTTGTTCAGGATAGCCCGGGCGTGTTCCTTGTTGCCGATAAAATTGTCATCGGCTATGAACACCATCCGGCGCCACCCCAGGCGATAGAGGGCCGCCATTTCTTCTATGACCTGAGCCGGGGATTTGTACCGGGGTTTCCGGCCGTAAAGGTTTACCACGTCACAGAATTCACAGTCATAAGGACAGCCCCGAGAGGTCTGAATGCTCATGGTATCATAGTCTGCCAGGTGGAGAAGATCAAAACGAGGCACCGGCGAAAGAGCCATATCGGGCCTCCGGTTCTGCTGAAAAACTCCCCTGGTCTTGCCTTCCCTTAGGGCGGTAAGAAAGAGGGGCAGGGTGTTCTCCGCCTCTCCCCGCACCAGGAAGTCAGCCCCAGCCTGCAGTGCTTCCTGGGGCACAGAGGTAAAATACGGTCCGCCGACAATCGTAGTCTTCCGCCGTTCTTTAGCCTCTCGGAGCAGGGCCAGCATATTTTCCCGGTGGACAATCATGCCGGAAATCATGACCAGGTCCGCCCAATCCCAATCCTCCGGGCTCAGCCTCCGGGTGTTCAGGTCCGCCAGCCGGAGTTCCCAATCCTCCGGCAAGAGCGCCGCCATAGTGATGAGACCCAGGGGCGGCGCTAATGTCTTCCTTCCGGAAATTTCGCAAACTTCCTTGAAACTCCAGAAGGACCGTGGGCACGGAGGATTTATCAGTAAAGCTCTCAAGGCGCCATCCACCAAAAGATAATTTGCTTTGAGATTATGAGGCAGTCCCGTGGCACATATTCCCAGCCGTTGGCTTGAAGGCTCTCTTCTCCTGTTCTTACCAGAAACAGAGCTGGAACAAAAGACTCTATTAAAGGCTTCATTAGTCCTGTCATAAAATTTAGCCGATCCTCTTCCGTAAATTAATCGACAAATCGCCGGCGCCAGGTGCACAACCGCTTCGCCCTGGTGCACCTGGCTGCCAAACGGGTGCGCCAGCTCTACCGGGGCGCCGCGGTGCTGGTGAAAGCCGACAACCAAGAGATCGTCATCGCCCTCCGGGAAATCGCCCAGGCCAAAATCGTCTCCACCACCCCCCTCCCGTCCTGCCCGAAAAATAATCCCCCGGGAGCGCCACGCCGGCCAACTGACTGGATTAAGTAATCATTATTATTGAGTAATAACCCCGCACGGTCAGGGGGCTTGCCGCCCCATTTGCCAGCGGGGTTTTTCATTTATGCCGATCACTATCTTTAACAAAATAGTGGTAGAAAGCCTGATTTCCCCCCGTATGTCAGGTCAGCGGAAAAATGGCAATAACGACCAATGTCTTTAATTTTCCTCCGAAAATGAATTATTAAAAAAAACCTTCTTGATCTGTTGACAAAGTGTCCTTTTCAGTGGCAAAATTGTAAACAAATCTCTTGCTAATCCTGAGAAACTAGACAAAATGAGGGTAATCAATCTTGTCAGACACAAACAATAAGAGCCTCTATTTGATGGTAACTTCAAATATTATTATCATTTCTGCCGCATATCTTTACTTTACGGGGTGGGTTTTTTGTTACTTTCTATATTCCAATTTTGGTATTTTTAAGTGCCATTTGGAGATACCTTTTTATTATTTTTTTGTATATTCCTTTTCTGTATTTATTTATTGGCTATCATTCCTATTGTTTGGAATAGCAATTTTTTTAGGAATAATCCTTTATTTAGTTGTCCCCCATAATATAAAAAAGCCTTTTATTAAATGGGCAATAATTATCTTTTTAATAATTCTTGTCCCGGCCTCATATTATTTAGCGAAAAAAAGAGCTTATGAAGAAGAAGTTCGTATAAGAAGCGGGATAAATATTAAGACTATAAAATTCTTTATAAAAAAGGATGCTGCCGAATATTATACAGAGATATTTAAGGAAGCAAATAGCAAAGGATATTTGATATTATTAGCTGCAACAAAGGAAAGATATTATGTTCTCTACCAACCTAAGGATGGTAACAATCCAAAGGAGATTCCATTCGGATATGTTTACGATATTCCTGTTTCTGATATTTCGCATAGTATGATTGAAATTATGAATGTATCAAGATGAGCATTATCATGGTTACCGTAAGGAAGATAATAAAATTAATTGCGGTGATGCTTCTATTTTCGCTGGTAATAATTTCTATATCTAACGCAGAGGAGATGCTAATAAAAGGTGAAGCAAAATATCTAGGCTGGAGGACAGGATTAGATGAGTTTACAACTTGCTATAAAAATGTCATCCAGATTGGCACTGGCTATATTCAAACAACTAACAGCAAATGTCCATATCCACCGGGAATAAGTCCTATTGCTAGGAAAAGTATTAATGGAAAAGTTGTCGAAATACATACAAATGACAGGAAATTTACTATAAAGGATGATAAATCAGGAAAATTATATACTCTTTATTATCCCAATCTAAGTGAAAATATAAAATATGGCGATGAAATTTCTGTAATAGTACCTATTGAAGGGAGAGCTGAACAAATAAAGCTTCATAATAAGGAAATAGACATTGGAAGGCTCCTAATGGCCAGCTTTGACCTGATGGAAAAGGGAAAATATACCGATGCCCGAAAAATTCTTGAACAAGTCTTACAAATTGATCCCGGCAATCCCTTGGCTCTGAATAATCTGGCTGCCATGATGGTCAAGGAAAAGAAATTCGATAAGGCCGACACTTACCTAAAACAGGCCCTGCCCCGGGCTAGAGGTTACATGGTTGAGATCAACCGGGTTTGCCAGGTAGGCGGCATTTGCATGGCTTTCAAGCCTGCCATCGGCAGCACCGGCAATCAGGAGCTTGAACCCCTGATCAAGCTGAACATCGACATGGTAAAGCAATATATGAGATCTGAACCCTTGCCTGGACTCGGCGCAAGATAAATAATTCTTAAAAACGTGGGAGATGGAATCCCAGTTCAAGCTGTATTTTTTACGTATTTATCGGAATTTAATCTCATTATTTTATATAAAAAATTTAACCAGGATTTGGGTCAATAAGCTGACGAGGGGTAAGGCAAGATTTTTCTTTTAAAAATGGAGGATTCGGGAATATGATGTAAGCAGGGATTCTGAGTGGTTGGAATTTAAGGGAACATTAACCGGATTGGATCAAGATGTCCCCGGCCAATCTCCCGCCCCGGTATTTTGAGGCAGAAAAGCGCTACCGGGAAGCCCGGTCCGTGAGCGAAAAGCTCCGCGGTCTGGAAGAGATGTTGGCCGTCATGCCCAAGCACAAGGGCACCGACAAGCTCCGGGCGGACCTGCGCCGGCGCATCTCCCAGCTCAAGGACCTGGGCGCCGGAGGCAAAGGCCCCGGCCGCCGGGGCCCCGCCGTCCTGGTGGAGCCCGAAGGGGTGGGCCAGGTGGCCCTCATCGGCCCGCCCAACACCGGCAAATCCTCGCTCCTGGCCGCCCTCACCCGGGCCGAGCCCGCCGTCGCCGACTACCCTTTCTCCACCCGCAGCCCCCTGGCCGGGATGATGCGCTTTGAAAACGTCCAGGTGCAGCTCCTGGACACCCCGCCCCTGGGGGGCGATTATCTCGAACCCTGGTTCCCCGACCTCCTGCGCCGGGCCGACGCCTGGGCCCTAATCCTGGCGCCGCCGGAAGACCCGGTGAGCCAGCTCCAGTCCCTGAGGGCCATCCTGGACCCCTACCAATTGGCCCCCCGGGAGTCGGCCGCCGCCCCGCCGCCTCCCTATCCCGCCAAGAAGTCCCTGGCCGTGCTGAACAAATCCGACCTCCTGCCGGACCCGGAAGAGCTGGCCCTTTACCTGCAACTTATCCAGGATTTTCTCCCGGCCTGCGCGGTCTCGGCCCTCAAACGCCGGGGACTGGAGGCCTTGCGGGCCGCCCTCTTCCAAATCCTGGGGCTGGTCCGGGTTTACACCCGGGCGCCGGGGAAACCCGCCAACTTCAACTCGCCCTTTGTGCTGCCGGCCGGGGGCACCGTGCTGGAACTGGCGGGGCGGATTCACCGGGACCTGGCCCGAAACTTCAAGTTCGCCCGGGTCTGGGGCCGCTCCACCTTCGACGGCCAACGGGTCCAAAGAGACTACCCCCTCCAGGAAG
>Ga0315281_10001908_pt1 | contig 31025 bp, 30 predicted proteins | sample YL17G07_0_MG_FD_204540 | JGI IMG/M metagenome (GOLD analysis project Ga0315281, IMG submission 204540) | Sediment microbial communities from Yellowstone Lake, YNP, Wyoming, USA - YL17G07_0 | ecosystem: Environmental > Aquatic > Freshwater > Lake > Sediment | place: USA: Wyoming | collected...
GATACGTCCCTTAAGGAATCTGGGCCTACAGACGCCAAAAATTACAAATCCTTCGACATAACCGCAACCAACTTGAACGATCAAGATCTGAACTCAGTGAAGATCAGATTCAAGGTCGATAAGAACTGGCTGACAAGCAATCAGGTTCAAGAGAATGATGTGAGCCTCTATCGCTACGCAGATGGCACTTGGAACAAGCTGCCCACTGTTCAGTTCGGTTACGATGACGCGTATGTGTATTATGAAGCGACGTCACCTGGTCTCAGTTCATACGTGATAGCTGGAAAAACGTCACTGTCTCTGCAGCTTCCCTGGCTTACAATTGACTTGTCACCCTATTCGTCTCTGCTTCCAGTACTCTTGGTTAGCATAGTGGCATTAGCCACCATTGCTGCGATAGCCCTGTGGCGGAAAAAGCATAGAACAAAGAAAGAGGACACGGAATACCCCTCGGAGATTGGGACAGGGCAAATAGACGAGAAGATTCTAAATTACATCACCTCTCACCGAGGCGCGATCTCATTAGGTCAAGCGTCAGAGGATCTAGGAGTTTCGACAGGGCAATTAACCGGAACCATAGAGAAACTGAAAGCTAGTGGTCAGCTCAGAGCAAATTAGTCAAGATAGATCGCAAGCAAGTCCTAACAATCGTGATCAGAGAATTTCTTGCTCCTATCTAACTATCTACTGTAACCGTCGTGATCGTTACGCGGGTACCATTACACCCGTAGAGCAAACTGAAATCCGGGAACGCGTACGCCCTATCACCCGATAGTTAAATGGGCTCTATGGGCGTCATAGTTGAACGATTTATTGTTACATTTTTCACAACCCGCACTACGTTAGAAAAGAGTTGAAAAGGGAGACGAAGTGATCTTCCTTGGGCTCGCCTGATGAGACGCGTAGCATATGGCATGCTACTGTGCATGCTATTCTGTTCCCTTTTCATTGTAGCAGCAGGACATCCGTCGCTGATTCCAGCCTCCCGTGCACAATCAGATTCACAGTATTCGCTTCAAGTTGGTGCGTGGGGAGATGACGCATCGACAGGCAGCATGGGCGTTCAAGCTCAGATTCGTACTCGTATCTACGCGATTCACAAACCGAGTTCCATGGAAGCTTTCTGGGTAGGTGAGAACCTCAACAATGATGCCTTCGTACAATTCGGTTATATTTTGCTCCCCGCAGGAGATTATTGTGCAGAGGGCGTCGTCGCTGGCGATGAACCCAATTGCATTGGGGGTTCGGTGCATGTGGGCGTAACCGACGCGATCTGGTTCTGGGAATACTATCCAAATGCGAGGGTGAATAACTACTATTCAGGACTGGGGCCATCTGGTTCGGCAGGATCGAACAGTACATGGCATCTCTATTCCATAGTACCAAATTCCCTGGATGGCTGGGATTTCTTACTTGATGGCAAGAAAGTTTCCACAGTGGCCCTTCATTCTTGGGCGCTCTCTGGGGATCCAGTGTACGCTGTTGCTGAGGAAGTCACTACATCACCAGTGGCGAGCGGCGTTCTTGGACCGGTTGAATTTTGGAATCTTGCATACCTTAAGCAGGACGGTTGGCATCAAGTAACCTCGCTTACTGGCCTCGCAGGTTGCGGAATATCTACTCCCGACTGCAATATCGCAATTCCTTACGGCGTTACAGTGAAAGGACCAGACTACATGGTTGCAGGCACAGGGATGTAGTTGCGGCGGGACGGAGACTTCCTCCTGTGGAGGAAAGCTAACTTTGCGGAATAAATCATTGACTGGCTTCCCTTTGCTTTCGCTGGGAAGATTACTGAGCTTCCCTTGGTGGGCACGAGTACTGTATGTGGGGGCGCGCTGCTCAATTTGAATCTCATTTTCTATATGCGCTGGACGTACTGGAAATTCTCATCTATCCGGACCGTCGGTTCTATCGTATTGTAAAGTTCCAACGATAACTTGTTTTGACTTCTCATTGTAATCAAGTTTCCCAACAGCCGAAGCAGATTCCTGATGTGGATCAGACTCGTGGCTCTTCCAATTTCATGCAACCGCAGCGATTAAGATTCGGTGAAGGCTTCGAACTCTCGCTGTAACAGCTTGACTTCCTTCTGATCCAGTGCACCCTGGAAGAATGGAACGATGAGAATGCCTCCAGCAGTCTCGACCTGAGTTCGCTTTGCTTGCAGGAAGTGGTAAACTGACTCGAATCCTTGGTGCGAGGCTAGATACTCTATGCCGTCGATCAGAATTACCGGTTTCTCCACCTTCTCCACATAGTTGCTGATGAGTATTGAGATATCTTGAAGACTGTTGATTGTCCGCTCGTTTTTGACGACTTCGCTGGTTAACCATATGATTGGTGTTTTCTTTAGGCCGTATTTCTTCCGTAGTTTGTCAGGTAGGGTTCTGGTTACGCAGAGCCCTTCAATTCCGCTCATTATTGTGTCCGTGAAGACGTCGTAGGCTAAGTCGACATTGTCCGCTACAAGATAGTTGCGTCCGAATTCAAGCGTGTACTTGCTTTTCCCTCGTTTCATGGTCTCCTTCATGGGTTCGACCGTTAGACTTGCTGTTTCGAGAACAGTGCTGACCAGCCCTGAATACAGTTTGAGAACCGAGAGATCACTCTCGTCCAAGATTAGCTCCTTGTCACTTCCTAATGCGAGAATTCCAGACACTTGATTTCGTGACGATACCGGACTACAGTGAAGGCTCTTTGTGCCTAGAATCGAAGGTTCCTTCAAGATTACTCTCGAAGTAGCACAATTCCTATTGATACAGTCGTATTCCATGAAAGGAGCATCTAGAGAGTACGTCTTCTTGACATCGACTGGCCTAGTCGTTTTGATGGCTCGGACTTCAACAATACGACTTTCGGAGTTTACCGTCAGAATGGCTGCATCGCTCATTGCCAGATCTCTTGTTGAGTTGTCTAGGATCGTCTGGAAGCTTTGGCTGATCCCAGGTGAGGATTTCAGATTCTCTCGTAGCTCTGAGATATGGTTGATCTGGTTGATCTTTTGAATCAGTCTCTGGGTTATTGTTTCATTCAGCTTCCTAATCCTTTCAGTTCGCTCACGAACCATCTCTTCCAGATGCTCAGCATATCGCCTCAGTTTATCCTCTGCCTGTCTACGTTCTGTTATGTTGCGGCTCCCAAGAATGAATCCCGCCACCTCATCCCTTTCATTATAAAGAACGTCTCCAACGACTTCTAACAATAGATACTGACCGTTTGCGCGGCGAAAACGGACTTCCATGCGCGCCGTGGACCCGTTGTTTAGAACAGATTGAAGGGCTGCACGAGCGGTCTTCAGATCGTCCGGATGGATCATATCGAGAAATGGCTTTCCCAGCAGATCTTCAGGTTCATATCCCAGTAGGCGCTTGTGTGACGGACTAACATACTGAAAGACGTGCCTAACGTCGATTTGACTCACCAACTCTAATACATTCTCGGCCAGTCGGCGGTACCGAGCCTCACTTTCTCGTAATTCCTCTTCTGCATGTTTTCGTTGCTCCTCCCTCTTCGATAGTGTCAGTGCAGTTGAGAGAAGGGCTACTAACCGCTCGAAGACTGCAACCTCTTCGTTTCCGAAAATGTCCGCCTCACTTGACCACACAATCAGTACACCGATGATTCTCTCCCCAAACGTCAACGGGAATGCAGCAGACGATTGATACCCCAATGCAACCGCTTCTGAACGCCAAGGTATGACTCGCGAATCCTTCGCGATATCATTACTGCAGAAGCATTTTTCTTGGAGTAGAGCGGTTCCGACGACCTCATTGTTGGAGGCCAGATCGTCGACTGTGACCCGAAATTCATTGCGAAAGGAATCGTTTCCGCCGTATGCAGCGACGAACCTTATGTCCATATTCGTTGGATCCGAAACACCGATCCATGCTGCTTGAAATCGACCTTCTTCAACCAGAATACGGCATGTCTCATCAAACAGTCGTTGTCTGCCGTGCTCAGAGACTATCGTTCGCCCTACTTCACTGACTACGTCATGAAAGCGGATAAGGCGGGCAAGTCTCTCTTCCATCTTACTGCACTCCCCTATCCTTACTCTAGTGTTTCAACTGGGACAGTTTGCAATCCCGTTCGAAACAATTTGACCAAGTTCCTAACCGCATGGATCTACCACGTGTGTTCCCAAGGGGTTCTTGAATTCTGTTACCACCCTGACTGCACAACTTGCCCCTTCCTAATAGGTGGATGTAACGCACGAAAACACAAGCATTAGCTAACCCAACAATTCACGGGTTTCGTTCTTGGCCGCCTTGCCGACTTTCGTCTGTCACTGGCCGCGAATACTGACTACAAAGACTGCGCTAAGATTACGAGAGATCAAAACTCTCACGCTGATTTGAGAGAAAACGAGTCTATGCGATTTAATGGGCACTGAAGAAAGTTGTCGGGTTTCTTAGATCAGATTGTCTAGATTCTTGTTTACAAAGGTTGAAATACGGTAGCCGTCCACGCGGTATGCCCTGCATCGACGTTTCCATCGGAAAGATACACAATGGAATAGGATTAACGAAGTTAAGGTGATTCTGGATCACTCTTTCGCGCGGCGAACTGGTTGTAACAACGATGGTTACGATTCCATATATCCGGGTACGAGAAACAGAAGATAGCGTTCAGATCTGATCTTCTGAGGGATAACCTCTGGAGCTGCAAGAAATCATCCCAGGACCTCCTCACACGGACACTGGAAAATCCAGTCATACAGGTAGAGAATATGGCATACCCGTCTTGGACGATGCCCTTCCTGATGGGCTGCCCTCTCCGTGCGCCGTCCTGATTCTTGCAGATCCGGGTGCTGGAAAGGAATTCCTGACGACCGAAATGCTTTCAGCTCATCTTGGGAAAGGCCACCAAGTTCTATGGGTGTCTCTTGAGAATTTTGCTGAGACGCTCCGAGACATGGTTGACTCAGTGAGTATTGCGACACAGAATAACCCGTGGAACGGGAGGTTAGCGTTTGTTGATTGTTACTCCAGTCAGATCGGCGTGAAGAGTAGGGAGAGATATAGTGCCGACCCGAACAACCTGCCAAACCTAAGCATAGTGACATCGGTAGCGATTTCCGAAACCAGTAAGGAAACACGCCTTCTGGTCGTGTTAGACTCCTTGAGTTCGCTCATTCAGAAAGTAGGGGTGAGGCCGGCTACTGAGTTCTTCAGGATGCTAGTGGCAAAAACTCGAAGCCTAAACGCCGATTTTCTGGCTACCTTGAACAGGAAAGCCTTTACTTCGGAAACTCTGGCTTTGTTTCAAGAGATCACGGACTGCGTAATCGAACTAACCGTCAGAGAGAATCACACAGACATCGACCACTACCTTAGAATCTGCAAGATGCTTCGACGAAAATACAATTCAAACTGGATTCCGTACCAGATTGATTCAGAGCACTGCGTGCTGAGGAAGATGCATGAAGACATAGCGCCTCCCAGCAGCGTCGACCACAAATCAATAATGCGAAATGGGTTCAGATGCGAAAACTCGTTGTCTGATGAGCCGCCCACATTAGATGCGAGCGATATCGGCGTGACTGGCAGTCATAAGAAACTCGATGAGATGTTCGATCCATATGGGAAGACTGCTTCACTTCAGGAGTCCGAGAGGTTGGCTGCAATAGGCCAGACAGTCGCAATGATCGGGCATGACCTTCGAAACCCATTGCAGATTATGGTGAACAAGATCTACTTGGCCAAGAAAGAGGCTGAAAGCTCACCTAACGAACTGCCTTATGAATTCTTCATGGAACTCGAAGAGCAAATCGAACACATGAACGGAATTATCGCCAGTCTTCAAGATTACAGCAGATTCGAGCCTGTGTTTTCTGAGACTGAACCGAAGCAACTTGTCGAGAAAGCACTTGCAACCCTGACCATCCCGGAAAACATCGAGCTGTTAGTTGAGGTCTCCGCTGACATCCCCAAAGTGATGGCTGACCAACGAATGATGAAGAAGGCTCTGGCAAACATTATCAAAAACGCGATTCAAGCTATGCCGGAAGGAGGCAAACTCATAATACGTTCCGCTAAGGTGGGCGGCGCTCTTTCAATCATTATTCAAGATACAGGTATCGGAATCGCAAGAGAAAACCTTGCTAGAATCTTCTCGCCGCTTTACACGACAAAAGTGGATTCCACCGGCATTGGACTTACGATTTCTAAACGATTCGTGGAAAGCCACAACGGAACAATTGAAGTCGAGAGCGAGATCGGGAAGGGCTCCATTTTCACAGTCAAGCTGCCCCTCAGGTAGATGGATTCAGCGTGGAAGAGAAGAGAATTCTCATCGTGGATGACGACGAAGCGCTACTTAGAAGCCTTGTAGCCATACTCCAGCCCGAGGGGTACGTAGTCGACACGGCAAGTACCGGGGAAGAAGCGATTGCAAAGACGAGCATGAGATCCTATGGCTTGATGCTGGTTGACATTGAGCTGCCTGACATGGAGGGGACGGATCTCCTGCAGCGGCTACCCATTGACTCGGAGGATACTGCAAAGATTGTGCTAACAGGTCATCCGAATATGGATAAGGTCGTTACGGCTCTATTTCGAGGAGCAGACGCATATATCCTGAAGCCAGTATCACCAGGCGAATTGCTGAGGATCGTCGAAGAGAAGTTGACGATACGGAGCAATTTCAGGCGCATGAATAGGAGAAAGGTTGCAGACTGGATCGAATCGCGTGCGCAGAAAGTCTGAACAGCGATTTGTGGGCCTAAGAAGTTAGAGAAGTTAGAGGTTAGATCTAGTCTGCGCGGATGTTGGTGATTTCTCGTCGTATCGTTCTTGCTTGTTTGAAGCGGGATGCCACGTATTCCTTGAGCTTCTCCTCTGTTAGGCCCTTCTGTTTATCCTGCTTCATTACTTGCTCTCTGACCGTCTTGAGGAGTTTCTCTGTGCTCATGGGTTTCGTTAGATAACCATCAACTCCCCTGTTGATCGCTTCGACCGCGTTGTCGAGGACTGGAAATCCCGTCATGATTATCTTGATCATTCTCGGATATGTTTCCCTCAATAGCGTTAGCAACTTGGTTCCTTCTATGTCAGGAAGGCGGACGTCGATCAAAGCCAAGTTGTAGAAGTTTGCCTCAGATTTCGCGATGGCTTCCTCGCCATTCTCAGCCGTTTCAACCACATAACCCTCCTGCTGCAGTATGACTGCCATGGTACGCCTTATGGTTGGATCATCGTCAACGATCAGAATCCTGGCTTTCTCAGGCATAATCTATCTTCTCCACAGATCGAATGATATGGAATAGGGATGGGTCAATTTCATGTCTTCATCTTTACGAGCGCCATAAAATGCGATGTATGTAACAGCCTATCATGCAACGCGCCAATAACTTCATTCAAGTTCCTTAAGCTCAACGCGATTAGAAGAAAGATCAATTCCCATTCGTCCGAATAAGGTGATGGCATCGTGGGGTATTCGGGACTATTCGTCGACGTTGTTGATGAGGGATTGGGGGTACTAGGGATAGTTTCTAAGAGCATGATCTATGAAATGCTTGAGACCGATTACGCGATGCAAAAGGAAGAGATTCCAAGAAGGTTCGTTGAATTCTCAAAAGTTCTAAGGGACGGCATGGGATCAGCAGTTGACCCGCTGCTGGAATTCATTGTTGAAGGCTTCTTCCTCAAGCTTCACATGGAACCACCAAAATGGACAGATCTCAACGAAGGCATCCAAGCCGTAGGACGGATCCTTCGAGACAACCTCGCCGAAGAGATCCCACTAAACCGATAGAAGCCTATGATATGCAAAGCCAGATGCCCTGCACCCCGCAATATTTTTTTTGACGGAGCGCCCTGAAATCACCCTCTACGGCCAAAACGATAACAAAACTGCCGCCGTTCAGAAGATCATATGCCGGTTTTTTACGGTCATTTACGCTTATGGCGGGCCCGCGGGGATTTGAACCCCGGACCCCAGGCGTCTCCCGCTCTCAAGGAGCGTTTAGAGGGCCTGTGCTTTTGACGCTCGAACCTCAAGCTCTATCCAAACTGAGCTACGGGCCCGCTTCATGACTAGAAGGAGTTCTTGCTTAAAGTTGTGGTAGTAGAAGTCACGGTGAAATGTCGGCAAGAGTCCTCAAGAAACGAAATCGGATAATCGGAATCACTATACAGATTTCTTGGGATATCTAGCAGGAGCCCTCAACGGTTCAGGGCCCGGTGGCAGAATTTCCTCCAGAGTATAGTCCGATAATCCTAGCTTGTACTTCTCTGCGAACAGGATCATGTGGTATGGATCTTTGTACGGTCCATGAACGCGGGCGAAGGGATGGAGGGATGCGTCGCCATTGACCTCCAAGGATCGAGAGACGTTCTCCTTGAGCAATGGTTTGTCAGCTAGCAGATCAAGAGTGGCCTTGTCAACAGCAACGATGTCTCTGGAACCGAGTATACCTAGATCTGGGAGGATCTGACCTGTTGTGAATCCCCAGCAGTCGCAATATTCCGTAATGTTAGTGGCCACGTTTATGAAAAATCGCTTATCCTCTTCGAAATGTGAGAGTACAAATCTCGCTGCTAAGGCGTTTATCTCGACGAACGATTGGAAGTTCTCTGGGTTTACTTGCAGGCAACCATCAGTGTCAGCTGCGATACATCTCATACATTGGTTGCACTGGTCGAATTCGATTCTTAGCTTTCTGTCCTTGTACTGAATACATCCGAATGGGCAGGCCTTCACGAGCATCTCAGCGTCCTTTGACTTCTCGCTATCCCAGTACTTGTCGTACTGCATTGTCCGATGCATAGCCCACCTTGTCTCTTGAGTGAAGCAGCCTAATGCGAGATTCTTGATTGCTGCGCCGAAACCTATACTGTTATGGCCCTTCACGTGGGATATGTCGATGAGTACGTTCGCATCCTTGACGTGCCCGGCCATCTTCAGACTCTTCAGACCTTTGTAGTTGACATCGGTCTCGACGTAGTAATCATCAGCTGGGCCCGCGGCGGGCATTAATGGGCAACCTAGAACCTCGGGCGTGTAGCCCCGCTTCACCGCGTCCGGATATTGCTCCATTATGTCGACTAAGTACGGCTTTCCGCCACCGGCCTTTACTACACTCACTAGTCTGCCAATGAGGAAAGGGTGAATGGTCGAGAGGCCAACATTCAGCCCCAAGTGCGCTTTGATTACAACATTCTTGTCCTTGACCGAATTCCTGATTTCCAGCTTCTCTACGATCACGTCGAATTTTCCCACGATAGACTGTTCAGGAGTTGGCGCGGAGGTTCTAACTGACCCGAAGTAAACCACTGGTTTGGATGGCATCTAGCTTCGCTACGGTTGTGTTGGGAGCTTTGGTGAAATTGCTTGTGTTCATTTTTCAGCTTCGAAAGGGAGTCTCAGGGGTTCATTCGATGAAAATCGCAGGACGGTAGGGTTCAGCAGACTTTGATCTGCCCTTCGGATCGTAGAGTTTCGGGTCGTCTTCACTGTAGGCTTCGACTTTGACCTTGAGTTCTTTGGTAAAGAAAGCCTCTGCATTCTTGAAGGTTGCGAGTTCGTTGATCTCGCCGATTTCGAGTCTTCGCTTTCTCAGTTCAGTCGGCATCGTTCTCACTTGTTTGATTATCTTCGCGGCGAATTTCGGCAGGTCTTTCGGAGCAGGCGACTTGGCTGCGATCATTTCTCTGATTAGGCCATCGATGGTTTCCGGGTGAGTTTCCGCTCTAGTAACGGCCTCGTTGTAGACTCGCCACTTCCATTTGGCTGCGGTGTAGTAATGTACCTTCTTCGGTGTTATCTTCGTGGTCGCAATTATCTCTTGGGTGTCGTCGAGTGTTTGCTTCACTAGGTTTTCAAGCTCGTCTGATCCTGCGTCAATTTTCGATTCGTCGAACTTTGGCCATTCACCGATGGACACGAAGTTCTTCTCACCGAGCCTTTGCCATGCCTCTTCCGCGACATGCGGCGCGAAAGGAGCGAGTAACCTGATCCACGTTGAGATGAAAGTCTTCACGGTGGCAGAATCTGGTTTAGATGCACGTCTCTCATACCACCTGAGGTCATTCCAAATGTCGTACATGGCTGAGGCTAATGCTGTTCGAGTCTTGAGCTTCCCTACAGCGTCCGAGATCAACCTAGTCTTGGCATAGATTCTTCCCAGAAGCCAGCTTTCCAAATGACCATTAGATGCATGCTCACTCAAGCTCACTGAGTCCTCAACTAGGTCGATAAAGGACTCCAATCTGGCCTGCATCTCACGAGCATTGTCCGACCTCCAATCTGGATCGTCCATCCCTTCCGCCGCTAACAGAATTGTACACCTAACCGAATCGGCTCCATAGTCCTCGCAGGCTTTCCAGAGTGGGACGAAGTTGCCTTGGGATTTGTGAATCGGCCGGCCTTCCAGTGACATGAAACCGTTCACTCCAATCGCCCGCGGCCAGTATCGCTCGTCGAAGAGCGCTACGTGATGTAGAATGAAGAAGCTCAGGTGATTTGCGACCAAGTCCTTGCCTGAGTTGCGTAGGTCAACTGGATACCAGTACACAAACTCTTCTCGAATCTTCTCCAGGACTTCCTGATCGATTCCAATTTGTTTGCTCAACTGCTCGGGTTTCCCGGAGTCGTAGAATATGAAGTCGAAAACGTCTGGCGTCAGTTGCTCCGCTTTGATCATTCCAGCGTTGACGAACTTGCTGACCATATAGTAAGCCATGTAGATTGTTGAGTCGCTCAGTGTTTCAATTAGCCAATCAGGGCTCCATGGCAGCAGTGTTCCCAGGCCGGTTTTGCGTGCGCATGGCCAGTCTTGTAGCCAGTCTATGACTCCTTCGAACCAGTTTCTTGCTTCATCGGGGTAGAAGGACATCTTCGATATCGCCTTGTGAGCGAGAGCCTTCCAGTCTGGGTCAGAGTACTTTAGGAACCATTGACCTTCTAAGACCTTTGCTACGCATTCTGTTGTGCACCTACATATGACGGGTTGGGGGAGTTCGTACATCACATCGACGATTCCCTTGCCTTTGAAGTCGTTGATCAGGACCTGCTTAACGTCTGCAACTTTCTTTTTTGAGTATGGTCCGCATATGTCCTTCAGGATTCCTCCGTGAAATTCCGCTTTGTAGATCTCCTTCGTCGCCTCTTCAGCTCTGAGATCAGTTTGGTCGCGAATGCCCATTCGATCAACGATCTCGATTGCAGGGAACTCGCCGTAACCGTCAACGGATATGAGTGAGATCGGCTTGATTTTCATCACTTCTTCAGCAGTGACCGCGAATTTCCCCAGTGACGATGGATTCCTCTGGACATCTCGCAAAGCGAGCCAATCGAAGGGTGCGTGAGCCGGAACACTGTAGACCAGACCCGAGGCGTTCTCTGTGTTAACGAAGGTTCCCGGCAAGATCGGCAATTCACGATTCTGGACTAAATCGACGCATTTCCTTCCGACGAGTTCTGCACCTTTCAGATGACGACGCACATTGACCCTTTTCAGTTGGTTCTGCAGCTTCGCAGATGCCGTGCTGCTAACAATCCACAGCTCACTGTTCACGTCGGCCTCAACATAGTCACCGTCAGGATTAACCCAGAGGTTCGTGACCCCGTAGATGGTTTCTGGCCTGAATGTAGCGCACGGTAGGTACGTGTCGCCCATCTTGAACTTCATGAGGACGAATTCCTCTGGCCTGACGCCTCCGCCTTCCAGTCGATCTGCATCTCCTGTCGGACTTTCATCCTTTGGGCACCAGACCACGGGATGTGTGCCCTTGATCACGTAGCCACGATCACGAAGCCTCAGATATTGCCACACGATGAACTTACTGAAGGCCTCGTTAAGCGAACTGGTATAGAATTCTCTACGCCAGTCGATCCCCATACCCAGTCTCTTTATGGCGTCGCGGTTCACGTCGGTGTAGTAACGCGCCATGTAAACGGGATCAACGAACTTCTTCAATTCATCTTCAGGCACGCCATCAACTTCTCGGATGGGCCGAATGAAATCTTCATCCCCCATCTTGATGCGTTCGGCGGCGCCAGCCACTGTCTTTCCGGTCCAATGCCACGCCCATGGAAAAAGGACGTTGAAACCTCGCATTCGCATATATCGAGCATACACATCGATGCGGGCGGCTGTGAAACCGCTCCCAACATGCAATGGACCACTCATATACGCGAACGGAAAGGTGACGAAGCATTTCGATCTGGACGGATCAGGGTCGGCCTCGAAGATTCGCGCTTTAGCCCATTCACTCTGCCATTTCTGATCGATTTGTTTCCAGTCAACAGGCATCATGATCACTTAGTTACCATACCCGCGAGCGTGGACTCTAAGGTCTTGAAGACATCGTCCGCGGCTTTGACGTTCGTTCCTCCACCTTGACCGAAGTATTCCTTACCGCCTCCTCCGCCACCAACTATTGAGGCGAGCTTTCCAGCGAGTTTACCCGCATGCACTCCATGTGAGATTGCTTCCTTCCCTGCGCCCACAAAGATTCTTGCCGAATCCTTCACTAGGACGAAGACGGTTACAGTGTTCGGCTCCGTTTCCACTATCCTGTTATTGAGCGAGACGATTTCGTTTTCCTCTCCCGTAGTGTATTTTGCTTGACACAACTTGACGCGCCCAACTGGCTTTGATGAACTCAGCAGTCGCTTTGCTTCCTGTTCAGCCCATTCTTTCCCTAGCTCTTCCAAGCGTCTCGATAGTCGTGTTCGTTCCTCAACCAGTGTTTGCACATATTGATCGATTTTCTCTACTGGTGCCTCCATCACGCTTGAAATTCGGTGAAGCGTGCTTTCCTGTTCTTGAAAGGCGCGTAGTGCTTGCGAGCCGGCCGCGAAGATGATTCTCTCGACGCCATCTTGGATTCGTTCAGTGCGCAGAATCTTGATGACTCCGATCTGGCCGGTTCTGGTGCAGTGGGTTCCGGCACATGCTTCGACGTCCCAGTCGTCGATCTTGATTATTCTCAGTTCTTTGCCTGGAACCACGCCGCCCTGATACAGTCTGTAACCGTACTCTTGCTCAGCTTTCGCTCGCGGAAGCCATTCTGATTCTACCGGTATGTCCTGCAGAGCTGTCTCTGTGGCTAGTCGTTCTATTTCCCGTACTTGTTCATCAGTGATCCGGTCATAATGCGATATGTCTACTCTGCTCGATTCAACACCTTTCTGTGCGCCCGCTTGCCACACATGTTGACCTAGCACTCTACGCGCGGCTCCAAGAACCAAGTGGGTACCCGTGTGATGGCGCATTAGACTGATTCGTCGGTCCCATTCAATTGAACCCCGGACTGTTATCCCAACGGCAAGCATTTTTCCTTCTACCTGATGGAGGATTACTCGCCCTACTTTTTGCGTATCAACAACTTTGATCAGACCAGTAGGGGTCTGCAAAACGCCTATGTCGCCTGGTTGGCCGCCGCCTTCTGGGTAGAAGCATGTCTGGTCGAGAACCACGAACCTGTTGTCGATTACGGCGGTTACTTTTGCTTGGAATTCTCTTTGAAATGGATCCTTGTAGTACAAGGGCTCGGTATCGGGGATCTGGGTTACCTTATCTTTTAGGCTGGCTGTGGTATCGGATTCCGCTTCGTCTGATGCGCGCCTTCCCGATAGGTGCTTTTGTGCTACCATTCCGTAGAAGTTGCTTGGCGAGTTGACTTGCACGCCTAGCGGCTCCGCGATTTCCCGTACTATGTCCGGGACCATTCCGTGTGAATCGTACAGCTCGACTAGTGTGTCGGGGGGTACTGATGTCTGGCCTTTGGTTTTGAGGTCGACTGCGATCTTCTTGACTAAGTCTGATCCTCGTTCGAGTGTTCTCTTGTACTTGGACTCTTCAGATTTGATAGCTTCCTCGATTTCATGCCTCATTTCGCGTAACTGAGGGAAATCATCGCTCCAGTAATCCACCTGCGAGTTCAGGATATCGATCATTTTGTCTTCAATACCGAGTTGGCGGAGCATCCGGTAGGTTCGCCGAATTAGAAGGCGCGCTAGATAGCCTTCCTCAACGTTCGACGGCACAACCCCTTCGGACAGTAGGAATGCAATGACTTTCGTATGATCAGCCACAGCCATCGCACTTTCAATCGGCACAAGCGACTTCTCAAGTTCACGCCAATCTACATGAAGAATATCGGCAATCTTCTTGCGTGCGTCAACTCGATCGCCCCCCCTTTCGATGTTCATGTAGCTTGAGAATGGCACAACTTGAGCAACCAACTTCTCGTCTAGGTTAACGCCTGCCAGCTGGAAGACTCTGTCCAGTACTGGGCCGTAGATCACTTGGAAGGCGCTGGGTTTACCTTGGCTCAACCATGCCCATCGTTCGATTCCGTAGCCAGTATCAACTGTTCGAATTGGAAGCTTGGTCAACTGATCGCCTTGGACCTTGTATTGCATGAAGACTAGGGTTGAGATCTCTAGCCCTTCGCAGAGGCACTCAAGATCTGGACCAGCATTTCCTCCTCCAGACCAGAAATGTTCCTTGTACAGAATTGAATCGGATTTCAGTCCCAAGCCTTCGGTTGCTAGTTGATGGTGATATCTGATCGTTTGGTCCATCCAGTAGACTTCCTTGTCCGGATAGTTGAAGGCGTGGGCGCCACCCATTTCGAACATTAGGTCATGTCGCCCCAACGTTGGGCCTACGTTGTCTATGTCGGTGAATCTGATTGAGGGTTGGCTAACTACGAGCGGGTTTGCTGGAGGAGGCATGAGCCCTTCCGTGACGTAGGGTTGGAAGTCGTAGATCGAAGCGCCTACTAGGAATACGTCATCTCGCCAACGTGCTACAACCGGGTATGGCTTGATCCTCTTGTGGCCATTCTTCTCGAAGAATGATAGGAATAGTTCACGCATCTCATGGACTGAGTACGGTCTCTTGGCCGGAGACTTGCCTATGAACGAGTATTGGACGCATGGGCTGTCGCCGCAGAACCTTTCCTCTGGCCTTTGAGTCCAGAAGTGGCTTTTGCAGCACTCGCACTGTTTGCGGATGAAACCGTTCTCTTTGAAGAACGGGACGGCGAATTCTTTCTCATTAATTTCCATTAATCCATTCCTCCAGCCGACAGGTCAGAACGAAGCAGCTTAGACTAGAAAGCTATTTGCCCGCTCCTCTGTCAGCGAGGTGCGAGGGCAAGGGCAAGAAGCAGAAGCAGGTTGTTCGCTACCATCGAGGCCCGACTCGTGTTAATTGATTCGTGGTTCTGGTTGATATAGCTTACCGAGCGTAGGCGGGAAGGTCTCGGGGACCCCCAGGTGGGTGCGGTCTCTTAACCTGAAGTATTACGGTGAGCTTGGGATTTGTATTACCTAGAAAATTGGGGATTTTTCACTGTGACGGGTCATTGTGCTCACTTTAGACCCCAGCCGGCCCAAGCCGTGGCTAGGGATAGGATTGTCATGTTGATCGCCAGAGGCACCGATCTAAGGTCGAATAGGATCACGGTTGGGATACCGCAAGCCAAGCCGACTATAATGCCCCCTGCTATTGCCTCTTGGTAACTTCCCTTGACCAACTTTACTGATGCCCCCCGCCCAAACACCTAACGCTAGACCGATAGTTGAAAAGACGATGTACATGTTGGACTCGAATTGGGCTCCGGTGGTCTGACTGGCGAGCGCAGCGACCTTGAACAGTATGTCAGTCACAATCCAAGCAATCGCCGGCCACATAACCGCCTTAACGAGCTTGCTTCCATTAAACGACAGTACTCATTCACCTCCCAGATTTGCAGTTTGCGAAGGCACTCACTGATTTGGTATATATGGGATGCGAGACTGCGGATGGATATCCCTGGCGAGTTGCATCATCCGAGATGGGTCCGCGGCTGAAGTTGGGTCATGGCTTGGCGGAAGAATCAGATTTGCTAGCCCTTTCGCTTGTTGGAGCGACCACGACTATTCCGTTCAGAGAACTCCCGTGCCATACCTTGTTTTCCGCACCAAGATTGGTGAAGGTCGTACAGTCGCTTTCCTTCTGCGTCGTTGGTGAACTTGGCGCCGCAACGACATACCGTGTATTCCTCGGACATACTCTTGGACCCGACAATTGACTTGCCATCGCCACTAAAAAGTACAGATTATCCCACAGCGAGTCACGGCGACATTGTACTCAACGTAGAGAACGTAAGATTCGAATAACGTCCAGTCTAGGCGATTCAGTTCGACTAAGGACAAAAATTCTAGAAAGGATAGATCAGAGAGAAAGAAACGTTTTTCGCGGAAGCATGAAGCGTAGGAGGTTAACCGAAGAGGGCACCTAATCCTGCTAGGGCTTCTTCTCCCTTCTTCTTGTCTTCTTCTCCGCCTTTCTTCTCTTCCTTCTTTGCTTCAGCTGGGGCTGCTGCCGGTGCTGCAGCTACTTGCATCGTCTGAGCTGCCTTGAGCGCGTCTTCAATCTTGACCTCAGAGAGAGCCGCCACCAACGCCTTAATTCTTGGCTCTTCTGGTTTAGTGCCTGAGGCCGTCAGAACCTTCTTCACGCTTTCCTCTGTTATCTTTTCGCCAGCTGAATGAAGCAGCAGCGCTGCGTAGACGTATTCCATTTTCTTGACACCATGACCGTTGAGGGTTCGTGTGCTTACCGGGGTCCCTCTTTTCAACTTTTTCCTTCGCTTGGCGCGAATGCTTCAGGCTTGACAGCAGAGATCGCTGACGATAGGGCCGTCATGTTTGCATAGGCCTTCTGAAGGATTCGAGGGGTTGTCTCCTTTGTCAGGAATCCCGCTTCAACACTGACTGCAACTGCCTGTCGGTAGGCCTTGGAGATTATGGCGGGTGCAGTTTCTGGAAGCATCATGTTGGTTTCGACAGCTACCCCGAAAGCTAATCGTGCGGCGGATGCGAAGTCGGCCTTCATCTGATCTAGGTCGAAAGCAAGATCGTTCGGTCCCAGCACCATGCCGTTGTCGTATGCGTAGGATAATGAGAGCCCGGCTTCCATGGGTTTCATTCCCAATTTGGAGAGTAGTGACGCCGTTTTGGTTGAGATTGCGTCCCCCTTCTCCGCGACAACAGTATCCTTCGCGACAAAAATGCTACCACTCTCGATGCGCGTCTGTACCTTGGCTTCATTGAATTCACTGATAACCGGCCCTGGCTGTAACCCTGTGTTGCCCGCAGGTACCACGATATCGCTGCTGGCTATGTCGCCGCCTTTGGCTGGCACTCTGACCTTGTTCTTGCTTAGGAAAAGTATGAGTTCGTAGGGGTTCATCTTGGTGAAGATCAGAACCTTGGACCCGATAACCGCGTCAGCAAACTTGCCGATGCTCTTCTTGTCAGCTTTTTCAGCTGCCTTCCGCAAGATCGTGTTCTTTGCAACTGTGAGTTCAGCCTTTCCGCGAAGCTTCTTGCGGATCTCTTGAATCTGAGATGAGCGTACTTTCCGTAGGTCGGCTACTGCCACAACTGGATATTTCTTGAGAAGTTCAGATAGATCACTGAAGATTTCTTTCTTCCATACGGCGACTTGACGTGTTAACATCAATTATCACTTCGTGATGGCTACCTTGACCGGTTTGCCCATTGTCGGTTTGATGAGGATCTCTCCGATGTTCTTGAATCCTCTTTCCAGCTTCTCTTCAATTCGCGACTCAACAGCCTGGATATTTTCGACGAGTTTCTCGTCAGGCATGCTCTCGGTCCCAATGCGGCATTGGAGAACAGGTTGCTCTCGCATCCTCACTCGTACCATCTTCCTGTGCGCTGAGACGATCTGGTCAATCTGGGCATTGGGCGGTACGGGAGTGGGCATCTTACCTCGCGGACCAAGGAATGAACCCAGTGCTCTACCCACGAGAGGCATCATGGGTGCCTCGGCAATGAAGAAGTCATAATCCTGGGCCAGTTTGCGGGCAGCCTTCTTGTCTTTGCTCATTGAGTCCATCTCCTGTCGACCCAAAAGCATGTCAGCGCCCGCAGCCTTCGCTCTTGTCCCCAAGTCACCTGAAGCAATAACGCAGACTTTCAGCGGATTCTCAGGAGGATTGGGAAGCGCGATAGTCTCATTGATTCGATTCTCAGGTTTCTTCAGGTCGACCTCGCGGAGCTTCACAACCAGCTCTATTGACTGAGAGAATTTTCTCTTGGTCAGATTCTTGCGTAGCTCACCGAGTGCCCTAGTGACTTCATCCTTAGCCAATGGCAATTAAGAGCACATCTAGTCAATTTTCGAACGCTCCATGCCCCCTGCCCAATAAAAACGTTTCAGAAAGGAGTCACGCGCCGCTACCTTCAGATTAATAGCAGACACCACTGTCAATAGACGAGGTTGTAAGTCGTTTTGTCGGAACCAAAGAAGTTCAGAATAACTGGCGAGATCAGGAAGGGGCAGACGCACATCCCATTTTCAGTGGAATTCAGTGCCATGAAGGAGCAGCATGCCCTCGAACGCCTCTACGCCGACATGGGTAGCAGACACCGCGCTAGAAGATTCGAAATCAAGGTCGACAAGATTCAGGAATCCAGTGAAGAGTCAGTTCATACTAAGGGATAGAGAATGTCGACCCCGCAGATGAGCGAAGAAGACATTGTAAGACAACTCGCTACGGAAATCCGAATTCTGGAAGGCTCTGTGGCTGCTCTCCAATCTAGGTTGGACATAGTGAGAGCCGCCATAAACGAGGTGACTTTGGCGCACACTACACTCGAAGGGTTCAAGAAACTGGAGGACGGAGACTCTACTCTCGTACCCGTTGGTGCGGGATCCTACGTTAGGATGAAGATAGCGGATTCCAAGAAACTGGTGATTGGAATCGGCGCGGGTGTGGCGATGGAGAAAGATGTTGATGGCTCAGTCGAGGAGTTGAAGGGACGACTGCAAGAGCTTGACAAGGCCAGGACTGCAGTACAGCAACAACTAGGTCAGACCATGACGCGCTATCAGCAGGACCGTGACGCGCTTGAGGAACTTCTCAGGCGACGAAACTCAACCGCGAAGGCAGCAAGATAGGGCGGTCCAATACTACCGGCCCATAACCCCTGCTTTTCTGACAAATCTACTGGCCCCTCATCCGTGAGAAAGAACATGTTCGATAAACTGAAATCGGGAATCAACGGGCTTGTTCAGAAGATCTCTCAAAAAGAACTCTCTGACAAGGAGATTTCACAGATTCTCGACGGATTCACACTAGAACTCGCCCAAAACGACGTCGCATATTCCGTTGCCAGACAGATCTGCGACACTCTCCAAGCCAAATTACAGAGCGTAGAAGTCCGACGCTTCAGCGATTCCACATCACCTGCGAAAGATGTGCTCCGACAGGTTCTGGGAGAGCTTCTGCGAGGAAGCGGAGAAGAAGCCTTCTTCACGGTTCTTGACGCAAAAAGGAACGAGCACAAGCCAGCCATAATACTCTTCGTGGGAGTCAACGGTACCGGCAAGACAAGTTCCATCGCCAAAATCGGACACCTCCTCCTGCGTAGAGGTTTCTCCGCTGTGATGGCTGCCGCAGACACGTATAGGACCGGTTCAATCGAACAGATCGAAGAGCATGCCCGCAGGATTGGAATAAGAACCATAAGGCATGACTACGGCGGAGACGCGGCAGCAGTTGCTTTTGATGCAATTAACTACGCAAATGCCAACGGAATCAATGCCGTACTGATCGACACAGCGGGCCGAATGCAGACGAACAAGAACCTTCTCGAAGAAATGAAGAAGATTGCGCGAGTGGCTAAACCGGATCTGACGGTTCTGGTCGTGGACGCGTTGACGGGAAATGATGCAGTGGAGCAGGGGAAATCGTTTTCGCAGGCCGTGAAAATAGACGGGGTGATAATGACTAAACTCGACGCGGATGCGAAAGGAGGCAGCGCGATCTCAATGGCAACAATTCTCGGGAAACCAATCTTCTTTGCGACAGTGGGACAGAATTATGAGGACCTCGTGTCCTTTGAACCAGACAAGATTGTTGACAAGATGATCGGTTAGAACCTTGCCCGTGCTAATCGTGGCCTCACGCCGTGACGTGGCGGCTCAGAATATTGCACAACGACTAATCCGAGACCATGACCTACAACAGATCTCCGCAGATCTGTTTCAGAGGAATGACGTTTTCCTAGAGCATGTTGACTCAGATGGCGTTCACACGGAGACCCTTGGGGTCAATTTCAAACCCGAGGCCGTGATCTTTGCGTCTAGGCACAGGAGCGAAAGCGGCGACCCAACATTAACTGTGCACTGGTCTGGGAATCCGACCTCCAGCGCTGAGCTTGGAGGTACTCCGAAGAGCCTATCGTTTACTGATCCTCCAAGACTTCGCAGTGCATTGTTGGCTTTGGATGAGGCACGCGAGGCGAGAAAAATGAACTACGCCGTGACATTGGAAGCGACACATCACGGCCCCACGGAACTCGGCGTTCCAACTTTGTTTGTGGAGATTGGTAGCAGTGAGGAACAGTGGAACGACCCAGAGGCTGCAGCAGCCGCTGGTCACGCAGTGTGGACCGCGGCAACGTTACCAAGTCCGGGCAAGGTAGCCGTAGGTTTCGGAGGAGGACACTACTGCAACAAACAATCCCTAGCCATAAGAAAAGACGGTTACGCCTTCAGTCACGTGTTCTCGAAATACTTCTTCGAGGAGTACGATGAGAAGATAGTTCGCATGGCGTTTGAACGGACTCGGGGCGAATGTCACACGGCGGTCATTGATTGGAAGGGAGTACGCGGCTCCGACAGAGCGGCTCTGCTGGATACTTTGAAGAGTATGAATATCGAAATTGTACGCGTCTAGTTCAAAGGTTAAAATAGCGGACTTTTCATTTCAACCGATCTGCCCAATCGGATTCAGATAGCTCAGAAGGATTTGGATATTGAACACTCGTGAGTTTATTGATTCAACAAAGCGCTTAGTTCACGTTACTACGAAACCGTCGCGCGATGAGCTATCACTGATGCTGAAGATAAGCTTCCTAGGGGTTGTGATAGTTGGCTCGCTTGGATTTATTATCAGAGTGCTCTTCCTATTCCTAAACTTGCTCCCACAACCCACAACCGGAACCGCAGCCGGAGCTACTGGTGGATGAGCGAAGAACGAAAGATGCTCATTTACGCCGTCCGTACCACCAGCGGCCAAGAGCGAACGGTTGTGGATCTGATCTCCTCACGAATAGGGCTGAAGAAACTGCCAATCGTGAGCGTCCTCGCTCCAGACGTGATTAAGGGTTACATTTTCGTCGAATCAGCAGGACCACACTACGTAGACGATTTGATCGCTGGGGTGCGTCATGCGAGAGCGCGGACTAAGGGAGTCATTTCACCGGAAGCCCTTGATCGTTTCATAGTCACTAAACCCGTCATCGAAGATCTCCAGTCAGGAGATTCAGTTGAGGTCATAAGTGGTCCGTTCAGAGGCCTGAAGGCTCGCATTACCAATGTCGACAAGTTGAAGGAAGAAGTGACGATAGAGCTTCTCGAGGAAGGGTTCGCAACACTTCCAATAACCGTTCACGCCGATTATGTGAAGTTGATAAGCAGAGGAGAGACATCGGAAGTTGGGCGAGAAAAAGCAAGTTGAAGCATTACTCAACGGCGGGGAAGTCAATGCGGGTCCGCCTCTAGGACCGGCACTCGGTCCGCTGGGAGTCAACGTACTTCAGATAGTGAATAGAATCAACGAGCTCACCAAAGCATACGCTGGTATGAAGGTTCCAGTCCGCGTAGTAGTTGACGTCGAGACCAAAGAATTCGACGTGGAGATTGGGACACCTACAACGTCCGCCTTAGTCGTCAAGGAGCTTGGCATTCAGAAAGGATCGGGAAATCCGAAGGCAGAGAAGGTTGGCAACCTCACTGTGGAGCAGGTTGCAAAGATTGCTGGCATGAAGATGCCGAGCAGCTACGCGAAAACGACGAAGACTGCGGCTAAGGAAGTTATGGGTACCTGTGTGAGCTTGGGCATCACAGTGGATGGTAGAGATCCACGAGAAGTCCAGAAAGAGATTGACAAGGGCAAATGGGACGAAGTTTTTCAGAAAGCCAGTTAGAAAGAACAGACTTTAGGCGAATTGCCTAGACGCCAAGCGTGCGAGTTATTTGCATAAGCTCCGCACCGCGCGTTAACGGTCCTACAACAGCCCCCTTGGAGTTTGCCAAGATTCCAGAACGAACGAAAGGAACACCACCATTAGTGGTTCCTAGTTCAACGTCCACTTTCAATGCCGACTCCACAACAACTCGCTCCTCGTTCAGGGCAGTATGAGCGATTATGGCACCTCGATTACTCGCAATACCAAGAGCGCCAACCAAAGGTAACGTCCCAATCTTCGCTTGGACTGGTTTGACTTGAAGCTGTTTGATAATGGCTGTCACAATTTCCTCTGACGAGTCCGGATGGACTACTGCACCGAAGTCATTGGCCAAGACCACATTTCCAAGAGCAGTCCACCGACTGTCAACGACTGCCACATCCGAGAATTCACGGATTCTATCCAATTCATAGTCCTGAATTATATGCGGAACAAGCAGACCATGGGAATTACCGGTGACGAGCGCGCCAACGAGAGTTGACCCGCCTATAGTGGTCTTACAGACGTCGACGCCCAAGGTTTCCGCAAACTGATTCATTTTACGGTTTGTCAGACCGGGAGGCACGATTACGAGTTCTTCGCTGCAAAAGGAGTAAACGCCTATGTTTGGACTGCCGAATACGTCAGCTAGGATGACAGCCATTCCTAGGTTCCCAACAGGTCTGCGACGACAATCAAGCCCGATCTAAGCAGCCTTGGCCGGATAGACTACGACCTTTCCTTCCTTGTCCTTTACGGCACGAATCTTGACCTTTCTCGGAGGTTTGTTGATGCCTCTCCCCCAGATCACGGAGTTTACCTCGTTGCTTATTGCAACCTCCTCAGCTTTCATGTGCCTTGCAACAAAATCCCGAACATCCCTCACGGCTCTTGGCGCTCTCTTTCCCCGTGGTGTAACAACCCACACATGGCGGAGAGGGATCGTGTAGATTCGCTCCTCAACAACCTCTATCTCTTCTTCTCCTGCTTCGCCTTCTTCCTCTTCAGCGGCCTCAGCTTCCACTGGTTTCTTTTCTTCGGGTTGCGCAGCCGCTTCTTCCGTGACGGTCTCTTCAGTCGTTTCTTCAGTGGGTTCAAGTTCCTGCTCCTCTGAGGGAGCACTTGCTGCCGGTTCTTCTTTAGATTCAGATTCACTCATACTTCTCACTTAGCCTCAAGCTTTCATCTTAGTTCTACGCCAATGTCGTCTCTTGGGATGGGTTCTGGTGTGACCTTGCGTCTTAGCGATAACCCAAGTTGGAACAGCCTTTCGGGTCTTAAGGGCTCGTCCGAGCCTTCGTTTTCGAGCTGTGGGCTTATTCCTTGCCATGAGTCATCCTCTCCTTATTTTAATCTCTTTCCGCTGTGATTGGAGTCGCGCTAATGCTTCCTTAAGTTGATTATCAGTTATCGGGACGCTTATTCTGCCTGCCTGCGCTAGCTGAATCAGCTGCAGTTCGATCTGCTCAGCGAACTCAGGTTTCACCATTCTGATATTTGTCAACCTCTGTCTCGCCTCGGGAGTCATTATCTGTTTAAGGGCGGCTTGTTTCTGAGCCTCAAACTGTCGCCTAGACTCACCTTGTCTCTGCTCATCAATCGCCGCACGTTGAAGATCTGAGTATCTCCTTCTCCTGAGTGCCTCTAATTCTTCGTCAGAGTACTCATCATCATTACTCATTACTGTCCTTCCGCCTTTGCGGTCTTGAGAATGTCCGCGGCCATTCGATTCAGAAGGCTCATTCCCTCAGCCGTTAACCTCCTACCTCTCTTCGCTTCAATGGAGATGAAGCCAGCTTTCTGAAGCTGTTGCAGTGGTTCTCTTATCGCTGAGCCACCGGCAGATCTCGAATGCTCGATATGTGTTCCCTTGCGAAGTCTACCGCCAAATTCCACTCTAAGACGAGCAATACCGACCGGGCCGTGGAGATACGTCTTCCGCAGAAGTGAAGCACAGCGAACATACCACCAGTCATAGTTCGCGGGAGGACGCTCCTTATGCGAACCAGTCTTGGCGGTCAATGCCCACACTGGCGGAGCCACCTCACCTACGTTCTCCTTCAGATACTTCGACAGTCGGTCAATTAACGTGTCTGAAGGGACATCGAGTGGGGTTGGCATTGAAGTTCCATCCGGTGATAGAGTGTTCAGGTTAGAACCGGAGAGCCCAATATAAGTTTAGTTTACCACGATGTGCACAGTCGATCTCAGTTCATGAGCTTAACCCGCTTTTTATCTTCTGTGTGCTCTCGACGTTTGTAGAGTGAGAAGGTGTGACCCATTACTTCGATCAGAGTAGAGTTAGTTGATGCTGCAGCTTTCTCGGCCAGTTGGGTTGTCTCGGTGCTGGCTAATGCGGATTTGTGGACTTTCAACTTGACCAACTCCCGTGTCTTCAATTGGTTAGAGACTTGGCTCAGTAATTCCTGTGACACCCCATCCTTGCCAATCCAGATGGTTGGATCGAGACAGCGAGATCGTGATTGGAGCCGTCTCATTCTCTTTTTCTCGAAAGTCGCTCCCTCACTGTTGGAAATCGCTTCTTCGTTCCACAATCGAGGCAGGTAATTAACACCACTGTCCCGAATTCCGGTCTAGTTCTGACGCGGCAGTTCTGGCCTGGGACCAGAAGCCCCCCGCATCCTTTGCAGATGAACATCTTGTCCCGTTTTGGTATCCGGACTCCGGCTTTCATACCGACTTGGCGCGCAATTGTAACATAACGTTTGGAGAGAGATCGATCCTTCGGAAAGGTTTTCCTGGCGAGTCCAAGAAGGATCGCGATTCGTTCCCGAGCAATTTCCTTGATATTGCCACTGTTTCGCGCCAATTAGCCGACCGCGTTAGCATTGGATTAGTGGACTTGTAACCTTTTTGTGGGTTGATGGCAGGACTGATTGGTGAGACGAAGCCGTTATGGTGTTAACGTTGGTGATCGCGGAATCAGCGCTACAGCTGGTTCCAGAGGAGATTCAAACGCATCCACAAATCAAGCAGTACGCGAAGCGAAGACAAAAGGCACCGGGTGAAGTTCTCCTCGATAGGGCGTTTCATAATGTGGCCATGAGAAAACTTAGTAGAGTCCACTATCCGTTGGCCGTGGAAAGAATGGGGCGACCCGACATCATTCACAATACACTGCTCCAAGTCCTGGAAACCCCTCTGAACTGGGAGGGGCAACTTCGAGTTTTCGTTCACACGCAAGACGACCATGTGATATGGCTAAATCCGATCGTGCGACTGCCAAAGAACTACACGCGCTTTGTTGGATTAATCGAGCAATTGTACCAGCAGAAACAAGTACCAGACAAGCATGATCCTCTTCTACGGCTTGAGCGGGCGGATCTGCCACAGCTCATTCGGCGACTTAAGCCAACAAGGGTTCTTGGCTTCAGCATATTGGGTCAGCCCCGGCTCATGCGAAAGGTGGCTGAGCTGGCGGGTGGAGTCAAGGAGCCAATGGCGCTGATCGGAGGATTCCCGCGAGGACATTTCTCGGACAAGACGCGAAGAGTGATCGATGAGGCCTACGCTGTCGATAAACAGCCCCTGGATGCCTGGGTTGTGGCGGGGCGTTTTGTTTATGACTGTGAATGGGCAATGGGCATTGCTGAAAGCCGCCTTAGATCCGCATGATTTCAAGTGAAGAACCCATGAGTGATGATGCAGAGCTTGAGAGATTGAAGCGACAACGGTTGGCTCGAATGCAGAAGTCGCTTTCGGACAAGCAACAGCAAGCCCAAGTCGAGTTGGGGAAGCTTGAGCCAAACAAGGTATTGGAAAGAGTCTTCGTGGGTCGCGCGTGGGAGGTATATCATGCGGCGCTACAGCAGTATCCGCATATAGCGGTTCAGATCTTCCGAGAACTCGCCGAACTCGTTCAGTCAGGTCAACTACACGAGAAGATTACCGGGGAACAGCTCTTTGGGCTGCTTCGACAGATAGGACTAGACGTGAGATTGGAGACGAAGATTCAGGTTCTCGAACGCGGCGAACTCAAACCACTTGCTGACAAGTTTCGTGGCAATTAGGGCAGACCGCCCTGAGGCAATTGCTCAGTCTTATGTGGCTTCCCATCACCCGGATCAACGAACTTCTTTCCGCACTTTTCGCATCGCCAAGCTTCGAAATCTTTCAAGTGTGAAGGCGCAGCACTCTCCAATCGAACATCAAGTATGTACCTGCCCACGAAATCCATTGGGAGACTGCAGTTTGGGCACCTGATCGCTACTCACCTTCGAAAAGACGCGTTCAGGCTGACAGAGCCTTCAGTTGGGAGGATCTGGATATGCTGTTTGTGCCCATATCGGTTCGAGGAAGTGAAACCTCCCGGGTCTGATATTGAGAACAAAAGTGGACTGAACTGTGCGGTTTTACGTGTTTTGGGTGGGGGTGGGGGGGAGGGCCATTTTCTTGTCCAGAAGTATGACTTTTGAGTTAGGTCTTGTATTACGCGAATTCCCAGTACAATTGCGATTGTGCATACGCGCCAGATTGAATCAGTTATTCTTCATGCATGTCCCAGGTAACAGAAAAATAGCGGTCAGTGGTGGCAAAAAAACCACTGGAGAGCTGGTGCTGATAGGAACGGTTGACCTCTGGCGGCTCACTTTTTCATTAGGCTGAAGTCTAGGCCGATCCAGATTATGCTGGCGACGAAGATCACTATGCCTGCGGCTAGCCATGGCATGTACTGATACGAGTTCCCCACGTACAACCAGTAAATGTCTGCGACGATGATTATTATTCCCATCAGGATTGCTAGGTAGGATTTTGTATTACTCATTCTAATCTGATCAAGAAGCTGAATTTGTTCGTTTAAATGCCTAACCCTAGTGTAACGCGACTGTTGACAAGCGCAAACGCCCCTCGAATCGTCTGCTCCGAACCCTTAAGCTTGTTCTCGGAGGAACGTTGCAATTCGCGAATTTCGTAGGGAATCCAGACTAGAGAAATGGAGACTCGGGCTAGCTCCTACGTTGTCGTTTAAGACTGTCAACCAGTCGAACATTCAGCTCGTGACGTCAGATCTCAATTGAGTGTAGGATAGGGAACCACAGTTCTCCAAGCATGTGGAGAGAGCGGGCCGATTAGACTTCCAACTTAATCTCGCTTTGAGCGCTTGCCTGCAATCAGAACGCCCAGAAGGAGTCCAAACAATAGTGCGCCTGCTAGCTTTCGACCCATTCCTATTGGGATGAAGCGAGTCTCGGTTTGCGTTATCTCTAAGACACCTGCCGGTCTAATCGTCAATCCTGCGCCTCCGCCTCCGCAAGCCTGCCGGTCTCTCTCCGTTTGTTCCTTCTCTTCGCCCTTCTTTCCACACGAGCACATGCCGAAACCATAGGAGACTCTGGCTACTGGGACTATGGTTTTCCCATCAACTTTGATTGGCTCCCCATAGACGGTCTTGACATTTGCGGAAGTCTGTAGCTTTTCAACAATTGATTGCACACGTTCCGGTATACTCATTTCAATGCCTCCTGATTCCAAGACGTACTAGGTGAATACGTCTCGCCTGTGCTATCAGGTTTCCGTCTCTCGTCCACTACGTTAAGCAACCCCCTATCAAGATCGAGATTCCAGCGATCCGGGAGGGCCATCGTATTTTTCGATCAGCATGATTGCTTATGGCAACATGCGCGTTCGATGTTCGTAGCGACACTGGGATTCTCAGTTCGGTGCGATTTCCTTGAGCCTCTTCAAAGCCGCGTATTTTTCTCCTCCATCCAGTCGAGCTTTCTCGATTAGGTGGCTGAGGTGCTGGATGGTCTGGTCGTAGGATGGACGGTCGACGGGGAATGGTACGCCATCCTTACCGCCAAGTGCGAATGAGAACTTGACAGGGTCTTGCCAGCTTGGTTTCGCACCGTAGATTATCTGCGAGACAAGCGCGAGGGCTCGTACTGCTCCTGGCCCGATGCCTTGTACGCTTAGTAGTTCCTCGTAGTTGGTGGGCTGGAATTCGTAAGCTCGTTTCATAGCGTTCCAGTCAATGTGCCTCGGCATGTTTAGGACTCGGCTTGTGTAGGTTCGGTTGGGCGTTTGATCCATCCATTCCGTCAGAACCCTCTGCCCATCGGACCGTATTGATAGAACGTCGTTCCTAAGCTTCCCAATTCCATCTTTCACTAAGTCAATAGCAACTCGTCTACTCTCCTCGCTGTTCTTTGAAGTCATGTCAAGAGCAGTTGGTCGGGTAGCGTTGCCCACGATGGCGTTATGTGGTTCAACCACAAAGCTGCGAACATGTTCGCTGAGCCAATGATATCGGCGAGCAGTCTTGTCCCGGGCGTCCAATCCCTGCTGTACAACAGCCCACTTACCCTCCACGGTCATGAAGAACGCGTGATGGTAGAGCGGGTACCCGACCTGTATGGCCGCGTTGTCGACCTTAGCCGCCAGTCGACTTGCGTGCTCAAGCCCCTCAACCTGTTCTTCAGACAATTTGAAGAACGATCCGTACTGGTGGATCTCCGTAGGTGTCTTCTTGGAGCGTCTTCCTTTCCCACCACAGACAGCAACACCAGTAAACGCTGGGTCAACCGCTTCACGTAGAACTCCGGTCAGTACGGTCGTGACTCCAGAACTGTGCCAGTCGTAACCGAGGACGCATCCAAGAGACTGAAACCAGAACGTGTCCGAGAGCCGAGCCAGCAGCTCATCTCGCCCATACTCGTCGATAATTACCGTGACAATTTCAGCGGCAAGGCTCTTCATACGGCCGATTAGCCAGCCCGGTGCATGACCGCCATGCAATGGTAGCACGGCCGATCCAGATCTCTTCATCACAGTAATCAATCAAACTTTGTCGTTAATTACTGTTCGAGGTCCCTTCAGGATTAACCTGATAGCTATGCATCAAGCTTCAACTCAGCTTACTTCGCGCACTTGATCAGGAGACCTCTCAGCCAATTATCGAATACACACTGGCCGACCCGCTGGTAGCCTTTCGCGTTCAAGTGGAGCCCGTCCGCGGAGTATTCATCCAGGAGCCTATTGGTCTGCGGGTCAGCGGTTGCCGCGAACACATCCACGAACACTATGTCTCTCTTCTCTGCTTCCCCGCGTATTATGCCGTTGAGGCGTAGTCTGGGAGGGATTAGCTCATCGAGGCCGAGTATGGATGGAACGGTGCAGGCTATCGGGCCTATGCCTTGGTTTAGAGCAGTATCGTACATCGTGTTCAAGTTGCGAATGATCATCGCTGGATCCAAGTTCCAGCCTAGGTCGTTGGTTCCTCCGAGGATGATTACATAATCCGGTTTCTCTTCGATGACATCGCTCGAGAATCTTTCAAGCATGCCGGAGGTCAGATCACCGCATACACCCTTGTTTACCACTTTGACCTTCAGCTCTGATTGATGTTGATCTAGGTGCCCCTGAGCTAGGAATTCCAGATATCTCGGATAGGATGCATACTCATCAGAGCCTGAGTCGAATTCGCTATCACCTACAGTCAGACTGTCTCCGAACGCAATAATCTTCAAAAGTACTCATTCCCATGAGAATGTTTCACCCGACGCCTATTATGATCGCTAGGTCGACACACGAGCAAGTAGGCCAACAGATGTCTTGCAGAAATGCGCTGTGACACACGTACCTTCGAGCCATGCGTAGAAACTGCGGCGAGCACGTGCAATTTTGGGTGCGCACCAGCTTGACCACACATAAGAACCAACTGACTACACGTCCAAATTTGGCCATTGGCACCAATAGAGCCACAAGCCGAAGTTTGTCGGCACGATTTCGTCGTCTATTACTAGGATGCGTTTCTTCCCCAAACGGGCAGCCATCATTTCCGAATCGGCAGCTTGATCGTGAACGTCGACCCTTCTCCGAGTTTGCTTTGGACCTCTATTCTCCCGCCTTGGGCTTCAGTCAGTCTCCTGCAAACGGGCAGCCCGAATCCTTGCCCCTTAGCCTTGGTGGTGAATAGCGGCTGGAACAGCTTGTTCATGTCCTCCTCAGGAATTCCGATACCCGTGTCTCCGAAGCTGAGAGCCACTTCTTCATCTTTCTTCGACACTCCTATTCTCAGTTCTCCTCCCTGAGGCATGGCTTGAATAGCATTCGTTATCAGGTTCGTGAATATTCTCTTCATCATGCCAGTGTCGACCATGACTCTTAGTGGAGAATTATAGGGTGTGAAGATGATTCTAATGCTCTGTGGCGTATCCATCTGCGAGAGGGTATTCTCAACATATGCGTTAATGTCAAGTTCCGTGAGTTCGGGTTTCAATGGTGCGGCGTAATCCTGTAGGTCCGAAACGATCTTGTTCATGTACCCAACTTGCCCCTCAATAGTTTCGAAAGTCTCGATCAAATTGGACTTCATGGAGGGATCCAAGTTGAATTCGGGCGAACTTCTGAGCTCCTTCTTAGCGAGGTAGAGTGCACCGACTATGGCTTGCAGTGGGTTACGCAAATCATGACCCACCATTGAAGTTGTCTCCCCGATCGTCCCCATACGCTCCGCGTTGAGAAGGCGTTGCTCCAATCTCTTGCGCTCCGTAATGTCTCTGCAAATGAGTATCCACCCTAGCAGATTACCACCTTTTGTCAGAATCCTGGATTTTGAAACTGAAACTGGAATGACAAGTCCTCGTTTTGTCTTGAAGCCTATTTCGAAACTAGTAGAAGTGCTGTCGCGCAATTGAGCTTCCATAATTCCGGGATCTTGCGAGAGAGAAGTCAGCATCTTGCCCACAAGCTCCGATGTTCTATACTCAAAGAGTGTCGATGCAGTCCTGTTGGACACGTTGATCTCCCCCCTTGAGTTCACCAAAAATAGGGCATCAGGCATCGTTGAAAGAATATCCTCTGTCGCGGTGCTAGCTGTCAGGACATAAGTGCCATGTCTCCATACAGCGTATCCTACTAGAAAGAAACCGAGAGCCGATGTGGGCATTGTCAGATCTGGAACGTCTATTGAGAAAAGCAGCAGAACGCCATAAGAAATGCCTGCAACCATAGGGATAAGAAAGCCAGAAAATACGTATACCACGCCGGTTTTCTGTTCAGGTGATTTGGCA
>Ga0315281_10001910_pt1 | contig 31019 bp, 37 predicted proteins | sample YL17G07_0_MG_FD_204540 | JGI IMG/M metagenome (GOLD analysis project Ga0315281, IMG submission 204540) | Sediment microbial communities from Yellowstone Lake, YNP, Wyoming, USA - YL17G07_0 | ecosystem: Environmental > Aquatic > Freshwater > Lake > Sediment | place: USA: Wyoming | collected...
AGCATCAGTACCCGCTTATTGAATGACCTCGGTGACGGTGCCGGCGCCGACGGTGTGGCCGCCTTCGCGGATGGCGAAGCGCAGACCCTTTTCCATGGCGATGGGCGTAATCAACTCAATTTCCAGCGACACGTTATCTCCCGGCATCACCATTTCCGTTCCCGCCGGCAACTCCGCCACCCCCGTCACGTCCGTCGTCCGGAAATAAAACTGCGGCCGGTAGCCTTTGAAGAACGGCGTGTGCCGCCCGCCTTCTTCCTTGGTCAAAATGTAAGTCTCCGCCTTGAACTTGGTGTGCGGCGTGATCGAGCCCGGCTTGGCCAGCACCATGCCGCGCTCCACGTCGTCTTTCTCCGTGCCGCGCAGCAGCACCCCGATGTTGTCGCCCGCCTGCCCTTCGTCCAGCAACTTCTTGAACATCTCGACGCCCGTCACCACGCGCTTGAACGGCTCCGGCCGCAAGCCCACAATCTCAATCTCTTCCTGGATCTTCACCTTGCCGCGTTCCACGCGCCCCGTCACCACCGTGCCGCGCCCCGAGATCGAGAAAATATCTTCCACCGGCATCAGGAACGGCTTGTCAATTTCGCGCGGCGGCATCGGTATGTAGCTGTCCACCGCGTCCATCAATTCGTGAATCGACTTCTCCCAGGCCGCGTCCCCTTCCAGCGCCTTCAACGCCGAGCCGCGAATCACCGGAATCTTGTCCCCGGGAAACTTGTACTTGGTGAGCAACTCCCGCACTTCCATTTCCACCAGGTCGAGCAACTCCGGATCTTCCACCGCGTCGCACTTGTTCATGTACACCACGATGTAGGGCACGTTCACCTGCCGCGCCAGCAGCACGTGCTCGCGCGTCTGCGGCATCGGCCCGTCCGTCGCCGCCACCACCAGCACCGCTCCGTCCATCTGCGCCGCCCCGGTGATCATGTTCTTGATGTAGTCGGCGTGCCCGGGACAATCCACGTGCGCGTAGTGCCGGTTCTTGGTCTCGTACTCGACGTGCGCAATCGCGATCGTGATCCCCCGCGCCTTCTCCTCCGGCGCGTTGTCGATCGAATCGAAGGCCCGGAACTTCACCTTCGGATTCTCCTTCGCCAGCACCTTCGTGATCGCCGCCGTCAGCGTCGTCTTCCCGTGGTCGATGTGCCCAATCGTCCCCACGTTCATGTGCGGCTTCGAACGATCAAATTTTTCCTTCGCCATCGTCGCTTCGCCTCAAAAACAGAATTCGTGAAACCTCAACCCGCTCAAGGTCAAACTACTTCCCGACCGTTCGCCCCTGCACGCGCGCGATGACCTCGTCGGCAATCGCCGCCGGTGCCTGCTCGTAGCGCAGGAAGTGCATCGAGTAGGACGCGCGGCCCTGGGTGCGCGAGCGCAGGTCCGTGGCATAACCGAACATTTCCGCCAGCGGCACCTTGGCGCGAAGGATCTGCGTCGAACCGCGTTTCTCCATGCCCTCGATGTGCCCCCGGCGCGCGCTCAGGTCGCCGAGCACGTCCCCCATGTACTCCTCGGGGACCACAACTTCAACTTTCATCACCGGCTCGAGCAGAACCGGCTTGGCCCTGCGGGCGGCTTCCTTGAAGCCCATCGAGCCCGCGATTTTGAAAGCCATCTCGGAAGAATCCACTTCGTGGTACGAGCCGTCGACGAGCGCCACCTGGACGCCCGTCATCTCGTAGCCGGCGAGCACCCCCGAATCCATCGCCTCGCGAATGCCGCCATAAACCGCCGGAATGTATTCCCGCGGAATCGACCCGCCCACGATTTCGTCAATGAAGAGCAGGTTGAGCTCGCTGTCGAACTTGTTGGTGGATTTCTTTTTGGTGCGTTCCGCGATGGAGGCGAGATCGGGATGCGGCAGGGGATCGACGCGCAGGCTGACGTGGCCGTACTGGCCGCGGCCGCCCGTCTGCCGGATGTACTTGCCTTCCGCTTCCGCGGCGGCGCTGATGGTTTCGCGATACGCCACCTCCGGCCGGCCGACGTTCGCGCCCACGTTGAACTCGCGCATCATGCGGTCCACGATGATCTCCAAATGCAATTCGCCCATGCCGGAGATCAGCGTCTGCCCCGTGTCCGGGTCCGTGTGAACTTTGAAAGTAGGGTCTTCCTGCGTTAACTTGGAGAGAGCCAGCCCCATCTTGTCCTGGTCGGCTTTGGTCTTCGGCTCGATGGCGACGGAGATGACCGGGGTGGGGAAATCCATCGACTCGAAGACGATCAGATCGCTCTCGGCGCACACCGTATCACCCGTCGAAACCGTCTTGAGCCCCACGGCCGCGGCGATATCGCCAGCGTAAACGTCCGTGATCTCCTCGCGCTTGTTGGCGTGCATTTTGAGCAGCCGGCTGACGCGCTCCCGGCGGTCGCGTCGCGAGTTATAGACGAACTCTCCGACCTTCAGCGACCCGGAATAGACCCGCAGGAAGGCCAGTTGGCCGACGAACGGGTCGGTCATGATCTTGAACACCAGCGCGGCGAACGGCGCATCGTCGTCCGGGGCGCGGGTCAGGGTCTCATCTCCGTCCGGGGACTGGCCTTCGGCGGGGGGAATATCCATCGGCGAGGGGAGGTAATCGACCACGGCGTCGAGTAAGGGCTGGATGCCTTTGTTCTTGAACGCCGAGCCGCACAGTACCGGGAATATCTTGAGGTCCACCGTGCCCCGGCGCAGGGCGGCGTGGAGTTCCTCGGCCGTGACCGTTTCACCGTGCACGTACTTGCTCATAATGTGATCGTCAACTTCGCCGAGGGCCTCAATCATCTGCTCGCGGTACTGGCGCACCTTGTCGCGGTACTCGGCCGGAATCTCGGCGACGTCGTACATCGCGCCGAGAGTCTCGTCTTTGTAGACGATCGCCCTTTCCTCAATGATGTCGATGACGCCGCGGAATTCATCTTCGGCGCCAAGCGGCAACTGGACGGCAACCGGCACGGCGTGCAGCTTGGCGCGAAGTTGCGCGAGGCAAGCCTCGTAGTCGGCACCCACGCGGTCCATCTTGTTGACGAAAACGATGCGCGGGACGCGGTACTTGTCCGCCTGCCGCCAGACGGCTTCCGTCTGCGGCTCGACACCCTCGACGGCCCCTAAAATGGCAATCGCTCCGTCAAGAACCCGGAGCGACCGTTCAACTTCCGCCGTGAAGTCCACGTGACCCGGCGTATCGATGATGTTAATGCGGATGTCGTTCCAGAAACACGTTGTGGCCGCGGAGGTGATGGTGATGCCGCGCTCCTGCTCCTGCTCCATCCAGTCCATGACGGCGGTGCCTTCGTGCACCTCACCCATCTTGTGCGTGATCCCCGTGTAATAGAGGACCCGCTCCGTGGTGGTCGTCTTCCCGGCATCGATGTGCGCCATGATGCCGATGTTCCGGGTTTTCTCGAGCGGTGCAGTTCGCGGCATAAACAGTTTAGAGAAACAAACTCCCACCTGATCTCGATCCCGCGGACCCAGATCAGGTACCCCCTAGCTTGTTGAGCAATGGGGCCCCGATGAATCGGGGCACAAGGCGGATCGTGGTCCAGGGTGGAGCCACATCCCGCCTCGCCATAGCACATCCGTCACCCGACGGATTACCAGCGGTAGTGGGCAAAAGCCTTGTTGGCCTCGGCCATGCGGTGCGTATCGTCGCGCTTCTTGATGGCCCCGCCGCGGTTGTTGGCAGCATCCAGCACTTCCGCGGCCAGCCGCTCTCTTATTGACTTCTCGCCCCGCTCGCGCGCATAGCCGATGATCCAGCGGAGACTTAAGGAGGTCTGACGATTCCGATTCACTTCCACCGGCACCTGGTAGTTGGCACCGCCCACGCGGCGGGTCTTCACTTCCAGGACCGGCTTCACATTGTCCACAGCCTTCTTGAAAACCTTCAGCGGGTCATCATTGGCGCGTTCCTTGACCAGGTCCAGGGCGCCGTAGACGGCCTGCTGCGCTATCGTCCTCTTTCCCTCAAACATCACGCAGTTGATGAATTTTCGCACCAGCGGACTGCTGTAAATCGGATCCGGACCCAACTCTCTTCGTTCAACTGTCCCCTTACGTGGCATAGAATAATTCCGTTGCTCCGCAACTAGGAAGCTTTTGGCCTCTTGGCGCCGTACTTGGATCGCCCCTGGCGCCGGTCGCTCACCCCGGCGGAATCCAGCGTGCCTCGAATCACGTGATACCGCACTCCCGGCAGGTCTTTCACACGCCCACCCCGGATCAGCACAATCGAGTGCTCCTGCAAGTTATGCCCCACTCCCGGAATGTACGTCGTCACTTCGATCTGGTTAGTTAGTCGCACGCGCGCCACTTTCCGCAGCGCGGAATTGGGTTTCTTGGGCGTCTGGGTATAGACGCGAACACACACCCCACGCTTTTGCGGACAACTATCGAGAGCGGGGCTGGAGGTCTTATACCGCGGCCTGCTCCTTCCCAGACGAACCAATTGGTTAAAGGTCGGCATTCATTGCTCTCAGCCACCCCCGCCCCTGCCTGGCAACTTCCAGGCCTGCCCACGGAGCGGAAAATTGTTCTCGCGCAAACCTTACAAATATACCGGAGGGTGCGTCTAGGTGTCAAGGAAGAATCTTGCAGTTTCCGGAAATGCGACACGAACTCTAACGCATTTCCATGATCTCCTTCTCCTTGCTCACTCCCTGGGAATCCAACTTACCAACGAATTCATCCGTCAATTTCTGAACATCCTCCAAGGCCCGCTTCTCCTCGTCTTCGGAGATCTTCTTGTCCTTGAGCAAGCGTTTCAATTCCTCGTTCGAATCGCGCCGGATGTTCCGAATAGCCGTGCGGTGATTCTCCAAAACCTTGTGAAGGTGTTTCACCAGTTCTTTTCGCCGCTCTTCGGTGAGAGGCGGAATGGGCACGCGCAGTACCTTGCCATCGTTCACGGGATTCAACCCCAGGTCAGAGGAGCGGATCGCTTTGTCGATGAGCGACAGTAAGCTGGGGTCCCAAGGCTGGACCGTCAGCATGGTGGGTTCAGGCACGCCCAGCGTTGCCACCTGGTTGAGGGGCGTAGGAGTGCCGTAATACTCCACCTTGATGTGGTCGAGAAGCGACGCGGAGGCCCGTCCGGTACGGACGGTGGCCAGGTCGTGCCGGAAATCCTCCAGCGCCTTTCCCATGCGGGTTTTTGCTTGCGCCATCGTTTCTTTGACCATACGACCCCCCTCCCGGCGGGAGTTTCAACGGGCAACCAGCGATCCCACCTTTTCGCCCAGCACCACCCGCTTGAGATTGCCGGGAACATTCAAGTTAAACACCACGATGGGCAAACTGTTATCCATGCACATCGAAATCGCCGTCGTGTCCATGACGGCAAGCCCGCGTGAGAGCACATCAAGATAGGAGATCCGATCATAGAGCTTGGCGTCGGGCACCTTGTTTGGATCCGCGTCGTACACTCCGTCTACTTTAGTGGCCTTGAGGATGACTTCGGCCTTGACCTCCATGGCGCGGAGTGCCGCCGCAGTGTCCGTGGAGAAGTAGGGGTTGCCCGTTCCGCCCGCCAGGACTACGATGCGGCCTTTCTCCAGGTGGCGGGTGACGCGCCGGCGAATGAACGGCTCCGCGATCTCGCGCATCTCGATGGCGGTCACGACGCGGGTGTTCGAGCCCTGTTTCTCCAGCGCATCCTGCAAGGCGAGGGCGTTGATGATCGTCGCCAGCATGCCCATGTGGTCGGCCACAACACGCTCGATGCCGTGCGCAGATGCCGCCACGCCCCGGATGAAATTCCCGCCTCCCACGACGATGGCGATCTGGAGGCCAAGATCGTGGACCTCATGAACTTCTTGGGCGATGCGGTTGGCGACGCCCGGGTCAACTCCGAAACCCTGCTTGCCCATCAGGGCCTCGCCGCTCAACTTGAGGAGAATGCGGTGATACGCCAGGCCGTTCATAGTCCCTTTCGGGCGCCTTCGCCCTTTCGCGCTGCTCCGTACCCCGCGCCGAGTTTCACGCCGCTGCCGGGCGTTCCGCGGCGGCTTGCGCCAGGCCTTCGCCCACCTTGAAGCGGGCGAACCGCCGCACCATGATGTTCTCGCCGAACTTCGCGATCTTCGAGTTAATCAGCTCGCGGACCGTCTGGCTCCCCGAGAGATCCTTGATGAAGTGCTGCTCGTACAAGCAGAAATCTTCGTAGAATTTTTCCAATTTGCCTTCCACAATGCGGTTCAGGACCGCCTCGGGCTTCCCGGAAGCCGCCGCTTGCACGCGCAGGATTTCCTTCTCCCGCTCCAGGACTACTGCGGACACCTCTTCCTTGCGGATGAAGCGTGGGTCCGTGGCGCAGATCTGCATCGCCAGGTCGTGCACTAACTGCTGGAATTCGTCGTTGCGAGCCACAAAATCCGATTCGCAGTTCACTTCCACGAGCACACCGATTTTGCCGCCGGCGTGAACGTAGGCGCCCACCAGCCCTTCGGAAGCGAGGCGGCCAGCCTTCTTGGCTGCCGTCGCCTGTCCGCGCTTGCGCAGGATGGTGAAGGCCTGCTCCAGGTCTGCCTGGGCTTCGTCGAGGGCCTTCTTGCACTCCATCATGGGTGCACCGCTCATCTCGCGCAGCTTTTTCACAAGCTCAGGGGAAACGTTCATTCCGCCAACCATCCTCCCGACACGAAAAAGGTAGGCGCCCTCCTTCGGTCCGCCTACCTTTGGGTCACGATTCAATTTCCTGGGCGCTAAACTGTTTCCGTAGTCAACTGGTCATCCGTCTCGTCACCCTTGCGCGGCCGACCTTTGGTCTCCGGCAACTTGCGCTTCAGCTTGGGAACCCGGACCCGGCCGTCGGCAACCTCCTCCGCCGCAACCACGGCAGCCGAGGGCCCGCCTGAGAAGTCCTCCGCGGGCGTTTCTTCGCCGCCGCCACGCGCCGCCGCCAAGGCCTCTTCGGCGGCGACCGCCGCCGCCTCGCGGGCGGCTTCCAACTCCTCGGCGGCTTTCTCCGCTGCGATCTTCTCGGCCTCGAGCTGTTTCTGCACCGCTGCGTCTTTGCCTTCCAGCACGGCGTCGGCAATCCGCGAAGTAAACAAGCGGATGGCGCGCAACGCGTCATCGTTGCCGGGAATCACGTAGTCGACCAGGTCCGGATTGCAGTTGGTGTCTACGATCGCCGCCACCGGAATGCCGAGCTTGCGGGCTTCCTTGACGGCAATATCCTCTTTGCTGGAATCGACCACGAACAGCGCGTCCGGCAGCCCCGACATGTCCTTGATCCCCGCCAGGTTCAGCTCCAGGTGTTTCCGCTCGCGCTCCAGGCGCTGCACTTCCTTCTTCGTCAAGAGGTCATAGCGGCCATCCTTGCTCATTTCGTCGAGCTCCCTCAGCCGCTGAATGGACTTTTGAATCGTGGAGTTGTTGGTGAGCAGCCCGCCCAGCCAGCGATGGTTCACATAGAACATCCCGCAGCGCGTTGATTCCTCCGCGATCGCTTCCTGCGCCTGCCGCTTGGTTCCGACAAACAAGATCGTCTTGCCTTCACCGGCAAGATCGGAAACAAACTTGGCCGCTTCCTTGAACAATTTGAGGGTCTTCTGCAGGTCGATGATGTAGATCCCGTTCCGTTCCCCATAGATGTAGTCCTTCATCTTGGGGTTCCAGCGGCGGGTCTGGTGGCCGAAATGAACTCCTGCCTCCAGAAATTCCTTCATCGTAATGTTCGACAAAAATCCTCCTCAGATTCAGTGGCGAGTGACAAGTGACGAGTAAGAGACGTGCACCCTGTTCGCTTGTCACTTGTCACTTGCCACTCGTCACTGTTCCTACCGCTTCGAGAACTGGAACCGTTTGCGGGCGCCCTTCTGCCCGTACTTCTTCCGCTCCTTGGCGCGCGGATCGCGCGTCAAATACCCACCTTGCCGCAACCGGGGGCGCAGTTCCGGGTTGAAAACCAGCAGGGCGCGCGCGATGCCCAGCCGGGCCGCTCCTACCTGGCCATGAATGCCGCCCCCGCAGGCGTTGATTAGAATGTCGAACTTCCCCGAGCTCTCCGTCTCGACGAGCGGCTGCTGAACTTCGGCGCGCAGCGCTTCGGAGGGGAAGTACTGATCGAAGGGCCGGCCGTTGACGACCACTTTGCCTTCGCCCAGCCTGAGGATGACCCGCGCAACCGACGTTTTGCGGCGGCCCGTGGCACGAAATTGGACTTGATCTGTCACCAGAACTCCTTATGCGAAATTAGATTTCGCAGGATTGAGGACTACCGGTTCAGGGAGAGCGGCTCCGGACTCTGCGCCTGGTGGGGGTGCGTCGGCCCGACGTAAACTTTCAGCCGGCGAGCCAGGCGGTCACCCAGGCGTGTCTTGGGGAGCATGCCGAGAATGGCGTCCCGTACCAACCTCTCCGGCATCGTGGCCAGAACCTGGCGTGCCGAGATCTCTCTCAGCCCGCCCGGGTACCCGGTGAAATGCCGGTAAAGCTTCTCGTCGAGCTTCCTTCCGGTCAACCGAACCTTTTCGGCGTTCACTACGATGACGCCGTCACGAGGCTCTGCGTGGGGCGTAAAGTCGGGCCGGGCCTTCCCCGTCAAAACTCGCGCAGCCCTCGTCGCCAGGCGTCCCAATACCAAACCTTCGGCGTCGAGGAGCTGCCAGCGAACCCTTCCACGACGCGTTTTCAGAAAGTAAGTCCCCACTCCACTCTCCACACAAATTGGCAAAATGCGAAACTATATTACTAATGGAATCAGCCCGATTTGTCAACTGCTTTCGCCGACTGGCGGTCAGAGTGAGCTCCCTGGATCGATCCAATGGCTCCTGAAATCATCTCCGCCGAGGTCATGCCATGGCGCCGTGATCCTGCCCCCCGCTCCCCTCCGCACCTCCTGCCCGTTCTGGTAGAATGCTGAACTGAAATGGGCCAATCAGGCTGGACTACGGAAGTTTTGCTGACTGGTAGCTGGCGGGGCGCGACCTCCGTTCTGCTTTCGAAGGGCCGTCACCACATCGTCGTGGACACGGGACTCCCCCACGAAGCCCATCAACTGGTCGGCGCCCTGAAGGCCCGGCAGCTTGAACCGGGAGACATCGGAACCGTCCTCAACACGCATTCCCACGTTGACCACGTGCTGAACAACTGCCTCTTCCCTTCCAGCGTCATCTTTGCCACCCAGCAGTCGTTTGATTGGTGCCGCTCGCTCTACTCCGACATCCAGAACGACGCAGGATGGGAGAGAAAGGTGTTGAAGTACTATCCGGAGACCTACGATTATGAGAGATCAGCAGAGAATATGGGCAAACTGCGCAAGTTCGCCTTGCGCTGGTGGGACACGAAACGGTTGGGCGACCCTGCGCAGTATCGCTGGATTGAGAACCAGCCTCTCCCGGAGGGTATCGAGAGCCTCCTTACCTCGGGGCACGTCCCCGGGCACGCCTCGTTTATCGTCCACGGCGAAATCAACCTGACGGTGATTGCTGCGGACGCGTTACTGAGCCGCGAACACGACGAACAAGTGTTGACCATGATCCCCTACAACCGCGCCCAGTATCTGGCGGACCGCGCGCGCATCCTTGCTTTCGCGGGCACCATCATTCCGGGTCACGACAAGGGATTCTTGGCGTCCCCCCAGGTGGCGAGTGGTGCACCTTAGGTGGTGAAAGCGCTATCACGCAGTCTCAATTTAGATAACCACGACACTCCTAAACCAGGATCATGTAATAAGTTAGACCACCTATGTCGCCGCTGGAGCGTCAAAGTGGGCCTTCTCAGGCGGGGCTAATAGCACTTGACATTGTGAGGCCTGTATAGTAAATCAACAGGCGGAATACTGACCTTACATGAGGTTGGCATCCAGGAAACCCTCGGGCAGTGGAGAATTCCTTGAGGGGCAAGGTGGAGCGGGATGTGATGGGCCCTATTGCCCAGCGGAAAGTGCTTATCATCGAAGACGAGCCCTCCATTCGCAACGCCCTCTTCGTGTTACTGGCCGGCCTGGGCTGCGAGGGTGATGTCGCTTACACTGGCCAGCAAGCCCTTGCGATGATCAGCCGTGAGCGGTTCGACGCCGTCCTGCTCGACCTCCGCTGCTCCAACATTCCGGCCGAAGAAGTCGTTTTGCAAATCAAGGAACTTCGCCCCAATTTGGTCGGCCGCGTGCTGGTCATCACCAGCGAGGTTACCGACCCGCAGACCCTGGAGATGGTCAGCCGCAACCTCCTGCCTTCTATTTCGCGAAGCCGCCTCATGCCAGAACTCTGGGGCCAACTGCGAGGAATCCTCGGCCTGAGCGCCTCCCCGGGCACCCTTCCGTCCTGAGTCCTTAGGTCTCAACCCTACGCGCGGTTGTCGTGTGCGAAGTGACAGTTAAGTGGACGTAGTCGGCCAAGGCCTCCTGCCAGGGGCGGGGCGGAGCGAACCCGGCGGCTGCGAGGGCGTTCAAGGCCATCACGGAGTACTTGAGCCTCGGGGCGCGACGGCCCATCTCAGCATCGGGCTTGCCGATGACCTTGGACGGATCCAGTCCTGCAAGTTCCGCAGCCTTTACGGCCAGTTCGTAACGGCTGCACGCGCCCTGGTTCGAGAGATGATAGAGCCCGTATCCGCCTTCGGCGGACTCAATGACCTCCATAATTTTGGCGGCCGCGTCAACGGTGTAAGTAGCGGAGCCGACCTGGTCAACTGCGACTGCATAAGACTCCCCCGCCGCGATTTTGCGCAGGCCTTTCTCGACGAAATTCGCTTTCCCCGGTCCGAACAATACTGAGACGCGAAAGATCCAATGCGCGGGAAGCGTCTTTACTGCTTGTTCGCCCCGCAGCTTGGTGCGGCCATAAACTGTCTGAGGAAACGTGGGGTCAAGTTCATTGTAAGGCGCACGTTTCTTGCCATCGAACACGGCATCCGTTGAAATGTAGGCGACTCCAGCGCCGATTTCGCGCGCCGCCTCGACAACGTTCCGTACGCCGTGGTAATTCACCAGGAAACCCTTCGCCGGGTCTGCGTCGCAAATGTCGAGATCCGGGATGCCCGCGGGGTGAACGATGACGTCGGGCGCAATCTTCTCGAAAGCAGCCTTCACTTCGTCGGCGTTCGTGATATCGGCCTCGGCACGCGTCAGCGCGAAAACCTTGTGCCGGGTTGAGATGACTTGAACCAGACCACATCCGAACAAACCCGCCGCACCGGTAATCGCTACCCTCATTTCTCGCCTCGATGACTTGACGTGTGAACCCATGCTACCATAGGGTGACAGAGGGTTGGGGCTGCTCGCGTCGTCTTCGCCGATTGTCAGCTCACGCAGCAGGCGATGGGCCCAGCAACGACCTCGGCAGGAGCCGCGAGGCGACCGAGCATCAGCAGGACTTTGGCGCAGCATAAGTATTTTCGATGTCAGAATGTCGGCTTTTCCGTTCTGCGAAGTTGTATCCTTCTCGATAAGCACCTAACCTGGGGCGACAGCAGACGTCGCCGACCGAGCAGTCAGTAGGAGTCTCTCGAATGCCGCAAGACGCGCTTTACACTTTTCCCCCTGCGCCCACCGTGGACCTGACGGAATGGGCTGGATCGCCCGCGGGAGTCTCCAACACCATCACGCGCACCAAGGGGCGGACGGCGGTGCACGACAAGACCGTGGACGCGACTCCGGGCCTGGTCGAAAAGCTTCTCGCCAGCGCGCATGGACATCTGAACGCCATCGAAGGTAAGGAACTCGTCCACCAGCACGACGTGATGATCCATGGCATCCGCGTTCGCGCCACCACCAACAGCCAGCACCTGTACGATTTCTGGGTGGACAACTGGTACAGCCTGGACGAGTGGCAGAAGGTGACCGGCCAGGCGCCGCCCGCGGAGCCGCGCGTGAACGTCTACGCCCTGCACGGTGTGAAGAACGAGCCGGAAGCCGCCTACTACAGCCACGACTCGAACACCATCGCCTTCTTCAACACCTCTTACTACGGCCAGCTCAAGAGTTGGGTGCTGGGCGCGGTGGGACGGATCCTGGCGGCGGAATACGGCATTCACTCCATTCACGGCGCGTGCGTCGAGAAGAACGGCAAAGGCGTCCTCTACATCGCGCCCACCGGCACGGGCAAGTCCACCAGCTCCTACGGCCTGATGGACTACCCGAGGACGCGCTTCCATTCCGACGACTGGGTTTACGTGCGCTACACCTACGCGACGCGCGATGGCCGCCGCGTATTCGTGTTGCGCGGCGAAGGGTCGGACGGCACCGAGGCCCGCGGCTATCAGGTCTATCGCTGGATCGAAGGCCACCGGCACGACGTCCAAGCGCGCCTCGCCGCCATGACGCTCGATAACCAGCCGGTCAGCCTGCCGCTTGGCGACCTGGACCTGACCGCGCCAATCCAGGCTTTCGCCTATACTTCGGAAAAAGTTTTCTACCTGCGCACCAACCTGGCGGAAAACTTCCCACTCTCGGCCTGCCAGATCCTGGCCTCCAAGGAAGAGAATGTTCCGGATGTCTCAGGGGCGTTCCTCAACGAGCACCGGGTAATCCTCAGTAACGTGCTGCGCGACCTGCGCGCGGCGCGGGACGGGCGCTTCCTCCACGAACTTCAGCGCCGGTCGGATGCGGAGCTGGCGGAAATCTGCGGGCGGCTGATTGCCTTTGACAATGCGCGCGCCATGCTCGACATCACCAAAGTATTGCCCGCCGACCGCGTCTATGCCAACCCTATGGAGCCCGTGCGCCTGGTGGCGGTGATGCTCTTGAAACGCAACGCCGGCGATCCGACGGTGCTCGAGCACCTCTCGCTCGAACAGTTTATGGACCGCCTGCTCATCGGCGAGACTCCCGACAGGAAACGCGAGACCGCCTACAACGCCTATCGCGCCGTCGACGACAAAGCGGAGCGCGCTTTCATCGAGGGCCTGGAAAGAGAGACGAAAGGTTCGGCGGGCAGCAGCCTCTACGCGCTCTTCTCGCGGGGGAACGGCAAGCCCGTGTCGCTCCAGGAAGAATTCGAATTGTTCCGGGTGATGTACCAGGCCACGCACTGCTACGACCTGAATACCACTTTGCAGAAAGACCCCAGCGTGCGCGACAAGCGCCAGGCCGTCGGCCGCACGATGTCCGTCATCGCACGCACGCTCGACGAGGAACCGCAGGGAATTCACCTCTCGATTGAAAACTACGGCAAGTACATCGATTAACTGCGCCGCTGGATTCAACCCGTACACCACGCACTTCTTACTCCTCGGCGCGCCGCAATCCGTCCACGCGGAGGAAGCGAGCCTTCCCGGGCCCAAAACACCCCTGAGACTCCGGCCACGACGTGGTGCTAGAATCGCGGCTCACTCCGGCTCTGGAGAGATGCTATTTGAACACGCTCGAACTGACCCTTCTAATCTGGGTGGGCTCACTGCTCGCGGGCTTTCTGGGGGCACTGACGGGCCTGGGAGGGGGAATCATCATCACCCCTCTCCTCACCTTGGCGTTTGGCATCGATATTCGTTACGCGGTGGGCGCAACTCTGGTGTCGGTGATTGCGACCTCCTCCGGAGCTGCCGCCGCCTACGTGAAGGAAGGGTTCTCCAATATCCGGATCGGAATGTTCCTCGAAATTGCGACCACCGTAGGCGCGGTGGTCGGTGCTACCTTCGCCGCCCGACTGCCTACCACTACGATCGCGGTGATTTTCGGGGTCGTGTTGCTTTATTCCGCGTACGTATCCAGCCGGGGCCCTTGCGAGCCGGCGGGTGACGGCCAGCCCGATCACCTTGCCAGGCTTTTGCGCATGGATTCCAGCTACCCAACTCCCGACGGGCCGAAGAGCTACCACGTCCACGCCGTTCCGGCGGGGTTCGGCCTGATGTTCGGCGCCGGGGTGCTCTCTGGCTTGCTCGGCATCGGCTCCGGGGCGCTCAAAGTCATCGCCATGGACCGGGCGATGCGACTTCCCTTCAAAGTTTCGACCACCACCAGCAACTTCATGATTGGCGTGACCGCGGCAGCCAGCGCGGGCGTTTACCTGCGACGAGGATATATCGACCCGGGGCTCGCCATGCCGGTGATGCTGGGCGTCCTCGCGGGCTCGATCATAGGGGCGCGGGTCTTGACCGGGGCCCGAACTCGTGTCTTGCGATTAGTCTTCGGCGTGGTCGTCGCCGTATTGGCAGTTGAAATGATCTATCACGGCCTTACAGGGAGGATCTGAGGTGAACCATCATTCAGGCGCATGGACCGATCAACGAGTAGAAGTGATCATTGGCGACCTGCTCCGGGCGGGAGTCCTGCTCGCCGCTGCGGTGGTGCTGGTCGGGGGAGGAATCTTTCTGGTTCGCCACGGATCTGCCGCCCCTCACTATGCCGTTTTCCAAGGGGAGCCGGCGGATTTGCGCACCCCGTCGGGCGTTATTGCGGACGCCGTCGCACTGCGAGGGCGCGGCATTATTCAGCTCGGACTATTGCTTTTACTGGCCACGCCTGTGGCGCGCGTGGCCTTCTCAGTCTTCGCCTTTGCCATGCAGCGCGACGTCTTGTACGTCGTCGTGACCCTCATCGTCCTCGGCGTGCTCGTTTTTAGCCTGGCGGGTGGCGCTCTGTAACTCGAGAAGCGACGACGAACTTCGTGCCCCCTTGGGAATGGGCGCGTTGGTCCTCGCATCGAGAGAACCTGCCCACACTTCCTCACCGCCCCATCACACTAACTTCTGAATATCCGGGTGAAACGTCAGGTGCGTGCACTCGAAGCCGTTGATGAGGTAAACGCGCTGGTCGGCAGGAAACGAGGCAAGGTCCGCGTCGCGCTCGCGGGAGAGCAGCAGGTAACGGCTGATCTGATAATCTTCGTCCCAGGCCGAAATGAGTTTTTCCGTCTCCGCCTTGGGGAGTCCGAGTTGAGAGAGGTGCAGCGGACGGTCAAACCCGCCGGCAACTTCCAGGTAGCGTTTGACGGCCGCCGCAAGGTCCATGGCCACCCCCGCTCGACCCTAGTCTGATTATCAGGGACACTTCTTCAGGGCTTCGAGAATCTCCCCCTGGTCCGGCTGTTGCTTGAGCTCGTACACTTTCGCCCAGGCCACTTTCCCGTTTTTGTCCACGATGAAAACCGCCCGGTCGTTGAGGAAAGGAACCGGGTGATTCGACGCGGGGAAGATGCCGTACGCCTGAGCGGTCTGCGCGTACGGCCAGCGGTCACTGGCCAACGGAAAGCTCAGCCCGCCAAGAGATTTCTGAAAGGCAATATGCGATGGAACCGAATCCGTGTTGACGCCCACGACCTGGGCGTTAAGGCCGGCAAACTTGGCGAGGTCCGCCTCCGCTGCCGACAGTTCGTTCTGTCAAACCGGGGTGAAATCAAGTGCGTAGAAAAGAATGACGACGTTCTTCCCTCTGTGAGCCGAAAGCTGAAACTCCCCCTGCTTGTCCCCGGTCGCCGACGTGAGCTTGAAGTCCGGGGCCATATCACCTGCTTTGAGCGCCATCTGGAACCTCCCTGTGGAATCGGAATATCCGCGCGCGCGGCTTTCGTCCGCGCTGCCACGCTTGATACACGGTGAACTCTTTTTTCGAAACCAAAGCCCGTTCGCTTGCGAGGCGCTATTTTACCCCAAAGTGGGTTTTTCCAATCCAAGTCCCTTTGTGAGGCCCCATTTTGCTAACGAGTGGGTAGCGTTCTGGATGCTCGATTGATTCCACGGCGAGGTCCACGTCAAGATCGGGCCAGTACAAATGATGCGCATGCGGGAGCTCGACATTCAGCAGTTTTCCGCCGGGAACATCCCGGAACCAGGGAAACTCCGCAAACGGCAGGAAAAGTTCCCGCCCGTCGAGGAGCAGCCAAAATCCATGCTTCGAGATGTTGGTGACTTCAACTTCTGAAGTGAGCTTTCCAAGCTGCGCGGATTTCATCTTCGTTTCTTGAGTTCGTTCTGCGCGATCCGCGCCTTCACCATCTTCTTCACGAGAGCGGCGGGCAGAGGCTGGTCCACAGGGAATTGGATGGTGCCTTTGGACGTGGGGTAGGCCTTGAGTTCGTTTTTGAACTCCTCGATCACCGACGGAGTAGGGAAGAAACTGCAATGGTTTGTAAACGCGGCGAACGCCACCAGCATTCCTTTGTACTTGAACATCGGCATCCGATAGCCGATGGTCTCCGTGGCCTCCGGTGGCACCACGGACCGAATCGCCGCGCGAACCTTCTGCAAGGTGCTGCGGGCGGGCTCCGGGACGCCTGCAAGGTATTCGTCCACGGTCTTCGGAACGACGTTGCCTTTCGCGGCCGAACCACGATCACCCGAATTCGCTTTTTTCATACGCGTAAGAATACCACAAGGGAGTTCACTTGAAGCCGGTAGCGCGGACTTGGTCCCGCTCAGAGCGGGAGTCCGCGGCTTTTTTCGGAGTTCGATGATTTCGAGCCGCAGAGTTTCTGAGACGCGAAACTCTGCGCTACCCCGCTACCCTGCTTTTCGCCGACCCCCGCCGCAAACATCGCAAAAGGCGCCCGTCAACCGACGGCTAAGCGCCACTCGCTCCGGGCGCGTTACCAGTCGAGGCCAGGGTTCAGAGTTGACGTGCGGTAGCGAATCAGGCCGGTGAGGTAATCCCTAATCTTCTTGTCCCAATCAGGGTTTTCGATGCTCGCTGCGATCCAATCCGTGCAGGTCAGGACATAGCCATCTGCGACGATTGACGCCTCCGCGAAGTACCACAGGGCTTTCTTGAGCAGTTCACGGTGATGCCATGTCGTCATGATGAATTTTTCGTCCGATTCGTTATAGTCTCTACCCGCATCATCGACCCGATCGTGTACTCGCTTACAGCCAGGTCCCCATGCAACGAGACAAACGAGCCCCTTCGCGACAACCTTTCCGGCCACATCTCTCAAAAGATCGTCGTCTACGATTCGTGCGTCCATCGCGATGAAGAGCCCAAAATGCGGTGCAGTTGGACTTACTTCATCCGGGAGATCGCCAATTGTGCGCGCGGAGCAAACGAAAAAATCTCTTGGCGGTCCAAACTCCTCGTCGGGCTGATACGTGCCGATCCTCTCCATCTCAAGGCACCCTTACAACGGGTGTAGCGTGAATTATCTTTCAAGTATTCGCGCATCAGCAAGGGGGACTCGACTGCTCGCGTATTCTACAACGCCCCGCATCTCAAAGCCGTGAAGGCATGTGGGAATAGAAACTCGACTCGCTATGCGGTTTTCCGCCAGGCTGGGAAACCGCCCGCGAGGACGCGGGTGCGGCGGAAGTTGAATTTCGCGAGCGTGCGCGCAGCCTGCTCGGCGCGCGTGTCGGCTCCGCTATAAACAACGAAATCGTCGGCCCAGGAAAACTCGTGCAGATGGTAGAGCAGTTCGCCAATCGGAATCGAGCGCGCGCCCTCAATGTGACCTGTTTGAAACTCATTCGGTTCGCGAACGTCGAGCAGGACCAGCGGCTTCTTTTCGGCGCGGAAAGCCCCAAGCTCCTGCGCGGTAATCGCTGCGCCCGGCGTCTGCGGCGCTGCCGGTTTGATTCCGCAAAACGCTTCATAATCCATCAAGTCCCTGGTGATCGTCGGGTGCTCGCCGCACGACGGGCAAGCGGGGTCCTTGCGCAGCTTCACCTCGCGGAACTTGAGACTCACGCCTTCGAAGACCAGCAACCGCCCGATGAGCGGCTCTCCCTTGCCCAGAATCAGCTTGATGACTTCCAGCGCCTGAATGCATCCGATGATTCCCGGCTGGACGCCCAGGATCCCGCCCACGCTGATGCGCTGCACCAGTTCGGGCGGGGCGGGCTCGGGATAGACGCAGCGGTAGCACGGCCCCCGCTTCGCGTCGAAGACCGTCGCCTGGCCCTGGAAGCGATAGACGCTGCCGTGGACGAGTGGCTTCCCGAGCAGGACGCAGGCATCGCTCAGCAGATAGCGCGAAGGGAGATTGTCCGTGCCATCCACGACCACATCGTAGTCCTTCAGGATCTCGAGGGCGTTCTTTCGCGAGAGGCGCGTGTTGTGCGTGTGCAGATGCAAGTGAGGATTGAGATCCACCAGCATGTCGCGCGCGGAATCGACCTTCAGGCGGCCAACGTCGCCCGTCGCGTGCAGCACTTGGCGCTGGAGATTGGAAGTCTCGACGACGTCGGAATCCACCAGCCCCAGCGTCCCCACGCCCGCCGCGGTCAGGTAAATGCTGATGGGCGAGCCCAGGCCGCCCGTGCCGATGCAGACCACCTTCGCCTGCTTCAGCTTGAGCTGGCCCGCCAGGCCCACTTCGGGCGTGATGAGGTGGCGCGCGTAGCGCGTGATTTCGTCTTCGCTGAGCTGAACCGGAAGTGAAAGAGCCGGAGTGGCCATGATTTCATCCTGAAACGAGTTTGCCGAAGGAAAAGGCAGCGTCCCGAGGGACGAATCGGGACGGATCGAACGCTGCTCCTTCGGGGCTGCGAGGCTCGGGTCTCAGGAGGACAGCACTAGTGCCGTTCCAACTTGCTTCGCCTAGGTCATAGTCAGGACTCCACTCCGGATCACCGGGAACAGCGCGCTCGGGCAACCTTGCGCGAAATAGTTGGAACGGCACTAGCTCATGTCGCTCGCATCGCGGGGCCGAGTCCGTCAGCTGACGGATCCGGAGCCGCCGGCGATGGTCGGAATGATGGCGAGCACGTCGTTGTCCCTAAGCGGCGTCGCCTCGCGGGCTAGGAACCGCACGTCCTCGTCATTCAAGTACAAGTTCACAAAGGTACGCAACTTCCCCGCGTCGGTAAACAGGTGTTTGCGCAAACCTTCGTAGCGCGCCGAGAGTTGCGCCAGGGCTTCGCCGACCGTTCCGGCATTGAGGTCAATCGTGTCCTGCGATTCGGTGAAGGGTTGCAGCGGTGAAGGGATTGCCACTTTGACTGCCATGATTTCCTCCTCGATTGGGTTCGAACTCACCGTGCCAAACACTGGCTTTGGCTCGGGAACTCCGCTGGATTGCGTTTGAATCTCGTACAGGAGTGAGCCTTGGAACTCTCCCCGACGAGTCGGGGAGATCCCAGGGCTAGCTACAGATGCAACACATGGCCATCGCCCCACCAGAAGGGCGCGTCAAGCCCGTGCCGCCACAGGCAGGAAGGAAGAACCGGGGAGTGTCAGAAATCTCGCTATACACAATCATATCTCGACAATAAGTCTTTTCACAGCTCGTTTTCTGGGGCACATCAAAGAAACTCGCGCCTTTTCCCCCAGGAAACTTGCCGGAACAGCTTCATGGGCAATTTGCCCGCCAAATCGTCTGAGCCAGTGACGTTGCGCGGGCATCTTGTCCATGCTCGGCCACGGGCGGGACCCCGATGCATCGGGGCAAGCTGCCCGTGCTACGGCTCAGTACTTCGGCACGCTGGGATCCACCTGATCTGACCACGCCAGGATGCCGCCCTTGAGGTTATGGATTTTGCGGAAGCCCGACTTCATCAAGAACTCCACGGCCTGGGCGCTGCGCATGCCGGAGCGGCAGTGGACGACAATGTCATCCGCGGAACTCAGCTCGTGCATCCGTCGCGGGACTTCCCCGAGCGGAATGAGCTTCGAGCCCGGAATGCTGCAGATCTGGAATTCGTGCGGCTCGCGCACGTCGATGAGGACGAAAGGCTTTTTCTCGTCCATCATCTTTTTTACTTCCACCGGCGCAATTTCCGGCACTCTGGTTGGCGGCACGTGTTCCTCTCCTCGGATTCCGCAGAATTCCTCGTAGTCGATCAGCTCTTTAATAGTGGGCTCGGTCCCGCAGATCGGGCAATTGGGATTTTTGCGCAGCTTGAGTTCCCGGAACTTCAGGTTCAGCGCGTCGAAGAGCAGCAGCCTTCCGACAAGCGTCTTCCCTTTGCCCAGGATGAGCTTGATAGTCTGCAGCGCCTGGATGCAGCCGATGATCCCCGGCAGCACTCCCAGCACGCCGCCCTCGGCGCAACTCGGCACCAGCCCGGGCGGAGGCGGCTCGGGATACAGGCAGCGGTAGCACGGGCCTTCCTTGGCGTAGAACACCGAAGCCTGGCCTTCGAAGCGGAAGATGCTTCCATAGACGTTCGGCTTGCCCAGCAGCACGCAGGCGTCGTTGACGAGATAGCGCGTGGGGAAGTTGTCCGTTCCGTCGGCGACGATATCGTAGTCCTTGACGATCTCGAGGGCGTTTTCGGAGGTCAGGCGCGTCTCGTAGGTCACTACATCAACGTTGGGGTTGATCTCCTGGATGGTTTCGCGCGCCGAGTGCAGCTTGGGCCGGCCAACGTCGCTCGTACCGTGAATCACCTGCCGCTGCAGGTTGGTGAAATCCACCACGTCAAAATCCACGATGCCAAGCTTGCCGATTCCTGCCGCCGCGAGATACAGCGCCAGCGGCGAGCCGAGCCCACCCGTGCCTACGCACAGCACTTTCGCCCGCTTCAGCTTGAGCTGACCTTCCATGCCCACTTCCGGCATGATGAGGTGGCGGCTGTAGCGGAGGATTTCATCCTTGCTGAGTTGCGTTGCAGGAGTCATTGTCAGTGTAGCCATGCCTTTTCATCCTCGAATCTGAAATTCGGCTTCGGGAGGTTTTGTGTCCCTCCTGAGGTGTGAGACCACCCATCACTTCTTCGTTCTGGTTTGTGGGTCTCGGGTGAGAGGCGCGCCCGGGATGCCCCGTCCCGGCCTGCCGGGAGGGAACCCAGGCTAGCTACAGATACAGCGTATGGCCATGCCGCCGGCAATCGAGGGCACGATACTGAGGACGTCGTTCTCGTGCACAGGGGTCGCTTCTTTTTGCAGGTAACGGATGTCTTCGTCGTTCAGGTAAACGTTCACAAAACTCCGTAGTTTGCCGTCGTCGGTGAAGAGGTGGCGGCGCAGGTCGCCGTAGGTGGAGGTCAGGCTCGCCAACGCTTCGGCGACCGTCTTCGCCTCGATCTCCACCGCATCCTTCTTCCCCGCGTATTGCCGCAAGGGGGTCGGGATGATGACTCGAACCGGCATTCGGTCTCCTTCTGCCTGAACTCTTGAACCCATTTGAGATTCCTCGCCCTGACTGATTTAGATGCGCCAGAAACCCTACGGGTTCACAATTTCCACGACTTCCGGGTCGAATCGTTCTCGATTGTCACTCAGGACCCAGGAGGTCATCTCCGCCGGCGTGCCCTTCTCGACCGACAGGATAACATAAGAATACCACGGCCAGGCGTGCTCGCGGTCATAATTTGAAGGCCGCGCCAGATGGTCGGGATGGGAATGGTAGTAGCCCAGCACGTCCAGGCCGCGCGCCCGGGCGGCCTTTTCCACCTTCAACTGCTCCAGGGGGTCGATCAGAAAGCGGTTGCGGTCCGTTTCCCTGTCCGGCGACTGGAGCGGAAGCAACTCTTGCGCCCGAACTGCGTCATGTCGCAGATTCCTGAGCGCGACGACCTCACTGACCTGCTTTTCGTCTCCCTCCGCGCGCCCCATGAGTATCCCGCAGCACTCGCTGGGGTAGTCGCGAGCGGCATGGCTGCGCATCGCGTTGACGTGAGATTGGTTCAGTTTGATGGACATGGCTGGAAAGTCGACAGTCAACAGTTGGCAGTCAACAGCAAAGTAAAAGTGGATGGAGCCCCCCTCGTCGGCTCAGCAAGTCTGGCGCCGAATCTCGCGAATCATGGGTTCTGACTGTTAACTGTCGACTGTCAACTGTCGACTTCTTCATCCCTCGTCCCAAAACCGTTCGCTCAGATACTTGTCGCCACTGTCGGGGAAAATCGTCACGATTACCCCGCGCTTCACGGCCTTCGCGACCTGGAGCGCGGCGACCATGGCGGCGCCGGCGGAAATTCCCGCCAGCAACCCTTCCTCGCGCGCCAGCCGCACCGTCATGGCGTAAGATTCCTCGGTCGAAATCTCTAAGTCCTCATCAGCCACGGTAGGATCGTAGATACCCGGCACAATGGCCGTCGCCATGTGTTTCATGCCCTCCAGGCCGTGAAAGGGCGAGTCCGGCTGAAACGATACGCAGCGGATTTTGGGGTTCAGTTCCTTCAGCTTGCGCGCCGTGCCGATGAACGTGCCGCTGGTTCCGAGGCCTGCCACAAAGTGCGTCACGCGGCCTTCCGTCTGGGCGAAGATTTCCTGGCCCGTCGTCTGGTAATGGGCGCGCCAGTTGGCCGGGTTATCGTACTGGTTGGCGTAGAAATAGAGCTTGGGATTCTCGGCCGCCATCTCGCGGACTTTACGGATGGCGCCGTCCGAGCCTTCCATGGGGTCGGTGAGAATAATCTCCGCGCCGTAAGCTTTGAGGATGCGCTTGCGCTCCAGGCTGACGTTCGACGGCATGCAGAGCCGCACGCGGTAGCCCCGCGCCGCCCCGATCATCGCGTAGGCTATGCCGGTGTTTCCCGACGTCGAGTCAATGAGAATCTTGTCTTTGGTCAGAAGGCCCGCGCGTTCGGCCTCCCGGATAATGTTCAGCGCCGGGCGGTCCTTCACCGAGCCGCCGGGATTTTCCCACTCCGCCTTGGCGTAGAACTCCACCTCCGGAAACGCCGCGCCCAATCGCTCCAGGCGCAGCAGCGGCGTGTTCCCGATCAGCTCCAAAACGTTTTTGGGACCTCGTATCATTCGTGAATTATCAGCGACCGTCGCCCTTGTGCTTTCCGCCGTCAGTACACTAAACTTTCATTCTACGGGGCGGATTCAGGAAGTGTCAACCAAGGGGGCCGGAAACGGGATGGGAAAAAAACCAAAGAGCGCTGTGGATGTGCAAACGGAATTCCGCCGAGCGGGATTCGAGGTGGCCGAAGTGCCAGGCAATCCCCACACCTTTGCGGTGAAGAAGCTTAACTGCACCCATCTGATTGAGCCCAACGCAACCGGCGCCTGGTCGGTCGCCGGTCGCCCGACGTTCAACGTCCGCGGGCTCGATTGCGAGCTCGAAGACCGCGGGTATCAGAAATTCTGGTTCCACCTCGGCCGGCGTTTCCCCGTGCGCGTCAGCGATCTCAGAACCCTCCATCACTTCGACGAAGAGGTTCGCACCCTGCTGGGCCTGAAATCTCTCTACCACGAGTCGCTGGGCTCGACCAGCGCCCGCTCCGCCTACGACCGCCTGCACGGGCGCCCGGACGATCTCTGAAAAACGGACCCCCGCCCACGCCGCTAATGACGTGAAGAATTTCCGCGAACGTCGGAGGCGACGAAGGCCTTCCCCTCTTCGCTTTATCTCGCACCTTGGCACCATGTTAGAATAGCGGCCAGCGAAGGAGCAGGAGCGTCAGACCATGGTGACAGATCCCAAGTTGCAGGCGAAGCGTAGCGAAATCCTTGCCATCGCCACTCGCTACGGCGCGCGTGACGTCCGAGTCTTTGGATCGCGTGCCCGGGGCGAGGCCAAGCCGGACAGCGATGTCGATCTGCTCATCAAGCTGGAGGCTGGACGAACCTTGCTCGACATTGTCGCCATCAAGCAAGACCTCGAAGACCTCCTGGCCTGCAAGGTGGACGTCGTTACCGAAGGTGCCATGAGTCGTTTCATTAGAAACGAAGTTTTGGCTGAAGCTGTGGCCTTATGACCCGCGATGCGGTCTATCTGCAGCACATCCTCGAAGCCACTGGAAAGATCGAGTCCTACACGGCCGTGGGCCGCGACGAGTTCATGTCGGCAACCCACTGGCAGGACGCTGTAACGCGCCAATTCGAGATTATCGGGGAAGCGGCGAAGAGAATCTCGGAGGAACTGCGCGCACGCCACACAGAGGTCCCTTGGCGTCGGGTCGCAGGGCTCCGCGACGTGCTTATTCACGATTACTTTGACGTGGATATTGTGGCGCTCTGGGATCTTACCCAAAAAGAACTTCCCGTTTTCAACAAACAGATTCAGGACATCCTCAGCGGGCTAGCATGATGGCGGACCCGCCCGGCCCTCCCGGGACTCCCCCAGGAAGAACGCTTAAGCGGATTCCGGAGGTCGACCGTTGGGCTGCGATGGCGCGCGGGCTTCACGAGGGGCTTGGCTACGCTCGCCTTCCGGACGTTGAGGCCGGGGCGCGAAGCGCTGGCGGTCGGGCTGTGCCGTGGGCACCGCGGGGCGCGGCACGGGGCGGAAGACGATTTCGAACTGCACATTATCCAAATCTTCGTCGCGCAGTTCGACGACCTGATCGAACCCCTCCTGTTTGATTGAGGATTTGATCTGCTCGAAGAACTGGTACTGCCGCTCGATGACTTGGCGGCCAACGGTGCGCTCGCGTTTGGCATCCCGTTCGACGCAGGTCTCGAGTGGGACGTCCAGCAGGAGAATTACCGCCGGCACATGGTACTTGCGCGCCAGCTCCAACAGGCTCTTTCGGGCGGGAGGGGCAAGCGCCGTGGAATCCACTACGCTCAGCCGGTTGATGCTCAACCGCTGCTCGATAAGGTAGTGGACCAGCGCGAAGGCCTGCGCCGAGAAGCGCTGGTCGCGCTCGTCATCCGAGACCAGCGCCCGCGCCTGATCCGAAGAGATGATCTGCGTGGGCCGGAAGTGCTTGGTGGCGAAGGTCGACTTTCCGCACGCCGCGGGGCCACAAAGAATCACCACCGAGGGGCGGATCAATCGTATGACTTTGACACTGCTTTCGTCGCGAGGGGGAGTTTGTTTTGTGTCCATGGCTTCTTCCCGGTTGCTGTCCGGCGGGAATGACGAATGGTTGCATCGAACGGGTGCCTTGGCAAGTCCCCTAACCGGGCTAGCAATTGTCCTTCTGAATAGGTCTTCGCTGCGGGACTGCAACTCCCGCGCTCAGGCGGCCTCAGTGCCGTTCACCGCGGGCTTGCTCGCCTCTTTCTCTTTTTCAATGGCGGCCAGCATCTCGTCGTTGGTCGAGAACTTGAAGGCCGGCAGGTTGTGCGCCTTGGCCTGAGCCTCTTCGGCGCGGGCGAGCAATTTCACAGCTCCTTTGTCGATGTAGCGCAATCCTTTGCGTTCGATTTCGCCCAGGATCTCGACAGGACTGGGCGTGGTCTTCTTCGGCGCGCTTTCCAAGTACTTCAGGATATGGTCGCATCCCTGCTCGGCGTCGAAGCGAGCCTTCCCCACCAGGCCGTCACTGGCCTTGCGCGCCCAACCCACGACGAAGTGGCCCTCCAGAACTTTCCCGCTCGGCGCGTCAAAGACTTCATACGCAGCGCGATCCGGATGGTTCGTGTCGGGGTTGGTCACGTACGAGCCTTTGTCATAGGGCAGGCCCAGTGTCGGATCCACCACGTCCCCGATGGCGAAAATGAGCGTGTCGAAATCGAGTTCGATGGTCTGGTCGGTCGCCTTGGCGGCGGTCGTATCACCCTTGCGCACGAGAAGGTTCTCGACGACCTTGAGCTTCGAAATGCGCCCGCTCGCGTCGGGGATCACGGCTGAGGGTGAACTGAGGAAACGAAAACTCAGGCGTCCCTCGGCCTGCCGGCTGGGCGGACTGTTCAGCCACGGGAAGCTCGTCTCGGGAACCTTGGAGACGTCTTGGTCGCAGGCCCGGATGCGCTCCTCAACACGGCGCAATTCGTCCTGCAATTGTTGACGGTCCAGGTGCATTTCGATATGGTCGAATTCCTTCTCGTCGAACTTGACCTCAAAGGGCCCGCGGCGCGCAATCACCACGACTTCCTCCGGCTTTTTGCCGGGCATGTCCACCAGAAGCCAGCGTGCGATGTCCACCATCACATTGCCCATGCCGACGATGGCCACACGGCGTCCAGAGGAGAAATCCTGTGAGGTGAAGGGTGGAAGCTGATTGTAGTTGAAAACGTAATCCTTGGCGGAATAGAGACCCTTGGAGTCTTCGCCCGGCAGGCCCAGTTTCTTCGTCCCCTGGGCGCCCACGGCGAACACCAGCGCGGCTGGGCTCCACTGGCGCAGGTCGCCAACGCTCAGCGGCGCCGTGTTCCCTAAGGGGACATTGCCGAAGTACTCGAGGTTCGGCATCTCCAGGAATTTGAAGAATTGCTTCCGCAGTCCCGCCTTCATGTGAAATTTCTGTGGGTAGATACCGTACTCCGCGAGCCCGCCGGGCTTTACGTCGCGGTTGAAGATAACCACCTGGTACCCCGCCGCGGCGATCTTCCGGCTTGCGTAAAGGCCCGCCGGCCCCGCACCCACTACAAAGACCGTGCCTCGATCCACAGTGAACCTCCTCCAACTCGCGCTTGGGGATTTGTCCTTAAACCGCCTTGCTGTTTACCTCTCGAGCAGGGCTCGGTGCCCTACCCGCGCGTCCGAACTCCAAGCCTAGCAGAATCAACCGACGGGCGCACAGACTTCTCGTCCCGTTGGTGGGCAAATAGACTCACTCGCGTGTCGGGAAGCACTTTTCGGGCCAACCAAAGGCACGCCTGACTACGCGCGGCTTAGGGGAAGTTCGGTAGAAATAGCCGATCGAATTGTCTCCGGGAGCCGGTTGGGATTTCGGCTATACTGAACATTGCGAGAGGCTTCGTTGCGCTAAGCAATCTTGAGGCAAGCATGATTCTCACCGTAGTGGAAGACTTGATCTTCCTCTCCAAGATCCAGCAGACCGCCCAGGCTTTTGGTGTAGAAATTGAAACCACCGAACCGCGCCAGGTTGCAGACCGCGTGGGCCGCGGCTCCGTGGGCGCCCTGATTATCGACTTGAACCATCGATCCGGCGCTGCCGTGGAAGTAATCCGCGCGCTGAAGGCCAATCCCCTCACCCAACCCATCCGGGTTGTGGGATTCCTCTCCCATGTGCAGGCTGACTTGGCGACAGCAGCTCGCGAGGCCGGATGCGACCAAGTGATGGCGCGCTCGGCGTTCACTCAGCAACTTCCGCAACTGCTTCAAAAGCTGGCCGGGAAGCAGGCCGCGCCTGCTTCGCAGGCGTGAATCTCGCATCGGTCTCGTTGCCTCGCGAGGGCTGGCCGCGCGTCTCGATGTTCAGGCTCCGATGCCGCAGGGAGGCAAAGGCCTGAGCGATGCACAGGGGCCGAAGGTCTTTCTCCTGCCTGAAAGCAGCCGCTTCAGCTATAATGGCTCGCTTTGCCGGCGCTTCCTGGGGATTTGAAGCGGAAGCGAGCCGGCCAAGGAGCCGCATGACTCGCGCGACATCACACGTCCTCGTCGATCAATTCTCGAAAGCACGCAGCACGACGTTGGACCTGCTTTGGGTTGTGGGATTCGGCTTGCTCACTGCCCTACTCGCGCAGCTTGAGATCCGTCTGCCATTCACACCTGTCCCACTCACCGGTCAAACGTTTGCAGTGCTCTTGAGCGGCGCCGTGCTGGGGTCTCGGCGAGCCTTCGCCAGCCAGGCGCTCTACCTGGCTGCCGGAGCCACGGGCGTGCCCGTGTTCGCGGGCGGAGCTTCGACGCTTTTCCATTTGCTCGGCCCGACGGGGGGATTCCTCTGGAGCTTCCCCTTTGCCGCCGCACTGACCGGCTGGCTGGCCGAGCGCGGCGCCAGTCGCCAGGCGTGGAAGCTTGCGCTCACACTTTTCCTCTCCGACGCGCTCATCCTGGTTTCAGGGGCGCTCTGGCTAAGCGGCTTCTTTCGTGTTCCCTTCCGCCAGGCGGCTCTGCTGGGCTTCTATCCTTTCCTGATTGGAGACGTCCTCAAAGTTTCGTTGGTGGGGTTGACTCTCCCCAGAATTCTCCGCCGCTACCGCGACCCGGAAAACCAGCCGCCCAAAGTCGATCCCCGCTGACGCCGAGCGCGCCTGGCCGTCTCTCGACTCCGGCGCGAAAGGGTGATATTCTCAAATTCCTTTCAAGCTCGCAGGGGTTCCGTTCGGTGATTCCAGATGCTGCTGACGGAAATGCTCCATCCCACCCACGCGAATGCCAGACCGGCAACCTCAGGATGACCAGGGAGGCCCTATGCCCAAATTCTGCACCCAGTGCGGATCGCCCGTCGGAGAGGACATGCAATTCTGCAACAGTTGCGGCGCGAAGTTGCAGACGCCCGCGCCACCTGCCCCGGCCGCCGCACCCGCCGGACCGCCTCCGGGCGTTCCTGCCGCCGCCGTCGCCGCGGCTGCCCCCGCCGTTCCCGCCGCCAGAGCCGCGCCCAAACCCGCCAGCCCCGTACTCAAGATCGTCCTCATCATCGTGGGGATACTTATCTTCATTGCTGTCGCCGGGATGGTGACGTGCGGATACTTCCTCTACCGCGCCAAGCAGAAGGTCGAACAAGCTGTCAAGACAGAGGGGGCGCGTGGGTCGATCACCCTCAACACACCCCAGGGAAAGCTCCGGCTCGGACAAAGGTCGGCGTCGGACCAGCCCATCGGAAATGTCCCGCCCTATCCCGGCGCGACCCCGGTGGGCAAGGGCGGGGAATTTACCATCCCCGGCAAGGGCCAGATCAGCAGCCAGGAGTTCGTGACCTCGGACCCGGTGGACCAAGTCGTCCAGTTCTACAAGGACAAGCTGGGCCCAGAGCTGAGCGTTGCGGAAAACGAGGGCCGCTACCGGCTGGCGCTCACCAAGACAGTCGACGGAGTCACCAGCGTGACGACCATCGATGTCTCCAAGGATGAAGACGCCGGCAACACGAAGATCATGATCGCGTACATGGGGAAATAGACGTGTCCCCATCCCGCGACGCGCGAGGAAATATTGCGCGCGGGAGTTGCGGGGCGAGGCCGGACGGACATCCGGTGTCTCAAACAAGAGGCGATTTGAGGAGTTCATGAGACGAAGCTGGCGTTTTGTTATCCTCCTCCTGGCTGCTGCAATGCCCTGTGCGCCACGCTCGGCTGCCGCCCAAACCGCTCCCCCGGCCTCGGAAGGATTGCGGAGCCCCGACGCGAACGCGCGCGCCGACGCGGCGCGCCAAATGGGCAAAGCTGGAGACGCCGCCGCTGTGCCCGCGCTCGCAGCGTTGATCAACGACCCCAGCAATAAGGTGCGGCGGGAAGTCGTGGTCGCGCTCGCCTCGCTGCGTGCGCCCCAATCGCTCGATCCTCTGATTACCGCCACCAGGGACCAGGATCGGAAGGTGCAGGTGCTGGCCATCCAGAGCCTCGCGGGGTACTACTCGGGCGAGATGCCCTCAGTGGGGTTTACGGGCTTCTGGAGGAGGACCTGGCGGAAGGCCAAGAGCCGCTTCGTGGAGGAGAGTGTCCGAATCGATCCGGGCGTCCAGGTGGACCCCAAAGTGGTCACCGCGCTGGTTGCTGTCCTGAGCGACACCCGCGCGCTCGAGCCCCCGCGCCGGGCCGCGGACGCGCTGGGCATCTTGGTCGCGCAGGCGGCAGTGCCCGACCTGATCAAAGCGGCAAATTCTCCCGACCCGGAACTGGCCGTCGAGGCCCTGAATGCTCTGGTCAAGATTCGTGACCGCTCCGCCGGCCCGCAGCTCGTCAATCTGCTTGACGCCGGCAGCAAGGACGTGAAACGCCAGGCCGCCGTGACGGTGGGAATATTGCGCACCCAAGACGCCCTTCCCAAGCTGCAATCCATGTACGAGAACAATCCCGACAGGGCTGTTCGACAAAAGGCCCTCGAAGGCCTGGCCTACCTGGGCAGCCCGATCTCCGCGCCGCTGTTCACCAAGGCGCTGTGGAGCCCGGAGAAGAATCTCCGGGTCCTAGGCGCCGAAGGGCTGGCGCGCGCCCGCGAAGCCAGCACGCTGCCCGATCTGGAGAAAGCAGTTCAGGTCGAGAAAGACGCCGAAGCGAAGCTCGCCATCGAGTACGCCATCACCGCCCTGGGCAAGGCCGATTACTTCAGCGACATGGTGAAGGAACTGGGCTCGACGCTGCGCGGCAATGCGGCGCAAGCTTACCTGACGGAACTTTCTCAGGACGCAAGTTTTCTTCCCCGCCTGTATCCTTACCTCGACAGCCAGGCGAGCGACGTGCGGCGCAGGTTGTGCACGGTGCTGATGTTCACGGGCGACGCTTCAAGCGTCGAACACCTGGAGCGCCTGTCGCGCGATCCCAACGGTGACGTGGCCACAGAAGCCTTGCGCGCCCTCCGCGCCGTCCGCGAGCGGAAGTCATAGCGACCCCGCCCCATCCGCCGTGGCTGCCAGTTTAGCTTCGCTTTTCCTCACTGAATCTACAACCTATTCATTCTAAATGACATTCTAGCTTCGCCTATTTTTTCATCAGTCCCTTTGTTTTCAACAACATCCTAGCTTCGCTTTGTCCAAAAAATTGTAACGCGCTGATTCTAAATATCATCCTAGCTTCGACTTTTCCTATATATAAGGGCCACGACCCAACGAGCCCTCCGTTGTCGCACCCGCGATCCCCCGGTTTAACCGGGGGATGTCCCCATGAAGACGGGGAGCGGGGATCCTGGATTCCCGCTTTCGCGGAAATGACAATGGTGGTTGGCGGACCTCGCCTCGCGCTTCGTGGCGTCGGGGATTTCTCCAGGCAGGTTGTCTTGGTCTTGATTCTCGATCCCATGAGCTTTGATGTCCCGCCCACCCGCCGCTACGCGGGAGCGCCCCGACTGGTCGGGGCGTCAGCCCGCGGCCGCCTTCCATCGTCTAGACTAGCACATTGGGCCAGATCCGTCAAGCGAGAAATCCACGCCGTTCCTGCCGACGCGGAAACCAACAACTGATAGCCGCGCGACTTGCCGGTTCGAGGCCGACGCGGCGACGGTCCTGGCCTCCCCGGCCAGCAAGGCCGTCATCTTTCTCCTCCACATCGCACTCAAACACTTCAATCCCAGAGAAGGGAAACGATGCACCTTCCCAGCTCCAAGCCGGCGTGCGGATTGTGGGCATGAGGGGGGGTGTGCTAAAATGCATAGTTTCCGTCATCGGGGTGGAGTCCACAAGGGGAGCCATGCAGTCGTCAACGGTTCGCAAACCTGAAACGGCGCGGCCGCGCGCGCTGGAGCTGAAGCTGGCGCACAGCCCGGATTCGGACGACGCCTTCATGTTTTACGCCTTGGCCACCAAGAAGATACGCACCGGGAGCCTGCATTTTTCCCATGTACTCGAAGACATCGAGTCACTCAACCAGAAGGCCCGGGAGGGCGTTTACGACATCACGGCGGTCTCGTTCCATGCCTACGCCTATTTGGCAGAGGATTACGTTCTGCTTCCCTGCGGGGCGAGTTTCGGCGACCGTTACGGCCCCCTGGTGGTCTCCCGCGGCCCGCTTGGCCGTGGGGGTCTGAAGGGG
>Ga0315281_10001911_pt1 | contig 31005 bp, 29 predicted proteins | sample YL17G07_0_MG_FD_204540 | JGI IMG/M metagenome (GOLD analysis project Ga0315281, IMG submission 204540) | Sediment microbial communities from Yellowstone Lake, YNP, Wyoming, USA - YL17G07_0 | ecosystem: Environmental > Aquatic > Freshwater > Lake > Sediment | place: USA: Wyoming | collected...
GGTGATGGGGGGATGGTGTTCCAAGAAGGAGATGCGGCTCAATTGCAGGCGTGTTTGGAGAAACTTGCAAGTGATAGATCGCTACTGTGTCGACTTGGCCACCAGGCTCGAAATCGTGTGCTGAAATACTATGCATGGGATCGAGTGGTGGAACAGATATATGCGATTTACCAGAGATGTTGTGAGGGTTCGACCGAATGATCAAATCTTCGCAACCTCTCAATATTGCCCTGGTTTCTGATTTTGCCTATCCGTTTACTCCCGGTGGGGTTGAGACACGCTATCACACTTTAGCCACCTATTTGATTTCGCATGGACACCGCGTTACATGGTTTACTTCGCGACAATGGGATGGCTCCCCTAAGCAAATTATTGATGGGATACGGATTTGGTGTATTAGTGGGCGACTCGAGCCATTCGGGGGTGGCAGACGTTCGATCAAAGAAGCTCTGCAGTTTGGTCTGGCAACATTAAGGTTGTTGCTGACGCGAGAACGTTTTGATGTCGTAGATATGTCTCAATATCCGTTCTTTCACCTTTTTGCTGGCAAGCTCTATTCTTGGATGCGGCGGACGCCAGTCGTGGTGAGTTGGTATGAGTTTTGGGGCGACCACTGGCTGGATTACTTAGGTAGTAAAGGGAATATTGGACGGTGGATCGAGAAATGGAGCGCTCGGCTTGCTAGCAACATTATTGTCATTTCACAACAATCACTCAAGCAGTTGGTAGCAGTCGGTTGCAACCCTGGTTCGCTGCATTACGTCCCGAACTGGATTGACTTTGAGCATATCGTGGGGCTTGTGCCGATTGGATCACCTTACGATGTTTGTTATTTCGGGCGGCTTAAAGATCACAAAAATGTGGACGTCCTGTTAAGAGCAATTGCCTTGTGCAGAGACAGAGGTCTCATTCTTCGGACCAAGATCTTGGGCGATGGTCCTGAGCGACTGAACCTGGAGCATTTGGCACGTGAATTGTGTCTGGAATCCCAGGCTGAGTTCTTGGGGCGGGTTGAATCTTACGATGACCTTCTGGGCTATGTCAAATCGGCGCAGCTCTTTGTGAAACCTTCACCCAAGGAGGGGGGGGGCAGCATAGCCTGTCTTGAAGCAAATGCATGCGGAGTCCCGGTCCTTGCTGTGCGGCACCCGCTTGGGATAGATGAAGACCTGATATTGGAAGGGCAGACCGGATATTGGGCTACGGAAGCAACACCTGAATCACTTGGCGGTAAGATCCTCGAGTGCTTTACAAGCAAGGTCAGCCCTCGTGACGAGATCCGCCAGCACGCGACCGACTCGGCCAGGCGCTATAGCGTGGCAAACTTGTGTAGTCAGGTTGAGCAGATTTATCTAGATCTGGCCAGTCGAACATTCACCGAAAGGAAGTGACAAATGATGAACTTTATGCGAGTCGAGTTTGACGGCGTGCTGTACGCTCTTCTATTTGTGAATCAACCATTGCAGGAAGGTGCTCATTTTCTGACGCCAGACAGTATGCCTCTTCAGCTTGGGTTCTTGGTGCATCCATCTGGAAAGAGTATTAAGCCTCACGCTCATCGCCATCAGGACAAGTTAGTCAAATCAACCTACGAGGTTCTCTACATTATAGAGGGGCGCATAGAGTTGCAATTTTACTCGCTAGAAGGAAGGTTGTTAGGGACTCGACAGATGTCATCAGGTGATGCCGTTATTCTAATGGATGGAGGCCACGGGCTCAAAGTCTTGGAATCTTGTCGCATCCTTGAGGTCAAACAAGGGCCTTATTTCGGGACTGATGTCGAAAAACTGTTTTTCACGGATGTGCAATCATGATCCCTGTCCATCAGCCGGTCATTGGGGAGCGAGAAGCACAACTTGTAATTGAGGCTATCCGTTCAGGCGAGATCTCCGGTTCGGCCGGAAAATTCATTGGGCAGTTTGAGGAACAGTTTGCTGCTTACTGTGGTTGTCGATATGGTATTGCAACCACAAGTGGTACTACGGCCCTCCACCTGGCGATGGCCGTGATAGAAATCCAGCCGGGTGATGAGGTGCTGGTAAGTGCTTGTACTAATATCGCCAGTGGCAATTGTGTCGTTATGCAAGGTGGTATAGTTGTCCCCATAGACTCCGAGCCGGATACGTGGAATATGAACACAAATCTACTGGAGCAGGCGGTCACTCCTCGTACAAAAGCGGTCCTGCCAGTGCATATCTACGGTCACCCGGTGGATATGGATGAAGTGAACCGGGTGGCCAAGAAACACAACTTGTGGGTGGTGGAAGATTGTGCAGAGGCCCACGGAGCGCTTTACAAAGCTCGGAAGGTTGGCTGTCTGGGTGACCTTGCTTGCTTCAGTTTCTACGCCAACAAATTGATTACTACTGGCGAAGGAGGAATGATCACGACGAATAATCCCGAATTGGCTGAGAAGGCGCGGTTACTCCGGAATTTAGCTTTTACTCAGCCGCGCTTTCGCCATGAAGAGCTTGGTTTCAACTATCGTATGACAAACGTACATGCGGCAATTGGCCTGGCACAATTGGAACGGATTGAAGAGATCATTGAAACCAAGCGAGCCATTAGCCGCAGATACACAGAGGAACTGACCGGGGTGCGCGGACTACGTCTGCCAGTTGAAAAAGACTACGCACGGAATGTGTATTGGATGTACGGCATCGTTGTTGATCCCGAGTTTGGGATATCGCGTGACGCGCTTGCCGGAGCACTGCGTGAGCGTGGTGTGGACACACGTACGTTCTTTTGCCCGCTCAACCTCCAGCCAGTTTACCTAAAGCGAGACGCGGTGCGAACGATACCGTGTCCAGAAGCTGAAAAGTTGTGGGAACGCGGTCTGTATTTGCCATCGGGTTGTGCGCTCACTGACGAGCAAATTGGCACGGTCTGCCAAGCAATCCGAGATCTGGAGAGAGCATGAGCCTGTTGACAGAAAACCGCGATGCGGTCAAAAGGATCTTGTCGATTGGTGGCGAGCGTACACGCGTTTCCGACGACGCAAATTGTATTGCCAGCCGGCTGGGTATTGTGCGTTATTTGTATCTGGCTGACCAAGTGCGCCAGCGTTGCCCATTGGGTACACGCTTGCTTGACATTGGCGTCGGATGCTAGGAATAGGCAATTTGAGTAACAACTTCAACCTGATTTTCAGACGTGCATAAAGTAGCCAAGCAGTGATCCCCCGTCGTTTCTTCTGGCTATCTGACTTTCTGATTTTGTGTCTGGCCTTTCTGCTAGCGTATGAGTTAGTGCCAGCATTTTATTATTGGCTATCCAATGTCGGGTCGGCGTGGGCGGGCACCGCTTCGATTTTAGGTGGCGGGCCTGCCTCAGCGGCACCAACGGCTCTACTCGTAGTGATGCCTTCCACGCTTGAGTGGATTTGGATGCTAGTAATTATGGTCCTTATGGCCGTGCTTTTAATGAGCATCCTGGGCGGTTACCGTTCCTTGTTGGAACAATCGCGGGCGCGTATGGTCGCCAATAGTTTGGTGGCGCCCCTGGTAGGGCTAAGTTTGATTGCGCTGGTGCTGTTCGCGCTCAAAGAGACAGAAGTAAGCCGGCTATTTGTTTTTTCTTTTGCCGTGGTGAGTGGCCTGGGGTTGGGCCTCTACAGGATGGTCTTGCGCGCTTATTTCCGTCATCGCTTGCAGTCCGGTTATTACGCCAAAAATGTGGTCTTCATCGGCCTCACTCCAGCGCTGGAATGGATGGCCCGTTACTTCAAAGAGAACGTCTCGCCAGCTGAATATAGCATTGCGGGTTATTTGCGCGTTGAGGCGGAACAAGCCGCGCCGGTTTTGCCGCTCAGCAACCCGCACTCGTTGGAGATGCCGCTCTTGGGGGATGCGCTAGACTTGGGTAATTTGCTCATTCACCGCCCCATTCATGAAGTCATCGCCATCCAGTCGGCGCAGGATGATAAATGGTTGCAGACGATAATGCATGACTGCGACTATTTTCAAGTTGTTTTGCGTATTGTGCCAGCGTCGTTGCTGTCGGGAGAACTACGCGAGCTGAAAATGCATTACCGTAACGAACCCTTGCAACTCCCGGCCGTCGTGCTCAAACCACGGCTCATGGATTCCGAGGCGTTGTTTCTCAAGCGGTTCATGGATGTCGTCATCTCGGCCGGGGCGCTGGTCTTGCTCTCACCCGTGTTTCTCGGAGTCGCGCTGGCTATCAAGCTCACTACGCCGCACCTGCCAGTCTTCTACCCGTGGCGCGTAGTCGGCCTGAAAGGCAAGCCGTTCACGGGCTACAAATTCACCACCATGGACGCCGACGCCGACGAGCGCAAAGCCGAGCTGATCGAGTTCAACGAAATGACCGGGCCGGTCTTTAAAATCAAGGACGACCCGCGCATCACGCCGCTGGGACGCTTTCTCCGCAAGTATAGCTTGAACGAACTCCCGCAACTGTGGAGCGTCCTCAAAGGCGAAATGAGCCTCGTCGGACCGCGCCCCGCCTTCCCCGACGAGCTGGCGCGCTACGAATTCTGGCACAAGCGCAAGCTCAGTATCCGCCCCGGCATCACCTGCCTGTGGCAAGTGCGCGGGCGTAATCAAATCAATGACTTCGACCATTGGGTGAAAATGGATTTCGAATACATTGACAACTGGTCGCTCTGGCTCGACATTAAGATTTTGGCCTGGACGGCGTGGGCTGTCGTCGCGGGAACAGGGTCGTAAGATGCATTACTTCGTCACCGGCGGGGCCGGGTTTATCGGAAGTAATGTCGTGGACCGGCTGTTGCAGGCCGGTCATTTTGTGACCGCCTACGACAATTTTTCCACTGGACAGGAACGGTTTTTAGAACAGGCTCACGCCTCAGCGCGCTTTACCCTCGCGCGCGGCGACACGCTCGACCTTGAGACGCTCACGCACGCCATGCGCGACAGCGAGTTCGTCTTTCACTTGGCCGCCAATGCCGACGTGCGTTTTGGCACACAGCATCCGCGCCGTGACCTCGAACAAAACACCTTCGCCACGTTCAACGTCCTCGAAGCCATGCGCGCCACCGGAGCGCGCCGCCTGGCCTTCTCCTCCACCGGCTCTATTTACGGTGAGCCGGAAATTTTCCCCACGCCTGAGCGCGCGCCATTCCCGGTGCAGACTTCCCTCTACGGCGCGTCCAAACTCGCGGGTGAAGGTCTCATCCAGGCCTATTGCGAAGGCTTCGGCTTTCAAGGCTATATTTTCCGCTTCGTCTCCATCCTCGGCGAACGTTACACGCACGGGCACGTTTTTGATTTCTACAAAAACTTGCTCCATAATCCCAACGAACTGCGCGTCCTCGGCAACGGGCATCAGCGCAAATCGTATCTCCACATTCAGGATTGCATTGACGCGATGCTGTTCGCCATCGAACACGCGTCAGCGCCGGTCAACATCTTCAATCTCGGCACGGATGAATATTGCGAGGTCAATGACTCTATCGGGTGGATCACTGCACACCTCGGAGTAAAACCTCAGCTCAACTACACCGGCGGCGAGCGCGGTTGGATTGGTGATAGCCCGTTCATCTTCTTGGACACACGCAAAATCCGCGACCTCGGCTGGGCCTCCAAACTCACTATCCGCAAAGGAGTCATTCAAACATTGGACTACTTGCAAGCGAACCCGTGGGTGTTGGAGGCGCGCGGATGAACGTGACGGTTGTGGGCCTGTGGCATTTGGGGGCGGTGACGGCGGCCTGCCTGGCCTCGGGCGGCCACGTGGTCATCGGGCTGGACTTTGACCCCGAAGTAGTGGCTCGCCTGCAAGCGGGGATACCGCCGCTCTTTGAACCGGGACTCGCTGAACTGGTGCAACAAGGACTCGCGTCCACGCGGTTGCGCTTCACCATCGATAGCGCCACCGCCCTCGCGGACGCGGACATCGTTTGGGTAACCTACGACACCCCGGTGGACGCCGCCGACCGCGCCGACGTGGCTTTCGTCGTCGAGCGCGTGGCCCAGTTGTTCCCTCATCTTCCAGTGGGCGCGCTCGTCCTCATCTCGTCGCAAATCCCGGTCGGCGCCACGCGCACCTTGGAACAGCAATACATTGCCGCGCATCCGAACAAGCCGGTCACGTTTGGTTATTCGCCGGAGAACTTGCGCTTGGGCAAAGCCATTAACGCGTTCACGCAACCCGACCGCGTGGTCGTGGGCTTGCGGGCCGAGACTGACCGCGCGCGGGTAGCCGACTTGCTCCGCCCATTCACTGAGCGCCTTGAATGGATGTCGGTCGAGTCGGCGGAAATGACCAAGCACGCGCTCAATGCGTGGCTGGCGACCTCGGTGGTATTCATCAACGAGGTGGCCGCTTTGTGCGAAGCGGTCGGCGCGGACGCGAAAGAAGTAGAACGCGGCCTCAAAAGCGAAATGCGCATCGGGCCCAAGGCGTATCTCGCGCCGGGCGCGGCCTTCGCGGGCGGCACGCTCGCGCGCGATGTGCAATTTCTCGCTCAACTTGGCGCCGCCCATCATTTGCCCGCCCGACTTTGGCCGGCAGTGCAAGCCAGCAACGAAGCGCACAAGCAATGGGCGCGGCGCAAACTCGCCGCCGTGTTCGGCGATTTGCGCGGACATATCGTCGCCGTGTGGGGGCTGACTTATAAACCGGGAACGGATACTTTGCGTCGTTCCGCTTCCGTCGAATTGTGCGAATGGCTGGCGGGGCAGGGCGCGCGGGTGCAGGCGCACGATCCGGCGGTGAAAACTATGCCGGCCGAGTTGGCCCGGAAAATTGAACTTTGCCTCACGCCCGAGGCCGCCCTCGCTCAGGCCGAAGCCTTGGTAGTGGCCACTGAATGGCCCGACTATCTGGCCTGTGAGGCGAACATGATCGCGGCGCATATGATTAAGCCGCTCGTGATTGACGCTAACTGTTTCCTCGCCAAACAATTGAGCGGAGACGCGCGCATTCATTACACGACCGTTGGAAGGGCCGCATGACCCCCGGGGTTCTCGCGGGCCGCGCGGCCCTCATCACGGGCGCGAGTCAAGGGTTGGGGTTGGCGATCGCGCAGGCGTACGTCCGCGCCGGGGCTAGCGTCGTGTTGTGCGCCCGTGATCCGCAAATGCTCGAACAAGCGCGCGTGGCCACCGTCGCGCTGGCCGGGCCAGACCAGCGCGTGCTAACGCAAGTCGCAGATGTGGCGCAACCGGCTGACGTGGAGCGATTGGCCGCCGGGGCGCTCAAGGCGTTTCCGCAACTCCACATCCTGGTAAACAACGCAGGCATCTATGGGCCAAAGGGATTGATTGAGGAGGTGGATTGGGCTGAATGGGCGCGGGCGATAGAGATTAATTTGTATGGCTCGATCTTGGCGTGCCGCGCCGTATTGCCACACTTCAAGGCCAGCCACTACGGCAAAATTATCCAACTCTCCGGCGGCGGCGCGACGAACCCTTTGCCGCGCCTGAGCGCATACGCCGCGTCGAAAGCCGCCATCGTGCGCTTCGCCGAAACGCTCGCCGAAGAAGTGCGCGCCGACGGTATTGACGTGAACTCGATTGCGCCCGGCGCGCTCAACACCCGTCTACTCGACGAAGTGCTGGAGGCCGGGCCGGAGAAAGTAGGACAAGTTTTTTACGAGCGGATGGTGAAACTGAAAGCCGAGGGCGGCACACCGTTGGAGCGGGGCGCGGACCTGGCTGTGTTTCTGGCCTCGGCGGCGAGCGATGGCCTGACCGGCAAGCTCATCAGCGCCGTGTGGGATCCGTGGGAGACTTTGCCCAATCACCGCGCTGAGTTGGCGCAGACCGACATTTACACTTTGCGTCGCATTGTGCCCAAAGATCGCGGGCAAAGGTGGGGCGACGAGTGAATCATATTGGCGTCGCGATCATTGGCTGTGGGTTGATTGGACAGAAGCGCGCTCAGGCGCTCGGCCCGGCGCGATTGGTGGCCTGCGCGGATGTGGCGCTGGAACGCGCACAAGCGCTCGCGAAAACTACCTCCGGCGCCATGGCTACCGCTGATTGGCGCGAAGCGGTCGCGCATCCGCAAGTGCAGATGGTCATCGTCGCCACGACGAACAACGCGCTGGCGGAGGTGACGCTGGCGGCGGCGCAAGCCGGGAAGCACGTGCTGGTCGAAAAACCGGCGGCCCGGAATACACGCGAATTAGAGCCGGTGATGGCGGAAGTGGAGAAAAGGGGAGTGCTGGTGCGCGTGGGGTTTAATCACCGCTATCATCCGGCCTTGCAGAAGGCGCGTGAACTATTCGAAGCCGACGCGCTGGGTAAGATGATGTTCATCCGCGGGCGCTACGGGCACGGCGGGCGCATAGGTTACGATCAGGAGTGGCGGGCGAACCCGGCGCTTTCGGGCGGCGGCGAATTGATTGATCAGGGCGTGCATCTCATTGATCTCGCGCGCTGGTTCCTCGGGGACTTCAGCGAAGTGACGGGCTTCGCTCACACTTACTACTGGCAGATGTCAGTGGACGACAATGGTTTCATGCTCCTCCGCACCCCGCGCCAGCAGATGGCCTTCTTGCACGTCAGTTGCACCGAATGGAAAAACCTGTTCTCGCTCGAAATCTACGGGCGCGCCGCGAAATTGCATATCGAGGGGTTGGGCGGAAGTTACGGCGCGGAGCGGCTGGCCTATTATCAGATGTTGCCGCAGATGGGGCCGCCCGCCACAACCATTTGGGAATACCCGATGGGCGACAACTCGTGGCAAGTGGAGTTCGCCGAGTTTCTCGAAGACGTGCGGCTCAACCGTCCGCCGGCCGCCAATCTGCGCGATGCCTATGCCGCGTTGGCGATTGTCGAAAAAATTTACCGGGAGTCCGGCTATGATTATTACGCGTAGTCCTTTGCGCATTACACTGGGCGGGGGGGGCACCGATCTACCCTCGTATTATCGCCACTATGGGGGTTTTGTTATCGCCGCCGCGATAGACAAATATGTATACGTCACCGTCATGCGCCCCTTCACGCCGGGCATCTTCCTCAAGTATTCCAAGTTGGAGCACGTTGAGAATGTGGATGATGTCCAGCATCCGATTATCCGCGAATCTATTCGAATGCTGGACTTCAAGACACCCCAGTTAGAGCTCACCACGCTGGCCGACATCCCAGCGGGCACAGGCCTCGGTTCGTCGGGCAGTTTCACCACGGCTTTGCTCAAGGCGCTGTACGCCCATCGGCGGCGGCTGTTGCACGCGAGCGAACTCGCCCAGTTGGCCTGCCACATCGAAATCAATCGTCTGGGCGAGCCAGTGGGCAAGCAAGATCAGTATATCGCGGCCTATGGCGGCATCACCTGTTTTCGCTTCCATACAGATGACGAAGTGGATGCCGCGCCGCTCAAGATCAGCATGGATACGATGTTTGATCTTGAAGATAATCTCATGCTCTTCTTTACCGGTTTTGCGCGGAGCGCGGGGAGTATTCTCAAAGACCAGCACGTCCGCAGTCAACAATCTGATCAAGAGATGCTCCAGAACTTGCACTACGTCAAAGAGCTGGGACTGCGGAGCCAGCAGGTGCTGGAGGCTGGGCGTCCGCGCGAGTTCGGCGAGATCATGCACGAACACTGGCTACACAAACGCAAACGCTCCAGCGGCATGAGCAACCCGCAGATTGACGAGTGGTACGAACTGGGCCGCGCCAATGGCGCGCTCGGCGGCAAATTGGTGGGCGCGGGCGGCGGCGGCTTTCTCATGTTCTACGCTGAAGACCGGCGGCGCCTACGGCAGGCCATGGCCCATGCGCGCCTGGAGGAAGTTCGCTTTCGCTTTGACTTCGAAGGGACAAAGGTGCTATTCGGATGAGTTTGCCGGTTGCCATTCTGGCGGGCGGGCTGGCTACGCGCCTCCGCCCGCTCACCGAAAAAATCCCTAAGTCCCTTGTGGAAGTGGACGGTCAACCCTTCGCCACGCATCAACTTGAATTGCTCCGGCAACACGGCTTGACGCGCGTGGTCTTTTGCGTGGGTTATCTGGGCGAGATGTTGCAAGCCGCGCTGGGCGATGGTCGCCGCTGGGGAATGGAGGTCCAGTATTCCTTCGATGGCCCTAATCTGTTGGGAACTGGCGGCGCGTTGCAACAGGCTTTGCCCTTGCTTGGCGAAACCTTTTTCGTCCTTTACGGCGATTCATATTTGCAATGCGACTACGCCGCCATTGAGCAAGCCTTTCGCCCTAGCAGTCAGCAGGGGTTAATGGCGGTTTTCCGCAACGCCGGGCAGTGGGACACCAGCAACGTGCTCTTTCGCGCGGGCCGGATTGAGTGTTATGATAAGCGGAATCCTACACCAGAGATGGCCTACATTGATTATGGAGTTGGCATCTTGCGGGCCGACGCCTTCGCGAACTACCCGCTCTGCACGCCACTTGACTTAGCCACGGTGTATCAAGACTTGCTGGCGCGCGAGCAACTCGCCGGCTACGAAGTGACACAGCGTTTTTACGAAATCGGTTCGCCCGCCAGTCTGGAGGAGACCCGGCAGTATCTCGCGCATAAAAGGAGAAACATGAATTACACCCAGCAACATTTAGACGAAGCCAGCCGCATTCTTGCTCAACTGGATGTGGCGGCGATTGAAAACATGGCGACCCGCCTCGCCGCTTTGCGCGCCCGTGGGGGCCGCCTGTTCTTTCTAGGGGTGGGCGGGAGCGCCGCCAACGCCTCGCACGCCGTCAACGACTTTCGCAAGATCACCGGGATTGAGGCTTATGCCCCGACTGACAACGTCTCCGAACTCACCGCTCGTACCAACGACGAGGGCTGGGCGAGTGTGTTCGTGGAGTGGCTCAAGATCAGCCGCCTGCGCGCCGACGATATGCTCTGTGTTTTTTCCGTCGGCGGCGGCAACGTGGAAAAGAACGTCAGCCCCAATCTCGTGGCGGCTCTGCAATACGCCAAGACCGTCGGGGCGCAAGTCATCGGCGTAGTGGGCCGCAATGGCGGCTATACCGCGCAAGTCGCTGACGCCTGCGTCATTGTCCCTACTGTCAACCCGGAAACCGTTACCCCGCACTCCGAGGCTTTCCAAGCCGTTGTCTGGCATTTGCTCGTCTCGCATCCCGCGCTCAAAATTGCCGCCACCAAATGGGAGTCGGTGCGGTGAGTGACCGGGCGGTGTTCCTTGACCGCGATGGCGTGCTGAACCGCGCGTTTATCCGGGATGGCCGCCCGTACCCCCCGGCGACATTAGCCGAACTCGAAATTCTCCCCGGCGTACCGGAGGGCCTCGCGCGCCTGCGGGCCGCGGGGTTTCGCCTGATTGTGGTGACCAACCAGCCTGACGTGGCGCGCGGCGCCCAAACGCGAGAGGGGGTGGAGGTTTTGCACGCCGCCTTGCAGGTCCGGCTCTCCCTCGACGAATTTAAAGTGTGTTATCATGACGACCTAGCCGCTTGCGCCTGCCGCAAACCGGCCCCCGGCTTGCTCCTCGCCGCCGTCCGCGACCACCACCTGAATCTCGCCGCTAGCTTCATGGTGGGTGACCGCTGGCGCGACATCGAGGCCGGCCAACGGGCAGGATGCCGGACGGTGTTCATAGATTACGGCTATGCCGAAAAACGCCCTGCGCGCGCCGATGTGCAGGTGACATCTTTAGCCGAAGCCGCCGATTGGATTCTAAAACAGGAGGAGGGGAAAGACCCCCATGATTACTCAAGCCCGCATTTCACCTAATGGACGGGACGAACATCTGGCTCAAGTGACCTTGTTGCCGGAGCCATTACTAAAACTCAAGATCAAAATCTTTGCCGATGGCGCTGACCAGGCCGGGATGCTGGAAATGTATGCGAACCCGCTCGTCAAAGGCTTCACCACCAACCCGACCCTCATGCGCAAAGCAGGCGTCGCCGACTACCGGGCCTTCGCCCGCGCCATCTTGCGCGCCATCCCCGACCGCCCCATCTCGTTTGAAGTCTTTTCCGACGAATTCGCCGATATGGAACGTCAGGCGCGCGAGATGGCTAGTTGGGGCGAGAATGTGTACGTAAAAGTTCCGGTGACTAACACGCGCCGCGAACCTGCGTATGCGCTCGTGAAACGACTGGCGCACGACGGTGTTAAAGTGAATGTGACCGCGCTCATGAACCTCCAGCAAGTGCGGGAGGTAGCCGACGTGGTGGCGGGTGGCGCGCCGTGCTATGTGTCGGTCTTTGCCGGGCGGATCGCTGACACGGGCCGCGACCCCATGCCCCTCATGGCGGCGGCGGTCGAGATCTTGAAGTTGGCCCCCAACGCTGAACTCCTGTGGGCCAGCCCGCGCGAAGTGCTCAATGTCTTTCAGGCCGACGGCGTGGGGTGCCACATCATCACCGCCACGAATGATGTCTTGAAGAAGCTAACGCTGGCCGGAAAAGATCTTGGCGATTTTTCCCTCGACACGGTGAAAATGTTCTACACCGATGCCCAGCAAGCCGGTTACCAGATCTAAATCAGGAATGCATTGACGTGCTCAATCTTCAAGCCGCCATCCGCCGGATAGCGGCTTTTTCATGCCAATGGCAATGGGTGGCGCTTGTCGTCGCCGCGCCGCTTCTCATTTTTGTCTCACCCACGCGCTCTCCGGCTCTATTAGTGGTGCCGGGCCTGTGGTTGGTGGTCTGGGTCGCGGGCCAACCTCCCCTGCCGCGTACGCCGCTCAATCTGTCATTGTTGGGATTGGCGCTCATGTTGCTCGTTAGTCTATATGCCACGCCCGATCTGGCATTTAGCCTCGGCAAGATCGCCGGCCTCGTTCTGGGTTTCGGCGTGTTTTACGCGGTCGTCCATTACGCCCAATCTTCACGCCGTAATCTCAATCTGGCCCTCGCGCTCTTTTTGTTCGTCGGTAGCGGGTTCGCGCTGGTGGCCTTACTGACGACAAGTTGGCCACAACGCATCGGCTTGGTGACGGCCATCCTCGCCCGCCTCCCGCAGCGGTTATTCCGCTTGCCCGGTATGCACGCCGACGGCCTGCAACACAACGAAGTGGCCGGGACACTCTTGTGGGTGGCTCCGCTTGCCCTCGCATTAGCCGTGGCCTGGTGGCAAGACCGGATGCGGGTTCAATCCACCGTGCCTCTGCGCCGGAATCTGGAATGGTGGCTTAGATTCCTCGCCCTCGGCGTTGCCCTCCTCTCTTCACTGGTGTTGGTATTCACACAATCACGCGGCGGATTGCTCGGTTTTGGGGCGGCCCTGCTCACCATCATCCTGTTGAGCGAACGGCGCGTGCGCCGGGTGGCGCTGTGGGTTGCCGCTGGCGCGATCGTCGTGGGAGGCGTAAGCGTTGCCTGGCTGGGGCCGGCGCGCGTGAGCGAGTTGCTCCTCGGCAGTTCGGAAAACGTGGCGGAAGTCGGTTCTCCAGAAAACCTGCTTGGGCGCGTCGAAATCTGGTCACGCGCAATCTATGCTATTCAAGATTTCCCATTCACGGGCCTGGGACTGAATATGTTCCGGCGCGTTGTGCCAGTACTTTACCCGTTGTTCACTATCAGCCCTGACTTTGACGTAGCCCACGCGCACACTATGTGGTTACAGACTGCGCTCGATCTGGGTCTGCCCGGCCTGATCGCTTATCTGGCTTTATGGCTAACACTCGTGGCGATGCTGGTTCAAACCCTGCGCCGCTCAATTGACCCGCAACTCCGAGCCATGGCCATCGGCCTCTGCGGGTCGCTAGCCGGATACTTCGTCTATGGCCTCACCGACACCGTTGCCCTCGGCGCGCGCCCCGGCGTGCTGTGGTGGATACTCATGGGGCTGGTCGTCGCTGTGTGGCAACAAACGCGGCCTTAATTGGCTATGGTAAAATGGGCACGGTTGTCCCCGCATGGTATGGGGACATTTTTGTGATAACGACTGCCTGACCGATGTGAGCAAGAGATAATGCGCCTGATGGAGATCGCTTTCTGGCTCGCGTTGATGACGTTGGCGTATGTGTTTGTGGGATATCCCCTACTGGTGTGGGCGCTGGCCCGCGTGCGCCCGCAGAGCTGGGCGCAGGCTGACCTCTGCCCGCCGGTTTCCATCATCATTGCGGCGTACAACGAATCTGCCATCATCCGCGAGCGCCTCGCCAACTGTCTGCGATTGAATTACCCGCCGGACAAGCTCGAAATTATCGTGGCCTCTGATGGCTCGACGGATGACACGAACCAACAAGTGCAAGACTTGGCCGAAGGGCGGGTGCGTCTGTTGGCTCTCCCGCGCCGCCGGGGCAAGCTGGCCGCCCTCAACGCGGCGGTCCCGGAGGCCCGCGGGGAGATTCTCGTCTTCACCGACGCCAACTCCGAGTTTCAGCCCGACGCGGTTGCGCGGCTCAGCGCTAATTTCGCCGAGGCACAGGTGGGATGTGTAGCGGGGCGCAAGACCATCCGCTCCTCGGGGCAGGTGCGCAGTGAGGAAGAAGGGTGGTATTGGCGCTACGAGGATTGGCTGAAGCGCGCGGAGAGCCTCATCCACTCGGTGGTTGGCGCAGATGGCTCCATCTATGCTCTGCGCCGCGAGTTGTATCCCTTCCCAGCGGCTGATCGAGGATATATGGACGACTTCGTGATTTCGCTGATGGTCGTCCAGCAGGGCGCGCGCGTGGTCTATGAGCCAAACGCCGTGATTTACGAGGCGGCTGGCAATTCGGCACAAACCGAGTTTCGGCGTAAAATCCGCACACTCTCAGGCGGGCTGGCAGTTGTAAAAACTTTGTGGCAACTCTTGTTGCCCACCAGCCCGATCTGGTGGCAGTTGTGGTCGCATCGCGTTTTGCGGTTTGCCATTCCGTATCTGCTCATCGTCGTCGCGGCGGCGAGTGTGGTATTGGCTGGGACATCCTGGTTTTATGCGCTGGCGGTTGGAACGCAAGCGCTACTCTATTTCGCGGCCCTTAGCGCCGCGTTCGGCTGGCAAAGCCGGGTCGGGAGCCTGGCCTACCGGCTGACCGTGATGAATTTCGTCTTTGTTCCAGCACTGTGGCGTTTTTTGTCGGGTGGGACGGAGAGTATGTGGGATAAAATGGGACGCTAAACACATGAACGGTTTTGAAGAAGCTCGATTAGAAGCAGTCAATCCCTCGCGGTTCTACGAGGCCACTAAACGGTTGATGGATCTCGCCGGGGCGCTGACTCTGCTCGGAGTCACCTCCCCGCTCTGGGCGCTCACTGCCATTGCTGTCAAACTCGAAGACGGCGGCCCCATCTTTCATTATCGCCGCGTGCTAGGGCAGGGCGGACTGGAGTTCGATGCGGTCAAATTCCGCTCCATGCGGGTGGATGCCGACGAACTGCTGGCCTGCGATCCTGCGCTTAAAGAAAATTTCGAGAAAAACTACAAACTCACCGGCGACCCGCGCATCACGCGCGTCGGGCGCATCATCCGCAAGCTGAGCATTGACGAACTACCGCAGGCGCTCAATGTCCTGCATGGCGAGATGAGCCTCGTTGGCCCGCGCATCATCATCCCCGCCGAACTGCCTAAATACGGCGAGTTCGGGCGCAAACGCCTGAGTGTGAAGCCTGGCATCACTGGCCTGTGGCAAGTAAATGGTCGGCATCACGTGCCTTACGACCAGCGGGTCGTGATGGATATGCACTACATTGACAACTACTCGCTCTGGCTCGATCTAACGATCCTGTTCAAGACGGTGCTGGTGGTGCTCAAAGTCACGGGGGAGTGAGCGTGGCTCGCACCATTCTCGTCACCGGCGCGGCGGGCTACATCGGCAGTGTGGTGGCCGAGCAACTCGTCGAGCGGGGGGATACTGTTTTTGCGGTGGACAACTTGAGTACCGGCCATGCGGGGGCGCTCCACCCCAAAGCGCGGTTTCTCCCAGTGGATCTCGGCAACCGCGAGAGCGTGGACCTCGTCTTCCGCGCCTACCGCTTCGACGCCGTTATCCATATGGCGGCCAAATCCCTCATCCCCGAATCTATCGCCGATCCTGCGCCCTTTTACACCGCGAATATCGTCGGCGGGTTGAATCTTATCAACGCCATGGTAGCGCATGGCGTCAAGCCGATTATTTTCTCGTCGAGCGCCGCTACTTACGGCGAGACCGACCGCTTCCCCATTGACGAGACCACGCCTACCTGCCCGATGAATCCCTACGGCGAATCGAAACTCGCGTTTGAGAACATTCTGCGTTGGTATGGGCAAGCCTACGGGCTGGAGACGACGGCCTTCCGCTACTTCAGCGCGGCGGGCGCGTCGGCGGAGTACGGCGAACGCCACGTCCCCGAAACGCACCTCATCCCGCTGGTCTTGCAAGCCGCCGCGGAGGGCCGCCCAACCAACGTCTACGGGGACGATTACCCCACATCTGATGGGACGTGCATCCGCGATTTCATTCACGTGATTGATTTGGCCGCGGCGCACATCCGCGCGCTCGACGTGCCGAATCCAGAGAAGTTCCGCGTGTTCAATCTCGGCAGTGGCACAGGCTACTCGGTGTTGGAGGTGATCCGCGTGGCTGAGATGGTGACCGGCAAAAGCATCGCGCGGAATTTCGCCCCGCGCCGCGCCGGCGATCCGGCCAAACTCGTCGCTACCACGGAGAAAGCCATCCGTGAACTCGACTGGCGACCGCGCTATCAATCACTTGCAGAAATCATAGACACGGCCTGGCGCTGGCGACAGGCGCACCCGCAGGGATATGTGCACTAATGGCCGCGCTCATTGACTGGGCGCTCGTCGGTTACAGCGCCCTCTGGGTTTTCGGATTGAGTTTAATCCTCGCCACGCTGAGTTTCGCGCATTACTACGCCTCAGAAGCGGGCGCTAAGTTCGGGCAAGTCCTGACCACGCCTCCTTATGCGCTGGCCTTGAACGTCGGCGGGGTATTCACTTGCGCCGGATTTTTTGGCACCGCCCAGATGTGGTGGGAGCGGGCCGCGTGGCTCGCGCTCGCGCTGGCGTTCGGCTATCAAGCGTGGCAAGCTTACGCCCCAGGGCGGCGACCGCCTCCATCATCACGCTGAAAGCGTGGTCGCCTAAATTGCGCCTCCTGACCTTCCTCTCAAAATTCAACGTCGAGCATCGCCGCCGATGGGTCATCCTGCTTCTCGGCCTCGTTCACGGTTTTATTTACCTCGTGATCATCCCCCCGTGGCAACATTACGACGAACCGGGACATTTTGAATATGTCTGGCTGATTGCTCACTCGCCCACCTGGCCTAAAGCCGGGACGGTAAATACCGCGTTGCGGCGATCTATTGCCGCCTCCATGCTGGCGCACAACTTTTTCTACAACCAACCCGCTCGACCCGACCTCACTGCGCCCGAAACCCCCTCTATTGGCCAACCGCAAGTGGGCGCCGCACCGCTTTATTACGTTGTTGCCTCACTGCCCCTGCGCCTGTTTCACGCCTACGATCCGATTGAATCCCAACTCTACCTCGCGCGCGGAATGTCATTGTTGCTCTTCGGACTTACTCTCATGCTCGCCGACCTCTTGATCTGCGAACTTACCCCAGCCGGTCACACCCTGCGCTGGCTCATCCCCGTGAGCATGGCCTTGCTCCCCTCGTTTGTGGACATCATGACGGCGGTGAACGACGACGTAGGCGCCGTGCTGGTCTTCACTTTATTTTTGTGGGCGACGACCCAACTCATCCGGCGCGGCCCGACCTGGCGCTCACTGTTGAGCATAGGCGCGAGCATCGCCCTGTGTTTGGGGACGAAGACGACGGTGTTGGTGGCGCTCCCGCTGGGTCTGGTGGCCCTCGGGCTGGCGCTGGTCCCTCTGCGCTGGAACATGGCCCGCGCGGCCAGCCTGTTGCTCGGTGGATTCATCCTGCTCCCGCTGGTCTTCACCTGGGGCGACGCCGCCGCGTGGTATCGCATGACTCCTCAACCCGCGGCAACGCGCCTTATTTTGCCGAAGGCCCCACTCGGGCACGCCGTCCTTCAACTCGAAACTACCGCCACCGTCAATAAAGCCGAAATTCGCCAACCCCTCCTGCCCAAAACCCTCACCGCCCTCAGCGGCCAAACGGCGACCCTCGGCGCCTGGATCTGGGCCACTGCCCCGGTGCATATCGGCCTCCCCGCCATCGGGAGTGGCTATTCGTTCCTGTCGGGCGTCCTCACCGTCACAACGGCTCCGACCTTTTATGCATTCCCGGTGCATATCGCTCCCGGCACGACTCTGGCGCAAGTGATTTTGCTATATGACTGGCAGATCTTCGGCGACCCACCCGCGACTGTTTACTTCAGTGGCATCGTGCTAACCGAGGGGGAGCGGCCTCTCACCGAACCACCCATCTTTACCAATGCCGATGGCCTCAGCGGCATTTGGGGGGGCCAACCATTCCGTAATTTGCTCCGCAATCCTTCCGCCCAAGCGAGTTGGCCGCGTATCAGGCCGTGGGTCGAGACGCTGGTTGTGCGGTATGCTGATGCTTATTTGTCACCAACCCAACTCATCAGCGGGGTATTAGATTGGTCGTACACTGGCTGGCTATACTTGGCCTCCTTGCGTCGTCTTGTCTCCACCTTCTGGGCCGTTTTTGGCTGGGGGCAGGTTACATTGCCTTTGGACTACTGGGTGTTGTGGTTAGTCACGGCGCTCGGACTCTTCGGCGGCCTCGTGCGGTTCGCGCAAATCTGGCCGCAATCCGCTTCCGATTGGCGGCGGCGACAGGCCCTCCTTTGGCTGGGTATGAGCATCGCTGTTATCTGGTTCAGCGCCGGCGTGCGCGTTTTTTTCACTTTGCTCAATGAGGGTGTGCATTTGCCGGTTGCGCGTTATACTTACCCGGTGCTGGTTCCGGTTTTGCTGGTGCTGGTGGCAGGCTGGCGCGCCGGGTTGCCAGTCCCGCCTTGGGCGCAGGCATTTATCCTCGGGGCCGCCGGGTTATTCCTGGCGGGTATTTCCATCCTGACTTTGGTCAAATATTATCAAGGATTTTAGAGACTATGAAACTCAAAAATAAGCCACTTAATTACATTCTGCGCGTCGGCTTGGCCGCGCTCGTGGTGTTGGTGCTGATGGCCGAACAGTTGGGAACACGTTCCCCCACCGGGACAGGGAACATCGCTTCCCTCACCATAGCCCCGGCGGCCCACGCCAATGGCGGCTCGACGATTTACCTGCCTCTGGCGGGGCGTGACTTTCCTCTGCAAACGCCTTTTGGGATTCAGAGCTCCGGCATTGACGAGGCCAACGGGCTGAGCCAAATGGTCACAGGTGGGGTGAACTGGATTCGCTCCGCTGGCATCACCTGGTCGGAAGTGGAGCCGGCCCAGGGGGCGCGGAATTGGAGCGCGTTGGCCTCTATTGAACAGCAATTCATCAATGCTTCGGTCAATCACCTCACGCCCATCATCATCGTCAGCAGCACACCCACTTGGGCGCAAAGTGTGGCAGGCAGATTCTGTGGGCCAATTCGCTCTGACAAACTCGCGGCCTTCGCCAGTTTTGTGCATGACGTGGTGGCGCGCTATAGTGGGCCGCCTTACAACATCCATTATTGGGAACTCTGGAATGAACCCGACGCGCCCTACAACGGCCCGACGGCAGTGGGCGACCCCGCCAGTGCCTACGGGTGTTGGGGTGACTCTACGGACGCTTATTACGGCGGGCGCTACTACGCCGAGATGCTCAAGCAGGTCTATCCCCAAATCAAGGCGGCTGATCCGAGCGCGCAGGTGTTGACGGGCGGCTTGCTTCTGGAGTGCAACCCAAATTTTTACGGCGCGGCCAATTGTCCCTCGGGCAAATTCTTCGAGGGCGTGTTGCTGAACGGCGGCGGCAATTATTTCGACGGGGTGAGTTTTCACGCTTATGACTACTACACGAGCCTCGGGGAATATGGTCAGTATCAAAAATGGGGTAGCCGGTGGGATCTTACCGGCCCGGCCACCATTGCCAAAGGCCAATATCTCAAGGGCCTGCTCGCCAAATATAACGTGACAGGCAAATACTTGCTTAATACCGAAGCCGCTGTGCTGTGCCCGAGCGCGCCAACTACCCTCTGTGATTCTGCCAGCATTGAGACGACCAAAGCGTATTATGTGCCGCAATTGTATGCCACTACCCTCGCCGAGGGCCTACGTGCCACGCTTTGGTACGCTTGGGATGATGATTGGCGGCAACAATCCATGATGGACGCCACCTACACCCCCAAACCGGTTTATTACGCTTTCCAGTTTGCGGCGCAGGAATTGCGGGGAGCCAAATTCACGCAGGAGATCAAAACTTACGCCGGGGTCAAAGCGTACGAATTCAATCGAGGGGACAGGCGCATTTGGATCGTCTGGTCCTTCGACGGCAACCCGCACCAGCTCACCTTGCCCGCCACGCCGTCCGCCGCATACGACTCTGATGGGACGCCGCTCACGCCCACTGGCACGCCAACGATTACGCTTGAGCCAAGTTATCTCGAGTGGCCTTAATCCTTGATTGCCTCCGTTCAGGCCTTCCTCCGCCGCCTGCCGCGCGAACACATCATGCTGGGTTTCATCCTCGGCCTCGCCGCAGTGCTCCGATTAGGCGCGCTGGGACGCTGGAGCCTATGGCTGGATGAGGTTTACTCGTGGCGCTTTGCCGGTGGCCCGGTTTCTGCCATTTGGCAACAGGTCGGCGAACCCCAGCCGCCGCTATATTATTTGCTACTGCACTATTGGATGGCGCTGGGCCAGAGTGAATTCTGGTTGCGCCTGCCCTCGGCGCTTACCGGTTGTTTCGCCGTCCTGCTGATGTGGAAAACTGGGGCCGCATTCGGCAACCGCCAAGTGGGGTTGCTCGCGGCGGCGCTGTTGGCCCTTTCGCCCCTGCATATTTGGTATTCGCGCGAGGCACGGATGTATGGCCCGGCGGCGTGTTGGGGCTTGGCCTCCTTCTATTGCCATCTTCAAGTTTTTAAGCGCGATAAGTGGCGTGATGTTATAGCCCTCGCCGCTATGACTCTACTGGCAATCTATACGGCTTACTCGGCGGGCGCGGTGTGGTTGCTCGAAGTGATGTTGAGTCTGCCTCTATGGTCGGCCACCGGCCGCGCCCCCCGCCGGTTATTGCGCTGGCTCGTGGCCCAAACGCTCATCGGCCTGGGGTTCCTGCCTTACTGGCCTTACTTCCAACGCCAAATTCGCACGGGCGCATATCCAGGTGAGCAAGTGGTCATATGGCTGGCGCGCCTCGGCTTCGAGGCCAATTTTGACAACTTTCGTCACTGGGCGTTTGCTTTTGGGGTGGGAATGCTGGCGTTGCTGATCGTGTTTCTGTTCGATGTGCCACGCGATCTGAAATATTGGGGGACCGGGCCAATTGTCGGAGGCGTATTTCTCTTTGGCCTGCTGACCCTCGCCGGGGCCGTCTCGCGCGGATTGGCGATCCGACGGCAACTCCTCGCGTTGTGGCCGCTGGGGGTGTTGCTCGCCGCGTGGGCCATCATTCATCTGCGCCGCCGCTGGGCAACGGCCACATTCATCATTCTCTCTGGCCTGTTAGCGGTGTTCACCGTAGGGCGGCCAGCCTATGAAAACTGGCGCGGGGCCGTGACGTTTGTATCCCAGAACGCGCAAACCATTGACAGCGTGTTACTTTATCCAAGCTACCTTGTCCCCAGCTTCGAATATTATTATCACGGCCTCGCGCCCTACCATGGCCTGCCCCCCGATTGGGAACAATCTGCGCCGAATGCATTGCTCACGCCAAGCACGCGGACTTGGCTGGTGCTCAGCCACGACGAATTTGTGGATCCAACCGGGCAACTGCGCGCGTGGTTTGTGGCGCACGGGCAATTGTTAGCGGCGCATGCGTTTGCCGGGATTGAAGTTTTAGAATATGAGTCGAAGTAGCGCGAGGGGTGACTTCCTTGACGTGTTCCCGGCTTGATGCTTTTCATTAAGGATGCTGATGATAAAGGCGCGTCTTACCCGCGTGCGAAGCGTAGCCAGAATTCCGGGGCGACCTCTATGGCTACTCCGGTAATCTGGTCATCTATCATTGCAACTGGTAGCCGCTCACGGCTATGGTAGAATCTTTAAAACACCACGCTCCCGTTTGTAGGGAGCGTTTTTGTGGGCAAGTATCTGGGAAATCCGGGTTCTCAAAGAAAACGGGTTTCTAAAAGTTGCGCTACGGCCTCTGCCAAATTCTGGACAACGGAAGTGTGATCAAATTGCCCGGAGGCCTCCTCTTCCGAACTGGTCACACCGCTGAGGACGAGGATGGGCCGGACACCCGCCGCCCGCGCGGCTTGCAGATCGCTGGGTGCATCGCCGATGAGCACCGAGGCGGTGAGGTCGAGGCCAAGATCGTCCGCCGCGGCGAGGAGCATTCCCGGCGCTGGCTTGCGGCAGGCGCATCCGGCTTGCGGATGGTGCGGGCAAAGGTAGAGGCCGTCCACCCGTCCGCCGGAAGTCGTGATGCGCTCGAGAATGTAAGTGTTGATTAAATCCACTGCCTCGCGTGTGACTAAGCCCCGGCCAATGCCCGATTGGTTGGTCACGATGACGACCCGCCATTCACGCGCTGCCAGGCGCGCCAACGCCTCCAACGCGCCGGGCAGAAACTTCACCTCGCTCACGGCGCGCACGTAGTCGGGCTTATTCTCGATAATGACCCCATCGCGGTCGAGGAAGATGGCGGGCTGGAGAGGTCGGGTGGACATTAGCGGCGATTATACTCTGAACTTATGAAGATTTTAGTCACTGGCGGCGCGGGCTTCATCGGCTCGCATACGGTTGATTTGCTCTTGCAGAGAGGCCATACCGTGCGCGTGTTAGATGCGCTGGAGCCGCCCGTCCACTGTGACGGGCAAGCCCCCGCGTATCTGCCGCCCGAGGCCGAGTTCCTGCGCGGGGACGTGCGCGTCCGCGCGGACTGGGAACGCGCCCTCGCGGGCGTGGAGGCCGTGTTCCATTTCGCGGCCTATCAGGATTACCTCCCCGACTTTTCCAAATTCTTTCACGTCAACGCCGTCGGCACGGCGCTGTTGTACGAAATCGCCGTCGCGCAAAATCTGCCGCTGAAGAAAATCATCGTCGCTTCGTCGCAGGCCGCGTATGGCGAGGGCAAGTACCACTGCGCGCGCGATGGCGCGCAATATCCCGGCCCCCGTTCCGAGGCGCAATTGCAGGCGAAAGACTGGGAGCCGCACTGCCCGGTGTGCGGCGCGGCCATGACGGCGGCCCTCACCGACGAAACGGTGGTCAGCCCGCACAACTCCTACGCCATGAGCAAGTACGCCCAAGAGATGCTGGCGCTCAACCTCGGGCGGCGCTACGGCTTGCCGACGGTGGCCATGCGGTACAGCATCGTGCAGGGCGCGCGGCAATCGTATCGCAACGCCTATTCCGGCGCGATGCGGATTTTTGCCATGCAAGCCCTCACGGGCCAGCCGCTCACCGTGTACGAGGACGGCGGGCAACTGCGCGACTTTGTATACGTGGGCGACGTGGCGCGCGCGAATCTGCTGGTCTTCGAGGACGCCCGCGCCGACTATCAAGCGTTCAACGTCGGCGGGGGACGGGCCATCACCGTATTGGACTTCGCCCGCATCGTCGCCGCGCGCGCCGGGGGAAAAGCCGAGCCGCAAGTGACCGGCGAATATCGCTTCGGCGACACGCGCCACATCGTCTCCGGCATCGCCCAATTGCGCGCCCTTGGCTGGGAACCGCAAGGGACGCTTGAAAACAACGTGGACGAGTATCTTGGCTGGGCGCAGGGCCAGCCGGATTTCCGCAACTACGCGGATGAAGCGCGGGAACATATGAAGCAGGTGGGAACGGTGCGCTAGCGCGAAACCCCAAATCCTCGCAGATCCCCGAAGCGAAGCGCAGGGGACAAGTTCCAAATCCCAAGCCGAATGCCCAGACTGCCCGTCTCTAACTTCTAATGCTTATCGCCCGCGCGCCCGTCCGGATTTCCTTCGCTGGTGGCGGCACTGACCTGCCTGCTTTCTTTGAGCAACACGGCGGGGCCGTCGTCAGCGCCACGCTCGACAAATACGTGTACGTCATCCTCACCGTGCACGGCGGGCCGGAATTGCAGATCCTCTCTTCCGATTACCGCACCTTCTACCGCCACACGCCCGGCGAGACTTTGTTGTGGGAAGGCGACCTCAACCTGCCCAAAGCCATCCTCCACGAGTTCGGCATTGACAACGGCGTCTCGATGTTCATTGCCTCCGAAGTGCCGCCCGGCACCGGGTTGGGGTCGAGTTCCACGCTCACGGTGGCGGCGGTGAAGGCCGTGAGCGCGGCCGGTGGGCGCACGCTCTCCAAAGACGAGGTGGCGCGCTGGGCCACGCGCATCGAACTTGAAAAAATGGGGATGCCCATCGGTTATCAAGACCAATACGCCGCCGCGTTTGGCGGATTGAACTTCATGCAATTCGACAAAAGCGGCGCGCAAGTCACGCCCATTCGCACGCCGCCCGGCACGCGCGAAACTTTGCAGAGCAACTTGTTATTATTCTTCACCGGCACGGCGCGCGAGTCGGCCAGGATTCTTTCGCGCCAACGCGCCGCCACCGAGCAAAACGAATCCGCCGTCGTGCAAGCCCTCATGGCGGTGCGCGACCTCGCCTATCATCTGCGCGAGACGCTGGAACGCGGCGACCTCACCGGCTTCGGCGAACTGCTCCACGCCGGATGGGAGCAGAAGAAAAAATTCGCTCCGGGCGTCTCCAATCCGGCCATTGACGAGGCTTACGAAACGGCGCGGGCGCGCGGAGCCATCGGGGGCAAAATTGCCGGGGCCGGGGGCGGGGGGTTCCTCATGCTCTATTGTCGCGCGGGCGCGCAGGGCGCGGTCACCGAGACTCTCGAAGCGCAGGGCTTGCGGCGCATGGACTTTCGTTTTGAAGAAGGCGGCGCGCGCGTCCTCCTCAACGCCGGTCTGCGTTTGGAAAAACCGCTGTGATGTTCGTGGCCTCCGGTCCCCCGCCCTCCACCTTCCGTCGCCTGTCATGAGTCGCCGCGGTCGTTTCATTCTCCTCGCTTCGCTCCTTCTCTCCGATGCGCTCGGCGTGACGCTCGGCCTGGTCGCAGCATACTTTATTGTGCAACGTGGCTGGCCCACGCCCGAATATTTATCGGCCATTGGCCTCGGCCTTGTACCCTGGCTGGCCAGCTTCGCGGCCCTGCGCCTGTACGACCTCGACACCATCCTCGAAGACTCGCAGGAATACGCCACCGTCGCCACCGGTTGCACCTACGGCATTGTGTTGCTCGTCGCCGTCACCTCGCTCGGCGGCGCGCGCGGGCTGGCCCTGCCGTTTCTCTTTGGCGGCTGGGCGCTCAGCATTTTTGGCGCGGGGCTGGGGCGGTTCCTCATGCGCCGCGTCGTGCGCGCCATGCGGCGGGCGGGGCACCTCATCGCCTCGGCCCTCATCGTCGGCGCGGACGAGCAGGGCCGCGCCATCGCGCGCCAACTTAAATCCGAAGCCGACTCCGGTCTGCGCGTCAAAGGTTTCGTGGACGACTTCCTCCCCACGGGCACCCTCGTCGAGGACGGGTTGCGCGTGCTTGGGCATCCCGGCGCCCTCCCGGCCATCGCCGCCGAGCATGACATCGCGGAGATCGTCGTCGTCCCCGGCGCGATGGCGTGGGAATCGTTTCAAGAAGTCCTCAGCCAAATGTCGGTGGGCGGCGGCCCGCGTTTGCGGCTCTCGCCCGGCTATTATGATTTGCTCGCCACCACGCCGCGCGTCGCGCACCGCAATTTCGTCCCGTTGATTGTGGTAGACTCCGCGCGACTCTCCGGCTTGGACGGTTTGCTCAAGGCGGTGTTGGACTACGGCCTCGGGCTGGTGATTGCGATTTTGACTCTGCCGGTGAGCCTGCTGATTGGAATCGTTCTGCGGCGCTCCGGCCCGGCGCTGGTGACCGAAGAATATCTCGGTATTAGCGGGCGGACGTTTCGCGCCCGCGCGTTCCGGTGCGCGCCAGAAGGTTGGCTGGCGGCCACCGGCTTGCGCCGTTTGCCTTTGCTGTGGACGGTTTTGCAGGGCCACTTGAGTCTCGTCGGGCCGCGCCCGATCCCGGTGGGCCAGCGCGACGACTACCGGCGGTGGTTGCCCTCGCTGGCCTCGGTGAAACCGGGCGTCACCGGCCCGTGGGCCGTCGTCCCCATCGCCGGGCTGGAAGAAGAAATGCGCGCCGTGCTGTATTACATCCGCAACTGGACCATCTGGCTCGACCTGCAAATTTTGCTGCAGACCTTGCTCGTCACCTTGCGGAGACGCTGGGGAAAATTGGAATAAACCGATGGACTTAATAGACACCTACCTCACCGAACTGGAACAAGTGATTCACGAACTCTCCCGCGCCGACGTGCGCGCGGTGGCGCAGGCCCTGCTGGAAAACTGGCGCGCGCGCCGGCAACTCTTCATCATCGGCAACGGCGGCTCGGCGGCCACCGCCTCGCACATGATGAACGACATGAACAAGTTCACCAACGCGCCGGGCAAACATCGCTTCCGCTGTATCGCCCTCACCGACAACGTGCCGCTGCTGACGGCCGTGGGCAACGACCAAAGCTACGCCGAAGTTTTCGTGGAACCCTTGCTCAACCTGCTCCAACCCGGCGACACCGTCCTCGCCATCTCGGCCTCGGGCAACTCGCCCAACATTATCCGGGCGGTTGAGCACGCCCAAGCCAACGGGGCTAAAGTCATCGGCTTCACGGGCCGTCCCGGCGGGCAGTTGGCGCAAATGGCCGATCTCAAAATCGTCATCCCCTCCGACCGCATCGGCCAACAGGAAGACGGACACATGATTCTCGACCACGTGTTGTCGCTGGCTCTGCGGGAGATGATTAAGCAAGCGCCTGACTCGTAACCGGCTACGCTTACCTCACCTGCGCGCCATGCCTGCCGCCACCGTTGCTCTCTCCGTCATCATCCCGGCTTACAATGAACGGGCGCGGCTTATTCCGCATCTGCCGCCGACGCTGAGCTATCTGCGCGAGCATTACCCGTCATTTGAACTGCTGGTGGTGGACGACGGCAGTTCCGACGGGACCGCCGAGGCCGCGCGGGCCGCGCTGACCGCCGAGCCGGGCGCGCAAGTCATCTCGTATCAGCCCAACCGGGGCAAGGGCCACGCCATCCGCACCGGGGTGCTGGCCTCGCGCGGGGCGCGGGTGGTGTTCCTCGACGCCGATTTCTCCACCTCCGTCGAGGAAATTCCCCGCGCGCTGGCTTTGCTCGAAACCGCCGACATCGTCATCGGTTCGCGCTCATTGCCCGACTCGGATATCCGCGTGAAGCCGCCGCTCTACCGGCGTTTGGCGACTCTGACTTTTGATTTGGTCAAGCATCTGGTGGTCGGCCTGTGGCGCTTCTCCGATACGCAATGCGGGTTCAAAGCGTATCGCGGCGAGGTGGCGCGGCGGTTGTTCGGGTTGGGGCAGGTGGATCGCTTCATGTTTGACGTGGAGATTCTCTATATGGCCGAGCGCGCCGGGTTAAACATCAAAGAGTTGCCGGTGCGCTGGACCAATGCCCCCGGCAGTAAAGTGCGCTTCTGGGATGGGCTGGTGAACACCGTGCGCGACCTGTGGCGGATCCGGATGTTGCACCGGGGGCCGATTGTCATCGCGGATTAACCGTACGCAAAATCAGCGTCCTGAGCGGAGCGCCGCGTTCCTCGACTGCGCTTCGCTCCGCTCGGAATGCGCGGCGCGCAGTCGAAGGATGCGACACTTTGCGTAATATGAGTTACTCATGACGGGCGAAAAGGAAACTTTATGCACGCACTCATTACCGGCGGGGCCGGATTCATCGGAAGCCATCTGGCGGAGGCCTTGCTGACGCAGGGGCACGTCGTCACGGCGGTGGACAATCTCTCGACGGGCAGTTACCACAACGTCAAACAGCTCGCGGGAAACGCCAACTTCAAATTCGTCTACGAGACGGTCGTCAATGAGGTGGTCATGGACCGGCTGGTGAGCGAATGTGACCTCATCTTTCATCTCGCCGCGGCGGTGGGCGTGAAGCTCATCGTCAAAGACCCGGTGCAGACGATTGAGACGAACTTGCTCGGCACGGAGTTGGTTCTACGTCTGGGCCGCCGCTACCGCAAGAAAGTCCTCATCGCCTCGACCTCCGAAGTCTACGGCAAAAGCACGGCCATCCCCTTCACCGAGGATGCTGACCGGGTGATGGGGCCGACGACGAAGAGCCGCTGGAGCTACGCCGAGTCGAAAGCCATTGACGAATTTCTCGCGCTGGCTTACCACAAGCAATTCGATTTGCCGGTCGTCATCTGCCGGTTCTTCAACACCGTCGGCCCGCGCCAGACGGGTAGTTATGGCATGGTCATCCCCAACCTCGTGCAACAAGCGCTGGCCGGCCAACCGGTCACCGTGTATGGCGATGGACAGCAGGCGCGTTGTTTCTGCAACGTGAAAGATACCGTGCGTGCGGTGATGGCCCTCGCGGCCGAGCCGCAAGCGGTGGGCGAAATTTACAACGTCGGGAGTCAGGAAGAGATCACCATCGGCGATCTCGCGCGGCGAGTGGTGGCCCGCGCGGGGAGCGCGTCGCCCATCGTCACCGTGCCGTACGACGAGGCTTACGAAAAGGGCTTCGAGGATATGTTCCGTCGCGTGCCGAGCATCGAGAAAATCAGAGCCGCCATCGGCTGGCAACCGACGATTGCGCTCGACCAGACGTTGGATGAGGTCATAGCCTATTTCAAGGCCAAACCGTAGCGCGATTTTCCAATTCGCGTTACAGGAAAAAACAAAGACCTCCCGCCGAGATTAGCAGGAGGTCTTTTGGGTTGTTTGCCAGGAGGTCTTACGGCTTAGCCGCCAGGTGTTCGACAAACGCCTGGTGTTCGTCGGTCGCCAGCCCTTTTTGCAACTCGGCTAACACGGCGGCCATGTCGCCGGCCAACAGCGCGGTCACGGCCAGATGCAAGCCGGGAAAGACCTGACTGTGGATGAGGCCATGGGAGTCTGGAGAGAGAGGCGTGTACTCGCCCTCGTTCAGCCTAAACCAATCCAGGCGTTTGTCGTAGACCTGCCAGACGAGGTATTCCTGCACCCCGTTGCGACGATAGACTCTCAGTTTATCGGTGAGGTCAATGGTGGCGCTGCTGGCGGAGATTTCAATGACCATTTCCGGCGCGCCTTCCACGTAATCATCCTCACTGATGCGGGAGCCCCCGCCGACATTTGATTTCAGCCGCAAGAGCGCATCCGGCTGGACCTCGTTATCTACGTCCAAACGCACGGTGGCATTGTCGCCTAAACGGACGCCGGAGGTAGCCGCGCAGTACACGGTGAGCCAGCCTATGATGTGACCGTGCGGCTCGCTATGGCTTTGATAATGGACGGGCGAGGCCATGAACACCACTCCTTCAATCAACTCAGCCTTCCAGCGTTTGGGCAGAGTCTGATACCGCCGCTCGAACTCGCGCCGCGTCAGCCGGTCGCCGCCCTCTAAAGGCGGCGGAGCGGCGGCAATACTGGGCGTGGTGATCGCCTTGCCCGTCGTGGCCTCTTGGACTGTCATACGCCGTTTTCCTCTCGCGCCTTATTTTATCACTCACCTTACGCAGTTGCCTATATTGTCATTCCCGCGAAAGCGGGAATCCAGAAGCATTCCGGCTGGACACCCGCCTGCGCGGGTGTGACGGTGAGTAAGGTGAGTTTATCATGCCATGACGGCCTCACCGCCTAATCAGCGGCAAGAAAATCTTGTTGATAGGCCTGCCTGCTACAAACGCGCTGTATCCGCTCACGCTCCACAGGCCGCCAACATTCTGCGCCTGCACCGCCACCCAATACTGCCGCCCGGCGATCAACCCCAACCCGCTCCGCGATAGACTGGTCGAGTTTGTCGTCGTCCAGTTCACAATGTCGGTCGCGCCAGCCGCCGAGCCGATGGCGTAGCGATAATTGGTAATGGTCGAATCGGGATCGCTGGCCGCCCACGCGGCTTCGACATAGGAGGCATCGCCCTGTTTGCCGCCCGCGATGACCGAGGGCGCGTTGGGCGGGGTCTGGTCGGTGATTTGGCCGGCGTAATCCACCGTGAAGCTAAAGCGTGTGTCGGCGGGAATTTCCATCCCGTCCATGCCCTTTGCGCCGCTGACGCTTAGGGTGTATGTGCCGCGCGGGACGAGGGAGGTGAAGTCATAGGTTGCGCGCCAAACAGTGTCAGTAATCCATTGGGCGTTATCCAAAACAGCAAAACTGGTATATGGCTGTGTCGCGCCAAAGGTGACGATGGGGTTAAGGCTCTGGTCCATTGGGGCGCTGAAGGTGAAAGTGAAGGTGGCCTGTTGGATGCCGACCGGATTAGGGCTAATAGCGGTGTTCCAGAGGAAAGCTGGCGCAGAAGGTTCGGGGCTGGTCAGGATGGGTTGATAGACAACTTGCCCTGGGTTGAAGTCATCGAGAAAATCATATATTAGCCCATCAATTGTAGTCGTATTAGATGTACCCCAGTAGTTGAGAGTGGCGGTTACATTCTGAGTGCTCTGAGTGGAACGGTAGAAAATGTAGTTGACCTGATTACCTGCCCAGTTGTTGTTTTGATAGATGCCGCCCCCTCCGTAATTGAAGTAAACCAAGGAATCGAGCCAGTTGCCTGTAAAGGTGTTGCTGATGACGGTTGGGGCGCCTCCTGAGAAAATGTTGATGACCGAGCAACGACCATTACAAAAGCTTTGGCCCTGGCCATTATTGGCAAAAACGTTATGGCGAACTGTGGGGCTGCCACTATAGATGTCGAGACCAAAGCCTCCTGTGTAGGCAGACTGTTTTGAGCCGGAAATAAAGTTATCAGTGATAACAACTTGACTATTTGCAAAGCCCAGAGATATGCCTGAACCATTGTCCTTTATGATATTAGAGGCAATTCGCACACCGTTGGAATTTTCGCAAATAACAATAGCCGCACCACTGTTTCTGAGGAATTGGTTGCTTGTTACATCAAAATAAATTGAACTACCGGCCATACCACCACCCATCAGGTTAGTGGCAAATCCCTGACCTTGATTCTCAATGAATGCTGAGTCTCGAACGACTAGTGGGTTGTAAACTAAGTCTTGCAACGAATTAGTCCGGGCGTATTGTTGAGCCAATACTGGAACTTCCGGCAAG
>Ga0315281_10001912_pt1 | contig 31005 bp, 31 predicted proteins | sample YL17G07_0_MG_FD_204540 | JGI IMG/M metagenome (GOLD analysis project Ga0315281, IMG submission 204540) | Sediment microbial communities from Yellowstone Lake, YNP, Wyoming, USA - YL17G07_0 | ecosystem: Environmental > Aquatic > Freshwater > Lake > Sediment | place: USA: Wyoming | collected...
CACACGCCGCGGCAGCGCTCGATCTGATGCGCAAAGCACGGCCCCTTGCCTGTTTCGAGACCGGTCTCGATCAGGCACAGCCCGAATGCCTGCGCGAGATTGCGCAGCGTGTCGAGCGCGGCCCGCTGCGAGCGGAAAACCCCATATATGTCACCGGTTTCCCTGAAATCGATGTCAGCCGCGTTTACCAGCTGCGGCGGCACGCGCTGCCCGGGCTGCCAACTGAACGCGCATAAATCGCGATTGCGCCGCAATTGCCGGTTCATGGTCGGCAGCAAATCCTTTACGAGCCGGGACTCTTCCAGCAGCGCGCCCAGCTCGCCTGCGGTTTCCTTCCAGTCGATGCGCTTCACCTGCTGCACGATGCGCATGTCCTTGGCGACCCGGTGGTCGCCGGCGAAATGTGCCAGCACGCGAGAGCGCAGATTGACGCTCTTGCCAACGTAAAGCGGCAGGTCGTTCTCGCCGTAGAACAGGTAAACGCCGGGCGCGTCCGGAATCTCGTCGAGCACCAGTTCCGACAGACCTGGCGGCAGCGTCGGCGTTTTGGTCTGCGCGGCAACTGCGGCAGCGAGCGCGTCGGCGCCTACTTCGTCGCGCCATTTTTGTGTGAGGTCCCACAATACCCGCGCGTCGCCGAGCGCGCGGTGGCGCGCGCTACAGGCGATGCTGTGTCGTTCCATCAAGGTATCGAGGTTGTGACGTGCGTGGCCGGGAAACAATTTGCGCGAAAGCTTGACCGTGCACACCAGATCGGACGAGAACTTGATGCCGAGACGCTGGAACTCGTTTTTGAGGAAGCCGTAATCAAAACGCGCGTTGTGCGCGACCAACAGCTTGCCGGCCAGCCGCTCCCGCAATGCGGGCGCGATCTCGCCAAACCTCGGCGCGAGCGCCACCATGTCGTTGCTGATTCCCGTCAGCGACTCGATGAAAGGCGGGATGCGTATTTCGGGATTGACGAGCGTGCTCCACTCGCCGACCATGCGGCCACGCTCGACTTCGATCAATCCAATTTCGGTGATGCGGTCGTGGGTGGCGGTGGCGCCAGTAGTTTCGAGATCGAGAAATATGAGTGCGCGGTCGAGCATTGAGTTCTTTTTCGCGAGATCAGTCCGTGTCGGTTGCCTGGTGCGGCAGCGCCGGCTGACCGGCGCTAAGTCGCGTTTGCACCAGTGTTCCAAGTTCAAGCAGCCGCCTGCCCAGCCGGTAGGTGCCGGGTTCGATGCGATCAACGATACGGTTTTGCACCATCACGTTGAGAATGCGGTGCGCGGTCGACGGATGCAATTGGGTTTCCGTCGCGAGCTGCTTCAGATTGACCGGGACGGCATGTCGCTCCAGAGCGTCGAGCAGGCTAACCATGCGCGCGATCACCTGGATTGATGCCTTGCCTTCTTTTTCTGCCACCGGGAGGGGGATACAGATTTGTTATTTTGGCCAACCGCGATTTTATGTTATGAAATCCGCGGCCACAAGGAAACTATGCTTTGCGGGCCGGCACGTAATCGTCAGGCGCGCCGGGCGGTATCGGCGGATATTGCTCGAGGCTTTGCTGGAAGCCGTGAATCATTTTCCGCAGCGGCCCGCGCACCCAGCTGTTCGCGGTGCCGACGTCGGTTTCTTCTTTTGGGTCCTGCGTCAGGTTGAAAATCCACGGCGTCTCGAGGTGATTCGGTCCGGCGTTCGGTTCAGGCTCCCACACGACGTGCATTTTCCAGTTGCGCCACTTGGCCGCGCGCAGTTCCTCTTTGATGTAATAGACGAAGCCTTCGCGGTTGGATTTCTCCTTCTGTCCCAGAAAAAAATCGAGCTGGTCGATGCCGTCGATCGGCCGGTCCGCAGGCACCGTGGCGCCGACGATGCACGCGAGCGTCGGGTAGAGGTCGGTGATGTGGACGATTTCGTTGGTGACGCCGCCCGGTTTGATGCGTCCGGGCCAGCGCAGCATGAAGGGCACGCGCAGCGCCCCTTCCATCGACGTATGGTACGTGCCTTGCCAGATGCCCGCGGTGCCGCGCCACGGACGGCGGAACTCGGGGCCGTTGTCGCTGCCGAAAATCACGAGCGTGTCGTCGCGTATGCCAAGCTGATCGATAGCATCAAGTATCTGCCCGACCCGATAATCCATCTCGTGCATCGAATCGGCAAAATCGCCGGCGCCGGTTTTGCCGGCGAAGTCGGGGTGCGGCAACGTCGGGTAATGCAGGTGCGTGAGCGGCACGTAAGCGAAGAACGGCCGGCCGGCTTTGGTCTGCCGCGTCATGAAGTCTATCGTTCGCGCGGCGAGCTCGGAATCGATGCGCCGGCGCGCTTCCAGATCGTAAACGTGCGAATTTTTCGCGGGTGCGCCCTTCACGCCTTCCATCACGTGCGGAATATCGACGACCGACGGATCGAAGCCCGGCGAGCTCGTGAACATGCTCTCGTTGGTGGTGCGCGGTATGCCGTACCACTCGTCGAAACCGCGGTCCTTGGGATAACGCCCTTCGCGGTCGCCCAGGTGCCACTTGCCGTAACAGGCGGTGGCGTAACCGCGGCCGGAAATCAGTTGCGCGAGCGTGATTTCCCACGGAATGAGGCCTTGCGGCAGTCCCGCCGGCACGGATTGCAGCGCGCCGGTGCGTATCGGGTGGCGGCCCGTCATCAGCGCCGAGCGCGTCGGCACGCAATCGGACTCGACGTTGAAATTGAGAAAGCGCAGCCCTTCGGACGCCAGCCGGTCGATGCGCGGCGTCGGCGCGCCGCGCAGCGCGCCGCCGCCGTAACAGCCGAGTTCGCCCCAGCCCAGATTGTCGGCGAGGATGAATACGATATTCGGCGGGCGTGCAGCGCTCGGTTGGGCCATGGTTTATTGTGCGGGAGCAGGTACGCGGCTAGTATAAGTGCGTTTTTCATTCCCGTCGCAGGTGCCGCATGCGTTTGGCGCATACGCTTCCCCGGAATTTGCACGCTGCGCTGCTTGCTGCTGCGGCGTGTGCGATGCCTGCACAGGCGCAAAACTGGCAGCCGGACAAGCCGATCCGCCTCCTCGTGCCGTTCGTGCCGGGCGGTGCCGCCGATCTGGTGTCGCGCGTGGTCGGCGAACGTCTCGCGGCGGCGTTAGGCCAGCAGGTCGTTTCCGACAACCGTCCCGGCGCCAGCGGCACGCTCGCGCTCGATATGCTCGCGAAAGCCGCGCCCGACGGCTATACGCTTGCCGAAGCGAGCGACGCCGCCACCGTGCTGCCTTTCATTTATCGCAAACTGACCTGGGACCCGCGCCGCAGCTTTGCGCCGATTTCGCTGATGACGATCCAGCCTCTCGTGCTTGCGGTGACCGCGTCGGTGCCGGCGGCGACCGCGCAAGAATTCATCGCGCTGGCGCGCGCGAAGCCGGGGTTTTTCGTGTTCGGCTCGTCGGGCACCGGCCACCCGCAGCATCTGACCGGAGAGCTCATCAAGAAAGTCGCCGGCATCAACATGAACCATGTTCCGTACAAGGGCGGCGGACAGGCCATCATCGATCTCGTCGGCGGCCAAATTCCGGTCGCCGTGCTGGGCTCGTCGCCGGTGATTCCGTACCACCGCGCGGGCAAGGTCAGGATACTGGCAGTGACGGCGAAGCGGCGTTCGGCTGCGCTGCCCGACGTGCCGACGCTGGCCGAAGTAGGACTCGCCGGCATCGACGTGTCGCAGTGGTTGAGCCTGGTTGCGCCGGCAAAAACGCCGTCGAACATCATCACCCGGCTGAACACGGAGGTTGCCAAAATACTGGCGATGCCCGCGATCCGCGAAAAACTCCAGACCGCCGGATTCGAGGTGATGGCGAGTTCGCCGCAGGAACTCGCCGCGATGTTCAGCGACGGCATGGCGCGCTGGGGCCCGATCGTGAAGGAACTGAAGCTGGAACTGGATTGACATGCCTAAGCGACCGAATATTCTGCTGATTACATCCGACCAGCAACGCGGCGACTGTTTCGGATTCGAGCGCCCCGAGGTCAAGACGCCGCATCTCGACTGCCTGGCGCGCAACGGCACGCGTTTCAACGCCTGCATCACGCCCAACCTCGTGTGCCAGCCGTCGCGTGCGTCCATCCTCACCGGACTGCTGCCGCTGACGCATGGCGTGTGGGACAACGGCGTCGATCTCGACCCCAAGGTCGGCGCGCAGGGTTTCGCCGGCACGCTCGCACGCAGCGGTTACCAGACCGCCTTCATCGGCAAAGCGCACTTCGCGACCAAGTCCACCTTTGCGCCCACCGGTACTCCCGAATGCAACAAGAGCCAGGCGCAATACGGACCCGAATGGTGCGGACCCTATATGGGATTCGAACACGTGGAGCTTACGGTGCTCGGGCATTTGCATCGCACACGCCCGCTCGAGCGCCCGCCGGCGGGCCGTTACGAGCGGTGGTTGCTGACACGCGGGCGCGACGAAGAAGCAGTCAAGCTGTGGGCGACGGCACTACCGCCCGATGTCGGCGCCGCACAGACGTGGAATTCCGCGCTGCCGGTGGCGTGGCACAGCAGTACCTGGATCGCCGATCGCACGATCCACCGCCTGGAGCAGCGGGACAGATCAAAACCATTCTGCCTGTGGGCGTCGTTTCCCGATCCGCACCACGCATTCGATTGTCCCGAGCCGTGGTCGCGCCTCTACGATCCCGCGAGCGTCACGCTGCCGCCAAACCGCAAGAAAGATCTCGAACGCCGGCCGTGGTGGCACAAGGCCTCGCTCGAAGGCACGCCGCAGTTGAGCGATCCGGCCATGCTCAAGTTTCGCGCCGAAGGCTCGCGCGTGCCCAACCAGACCGACGAGCAACTCGCGCACATGTCTGCGAATTACTACGGCATGATTTCGCTCATCGACCACAATGTCGGCCGCATCCTCGAAGCGCTCGCGGCGCAGGGGCTCGCCGACGACACGCTGGTCATATACACGACCGACCATGGCGACATGCTCGGCAACCACGGGCTCTATCTGAAAGGCCCGACGCCGTACGAAGATCTGCTGCGCGTCGGTCTGATCGCGCGCGGGCCGGGGGTGGCCGCGAACCAGATCGTACGCGAACCCGTGTCGACGCTCGATCTCGCGTCAACGTTTTACGATTATGCTGGCGTGACCGCGCCCATCGCATTGCAAAGCCGCACCTTGAAGTCGTTTCTCGAAGGCAAGGCGGCGGTGCGTGATGCCGCATGGAGCGAGTGGCATGTGCATCCCTCGCGCTGCGGCGTCGGTTTGCAGTTGCGCACGGTGCGCACCAAAACGCATAAATGCACATTCGAACTGGGTTCGGGTGCGGGCGAGCTCTACGATCTCGTTGACGATCCGGGCGAAATGCACAATCGGTTCGACGACCCGGGTTATCGGATAATTCGCAACGAGCTCGGCGAGTTGATGCGCGCACGGCCGGGCAAGGTGCTTGAGCAATTGCCCGAACCGATAGGCATGGCGTGATTGGGCGCGGTGGCGTGCGGGCGTAGGTGTGCTTCGCCCGGATTGAATCCCGCCGCCGGACCCGCTTGTTTTCCGCGCCCGTTGTGCTAGCATCCTGCGTTCGCTAACCCCCTTAGTTTAAAGAAGATTTCGGGGGAATCTTATGGCAAAAAGGAGAATACCGTGAAACTCGGCAGCCTGCAGCACATCAATATACGCTGTACGCCGGCTGGATTGCCCGCCATCGAGAAATTCTACGGCGAAGTCCTGGGGCTCAAGACCGGATACCGTCCGAATTTTACGAACGGCGGGGCGTGGCTCTATGACGGCAACCACCCTGTCGTGCATGTGAGCGCGCGCTTTGCCGAAGGATCGATCGCGCCCGCGCACAACGGCAGCGTCGACCATATTGCGTTCAATGCCAGCGGCGCCAGCGAGTTCCGCGAACGCCTGATGCGCCTTGGAATCGAGTTTGAGGAGCAGAACGTTCCAACGGCGGGTTACCAGATATTCCTGCTCGATCCGGTCGGCACCAAGCTCGAGTTCAATTTTCCCAACAAGGAAGCGCCGCAAACGATCGCAGCGGGCACCATGGCGCCGAATCGGCTCACCGCCTGATAACTGCGATAGCCGTTACGGTAACCGGGGGGATTCATCATGTGCAAACTCAAATTCGTAATCACGGTTTGTGTCTTTGCTGCGCTCGCGGCATGCGCGCAGGCGCCGATAGCATTGAAAGACATGGGCTCGTTCCACGTCGGCGGCCGCGAGGTCACGATTTCCGGCAAGCCGGTGAAGGAGGTCGTATTTACGCCGGGCGGCGTGCCGGCCAAGGTTGATCCCAATGGCGTCTACCAGGTCGAGAGCATGTACGTGCAGTACTTCATTCCGCAGAACCAGCGTGGCGCGCTGCCGCTGCTCATGTGGCACGGTGGCGGCCTCACCGGCGTGACCTATGAGACGACTCCCGACGGGCGCGAAGGATGGCTCAACTACTTTATCAAGAAGGGCTGGGCCGTTTACAACTCGGACGCAGTGGAGCGCGGACGTTCAGGCTGGGCGATGTATCCGGACATCTTCAAAAGCGAGCCGATCTTTCTCACCAAGGATGATCCTTTCGTGCGCTTTCGCATCGGCGCGGGACCGGGTTCGTACAGCAAGGAGGTTTCCGCGATGAAGACGCGACCCGGCACCCAGTTTCCGGTGGAAGGCTATGACAACTACACGAAGCAGCTCGTTCCGCGCTGGACGACCACGGACGGCGCCATCATCGCGGCGTATACCGAGCTTGTGGACAAGGTGTGCCCGTGCGTCGTGCTGATCCATTCGCAGGCCGGGCAGTTTGGGCTGAAAGTGGCGCAGGCGCGTCCCGACAAGGTGAAAGCGCTGGTGCTGGTGGAGCCTGCTGGCGTCGGCGATGAAAGGCAGGTGGACGCGCTCAAGAACGTCCCGATCCTCGCGGTTTATGGCGACTACATAGAGCAGGATTCCCGCTGGCCCAAGATCAGGGCAAATGGCATTCAGTTTCTCGAGCAGGTACGCAAGGCCGGGGGGAATTACGAAGCGGTAGATTTACCCAAAATCGGCGTACGCGGCAACTCGCATATGATGATGATGGACAGGAACAACGTTGAAGTGGCTGCTGTAATCCAAGGCTGGCTGGAGAAGCAGGGCCTGTACAAATAATGCGGGTCGGTCTGTTCGTAACCTGTCTCGTCGACCTGATGCGTCCGAGCATCGGCATGGCGGCGCTGAAACTGCTGGAGGCCGCCGGCTGCGAGGTCGTGGTGCCGCGCTCTCAGACTTGTTGCGGCCAGCCCGGTTACAACTCGGGCGACCGCGCATCCGCTCTCGCGCTTGCGCGCAAGGTGCTGGCGGAATTCGAGGGCTGCGACTATGTCGTGGCGCCTTCGGGTTCCTGCGCCGGCATGATACGCACGCATTATCCCGATCTGTTTGCCGATCTGCCCGACGAGCTCCGGCGCGTTCAGGAGCTGTGCGGCAAGACTCACGAACTTACGGATTTTCTCGTCAATGTGGCAAAGCTCGAGCGCATCACCGCGACGTTCAACGGTACCGTGACCTATCATGATTCCTGCTCGGGGCTGCGCGAAATGGGCGTGAAGCAGCAACCGCGCACGTTGCTTGCCCGGGTCGCCGGGCTCAAGCTTGCGGAAATGGACGAATCCGAAACCTGCTGCGGGTTCGGCGGCACGTTCGCAGTCAAATTCGGTGAAATTTCGACGCGGCTGGCTGACAACAAATGCGAGCATGCGCTGGCAACCGGCGCCGACGCCATCGTGCTCGGGGACCTCGGCTGCATGCTCAATATCGAAGGCCGGCTGCGGCGCAAGGGGGACACCAAGACCAAAGTGCTGCATGTGGCCGAAGTGCTCGCCGGGGAAAACGTTAACTAATTCGAAAATGGACAGGATTTACAAGATTAAAACTACCAGAAAAAATCATGTAAATCCTGTTAATCCTGTCTATTCAGGTTTTGTTTGGGAGGGTGAGCTCGTATTTTTGAGACACGCTCTAGATTTTCTGCAATTCACTTTCGCGTAATTACGAATACAAATGAAAATCGTAGTGATGGGTTCCGGCGGGGTGGGCGGCTTCTACGGCGGGCGGCTTGCGCACGCGGGGTGCGATGTCACTTTCATCGCGCGTGGCGCGCATCTCGCCGCGATGCGTGAACATGGGTTGACTATTGAAAACGAAGCACAGGGCAACATCCATGTGCCCAAGGTGCGCGTGACGGACGATCCGTCTACGTTGGAGCCGGCCGATTTGGTCATCATCGCGGTGAAGCTGTGGGACACCGAGGCGGCGGCGCGGGCGGTGAAGCAGCTGGTCGGGCCCGATACCGCGGTGCTGTCGCTCCAGAATGGCGTGATCAAGGACGACATCCTGCGGCGCGAATTTGGCGAGCGCGCGGTGATGGGCGGCGTCGCCTATGTTGGCACCCACGTCGCGCGGCCGGGCGTGATCCGGCAGACCGGCACGTTGCAGCGGCTGGTATTCGGCGAGTACGACTGTCGGCGCTCGGTGCGCGCCGAGGCATTGCTTGAGGCGTTGTTGCGTGCCGGTATCGCCGCTGAACTGAGCTCCGATATTCGCCGCACCTTGTGGGAGAAATATGTGTTCCTGGTTGGGCTTTCAGGAACGACCGCGACCATGCGCGCGACGCTCGGGCCTATCCGCGCGAATCCGCAGACACGCGCATTCCTGCTTGATTTGATGCGCGAGACCGTCGCCATCGGTCGCGCGCACGGCGTCGCGTTGCCGGAAGACTACGCGGAGCAGCGCCTTGCTTTCGCCGATACGCTGGCGGCTGATATGACTTCGTCGTTGCATCACGATCTCGAGCACGGCAATCCGCTCGAAGTGGCGTGGCTGAGCGGCGGCGTGGTCGAACTCGGCAAGGCTGTAGGCGTGCCGACGCCCGCTAATCGCGCGGTGTGGGACATTCTGGCGTTGCATGCCCAGGGGCGGCCTTCATGCAAATAAATTCCATGCATTTCAAAGCGCGCGCCGGCGAGAAGCTTGCTGACGTCAAGCTGCAGGCCGCGCTGCGCAAGCTGCAGGGTAATTTCGTCAAGGGGCGCGCCGACCGTGTGCTCGAACTCGACAACTTCGAGGACATCCGCACTGCGGCGGCGGCCATTCGCGACCGCGCACTCGATAATCTCGACGTCTATCTCGAGGAATTCGAGCGCAATGCAACGGCGCGCGGTGCGGTCGTGCACTGGGCCGAAACCACCGCCGACGTCAACCGCATCGTTTGCAAACTGGCCGCGAAGTACGGCGTGCGCAAGGCGGTCAAGTCGAAGTCGATGGTGAGCGAGGAGTGCGCGCTGAATGACGCGCTCGAAGCCGCCGGCGTGCAGGTGATCGAGACCGATCTTGGCGAGTACATCCTGCAGCTTGCGCAGGAACCGCCCTCGCACATCATTGCGCCGGTCATCCACAAGGGCCGTGAAGAAATCGCCGATCTCTTCGAGGCCAAGCACCATCTGCCGCGCAAGACCGAGCCCTCGGAGCTCACGCGCGAAGCGCGCGAAATGCTGCGCTCGCACTTCCTGTCGGCGGACATGGGGATTACGGGCGCCAATTTCATCGTCGCCGAAACCGGCAGCACGCTGATCGTGACCAATGAAGGCAATGGCCGCATGGTGACCACGCTGCCGCGGGTACACGTTGCGATCACCGGCATCGAAAAAGTGGTGGCGACGCTGGAGGATGTGACTACGCTGCTGCGGCTCCTGCCGCGCTCGGCGACCGGCCAATCGATCTCGAATTACATTTCGTTTACGACTGGCGCCGCGCGGCCGGGCGAGGACGGGCCCGAACATTTCCATATAATTCTGCTCGACGCCGGCCGTACCCGTTTGATCGGCAGCGACATGCAGGCCATGCTGCGCTGCATTCGCTGCGGCGCGTGCATGAACCACTGTCCGGTGTATCAAAGCGTCGGCGGCCATGCCTACGGCTGGGTTTATCCGGGGCCGATGGGCTCGATACTGACACCGACCTACGCCGGGATCGAGAACGCGCTCGACCTGCCGCAGGCGGCGACGCTTTGCAATCAATGCGGCGTGGTATGCCCGGTCAAGATTCCGCTGCCCGATCTGCTGCGCAAGCTGCGCGAGAAGCAGTTCGAGCGCGGTTTGCGGCCGTGGTACGAACGTCTCGGGCTGGCTCTGTGGAGTTGGGCGGCGCTGCGGCCGGCGCTATATGCAATGTTGTCCGGAATCGGCGTCAGGATGCTCAACCGGATGGCCGGCGCCGACAAACTGATACATAATCTGCCGTTTGGCGGCGGCTGGACCAAAGGCCGCGACCTCCCCGCGCCGCAGGGCAAGACCTTTCGTGAGATCTATGGAGAACGTAAATGAACAAACCAGTTGATATGCAGTCCACGCAAGCAGTGCCGTTGTGGATTGATGGCAAGCACAAGCCGGCAACCAGCACGCGCGCGGGTGATGTCACCAACCCGGCGACGGGACGCGTCATCAAGCGCGTGCCTTTGTGCAATTCGGCCGACATCGATGCCGCGGTGCAAGCTGCGCAGCGCGCGTTTCCGGCCTGGCGTGATGCGCCGTCGTTGCGCCGCGCCCGCGTCCTGATGCGCTTTCGCGAATTGCTCGAAGCCAATCGCGACCAACTCGCGCGCCTCATCACCATGGAGCATGGCAAAACGCTGGCCGATGCCGGCGGCTCGGTGCAGCGCGGAATCGAGGTGGTCGAATTCGCGATGGGGATACCGCATCTGGTCAAGGGCGAGCACAGCGAGGAAGTCGGCACCGGTGTCGACACTCATTCACTGCGCCAGCCGCTCGGCGTGTGCGTTGGTATCACGCCGTTCAACTTTCCGATCATGGTGCCGCTGTGGATGTTCCCGGTCGCGCTCGCGTGCGGCAATACGTTCGTGCTGAAGCCTTCGGAAAAAGTGCCCTCCGCGTCGATGCGCATGGCCGAGTTGCTGAAGGACGCCGGCCTGCCGGACGGAGTATTCAATGTCGTGCATGGCGACAAGGAGGCGGTCGACGCGTTGCTCAATCATCCCGGCGTAAAGGCGATCTCGTTCGTGGGTTCCACGCCAATCGCGAAATATATCTACGAAACCGCGTCGAAAAACGGCAAGCGCGTGCAGGCGCTCGGCGGGGCCAAGAATCACGCGGTGGTGCTGCCCGATATGACGGCCAGTGCGGCGGACCTCGAGTTCACGGCCGATGCGCTGATGGGCGCTGTCTACGGTTCCGCTGGCGAGCGTTGCATGTCGATTTCGGCGGTGGTGGCGGTCGGTGCGGCCGCCGATCCGCTGGTCGCAAAGCTCGTTGAGAAAGCGTCCAAGCTCAAGATCGGTCCCGGCGATGGCAAGGACATGGACATGGGCCCGCTGGTTACCCGCACGCACCGCGATAAGGTCGCGGGTTACGTCGACAAAGGTGTTGCCGAAGGCGCCAAACTCATGCTCGATGGCCGGGGGCTGAAGGTCACCGAACACCAGGACGGCAATTTTCTCGGCGCGTCGCTGTTCGATCACGTCAAGACCGATATGACGATATACAAGGACGAAATTTTCGGCCCGGTACTCAGCGTGCTGCGCGTTGACACGCTGGACGACGCGATCCGCATGGTCAACAGCAATCCGTTCGCGAACGGCACTGCGGTGTTTACGCGTTCGGGTGGCGCTGCACGCAAGTTTGAGCGCGAGATCGAGGTTGGCATGGTCGGCATCAACGTGCCGATTCCGGTGCCGATTGCGTTTTTCTCGTTCGGCGGCTGGAAGAATTCGCTGTTCGGCGACCAGCACGTGCACGGCATGGAAGGCGTGCGGTTTTATACGCGCGGCAAGGTGGTCACGACCCGCTGGCCGGATGCTAATGCAGTGCCGCAGGGCTTTAATATGCCGACGCTCGGCTGAACCGAACGAGTGAAGAGTGAGGAGTGAAGAGTGAGGAGTAAAACCCGCTTTTCACCTCTCCTGCACCATGACGGCACGCAATAACATTCTCGCCCGCATTCGCGCTGCGCAGGGCAGAAGCGGTTCACCGAGTCCGCAGGAGCGCGACGAAGCGGCCACGCATATCAAGGCGCATCCGCAAGGGCCGCGCCCACGGTCTGACTGGGAGCCCGTTGCGCATTTTACCGAACGCGCGCTGACGCTGGCGACAAGCGTCAATCAGGTCGGTGCGCTCGGCGAAGTGCCGCCGGCCATCGCGCGCTATCTGCAGCAGCACAATTTACCCAGGCATGCAGTGTGCTGGCCGGAATTTATCGATCTCGCCTGGCAGGCTGCCGGCATCCAGGCGGAAGCGCGCGCGGCGGAGGGTTCGGATCTCGTCGGCATCACTGGCGCCTTCTGCGCAATCGCCGAGACCGGCACGCTGATGTTGCTGTCGGGTTCGAATACGCCTGCCGCGACGAGTTTATTGCCGGAAACTCATATTGCAGTCGTACGCACCGGCCGCATCGTGCGCGGCATGGAGGACGCGTGGAACCTGCTGCGCAGCGAGCACGGAGCGTTGCCGCGGGCGGTCAGTTTCATTTCCGGCCCGTCGCGCACCGCCGACATCGAGCAGACGCTGGTGCTCGGAGCGCACGGGCCGTACCGGGTGCATATCGTCCTCACGCCCTGATGTCTGATGCAACCCGGTGCGCGCAGCGGGAATGATAAAATCGCCGGGGAAAATCAGGGAGAAATAATGACGGCCGTTGCGCAACGCCAAATCACCGTTGTACCAAGAATGATCGCCGTCGTATTTGCGCTCATGTGTGTTTCGTGGTGCGCGCCGGTATTTGCTGCGGGCGCTGCCCCGTTCGAAGGCCCGGCCCTGCTCGGCATCCCGGTCGATTTCATCCTGTTTGCCGCGACGCTGCTCGGTGTCGCGCTGTTCCATCATCACACGCTGCGCGTGGCGCTCACTGGACTCGCCGCCATCCTCGCCTACAAATTTCTCGTGACGGGTTTCAAGTTCGGCCCCGGTTTTGCCGGTTTCGCCACGCATCTGGGCCACGAGTGGGTGATACTGACCAATCTGTTCATGCTGTTGATGGGATTCGCCCTGCTGTCGCGGCATTTCGAGAAAAGCCGCGTGCCGGCGATATTGCCGCGCATCCTGCCGCACGACTGGAAGGGCGCTTTCTGGCTGCTCGTGATCGTTTTTGTTCTGTCCAGTTTTCTCGACAACATCGCGGCGGCGATGATAGGCGGTGCGATGGCGCACACGCTGTTTCGCGCCAAAGTGCACATCGGTTATCTGGCGGCAATCGTCGCCGCGTCGAATGCCGGCGGTGCGGGCAGCGTGGTTGGCGACACCACTACCACCATGATGTGGATTGCCGGCGTGAGTCCGCTCGACGTGCTTCATGCTTACGTCGGGTCGTTTGCAGCGATGCTTATATTCGGCATTCCCGCGGCCATACAGCAACAGCGCTACTCGCCGATCCTCAAACACGAGCATCAACATATTCATATCGATTGGGCGCGCGTCGGCATCGTGGCATTCATCCTGATCGTCGCCATCGCAACGAATGTGATCATCAACGTGCGGTTTCCGGATATCTCGGATCACTTCCCTTTTATCGGCGCGGGCGTGTGGATCGCGATCCTGCTCAGCGCGCCGGTGCGCCGCGCGGATTGGGAGGTCATGCCGGAAACATTCAAAGGCAGCGTTTTCCTGCTGTCGCTCGTTTTGAGCGCAACGCTGATGCCGGTGGAGAAGTTGCCGAACGCTTCGTGGCAGACCGCGCTCGGGCTTGGATTCGTGTCGGCGATATTCGATAACATTCCTCTGACCGCGCTCGCGTTAAAGCAAGGCGGTTACGACTGGGGCTTTCTCGCCTACGCGGTCGGCTTTGGCGGCTCCATGATCTGGTTCGGCTCATCGGCCGGCGTGGCGTTGTCCAACATGTATCCCGAGGCAAAATCGGTCGGGTTGTGGCTCAGGCACGGCTGGCACGTCACGCTTGCGTATGTGATTGGTTTTGCAGCATTGTTGTTCACGCTGGGCTGGCAACCGCATGAGCCGCACAAATCGTCGCCGCCCTCGACCGTCCCGGCCCTGGAATCGACGGCGCCAGCACGCTAGGTCTTGGCTGACTTGCAAAAATTGCCCGCCAGAACTGTTGCGTCTGCTAGGTAGAACGGCAACGTAAGGTTGGCGTAAGCATCGGCGCATGGCGCTGCTGCCCCGACAAAAGTTCATTGTAATCAGCCAACCCATGCTTGATTTTGCCCTATGGCGGGTATACGATTAGCCCCCTGTCGCAAGGCTTTGCACACCACATAAGACGCTGATAAAAAGAAATTTTCCGCCCGCCTTGTAACGAGTACGTTCGTAGTCTGTCCACTAAATCCCTCTAGGAGGTCACCATGGCAAACATAGACGTGAAAAAGAATACGCAGGCAAAACCTGACGTATCGCGCCGCAAGTTCCTGTCCGGCGCAGCTGCAGCTACAACCGGCGCCGCAATTGCCGGATTCCCGATGATTTCGGTGGCCCAGTCGCCTATCGTCCTGAAAATGCAAGGCGCTTGGGGCGCCAAGGACATCTTCAACGACATGGCGGTCGAGTACGTCACGCGTGTCAACGAAATGGCGGGCGGGCGCCTGCGCATCGATTACTTGGTGGCCGGTGCAGTCGTGAAGCCGTTCGAGGTAATGGACGCGACCAGCAAGGGCGTATTGGACGGCTGCCACAGCGTTCCGGTCTACTGGTATGGAAAGAGCAAGGTCGCGTCGCTGTTCGGCTCTGGCCCGATCAACGGTTGCGACGCGCCCCAGACTCTGGCGTGGATTTATCGCGGCGGCGGCCTCGCGCTCTACAACGAGCTGCTTGAGAAAATCCACCTCGACGTGGTCGGCTTTTTCGCCATGCCGATGCCGACCCAGCCGCTTGGCTGGTTCAAGACCCCGATCAAGGACGCCAAGCAACTGAAGGGCCTCAAGTACCGCACCGTCGGCCTGGCCGCCGATCTCTTCCAGGAAATGGGCGCGAAAGTGACCCAGCTTCCCGGAGGCGAAATCATTCCGGCGCTGGAAAAGGGCGTGATCGACGCGTTCGAGTTCAACAATCCGACTTCCGACATGCGCTTCGGCGCCCAGGACGTGATCAAGAACTACATGATGGGCAGCTACCACCAGGCGATGGAGTTCTTCGAGATTGCCTTCAACAAGAAAAAGTGGGCCACCATCCCGAAAGACCTGCAGGCGATTCTTCAGTACTCCGCCGAGGCCGCCAGTTCCTCGAATTGGTGGACCGCGATGGACAACTACTCAAGCGACCTGCAACTCCTGAAGGACAAGCACAAGGTCAACGTGATCCGTACGCCGAAATCCATTTTCGTCGAACAGCTCAAGGCCTGGGATACCCTCACGAAGAGACTGTCGGACGAGGATCCGTTCTTCAAGAAAGTGGTCGATTCGCAGCGCGCCTGGGCCAAGCGCGTCGCTTACTACATGTTCCTCAACGAGGCCGACTACCAACTCGGCTACGAGCACATCTTCAAGACGAAGATTCCGGTCTGAGCTGGAACACGGCAATCGTTATGGCTGGGGCGACACTTTCGGGTGCCGCCCCATTTTCTGTTCCGAAATCGGGTAGCCCATGATACAGCGACTCATCTTCACCATCGACCAGTTTAGCAAGACCATCGGGCACGCGTTCGCCTGGTGCATCATCATCCTCACCTTCGGCACTTGCTACGAAGTATTCGTGCGCTACGTGCTCGACGACCCGACCAGTTGGGCGTTCGACATGAGCTACCTGATGTACGGCGCTATCTTCTACATGGCGGGCGCCTACACGCTGTCGCGCGGCGGTCACGTCCGCGCCGACATATTCTACCGGCTGTGGTCCGAGCGCACCCAGGCTACCGTCGAGCTGGCCCTGTACGTGCTGTTCTTCTTTCCCGGCATCCTCGCCCTGATCATTGCCGGCGGGCATTATGGGTTCGAGTCGCTGCGGCTGCGCGAGGTGAGCGTCAACAGCCCGGCTGGCGTGCCGATCTGGCCGCTCAAGATGATGATTCCGATCGGCGCCGGGCTGATGGCGGTGCAGGGCTTCGCCGAGGTCCTGCGCTGCGTGCTGTGCCTGCGCACGGGCGAATGGCCGACGCGGCTGCACGACGTCGAGGAGCTCGAGAAGCAGATTCTCGCGGAAGCGGCGCGCAAGCTGGCCGCGGAAGGCGAGGCGGCATGAGCAATCCCGCAATCGCACTGGCAATGCTCGGGATCCTGGTCTTCGTGATCATGATCGGATTCCCGGTCGCCTTTACCCTGATGGCGCTGGGAGTCGGTTTCGGTTACTACGCCTATTTCATACCGGACCAGGCCTTCTTCGACAACCGCGTGTTCTACCTGCTCACCACGAACACCTTCACCGTGCTCAACAATGATGCGTTGGTGTCGATCCCATTGTTCCTGATGATGGGCTACCTGGTCGAGCGCGCCAACATTCTCGATAGCCTGTTCACGAGCCTGCGGATCGCGCTCAGGGGCATCCCTGCCTCGCTCGCGGTGGCGACGCTGGCCACCTGCGCGCTGTTTGCAACCGCGACGGGCATCGTCGGCGCGGTGGTGACGCTGATGGGCATGCTCGCCTTCCCGCAAATGCTCAAGAACGGCTACGACACGCGTCTCGCGTCTGGCGTCATTTGCGCTGGCGGTTGCCTCGGCATCCTGATCCCGCCGTCGATCATGCTGATCGTCTACGGCGCAATGGCGAGCCTGTCCGTGGTCAAGCTGTACGCCGCGGCGATGGTGCCCGGGTTTCTGCTCGCCGGGATGTACATTCTGTATGTGATCGGCGTCGGTATCCTCAAGCCGCATTTGGCGCCGCCCATGCCCAAGGGAGAGAGTGATATCGGCATGGGCAAGGTGCTGTTGCTGCTGGCGAAATCATTCATCCCGCTCGCGGCGCTGATCATGTCGGTGCTTGGATCGATCATGTTCGGGTTGGCAACGCCGACCGAAGCAGCGGCAGTGGGGGCGTTCGGCGCGATGCTGCTCGCGGCCAGCTACCGGACGCTGACCTGGAAGGGCCTGCGGGAATCCGTGTACCTCACCTCGCGTACCACGGCGATGGTGTGCTGGCTGTTCGTCGGCTCGGCGACCTTCGCGTCGGTCTTCGCCTACCTCGGCGGCAACGTGCTGATCAGGGATTTCGTGCTCGGCATGAACCTCAGTCCGCTCACTTTCATGTTGATGGCGCAGACCATCATATTCATACTCGGCTGGCCGCTCGAATGGACCGAGATCATCATCATCTTCGTGCCGATTTTCCTGCCGATGCTGCCGCACTTCAACATCGATCCGATGGTGTTCGGCATCCTGGTGGCGGTCAATCTGCAGACCGCGTTCCTGTCCCCGCCGATGGCGATGTCCTGCTTCTACCTGAAGGGCGTTGCGCCCAAGCATGTGCTGCTGTCGCAGATCTTCAGCGGCTGCATGCCGTTCGTATACATCGTGCTGTTTGTCATGTTGCTGATGTACATGTTCCCGCCGATCACGCTTTGGCTGCCCGGCGTGCTTTACAGCAGTTGATGCGTGGACGCTGCCTCCCTTAACTGGCTGAGCGCGACCGACGCGGCCCGTGCGATCGCCGAAGGCGCGATCAACTCGGAGCAGTTGGTCGAGGCTTGCCTGGCACGCATCCGGGACATCGAGCCCGCGGTGCAGGCCTGGCAGTACCTGGATCCGGAACATGCGATTACCCAGGCGCGCGCGCGCGATCTCGATCGCAGCGAGGGACGACCCTGCGGGCCGCTGCACGGGGTGCCCGTCGGGATCAAGGACATCATTGACACCGCCGATATGCCGACCGAGGACGGCACGGTGCTGCATGCCGGGCGCACGCCCGACCGCGACGCCACTGTGGTTACGATGCTGCGCGCCGCGGGTGCGGTGATCATGGGCAAGACGGTGACCACGGAATGCGCCACGTTTACGCCAGGCAAGACGCGCAATCCGCACAATCCGGAGCGCACGCCCGGCGGTTCGTCTTCGGGTTCGGCGGCGGCAGTTGCCGCGGGCATGGTGCCGCTTGCGATAGGCAGCCAGACCAACGGTTCGGTAATCCGGCCGGCGGCGTTCTGCGGCGTGTACGGTTTCAAGCCCACGCACGGGCTGATTCCGCGCCACGGCATCCTCAAACTCTCGCGCACCCTCGACCACGTCGGGGTGTTCGGGCGCACCATCGAGGATGTCGCGCTGATCTGCGAGCAACTCACCGGCTACGACGAACGCGATTCCGACACGCGTCCGCGGGCGCGCGTTCCATTCGTGAGCACTCTGGCCGAGGAGCCGCCGCTCACGCCGCAAGTGGTATTCGTGAAAACTCCGGTCTGGGACCGCGCTGCCGCGGAGACGCAGGAAGCATTTGCCGAGCTGACCGAAGTGCTGGGCGCGCAATGTGAGACGTATGAGTGCCCGGAATCGTTGCGCGAGGCGTGGGACTGGCACCGCACCATCATGGAAGCCGAGATGGCGGCCAACCTCGATCTCGAGTGGCAGAAGGGGCGCGACCGCCTCTCGGAGTCGCTGCGCACCCAACTCGCTCGCGGGCGCGAAGTGCGCGCGCTGGATTACCAGCAGGCGCTGGCACGCATTCCCGTTCTCAACCAGGGATTCGAAGAGCTGTTCTCGAGTTACGACGCGGTACTGACGCCGGCCGCGCCCGGAACGGCGCCGATGCTTGCGGCAACCGGAGATCCCGCGTTCAGCACGCTCTGGACGCTGTGCGGGATGCCGACTCTCAGCATGCCGTTGATGAAAGGTTCCGACGGGTTGCCGCTGGGCGTGCAACTGGTCGGCCCGCGCCACGGCGACGCGCGCCTGCTGCGCGCGGCGCGCTGGCTTGTTTCCCGGGTACAGGCGAACTGAAGCACCCAACAGGAGAACCGACAAATGCCGATCAAGATTTTCGCGGCCATCGTGGCCGTCGTGCTGCTAGTCTCTTTTGTCAGCCCGGTGATATTCAAGTTGAAGAACATCCCGCTTGCTGTGGTGATCCTGATCGGCGTCGCGCTGATGCTGGTCGACCTCTGGCAATCGCTGCAGTCGAAGGACGACTGATCGGAGTGACCGCTTTATCCGGCGCACGTTTGGTCAGGTCCCGCGGCTGGAGATCTGCCCCGGCCCAAATCAGTCGCCAATATCACGGCTGGCTACAATTCTATCGGCGTTCTGGTACGCACCGCGCCCACGCGTTTCCATAGTCGCTCTATTCGCTGTTGCTGCAAGCATTGATCTCCTGGCGTGAAATGCCATGCAGTGCTCTCGGATGTACATTTTTGGCGGCCACGCAAATGATTGCGGACTCTGACAGCGGGAATCACCGGCCGCTCGCGCGGTGGCGCTGGAGCGCATTTGGGCTCGGCTGCGCCGCATTCTTCCTTTCGTTTTTCCACCGCGTTTCGACCGGCGCGATCGCGGCCGATCTGCAGCGCGAGTTCGAGATCGGGGCGGCGGCGCTCGGCACGCTGGGAGCAACCTATTTTTACGTTTACGCGCTGGCCCAGGTGCCGGTCGGCATGCTGGTCGATACCGTGGGGCCGCGGCGGATATTGACCGCCGGCCTGCTGATTGCCGGCATCGGTTCGGTTGCGTACGGACTGGCTGGTAATTTTGCGATGGCCGTGGTTGCGCGCACGCTGATCGGCGTCGGTGTCTCGGGTATTTTCGTGTGCACGCTCAAATTGCATGCCAACTGGTTTACCGAACGCCGGTTCGCAACGGCGGCGGGAGTTTCCAATGTCTCGGGCATTCTGGGCGCACTGGTAGCGACGGCGCCGCTGGCGTGGCTCATAACACTGGTGTCATGGCGGCAGGTTTTCGAGGCGATCGGCATCGCTTCGATCGGGCTGGCAGCCGCGATCTGGTGGTTCGTGCGCGACGCGCCGGAACCGCGTTCCGGGCGCGTCGCCACCGGCAACTGGCGGCGCGCGCTTGCCGAGGTGGTGACCAACCGCGCAACGTGGCCGCCGTTTTTCGTGATGTTCAGCATGTCCGGTGCGTTCATGACGTTCATCAGCCTGTGGGCGGTGCCGTTTCTCGTCCATGTGCATGGCGTGGAACTGGTGCAGGCGGGAAGCTACATGGCGACGACGCTGGTGGCTTTTGCGTGCTGTGTGCCGCTGCTGGGCTGGTGGTCGGACCGCCTGGGCTTGCGGCGGCCGATTGCGCTCGGATCCGCCATCGCCTTTAGTGCGAGTTGTGTGATCTGGCTGGCGCTGCCGGTGCCGGCTACGGGGGGATTTTTCGTTGCCGCAGTGCTCACCGGACTCGCCGCGCCGGGCTTTACTCTGGCATGGTCGGTTGCCAAAGAAGTGAACCCTCCCGAGTGTGCGGGCATGGCGATAGCCATCGCGAACATCGGCGGTTTTGCGGCATCCGGCATCCTGCAGCCGCTGGTCGGGTGGGTGGTGGACCACGGCGCCGGCGCGGTCGCGGGGGGCAGCGCCGACGCCTACAGGCTGGGCATAGGGGTGATCGTGGGATGGACGCTGATCGGTGTTGTTGCCGCGATGCGTTTCACCGAGACGCGCTGCCGCAATGTATGGGCCGCGTGGACGTAACGCGGCAGCTGCGAGCGTGCGATAATTTTCGCCGTTGCGCAGATTAAAAATAAGGGACGATCATGAAATCCGGAATACTGGTGACGCGTGAAGTTTTCGACGAAACGCTGGCTTTTCTCGGCGAGCATTGCAATGTTGAATCCAATCAGGCCGACGTGCCGTTCGACGCGGAGACGCTGGTGCAGCGGTTGCAAAACAAACAAGGCGTGGTTTGCAGCCTGACCGACCGCATCGACGAGGGAGTGCTCGCGCGCTGCCCGCAACTCAAAGTGGTGGCCAACATGGCGGTCGGCTACAACAACATCGACCTTCCGGCGTGCACCGCGCGCGGCATCATGGCGACCAACACGCCGGGCGTGCTCGATGACAGCACGGCGGACCTGGCGTGGACGTTGATGCTCGCGACGGCGCGGCGCCTGACCGAGGCCGAGGCCTACATCCGCGCCGGGCAGTGGAAGGGCTGGCACCTGAAGCAATTGCTGGGCGTCGACGTGCACCACGCGACGCTCGGCATCATCGGCATGGGGCGCATCGGCCAGGTGATCGCCAGACGTGCCGCCGGTTTCGAGATGCGCGTGATCTACCACAACCGCACGCGTTTGGCGGCGGATATCGAGCGGCGACTGCATGCAACCTACGTCAGCAAAGACGAATTGCTCGCCCAGGCCGACTTCGTGGTGTTGCAGATGCCGCATTCGCCGCAGACGCAGCACCTGATCGGCGAGGCCGAGCTCAAACAAATGAAACCGACCGCAATACTCATCAACTCGACGCGCGGCGGCGTGGTCGACGACGCGGCGCTGATACGCGCGCTCAAGAACGGCACGATCCGGGCCGCCGGGCTCGACGTCTTCGAGGGCGAGCCCAACCTCAACCCGGGCTTCCTAGAACTCAAGAACGTCGTGCTCGCGCCGCATATCGGCAGCTCGACCGAGGCAACGCGCCGCGCAATGGCGATGACGGCGGCGAAAAACGCGGTTGCCACGCTGACGGGCGGCGTGCCGCCGAATTTGCTCAATCCTGAGGCAAGGTCAAAAGCGTAGCCGCGAAGGACGCAAAGGAGACCCCAAAACAGGAGATGCAAATCATGACGACTCAACCGCGGCTTGGCTTTATCGGTTCAGGCACGTTTGCGAGCATGCGTTATTGGATTACACTGGAAACCAGAATATCAGGCGCGGTAGCAGCGAACCGGTAAAGGAGGTGCCATGAGAACAGTCAAGCAGTTACTGCAGGACAAGGCTCACGGGGTGTGCACGATAGGCCCGGATGCGCAGGTTTTTGAGGCGCTCAAGCTGATGGCGGAAAAGGACGTCGGGGCGCTGCTGGTGGTCGCCAACGACAAGCTGGTCGGCATCCTGTCGGAACGCGATTACGCACGCAAGGTGATACTGCACGGCAAGTCGTCTCACGATACGCCGGTTAGTGACATCATGACCGCGCGCCCGATATGCGTGCAACCCAGCCGCACCACCGACGAGTGCATGGCGCTGATGACCGAGAAGCACATTCGCCACCTGCCGGTGATCGAGAATGACAAGCTCGTCGGCGTGCTGTCGATCGGCGACCTTGTCAAGGAAACCATCTCCGAGCAGCAGTTCATGATCAAGCAGCTGGAGTCCTACATCCACAGCTGATACTTCAAGCTTTGCCGCTAAGGACGCGAAGGACGCGAAGGAAGTCAAGAAGAAAAAAGTGAGAGATGTGAGGCGGGAGGCGGAAAACTCCTGTCGATGCCCGCACGTTGCGCTCCACGATCTACCATTTATTATTTACTGCTTTTCCTTCGCGTCCTTGGCGTCCTTCGCGGCGAGGCTTTTCTGATTTAGGAGATTAGATGCAATTCGCCGCCATCATCATCGGTGACGAAATCATGTCCGGCAAACGCCAGGACAAGCACATGGCCAAGGTCATCGCCACGCTCGGCGAGCGCGGGCTCGATCTCACGTGGTGCCTTTATCTAGCTGACGAGCCCGATTTGATCACGGCGACACTCAGGCGCACTCTCGCGACCGATGATGTGGTTTTCAGCTTCGGCGGCATCGGCGCGACACCCGACGACCATACCCGCCAATGCGCCGCAGACGCAGCCGGCGTCACGCTCAAGTTGCATCCCGATGCGGAAGTCGAGATTCGCGCGCGCTTTGGCGCCGACATCACGCCTCAGCGTTTGATGATGGGCGAATTCCCGGTCGGCAGCCGCATCATCCCCAACCCGTATAACCGCATTCCCGGATTCAGCCTGAAACATCATCACTTCGTGCCGGGTTTCCCGCAGATGGCGTGGCCCATGATGGCCTGGGTGCTTGATAACTGGTACGCGGAGCAGCACGCCGCGGGCCGTACGGCGGAAAGCGCGATCATCGTGCGCGGCGCGGGCGAGAGCCAGTTGATCGGGTTGATGAACGCTTGCCTCGCGCGTTTTCCCGGTCTCAAGGTCTTCAGTTTGCCGCACATGGGCGATACCGACCGCTACGTGGAGCTCGGGGTGCGCGGTGCCGCGGATTTGGTGGCGCCGGCGATTTCCGAACTCAAGAACGGCGTGACGGCGCTCGGATTTACCTGGTCTCTCGGGCCTTAGGGTACGAAAAAAACCCGGGTTTAAGCCCGGGTTTTTTGTCTGATGCTGAAGCCGGAATCAGGCGGCTTTTTTCTTGCTTGCGTGCGCGACATGGGAGGTTGCCGCTTCAACGTTGGCCTGGGTCATTTCGGCAACTTGTTTCGCCGATTTGGACAGGTTGTCGTAGGCCGAGTTGACCGCCGAAATCGCGGATTTGACTGCGGCGACCGCAGCTTCGGAACCCGCCGGGGCCGACTTCACCATCTTGTCGAGGCCCGTCACGACTTGCTTGTTGAATTCCGAAACCTGTTCTTCAACCAGTTTGTTGATTTCCGTCTGGGTGGCTGCGGCGACGTCGTAGACGCTCTTGGCGTAGCTGGTCGCTTTTTCCAGGGACGGTTGCGCAATGGTGCTCTTGAACCGCGCAAATTCCTGGATATCCTTTACTTCGGACAGCGCCTTGGCTTGTTGCACGCCATCGGCAAACATGCTTTTCGCGATTTTCAATTGCAATTCCAGCATGCGTTCGGTTCCTTCAAGCGCGATGCCGGCGAAGTGCACTGCGGCTTCGAGATTGGCTTTGTTCATTGCCATCAGTTGTTCAGGGGCTTGATACATATGAGTCTCCTTTTAACAAAACCCTACAAAAGGCAACATCTGCTTAGAGGATTGCTGTTGCCCGGTTAAATATGGTGCGGTGCACAATTAGGATTATATGGGTTGTAACTGGAGTGTCAAGGGTTTTACCGAAATATTTATTGCGCTGCATCAAAGGCTGTGAGGACGCCGATAAGATTTTGCTTTCTGTTACGGTTTTAACGATAAAAACCGTTTACTATCATATGGATGCTAAGTATTATGGCATCCATGGAGTGGAAAATGAGCGCTTACTTCAGCACGGTGCTGGGTCTTGGCTGCCCTTTCCAAACCTACCGAATTGGACAACGGCAAGTGGAATGCGGTTTCCGGCATCGCGGGAGCCTTAATAATGCGCGGGTCATCAAAAGGAGCAAACGGATATGGCGGATTCGCTGTTCACCAGGATAATAAACAGGCAGATCCCGGCCGGGATCGTCTATGAGGACGACCTGTGCGTCGCCATCGAGGACATCAACCCGCAGGCGCCGGTGCATCTGCTGCTGATTCCCAAAAAACCGCTCGACATGCTGTCAAACGCAGCGGACCCGGACCAGGCAATGCTCGGGCACCTGATGCTTGCCGTCGGCAAGATCACACGGCAACTGAAGATTGACGGTGCGTTCCGCCTGGTCGTCAATAACGGCGCCGACGCAGGCCAGTCGGTCTTTCATCTGCACCTGCATATACTCGCCGGCCGCCCATTTCGCTGGCCTCCGGGTTAGCGGGGGCGCGAAGCCGGTTGCGGGGCGCTGTACGCGCCGGCGATTGCTACTTCTTTCTTGCGGCTTCGTCGGCGGCCTTATTGGCGCCGTCGTAGGACCCAACGTCAACGCTTTCGGCAAAGGCATTGGGATAAAGCATTCCGAGGCTAAGCACGCATATCGCCATGCGGCCCACGCGTGCCATGGGATTGCTGCGATGCTCCGCTTGGGCTTTTTCGAATTCCGTAGGCTTTTTTTCCATATGTTTTCCAGATTCATCCAGGACAGATCGCCTCCTGGCTAAGCGAGGCGCAATTATGCGCCCGTTTGCTGACGCCAAGCTTACTAATCAGGTGTTTATGTCGCTTAATAGGCCAGATTGAACGCCATTTTACACCTATTCGACAGGCGCCGCTCGGTGGCCCTGCTGTGCGTGCCGTCAGCCTGCGATTTTCAGGTGCTTGATCTCGGCAGTGCCACCCTGCGCTTCATCGAGCATGCGGAATATTTCGCCCGCTTCTTTGGCGATCGCATTCGTGATGTCGTCGAGCATCTTCAGTCCCTTGTCGACCGTCGCATGCTCGGGCGCGCCATACCAGCCGGTCTGCGCAATGGTGCGGATGTCGGTGAGCACGGGTTGATAGGAACGCGTGCGGCGCAGCTTGTCCCATTTGCGGCCATGCGAGTGATCGGACGAGTAATCGATGCGGTCAAGGTGCACGAGGTCGGGGCGGTACGCGAGCACCGCAAGCGCTTCGATTTCGCCGCCATGCGTGAGCCCGCCGCACTCATGGCCGTAGAGCTCGGCCGCGACGTAGCACGCCTGCACGGTCAGCACCGTCATTCCGTGTTCGCGGTGCAATGCTTCGGAGGCGATTGCAAGCGACGGTATGTTGCCTTCATGCCAGTTGAGAATCAGCAGGTATTTCGCGCCATGCCGGGCGGTCGAGACGCACGTTTCGGTAACTACCCGCTGATAGGTGTCGGGCGTCAGCGTGATCGTGCCTTCGAACGGCATGTGCATCGGGGTCACGCCGAACGGCGTGGCGGGCAACAGCAATCCGTCCATGCGCTCGGCCACCGCGTGGCCTATCACCTGGCTCGCGAAAATATCGGTGCCGGTCGGCAGATGCGGGCCGTGCTGCTCGACGCTGCCGGCGGGCAGTATGACCAGCGGATTTTTCTTCAACTGTTGCGCGATCTCGGGCTGCGTGAGATCGATGAAATGGCGGGTGGGCAGCATGCGGTTACTCCTTAAATGACAACTGTCATGCCCGCGCAGGCGGGCATCCAGAAATGCCTGAATGGATTGGATTCCCTCCTACGCGGGAATGACAAAATGCGGGCTAATCAACGCTTCCCTAATTCAAATGTTGGCCTTCGCTTCGTCGATGATTTCGGCAATTTTCACGGCTTGCCCATTGCGTTCGATTGAGCGCAGTCCGCAATAGACTACCGCAAGCGAGACATTGCCATTGTCGGCCGACAGTTCGGATGGCTTGCCGCTGGCGATGCTGTCGGCAAACATGTCGAGTTCGGCAAGGAACATGTCGCTCTTGGCGACCTCGAGCACTTCGCGCCTGGCGTAGCCGTCCTTGCCGCGCTGGATGTAGAGCACGGCGGAGGTATGCAGCTTGTCGGGCGTATCCCAGGTGCCGAAATCGATCTCGAAATGCATGAGTCCTTTCGATCCGAACACGCGGACTGAGTAAATGCCCGGCGAGGTCCAGCACGAGCCGACGTAGCCGACCTTGCCATCGGCGAACTTGATGAGCGTCATCGACTGGTCGTCGACTTCGGCGCCGACGGGCGACAGTTTGGACGCCATCGAACTGACTTCGGCGATCTCGCCGCCGAGGTAGTGCAGCACATCGAACTGGTGGATCGCGAGTTGTGAGAGCGGGCCGCCGGGCGCTTTGTCTTTGTACCAGCGCCACGTTTGGGGCGTGAGTTCGAGCGCGCGTTCATTGGAAAAATTGGCTTCAATAAAGGCAACGCGCCCCAGTTCGCCGGCGTCGATGCGGGCCTTGATTTCACGGATACCGGCCATCAGCCGCGCGCTGTGGCCGACGGTGACGCCGACGCCGTATTGCGCTTGCAGCGCCGCGATTTTGAGCCCGTCTTCAAGCGTGCTCGCGATCGGTTTTTCGGTGTAGACGTATTTTCCTGCCTTGGCCACCTCGAGTGCGACCGGCAGGTGCTGCTCGTTGGGCACCGTCAGTATGCAGCCGCGAATTTGCGGATCGGCGAGCATGGTTTCCAGGTCGTTTACCGCCGGCACTCCGAATTCCTGGCTGAACGCCGCGCGTTTGTCCCCGGAACGGCTGAATGCCGCGACTATCTTGATTTTCTTCGAGTGGGCGGCGGCGCGCGTCAGCACCTTGGCCCATCGGCCGAGACCAACGATGCCGACTTTGACGGGATAATTGCTCATGGAAAACGTATTCCTTGCGTTAGGGTGTGGTGATTCGATGTAATTGCCCATTGCGGCGCTGAAAAAACCGCGATCAGCGATGAATGAGGACGCCAGTTTAAATCATTCCGCGCTCATTGCCGCCTGTTTAGATCCCGTCTCCGAACAAATTACTCGACCGTGAGCTTGGCGGCCTTGATGGCTTGACCAAAGCGGTCCCATTCCTCGCGTATGAATTTGGCAAACTCCGCGGGCGTGCTGGTAACCGGATCCGCGCCCTGGCGCTCGACCAGTTCGCGCGTATCCGGCTGGTTCATGACTATTGCCAGTGTCGCATGCAGTTTGTCGAGGATGGGCTTGGGGGTGCCTTTGGGCGCCAACAAACCGATCCAGCCGGTGGATTGATAGTCTTTCACGCCCGCCTCGGCGATCGTGGGCACGTCGGGCAACTGCGACGCCCGCTTCAATCCACCTACGCCAAGCGCGCGCAGCCGCCCGGATTTGATGTGCGACAGCGTCGCCGGCAGCGGGGTGATATGGAACTGCGATTCGTTCGCAATCACCGCGGCGACCGAGGCGCCGCCGCCTTTGTATGGCACGTGCACGGCGTCGATCCCGGTGCGCAGAATGAACTGCATGCCCGCGAGATGGCTCTGCGAGCCGGCGCCGGCCGAAGCCATGTTCAGCTTGCCGGGCGAGGCCTTCGCCAGCGCTATCAGTTCTTTCACATTCTTCGCCGGCAGCGCCGGATGCACCACCAGCGTGTTCTGGGTGATCGCGAACAGCGCGATCGGCATAAGGTCGTTGAACGGATCGAAGGCAATTTTCTTGTAGAGCTGCGGCGCGATGACCTGGGTCGCCGTGGCCGAAGCGAGCAGCGTATAGCCATCGGGGACCGCGTGCGACGCGATTTCCATGCCGATCATGCCGCCTGCGCCCGGCCGGTTGTCGATAACGATCTGCTGCCCGAGCGCCTCGCCGAGCTTCGCCGCCAGCACGCGGCTTTGCGTGTCGTTAGATGCGCCGATGCCCTGCGGCACGATGAGCCGGACCGGTTTATCGGGATATTTCGCGGTGGTATCGGCTGACGCTGCCTTGGCGTCGAACGGACTCAGCGATGCCGCAAGAATCAGGCCTGACCACAGTGATATCGTGCGTTGCATGAATGCATTCCCCATCTATTTTTGGTTTCGCAGTTTGACATGGCTTGTTAGACTACAGGCCCGGACGATTACTCACAAGAAGGAGAGCGCATGGCGCGCATCAGTTACGTTGATCCCGACACCATCACCGATCCGCAGCTGAGCGGCTGGCTGGAGGAGGCGATCCGCAAAGGGCGACCGGGTCCCGAAAACCAGGCGATCCGCGCGCACCAGCCGGACGTGATGCGCTCCTTCACGCTCACGCGCAAGATGCTGTTCGACGGCGGCGCAGGAGTGGTCGAGCACGACCTGAAGGAACTCACACGCGCCTACGTTGCCTACACGGTCGAATGCGGTTACTGAAGCAACCAGGGAACCGCGCGGTCCGCGCGGGATGCCGATGACCGGATGGCGGAACTCCTGCAATACGAGAAATCCGACCGCTTCACGCCGCGCGAGAAGCTTGCGCTGCGCTACGCCGATGCGATCATGTACGATCCGGCGCAGGCCGACGACGCGTTGTGGTCGAAGCTGCGCGCGGAGTTCACCGAGCCGCAGCTGGTTGAACTCGGTTACTGGATCGGGTTCACGTTCGGCGGCCAGCGCTGGCTCAAGACGCTGGCGACGAAGCAGGGAGAATTTTCCGCGTTCCGCGCCGCAAAAGGAGTGAAGAGTGAAGAGTGAAGGTCCACTCCTCAATCCTCACTCCAGTTTCCCCTGATCCTGAAATTTCTTTTAGCCTATGCCCATGTTGCGTTTCACATCACTGCTGCTCGCTCTGCTGCTCGCCGCCTGCGCGACGTCACCGCACGAGTATCCCGAACTTGCGCCGCCGCGCGCGGTCGAGATTACGCCGCTGCGTTCCGCGCATCCGGTGGTGGCGTTGGTGCTTGGCGCCGGCGGTTCGCGCGGTTTTGCACACGTGGGAGTTATCAAGGTGCTCGAAGCGGAGGGCATCCGGGCGGACGTCGTGGTCGGCAGCAGCTCGGGTTCGGTGGTGGCCGCGTTATATGCGGGCGGTTACAGCGCCGCGGCGCTCGAAGCAATGGCGCTCAAGGTCGAGGACCGCGACTTCATCGACTTCACGCTGTTCGGGCCCGGGCGCATACAGGGCGAGGCGCTGCAGGATTACGTCAACCGCGCGCTTGCCAACCGTTCGATCGAGGCGCTCGAGCGCTCGTTCGCGGTGGTGGCAACCGAGCGCTCGGCCAACCGCATGACGATATTCAACCGCGGCAATACCGGACTCGCAGTGCGCGCGTCGAGCAGCATCCCCAACCTGTTCTGGCCGGTTCTCATCGAGGGCGCCGAATACGTGGACGGCGGGCTCACCAGCCGCGTGCCGGTGCCGGTGGCGAGGCGCATGGGTGCGCAGGTAGTGATTGCGGTCGATGTGTCGTGGCGCGGCACGAGCGAGGTTGACGCGGCCGATGTCGCGATCCGGCCCGTGACGCCGCGCACGCGCACGCTTGATTTTTCGGCGAAGCTCGAAAGTATCGCAGCGGGGGAAGTTGCGGCGCGCGCTGCGGTGCCCGCGATCCGCGAACAGATCGCACAGGCAGAAGTAGCGAATCGCCGGCGGGAGGTTACCGCAGCACTGCAAAACAGATAGTCACAGAGAGCACAGAGAAAACGGAGAATAACAATACCTGGAAAGCTTCCGGTTTGAGGTTTGGTTTTCCGCCTCTCGTCTCTCGCCCGGCGCCTCTCGACTTATTTCGTTTGCCGCAATCGATACTGGTTGAGCGCCGCATCGGCCTGCGCGCGCAGGTCCGCCACTTTTTGCTCGTGGGCCGGGTCGTTCGTTTCAAGGAAATCGGCCGCCGCCTTGACCATGTCGCGGCGCGCCACCGCGTAGCGCATCAGCAAATCAAAGTCTTTACGCAGCGGCGCCTTCGCATCCAGATCGACGCGCGCGAGCCGCGCTACGGCGGCGTCCCATTCAGGCAGCATGTCTGCACGCAGCACCTTGAGCACGTCCGCGTTGTTCATCTGGCCGCTTTGCGATCGGCGGACGATGTCCTGAAACGCTGCCAGCAATCGTGCAAGCTCGATGTTAAATGCCGCAGTTTCCTTTTCCAGCGCGATCGCCTGGCGGAATACGCGTGAAGTGTCGGGAACCAGCCATGCGGCGGTGGGCAGCGTGGCGGCGGCGAGCAACACCGCCAGCACCGCGCGCCGCGTATCGAAGCTACGGCGTGGATGCGGAACAAGAGGGCGAGCGGCGATGAGTCCTATTGCAAATCCGCCGATGAGCCCGCCCAGGTGTGCAGCGTTGTCGATGCCCGCCTGCACAAAGCCGTAGAACAGCGAATAGGTGACGAACACCGAGGTGCTGATGCGCAGGCGATTGAATGTTGCCGGCGGGATAGCGCCGCGCTGCATCGTCATGTAGGCAAGCAGCGCGCCGAACACCCCGAACACCGCGCCGGAAGCGCCGGCGCTGATGACCCGCTGGCTCCACAGCATGCTGGCAAGGCTGCCGGCGGTCCCCGCAAACAGATACAGCGCGGCGAACCAGGCGTTGCCGAACAGCCTCTCGGCAAGTTGCCCGCTGTCCCACAGCGCCCACATATTGAACGCCAGGTGCAGGATGCCGAAATGTACGAAGGTGCAGGTGAGAAGCCGCCACCAGTCGCCGCTGGTGGTAAGCGGCGCGAAGTTGGCGCCGAAGCGCAGGTACTCGTCGGCCCGCCCACCCAGGAAACCGACCCCAAGCGCGGTCATCACCAGAAATACCACCGAGCTAAGCGCGATGAGCGTTGGAGTCACTACGACGAGCGGCGTGGCGGCACGCAATCGCCGCAAAAATTCCGGCGGCGGCTCGGCGAACATTTCGTCAGTGGTTGTCATGCGCCCGATTAGAACATGCCTCAAAAACAAAAATGGACAGGATTTACAAGATTAACAAGATTAGAACCGGCAAAAAATCCTGTAAATCCTGTTAAGGAACCTCTGCATAAATGCATAGGCCATTTCAACTCGTCATTCCAGCGTACGCTGGAATCCAGTAAGGCTTTGATTGAAAACGCTCTGGATTCCGGATC
>Ga0315281_10001914_pt1 | contig 31000 bp, 22 predicted proteins | sample YL17G07_0_MG_FD_204540 | JGI IMG/M metagenome (GOLD analysis project Ga0315281, IMG submission 204540) | Sediment microbial communities from Yellowstone Lake, YNP, Wyoming, USA - YL17G07_0 | ecosystem: Environmental > Aquatic > Freshwater > Lake > Sediment | place: USA: Wyoming | collected...
AATCTGCGGCTCAGATGGCCGATGCCTATCAAATGGCTCAGCAGAGCCTGAGCGCCGCACGGGACGAACTGTCGACTGCTGAGAACGCAGCGGCGGCGGGCGAATCCGCCGCAGGAGCCGCCCAGACAAGGCTCACGCAGGCTGAGGCCGATCTGGCGGCAGCGCGAAATGCACACAAAGAGTCTCAGACTGAGTTGACCAGGGTCTCGCAGATGCTCCAGCGGCAGGAGGCCGAGCTGCAGCGAAACCAGAACCTGCTTCAGCAGGGCGCCATCTCGCGGCAGGAGCTGGATCAGGTGAAAGCCGCGCGGGATCAGGCGGCTGCAGAGCGAGATCAGGCGAGAGCTGCACTCGAAGATGCCCAATCCCGGACTCAGGCTGCCGAGGGTGAGGTTGGGGCTGCGAGGCAGGCGCTGGACCAGGCTCAGGCCCGTGTGAGTGATGCACGCGCTCAGGTTCAGGCCGCGCGGGCGAAAGTGAGGAGCCAAGCAGCCGCGGCCCAACAGGCGAAATCACGGCTCTCGGCCGCGCGGCGGAGCGAACAACCGGTCGAGCTGACGGCCCCGACAGATGGGGTAGTCTCGGCGGTTCCGGCCAAGGTCGGCACACTGGTCACACCAGCGATGGCGGTGGTTCAGATAAAGAGGCCGGATGTGGCCGTGGTGACGTTCCAAACGTCAGAGCCGCAGGCAGCGGCGCTCAGACCGGGACTGCCGGCCTCGGTGCGGGCCGTGGGGAAGGCGAAGGGGCTGCCTGGAAGGGTCACGGCTGTATCTCCGACGACCGACAAGGCGCGGAACGTCCGGCTGGAAGTGGCAGATCGCGACAAGACGCTCAACCCGGGAAGCAGGGTCACGGCAGAGGTGATGCTTGGCAAGCTGAGCGCCGTCGCAGTCCCGCGGTCGGCCGTTCTATACTCAAAGCAGGGGCCGGAGGTATGGGTCGCGGCGGACGGTGTGGCGCACATACGGCGCGTAACTGCGGCGAGATCCGCCGGCGCCGCGGTTCCAGTAACCGCCGGGCTCCGGCCCGGCGAGCACATAATCGTCCGCGCCAATAGGCCGCTTAAGGACGGCATGCCAGTGAGAGAGAGCAGGGGTTAGGAAACGGGCAATGTCGCCTCTCCGCCTGCCCTCTCCCTGCACTAGCTTCAGCTCTTCGGCGCTGCCTTCTTGATGTACTTCTCCGGTTCCTTGTCGAACTCCGGCTTGCAGCCCGGGCAGCAGAAGTAGTAGGTTTTCCCCTTGTAGACACTCTTCGGAGCCTTCTTGGGGTCCTTGACGACGCCGCCCATCACCGGGCACCGGACTTGGGCCTGTTTCACAGCCGGCCTCTTGGGGGCGGCCTTCGGCTCCGAGTTCTTGGCAGCCGGCTTGACCGCTGCCGCTTTACTCGCGGCTGGTTTGCCGTGCTGCGCTCGTCCAGCCGCAAAGATCGGCGCGGCGCTAGCGAGAACCGCAGCTGCGGTGATGATGCCTATGAGTCTCTTCAACGTACGTTCTCCCTTCAAGTTTCGCCCGTGGCTCGCGCGAGCTGGTCCCGGGCTGTGTTGTAGTCGAATAGGGCCTGTGCTTGATTCGTTCGCGCCCTGGTCAGAGCCGCAATCGCGTCCAGCACCTCGACGTTCGTAGCCTTGCCTGCCTCGTATCTGAGCCTGATAACCCGGTAATCCTCCTCGGCCTGCTGGACGGCCGTCTGCGAGAACGTGACGTTCTTCGCAGCCGCCTGAAGACCGGCCCAGGATGCTGCCACGTCGTGGGTCACCGTAAGGACGGCCTCACGCTCCTCCGCCCGCGCCCTCGCAAGCATAGCCTGGGATTCGGCAACTTCGGATCTCCTCCGGCCCGCGTCGTAGAGCGGGATGGCGGCCGCGATGCCGACCGTGAACCCTCGTTCGAAGGAGTCCGCTGACTGAACCGAGAAGTCTTGCATCCCGACGGCGTAGACCTGCGGCCTGTAACCGCTGCTCGTGGCGCGGAGGCCGGCTTCTGCCGATCGCAGCCTAGCACGCGCTGCTGCGATCTCGGGCCGCCTGGCCAGGGCCGTAGGCTCCGCCTCCCGCAGCGTGCCGGCAGGGGCCTCGAAGGTCAGTTCGCCGGAAGGGGTGAGCGTAGAGGCCTGCGACACACCGAGGGCACTCTTCAGGTCAACCAAGGCAATGTCGGCGTCCCGTTGAGCGTTCACGAGCGCCTGCTCCGCCTCCGCAAGCTCCGTCTGGTTGCGCAGCAGATCGAACCTGGCGATCCGGCCCTGTTCGAATGCCGCCTCGGCTATCCGGACTCGCTCCCTGGCTTCGTCAACGCGCTTCTGATATGCATCCATGATGCGCTGGCCGAGCAGCACTCGACGGAAGGCCGTCTTTGCGTTCAGCGCGGTATCGAGCTCGGACGACCGGGCGTCGGAGGCTGCCGCCCCGACCAGCGCCTCCGCGCTGCGCAGCTGCGCCTTGAGCCTGCCGCCGGTATAGATCGGGTACATCCCCATCACATTCTGATCCAGCCTTGCTCTGTCTGGGATGGCTGTGAGGGGCGTCGGCTCGACTCCGGGCGGGCCTGCGATGATGTTCGGCATCGTGCCGGTAGTTGCGAAGGTAGCCGTAGACACCTGCAGCTTCGTCGCCGCTCGGGCGATGCCCGCTCGGGCACGCGTCGCGGCCACTTCCGCCGCCTGAGCTTGGACCCGTGGGCTGTTCGTCAGGGCTATCTCGACTGCGTCCGACAGCGTTACCGTCCGCGACAGAACTGGCGGCTCTGGCTGCGGATTCTGGATCTGGGATTCCGCGTGCCCTGCTGCTGTTCGCTCATCGCCAGCCAGAGCAAGGGGCGCACGTGCGAGGGTCATGCCAACAGCCATGACCAAGCCGAGCGCAATGCTCTTACTCGCCACCTGCACTCCACACTCCGCACTCTGCACTTCGCGCTTTGCCCTTTGCACTTCTCACTCCCCTGCCCGTTCGCCGCTCCCGAACTTCGCGGTCACCGGCCACTCCCACTTCCGTTTAAGGAACCGCCAGTTCACCCACCAGATGAGATCGTCTACGTAGGTGTGCATGATCGGAATATCGAACAGGCTTAGAATTGTACCCACAAGCAGGCCACCTAGAATCACGGTGCCAAGCGGCTGGTAGGCATCCATTCCGGTCTTCGGGAAGAAGGCAACAGGGATCATGACGATCATCGTGATCATAGAGGTCATCAAGATCGGCCGCAGCCTCTGCGGACACGCTTCCATCACCGCCTGATCTCTGGGCACACCCCGATCCCTGTAGCGAGCGATCATATCGATGAGCAAAATGGCCGTGGTAATATCCATGCCGGTCAGGACGATCACCGCCATTATGGAGACGCTGGAGAAAGCCTGATGCGCGAGGTAGAGCGCGAGGAACACTCCGGAGAGCTCGAGCGGAAGCGAGAACACCATCTGCAGAGGCTGGAGGAACCCCCTGAACTGGGCGACGAGCACAAGGAAGATGAACACCATGGCAAGCGCCAGGCCCACGAGCAACCTTCTGAAGCTGTCCATCATCTGGGTCATATCGCCGCGCGCTTCTATACCGTAACCCGCGGGGAAGTTGACCTTTCTCACAGCCGCCATCATGAGATCCATCGTCACGTCCATTGACGGCTTGCTCTGCCTGCCGAGGTATCCGTCCTTGCGGTAGAACCCATTGATCGAGACGACCCGCCGCACGCCGTCGTGCTCGACGATCGTCGGCGCCGCCTCAAGCCTGACGTTTGCAACGCTCTTGAGCGGCACCTGACGGCCGTCCGGGGCCGTGATATACATGCCGCCGATATCCGCGGAGTTCCTCCTGTCCTGCTCGGCGTATCTGACGAGCACGGTGTCTTGCCTGACATTCGGCAGCCTGTACCATTCGTTCGTGAGGCCGCCGGCGAGCGAGTAGTAAGCCTGCTGGGAGATGTCTTCCGGTGTGAGTCCAAGTGCCTGCGCACGTTCCGGGATCACGTCGATCTTGTATGAAGGCTGAGCCATGTCCCAGCTTGCAGCCGGCTGGTATAGCCCGGGGGTCTGCTTTGCGATCTGCAGCACCTGCTGCCCCATCTGGTTAAGTATGCTTAGGCTTTTGCCGTAGACTATGACCGACACAGGGGCTAGCGAGCTTGCCATCACATCCGATCCCATTTCCTTGATCTGCAGCCGCCTGATGCCGGGAATGGTGGATGTCGCTTCATCATAGACCGAGTCGATGATCTGCCAGATGTCGCGCTTACGATCGTCCTTGTCCGAGAAGGTGATCATCATCGTTGCGGCGTTTGCCTGAGGCATAGCGTAGCCGGTGTAAAATGGGCTGAAGCTCTCGAAAAGCGATTCCGAGCCGATCTCGGTCGAGACCTTCTCAATCTCCGGGCGCCTCGCCATGATCTTCTCGAGAGCGCGCGTGGCCCGCTCCGTTTCGGCGAAGCTGGTTCCCGGGGCCATTTCCAGCACTCCGTAAGCCTGGCCAACGTCCGCGAGCGGCATCATCTCGGAGCCGATGAAGTGGTAGAAGGTGAAACCGATGATCACCGTCGCGAGGATTCTGGCCATGTTGGAGAACCGGCGCCTGAGCATCCAGCGTATCGTGTTTGCGTAGCCCGTCTCGAGGCGGTCCATGAGGTTCTGGAACGGACCCAGTACTCGGCGGTAGAGCCACAGCTTGCGCTCTGCCTCCAGCTCAGCGTGCGGCTTGAGCAGGTTGGCGCAGAGCAGCGCCGTAAGGGTGAACGATACCAGCATCGAAGCGACCAGCCCGAGGATGATCGGCCAGACCAGCTCGACGAACATAAGCTGCACGATTCCGCCGCAGAAGAGCAGCGGAGACAGCGCAAGGACGAGCATGATGGTGGAGGCGATAACGGCCAGCCTGACCTCGGCGATTCCATCGATGGTGGCCGTTTTCGGGTCCTTGCCCATCCTCATATGCCGCTCCACGGCGTGAATGTCGATGATCGAGTCATCCACCAACCGCCCGATCGAGAGCAGGAGGCCGATGAGAGTGCCGGAGTTCAGCGTCATGCCCAGCGGCACCAGGCCAAGGATCGCCATCGCGAGCGAGATCGGAATCGTGATGAGCGAGATCAGGGTACCGCGCCACTCGCCGAGGAAAAGGAGCACCGCAGCGGCCGTAAGCAGTATCGCCAGCCCGAGCTCCTCGAACATGTTCTTGAAGAGCACGTTGACGAAGTGGGAATTGTCGTATGCAACCTCGAACTTAACGCCCGGGTTCTCAGCTTGAAGCTCCTTGAGGACCTTCTCAACGGCAGGCACGACCTTAGCCGAGCTTGCTCCGGGGTCCTGGATGACGGCAACCTCCAAAGCCTCCTTGACCCTGCCGCGGTCCATGAAGTGGTAGGCGCTTCTCCGCTCCCAGTAGGAGTCCACGACCCGCGCAACGTCGCGGACATAGACGATCCTCGGCTGGTTGAGCGTTCCTGTGCCGGGCGGGACGGGAGCGGCGGCCGACGGGGCCGACAGCCCAGCCATTCCGCCGGAGGAGGGCGACGAAGCCGAAGTCAGTACAGTCGGCAGCCCCGATCCGTTGATGCTCGCGATTGGGTAGTTCAGGACCGTGTTCGGATCGGTAGCTCGGGTGTCTACCCTGACGATTGCCTCGTTCGCGCCATTGGTCACACGGCCCGCCGAGCGGCTTACGTTATAGCGGTCTATGGCGTTCCGCACGTCGAGGATCGAGAGCTTGTAGGCTGCTAGCTTGTTCCTATCGACGATTACCTGGAGCTGCCGCTTGTAGCCGCCGAACGGAACAACGGAATAGACGTTGGGGACGACCCGAAGCCGGTTGATCACGTCGTTGTCAACGAGTTCCCTGAGCCGCACCTTGTCCCAGCGCTCGTCTCCCGTTACCGCGAGAGACAGGATCGGCAGGTTCAGCGGATCGATCGCAAGCACCCAGCTTGGCTTGAGATTGGCGCCCGTGGCAGGGAGGTTCGCCTGGATGACGTTCATCAGCGACTGCACGTCGAAGAGCGCCTTCTTCATGTCCGTCCCGTATCTGAACTCAAGCGAGACGATTGAGAAGCCATCCTGCGAGGTGGACCTTATGTAGTGGAGGTTCTTGACGTTGACGAGGCTTTCTTCGATCGGCTTCGAGATGTACATCTCCATCTCTTGGGCCGAAAGGCCGGGCATCATCGTGACCACGCCTACCATCGGGCTCTCGACATACGGCATGAACCGCCGCGGCATGTAGAAGCCGATCACAAGAACCGCCATCACGACGACGGATAGGTAGAAGGAGATGATCACATACGGGTGCTCGATGGACCACTTATGGATCATGTGGAGCGCGGTAGCTGCGCGCGTCTCGATCCTTGGTCTGCTTGTCGGGCTGTTATGGTCTGTCATGGATTCTGGCAGTCGCCTTAAGTCGCGTGGCACCGGGTACGTTACAGCCGGTCGGCCGGGGTGTTACGCATTCAGTGCGCTCTGGCTCGTTCCATCTCACCGAGCCACGGCGGCTTCCGCGTTCTGTGGGCTTACTTCCCCTCCACCAGCCTCATGCCGCACTTCGGGCAATCGCCGGGCTTCTTGCTGATTATCTCCGGGTGCATCGGACACGTGTAGGTTCTCTCGCCCTTGACCGGCTCCACGGCGCCACCGTTCGAATGGTCCATTCCCGGCATGTTCGTATCGTTCATCTCCACGCCCGGGGCTTGGCCGCCATCTTTCCCTTGGCCCATGCCGGGCATCTCGGGCATACCACGACCGTCCGGCAGCTGCTTCGGCCCGTCCTCTCCCCACGCAGTTGGGAAGACCAGATCGCCTTCCTTCAGGTAGGTGTGCCCGCGATAAATGACCTCATCGCCCTCGGAGAGGCCGGACGTGATCTCGGTCCGCTCGCCGTCGCTGTCACCAACGGTAACGTACACGAGCTGAGCCGACCTGCCCCCACTTACCTTCGGAACGAGATCCATACCGCACTTGTGGCACTTTCCGGGCCTGTCGCTGATCTGGTCAGGATGCATCGTGCAGTAGTAGGTAGTCTTGCCGTTCGGGGCCCGAGTCTTGACGACCCAGACAGCGTCGCGCTCATCCCTGCGCACCAACGCTGAGGACGGAACGGTGATCCTGTCGGACGTTGCCGACGTCGCAATGTCCATAGTCACGAAGTCGCCGGGTACCAGCCTGTGGTCGGGGTTCTCCACGATTGCCTCGACTATGGCCGTGCGGCTGGACTGATCGGCAAGGGGCGAGACAGAAGTCACGACCGCATTGTAGGCCCTGGTCGGGTCTTTCGGGAGCCTGGCCTCGACACGAGCACCGACCTGGATACGCGGCAGGTCTCTGTCGGCCACGTTAGCCTGGAGGCGGACTCTGTCTATCTGGACCAGGTCGAGGATGGCCGTGCTGGGGTTGACCAGCTGACCGGGGCTGATGTACCGTTTCGTGACGATCCCGGCGAAGGGAGCGCGAATGTACCGGTAGGCGTCGATGGTGGCGGCCGTGGCGACCATTGCCCCCGCCTGCCTCGCGGCCGCAGCCTTCTCTGCAATCTCCCGTCTGGAGGCCGCCACTGCTGCGTCGGCCGCCGATGCGCGCTGCCTGGCGATTCCGATCATGGCCTGCTTGCTTTCTACATCGGCCTCCGCTGCCTGAACGTTCGCCCGAGCCTCCTCAAGTGCGGCTTGTTTGTTCTCCAGCTCGGCCTCTGCCGTCGCCGCCTGCGACTTCTCCGACTGGTACTCCTGCAGCGATACGGCGCCCGCCTTCAAGAGGTTTGCCTCACGCTTGATCTCGGCCCGCCAGTACTCCAGGCTGGCTCTTGCGCTTTTCAGTTCCTTCTCGGCCTGGGTCACAGCCCTGGTTGCGGCGACCAGCCTGGCTCTCGCGCCCGCTGCCTCCGCCTTTGCTGTCCCGATCTCGCCCTGGGCGGCGGCTCTTTCGGCCGTCATCCTGGCCGTGCCGCTCTCGGCAACGGCAATCTCGCTTTCTGCAGCCGCCCGGCCGGCCGCAGCTTCAGCCACCTTCGTTTGCAGATCGGGAGAGTCAACAACTGCAAGCAGCTTCCCTGCCGGTACACCGTCACCGTCGTAGGCACTCAGCCCGCGCAGCCACCCCTCCACGCGAGGATAGATGATCTGCTCGGTCAAGGGGGCGACCGAGCCAGTATATGTCACCTTCGCGCTGAAGCCGCCCCGGTGCACAACCTCTGTCGCAACCGGTACCGCGCCAGGCGGCGGCCTCATGGCGGTCATATCCATTGCCTGCGCCTCGATCACACTCATTGCGCCAGGGTGGTTGCGCTTCCAGACTCGAACGGCAACAGTCGAGGCTATCAGGAGCCCAACGATGAGAGCGATCCCCCAGTAGTGCGCTCTCAGAAGCCGTAAGAGGGTGTCACGATTGCCAGTTCCGTCCAATGCCTATCCTCCAGACAGGTGGGATGCCAGATGGTAGCTGGTTGGAAAGACGGCGTGAGGCGGCTCGGGTTCCCAGAATCTGCACGGCCCGGGGATAGGGGAAACGCAGCGACGGGGGCGCCGCGCGGACGACCCGCCGCGGCGCCCGCGAGATGACAGACCCGCGATCTCTGCCTCAGTGCGCTATCAGGAGATGGCGCGGAGGCGCCTCATCCCAGCAGTGCCATGCGCAGCGCTTCGTGAGTTGGCTCCCCACGTCTAGCCATCGCGTCGTGGCAAGCCATTGCCTGGTTCACCGACTTCGAGACGTAGCGCAGGAGGCAACCGGGCGAGCAGAAATCCAGGTCTTCGTCCCAGTGTATGAGGTCGTCACCGGCCTTTGTCAGCCTGATCTCAAGGCTCGACACAGTCAGCCACGAATCCCAACTGACCGAATGCTCCCCGCACTCCTCACAAGCCTTCATCATAACATCCGACATCTGCACTCCCCCTGTGCACACACGATCCAGCCAGGCACACTATTACCCATGACAGGCTGATCCTATACATTAGCCGGGCATTCCTTGTGCCCCACGCACAGAACGGAAGAGCACAGAGCACGGTACCAGGCCAAGAAGGGCGGTTCGAGCGGTTCGTGTCCGCGTGCACATCCCGCTGAAGACAGCACGGGTCGGGCTGGGAAGGGGAACAATGCGCCGAATGTCACAGTGGAAGGTCCGCCGTCCGAGAACCTGATATGAACGGTGCCCTCATGAAGGAGACTGCAGAAGCGGCGGTCAACAGGACGAAACAGTGGTGAGCCGTGCTGGACTCGAACCAGCGACCCTCTCCTTAAAAGGGAGATGCTCTACCGCCTGAGCTAACGGCCCTCATATGAGCGTGGACACCCTCCTTTTCGACAAGGGAGATTGCCGCACTCTCCCACAAGGGAGATTGCCTCGCGAAACACAAGGGAGATTGCCGAGGAGGAGGAAAATGGCGCACAAGATAATAGCCGCAGGAGCCACCGGACAGGTAATCCGGCTGCACAGGGCAACCTGGGAGAGCATACGCAGCCTGTACCTTGACGAGTGCGGCTTCCGGCGGCTGTCGGATAGGACAATCGAGGACAAGGCATGGTGGCTGGAGAAGTTCACTGCTTCGAGCTGTCCGGCGCCGCACGAGTTGACTTCCGCACACGTCACCAGCTTCGTGAGCACTTACAAGAACGGCGCAACCGCGCACAAAGCCTTCACCGTGATAGCCGCTTTCTGCAAGTGGCTCCTCCGCGAAGGCTGGCTCGAATCCAATCCCTGTGCGGGACTCGCCGCCCCGAAGGAGCCGAAGGTACTGATACCGCTGTTTGAGCCGTCCGATGTCGAGAAGCTGCTCAAGGTGGCTGCAGGCAGCAAAGGCTTCACCGGTGCGCGAGACGCGGCAGTGATAATGACGCTCTACGACACGGGAATCAGGGTGTCCGAGCTGTGCTCTGTCACCGACCCTGACCTTGACCTTGCCGGCAGAAGGCTCCTCGTTCACGGCAAGGGAGACAAGGAGCGGACCGTCTACTTCGGACTTCAGACGAGGAAGCTCCTTACCAACTACCTGACAGCGCGGGAAGCGGCTCTGGCCGGACTTGACGTTCTGCCCTGCCGCGTGTTGGTGAGCACCGTGGTAACCGCCGCTGGCTCGACTATGCCGCTTACGCCGAACTACGTGGCAAAGATGATAAGACGACATTCACGCGCCGCCGGAGTCAGATGCAAGCGACCGTCACCACACACACTGAGGCACACGTTCGCCGTGCAGTTCCTTCGCGGCGGCGGCAGCGTCTTTGCGCTTCAAAGGCTGCTCGGGCACGAGACGCTTGAGATGACCCGGCGGTACGTGCAACTTGCGGATGCCGACCTAAAGGAGGCTCATGCTATGGCCTCTCCAGGCGATAAGCTGTCGGCCACCCTGCCCGGGAGCGGACGACGTAGGCTGAGATAGCAGCAATAGCGAGAGGTAATCAGCACCGTGCTCCCAGGCGCGCCGGAGCACGGTGCGTTCATACCAGACTTGGGGGACAGGTCCCCGCCGCATTTCGACTCTGAAGCCCTGGGGGACACACGTCGTTGCTGATTACTTGCCAGCCATTGGCCCGCTGGCGCTGGCTGTCGTTGTCATGTTCAAAGCCTGGCACCGGCTATCAGCCAATGGGCGTGTCATTCGCCCGACTCCTCCAACACTTCCGCCCCCATCTGGCTCAGGGTCTCGCGGACCGTGCCGAGCGTTGATTGCTTGATGCCAGCCGAATCCGACCGAGCCTGAACGCATACCTCGACATCCATCTCGGCTCCGTCTGCACGCAGAGGCGTCACCACCCCGCGCACGAAATCGGAGAGCTTGTCCAACGGCACCTTGGCGCGCAGCGTGAGACTCCGCACGCCAGCGGGCCGCTTCTCCTTGTCCGGTTCAATCAATACGCCGACCCCCGGCTGTGCACCACCTTTGCCGGCGCGCGCCTGCTCTTCGCGCATTCGTTCTTCCTCGCCCTCAGCGACTGGGCTGGCTTCCCTGGCAACCTCGGCTCGGACGAGGGCGGCCTCTCCGTCGAAAACCGCCGAAGGCAGTTCCTCCTTGTAGTACACCCGGTCGCCGGCACGAACCCCGAAGTCCCCTTCCCTCACTCCCCGGGCGACCGCTGACCGGAAAACAGCTTGGCTTTCGAGCATCGGCAACTGCGGGTATCTCAGGAACGCTTCGTAGACGTCGGCGAGCGGCTTTTCCGGTTCGTCCTCAGCGAGCGCCTTTCGCAGCAACTGCCCCGGACCTATCCTGCCGAGCAGAATCTCCTGGCTCTTCAGGTACTCAAGGACGCGCTTGCAGAACGACCCGCGCTCACCGACCGTGGGCAGCCCCAGGTCGAACCACTCCGCGCCGTCCTCACCAGCCTTCGCCAGATGGCGGTACGCGGAGAGGATGCAGAACGGTATGTCGCCGTCGAGGTTCTTGATGTGGTTGTGCACTTTTGGCCGGTCTACTTCCGAGAGTTGCCGCATCAGCGGTTGGTCGTCGCGGATGGAGCGCAGCGCGAGCAGCAGCTTGACCTGCGGATGAACTGCCGACAGTTCTCCCGAATCGGGCGCGAGCACAAGGAGCGTGTTCTGATAGGTTCGGAACGTCGTCCCGCAATTCTTCAGCAGGTCGCTGACGAAGCTATTCGTATCAGCGCTCTGCCTGGCGTACTCGCCGAGCAGGACCGCGAGCTTGAGTTCCTTCGTGTCCGGCACGTCCTGCGACACCTTCGGAGCAAGGGTGACTTTCAGCTCTGTGCCGGCCAACCGCTGCGTCTGGCCTCGAATCTCGGCTGCGACCTGCTCCGGCGTGACGGCATCCTCCCTGTCGGCAATAACCCTGGTAAGATTAGGCTCGGTCGAGAACCAGTAGATACCGTCTTCCGAGTGGAGGAACCAGAGGCCGTGCCGCAAGTGGTCAAGCCGACTCATTGCATCGCCGACCAGCGCGGGCGGTACGCCCTCCCGCAGCACGGCCACACGCAGCCGCTGCAGGTTCACGCCCTTCCTCTCGGCCCCGCTGAACGAGGAGAAGAATATCGCTGTCGCCAGGCCGGAGGCCACGCCCAGTCTGACGTATTCGGAACCCATCGCCTGGTCGATTCTCTGCGCAATGGCGTTGCCGTCAGTGATGTCCGCTGCGATAACCCCGTCGTATTGGTTCCCGATGTGCTTGAGCAGTTCGCGCCGGATGGTCTGGCTCATCAGGTTAAGGTGAGCCGATTGAATCAGCGGGGCCTGGTGCTCGCGGGCGTACAGGTCGGTGACAACCTCCGCAAGAAACCTCAGCACGCCCCGCGTGCGCTGGAACGTCGGGAAAGTGCTCCAGCGCTCGTAGAGGGTGTCAATAAGGTCGGGGTGGAACGGGTAGGCCTTGCGAATCTTCTCGCGGTAGGAAGGCTCGCGAACCTCGCTCGGCACATCGTCCCCAAGGCGCTGGTAAAGGCTGAAGTAGCTCTCAGCCGTCTTTCGGGCCTCGTTGGGGTCCGGCGTCTCCTCGAAGAGCCTGCGGCGGATGACCTCATAAACCTCCGCTCCCTCGACGGGAGTACAGAGCGCCTCGACGCCTCCGAAGATGACCTGCAGGTCCCGCAGCGCCCGCTCGGCTTCATCGCCGTAGTGCTGGCTGGTCGGCAGCGTCCCGACCAGCACGCACTCGGGCAGCGTGTTCATCATGCGTGTCAACTGGTTGAAGAACGCCATAACCTGCTCGGAATAGTCCTTGGCTGAGGCGGCGAAGGAGGCTATCTCGTCCATCAGCAGGAGCGTAGGCTCCCCGGAGAGCACCTGGCGCAGCAGGTCCTGGCCGGGGGCGCGCCGCTGCTGGTCGTGCTCTCTGAGCAGTTTGTAGTTGCCGAGTTGCTCCGCCAGAACCCCCCAAGGAGTCTTGCCCTTGAGGGTGTCCTGCCTGAGTCCGCTGAAGGCTGCGACGCGAGCCTTGGGCAGCTCGCTCAGTCCGGTCCTGCTCAGTACCTCTGCTACCGCCGAAGACGACCTCGCTGCTTCGCCGCCGGTGAACGCATGGTAGAGCGCAATCAGGCTGTGAGTCTTGCCTCCGCCGAACGGGGTCTGGAGCTGAATCACCCCATTGCCCCCGCGTCCGGCAAGACGCAGCGCGACCGCCGACAGCAGGTTGACCATCCCGCGCGTCTCGTAGGTCTTGCGGAAGAAGGTAGCTGCGTCCCGGTATACTAGCGGGCCCGCGTCATCGGTCACGGCGGACAGTTCGGCGGCGAAGACCGACTCATCAAGGTTCCCTTCGAGGATGTCTCTATGTAGAACTACGACCTCTCGCCACGGTTTCAATCTGCATTCCCCCTTACTCGAACGCGCTACATGCCCTCAAGCCGTCCGGTTGCCGGCCTGGCCTCCCTCGGCAACCGGCTTTGGCTCCCCGTCAAACCCTGCAGCATCTGCTTCTCCTTGTCGTTGTCGGGCAGGACCTCGGAGATTGCCTGCGCCACCTGCCAGAAGGCTTCGTTTGGGCCGTAGGTGGCGGCCAGGTGGTCCGTCAGTTTATCACGTTCGTTGTGCTCCCACAGGCAGGCGGCGTAGTGCAGCGCATCTATCATCGTGTCAAACCGCGTCTTGTTGGCAAAACGCGGCTCTTTCCATCTCTCAATCGGCATCGGGACTCGAACGTACTCCTTCTCCTTCACCACGAGCCCGCCTGAATCCCACTGCTCGGTCAGTTCTATGCCGACGCCGGTCGCCAGCTTGCGCGCTTCGTCGAAAGGCACGCGGGCATGGTTGTATGTCCATCTATAGAGCACGTAGAAGCGGGTGAGGGTGTCAATCCCGCTCATCGCCGCGCCGTCGTGCAGGATGCGGTTCAGCGCGAACTCGGTCACCACCTGCCGCACGTATCTCAGCAGCTCCGGGACTTCGACTGGCTCGCCGGAGAGCTTCTCGACGCGGGCGTACCTGCCGAACGCCTCGACCGCCGGGCCGATTGCGCTCATGAAGAAGTCCGCGCCGCGGATGCCTTCGTCCCAGAAGTGAGCCAGCCTCTCACGCACGCGCGCCTCGATTTCCTGCCTGACCTTCGGGTGCTCGCCGACCTCGTCGCTCGTTCGCTTCCGGCAGACCATGTAGATGGAGGAGGCGAAGGAGGCCGTCCCCTGTGCTCGGAGCCGAGCCTGCATCTCAGTGTGTATGGGCCAGGAGGCTGTCATGTACAGGCCAGCCTCAAGAAGAGCATTGATTACGGCCTCCCAAGCCTCCGTCGTCTTGTGCGCAAAGACGATGACGGCGATGCCCTGCGGCTTCAGGACGCGGCGCATCTCCCGGAACGCCTGTGTCAGCATCTCCTCAAACCGCCGCTTGGCCGTCTCCATCCCGCCTGCCCTGGCCGGGTCGGCCACCATCTCCTCGGACTTTGGCGTGAGCGGTGTTGCGAAAAGCTCAGGGTACACGCCACCGACCGTTCTCTTCAGCCACACATAGAAGAAGTCCGACAAGACGGAGTAGCCAACGTTGTCATAGTACGGCGGGTCGGTGAGCACGGCCTCAAAGTGGTCGTCGCCCCATGGCACCGCGGCCGCGGTGCCATGGGTAGCACTCCGCTCCTCCGGGGGGCCCTGTGAAAGGTGGCTGAGCACCTCGACCGCGCGTTCCACCTCCCAGCACCCCCGGGCGTCGCAGAACGGGTTGACCTCCCCGTAATCCCAGACCATCGGCAGCGCCTGCCTGTCGAACGCGCGCTCAAACGAAAGCACGTCCGGCCGCCATCGCGTGAGCGCGCAAAGGTAGGTTGCGAGCTTGTCCAGCGCCGATGCCACGTACAGCCGCCCAGCCCCTGCCACGTCCTCATGCGCAGCGCCAGCTACAGCCTCTCTCACCAACTCTGCAAACGTAATCAGCGCCAGCTTCTGGCGCGCGTTGAACAGGTCGCCCCACGTCGGCATGCCGTACATAGGCGGACGGTCGACTTCGTGGCAGGGCGTAACGATTTCCTCATCCGGCACCGGGTCCATGCCCCACTCGGCCCAAAGCGCCTCGCGCTTCGGCTCCAGCGCCGCCTCCGCGTCGCGATACACCTCCAGGTCGCGCTCGCTGGCAAGCCGATACGTCTTGCCCTTGCGCTTCGGATGGTGCAGCACCACGGCGACCATGCGCTGGCCGGACTTGCCCTCGCGGAAGAGGCGGCGGGTCGTCTTGTCGTCTATCGTTCCCCCGCAGAGCGGGCAGCGAGCGTGCGCGCGGGAGATGGTGCCCGCTTCAGGGTCGAAGTCAATCGGCTCGCCCTTCTGGCCGACTATCTCGAAGTCCACCCGCCCGGCCTCGCGGTTCGGAACCATCCTGAGCGCGACCTTCTTGTTGTCCTTCCTGGCGAGCCAGGTCTGGCGCATGAGCGGAATCTCCGCGCCGCAGGCGGGATTCTGGCAGGGCAGGGTCCGCGCCCAGATGTAGCCGACGGGGATGGAGCCGTCCGGGTCGCTCGGGTAGAACTGCGCAAGCTCCTTGCGCGCCTCCTCAAGCACCCAGTTGCCCCAATACTTCACGGCCTCAAGCAGCGGGTCCTCGACGGTTGCGCGCTCAAGACCAAGGCCGCCGTCCGAAGCCGGAACCAGACTGGGCCCGGGTTTGCCGAACTTCTGTGGGTACTCCAGCACTGCCTTGAGGAGCAGAACCGCGACCGGGTTGTAGTCCATCGCGTAGGTCTCGCAGCCGAGGCGCAGCGCCTCAAGCGGGATGGCTCCGCCGCCGGCGAAGCAGTCGAGCACCTTCGGCGCGCGCCCCCCGTAGGCCTCGCGAATGAGCCTCCGGGCCTCCTCAATCTTCAGGTGCGTCCCATTGCCCTTGACCACTTCCCACGGCGAGATGTCCTTGACAAGCTGCAGGAGCCGCTCGCGCTCCTCCGGGTCGTCCGGCGCAGGGAGGAGCGCCGCAAGCGCCGTTGCACGGGAAGCAGCGAGAGGCCGCCGCGCCCACCAGATGTGAAGCGTCGAGATGTGCCCGTGCCGGATGTTCTTCTCCCGGACAGACTCCTCAGAGACCTTCCTGATGGGGAAGTCAACCTCGATGAGCCTCTTCTGAAACCCGCTCATACCCGCTCCTTCCAATCCCGGATAACGTAACGTAGTATCTCGACCACCTCCACCGGCTGCAGCTTGGCCGCCGGGTCCTGAATGGCGTGCAGCGCCGGCTCGGTCGCGGCGTGCTCTACGACGTAAAGCCATGCCTCGTCTCTTAGCCGCTGAGCCATCAGCCACTCATTAGGGGTGACAACAATAGGCCCTGTCTTTGCCCGCGCCTTGACCTCGATGTACCGCACCTCACCGCCCGCGCCTGTCGAACGTATGTCGTAACCGAGGTTCTGCATCGCCACGTCCTCCGGCTCGCGGCCCTCGCTGCGCTCATACTCCGTTGCTGCCCGCATTCCGATTGCCTCAATCTCAGCGTCCGGGCGCATCCCTTCGTCTTCCGATGGTTTCGGCAGGACGCGGACGACACCCAGAACCTTCGGAGAGGAAGGCAGGAGACTCGTCTCGCGCCGGATTTCCTCTTCCAGAGCCTGCTTTCTGCCCTGCAGTTCGTCTTTGCGCCGCTGCTCGTTCTGCAGCTCAACGTCGGGCAGGCTCTCGCCTTTGGCCCGCCGCGTGTCGTAGTCTATGAGCTTAGCCTGCGACTCCAGAATCATCTGCTCCAGCGAGCGGAGGCCGTACTTGCGCTTGATTTCAGCGTCACGAGTGCGCTGCTCAAGAAGCTCGCCCCGGTAGGAGTCCAAGACGTGCTCGATGGCAAAATCCAGCGCGTCGGCGTCGGAAGGCCCCTCGTCAACGCCTGGGTTCTCCTCAGATGGCTTCAGGTCCCAGAGCACCGAAGAGTTGACAAGGCGCATTTCGCCCTCGGCCGGCTCATAGACGGCGAACAGGCGCTTTCCGGCGACACGATTCGTTCCGTCGTGGATTTCGCCTTCGATGAACCAGAGCCAGCCGTCCATCCTGCCGTCGGGGTCGGTAAAGACTGCCCCGCGTCGGACTTCTGCCGCGCAATCGCTCAGCAGCCTTTCGATTAGCGATTCCAGGAGCGGATGCCCCGGCGCCACGAATACGGCCTCCTGACGGCGCGCGGTATCCTTGTCGAAGGAGATTCTGCCGTAATCGCGAAACACCTCGCCGAAGCGCTGTTTGAAGTCCTGAGAGACGTTGCGTATGTCATACGGCACGTTGGACGCTCGCCAGAGGCCATCGCCGCGCGGCTCTGCAGGAACACGAAGGAACCTGCAGGCCCGGTCAAAGAAGCGCTCGATATACTCCGGGACCAGGCGACTCTCCCTTGCGCGGCGCTCCTCACCCAGAACGCGCAGCAAGTCAATGTGCCGCGTCGCAAGCCCTTCCAGGGCAGCCTCACGCGTCCTCTGGACCGCTTCTTCGTCCGGGACGGCTTCAATCTCGCCAACAATCTCCTCCAGGGTCCGCCTGTTAGCAATTGCTTCCACAATGAGGTCCTTCAGGCTCCGACCGGGCAGCACCTCGCCAATGACATCGAAGACCCGGTCGGTGCCCAGGGCTACCTGAATGCGCTCCAGCTTGCGGAAGATAGCTTCGAGCACCTTGCCTTCCCGGGTGTCTGCAGCCACCAGGTTGTAGATATGGACTTCCTTCTGCTGACCGTAACGATGGATGCGGCCCATCCGCTGCTCCAGGCGGTTGGGGTTCCAGGGGATGTCGTAGTTGACCATCAGGGCGCAGAACTGGAGGTTGATGCCCTCGCCGCCCGCCTCGGTCGAGACCATGACCTGAGCACGCTCGTGAAACTCATGCTCGGCCCGAATGCGGGCGTCCAGGTTCATACCGCCGTGCAGTGTCACGACCGAGAATCCCCAGGCTTTGAGCTTCTCTTCGAGGTATTGCAGCGTTTCGCGGGATTCCGTGAAGATGAGCAGCTTCTCACCCGTCTGCTGGATACACTCGTCGCTGATTACGTTGCGCAGTTCAACGAGCTTCGTCTCGACTTCCTCTCGCTCTGCCTCGCGCGCAAGACGAATCAGCTCGCCAATGGTCCCAATTTCGGCCTGCAGTTCCTCGCGCGTCTCCGCAGCCGTCAGGCGCTCCACCAGGTCCTCTTCCTCACGCAGCCGCTCCATCTCCGGCGCATCTTCCAGCTCATCCTCGTCAATCGTGCCGCGTTCCGCCAGCCACCTGCCCAGCGTCAGCAGTTCCTCAAGGCGGGCTTTGCGGCGCTCCAGCGAACGGCGAATTGCCCTGACGCTCGACGCCATGCGGCGCTGCAGAATCAACAGGGCAAAGGCGACGTTGCGCTTCTCGGCGGAGAGCGCTTTGTTGTATGACTTCTCCACGTACTCAGTCACGGCATTGTAGAGGCGCTTCTCGTCATCGCTGAGGCGGTACGGCTTCGTGGCGACGTGCCGCGGCGGAAAGAGTGGCTTCCCCTGAAAGTCGCGCAGGTCTTCCTTGAGACGGCGCAGGAAAAGCGGGTTGTCCCGATTCTGCACTGATTCGAGAAGCAGTTCGGCGTTCGCGAACAATCCCGGCACCAACAGGTCCAGGAACAGCCTGAAGTTCTCGGGGTCCCCGGAGTGCGGCGTTGCGGTCAGAAAGAGCAGGAAGTCGCTCTTTCGCGACAGCAGCTCGCCGCACCGGTAGCGCTCGGTCTTGTCCGTCTTGTCGCCGTATCGGTACGCCGCCATCTTGTGGGCCTCGTCCACGACGACCAGGTCCCACGCCGCCTCCGCAATTGCTGTCATCACGTCGTCCTGCTTGGCGAAGTCCATGGATGTGATGGCCTGCGGCGTTTCCTGCCAGATGTTGCGCCCCCAGTTAGCGTTGACAACGGCACGGTCAACCGCGGTGAACGTCTCGCCGAAGCGCTCCTTCATCTCGCGCAGCCATTGGTCTTTTAGGTGCCCCGGCACGACTATCAGCGTGCGCCGCACGAGGCCCCGGTACTTCAGCTCTTTGAGCAGCAATCCCGTCATTATCGTCTTGCCAGCGCCAGGGTCATCGGCCAGCAGGAACCGAATGCGAGGGTTACGCAGGATGTAGTGATAGACACCCTCAATCTGGTGAGGAAGCGGGTCAACCTGCGACACGTTCACCGCAAAGATGGGGTCGAACTGGTGGGCGTAGCGAATGCGATGCGCCTCCGTCGTCAGAAAGAATGCCTCTGCACTGCCGCCGAAGTCGCGCTCCGTCAACGGCACTACCCGCAATCGGCTGAGGTCATCCGAACTCAGGATGTGGGAGTAGAATTGCTGTGTTCTTGTGCCGACAGCCTCGACCTTCGTTCGGCTGCCAACCGGCTGAACGGTCAGAACCCGCACCGGCTCAGGCCAGAAATCGCCGTCGAGTACATCGCCCGGGTTGACAGACACCTTCGCTTTCGCCTCCTCAACAACGTACCTTTAGCTACTACGTTGCTTTTCCCTTCATGGGTGGGCCATCCGCCCAGCAGTCGCGGCTCCAGACCCCTGTGCCGCGCTTGACAACTCCCGTTAGTCAGGCTAGAATGAATGTAAGATAATAATCGTTATCCTACATTGGAGGCCGATGCGATGGAGCTAGCAGTTGGCAATGGACAGCAGGAAACTCTCTCTAACCAGGCCGATTCCGACAGCCGTGTAATCGAGATGTGGGCGCACGGAAAGAGTCAGCACACCAGGCGAGCGTACCAGGCGGACGCCTCCCGTTTTCTGGGCTTTGTGGGGAAGCCCCTGAACGCGGTTACACTGTTCGACTTGCAGCAGCTTGACGACTCACTGGCAGGCCTGGCGCCGTCGAGTCGGGCAAGGACTCTTGCCGCCGTCAAGTCGCTGCTGACCTTCGCGCATCGGATAGGATACGTGCCCTTTAACGTGGGAGCGGCCATCAGGCTTCCGTCCGTGAAGAACAAGCTGGCCGAAAGGATTCTCACAGAAAGCGAAGTCCATACACTCATCGGCCTCGAGCCGAACCAGCGGAACCGCGTTCTTCTCCGCCTGCTCTACGCCGGCGGCCTCCGAGTAACGGAAGCCTGCCAGCTCACATGGCGCGATGTGCAGGAACGCGGTGACGCCGGGCAGGTGACGGTTTTCGGGAAGGGCGGCAAGACGCGCCACATCCTGCTTAGCGCAGACACATGGCGCGAGCTTACTGGCTTGCATGACGGGTCAGCCGCTGACGGGCCGGTATTCAAGTCCCGCAAGGGCGGAGGCAGCTTAACCCCGGTGCAGGTGCTTCGCATAGTCCGGGCTGCTGCGGCTCGCGCCGGTGTGGAAGTGCCTGTCAGCCCGCACTGGCTCCGGCACGCTCATGCTTCACACGCGCTGGATAGGGGCTGCCCGATATCACTTGTGCAGGCTACTCTCGGACACGCGAGTGTGTCCACGACGGGAAAGTACCTGCACGCTAGGCCGGATGACTCTAGCGCTCGGTATCTCGGGGTGTAAGGGGCTTCAGATTCGCCCGGCGCTGGAGCCGATGGCAGGCGGAGAGCCGAAGGCGACAGAGGTAGGAACGGGGAGGTGGTTTGGTTGGATATCTTCCGGGGGAGAACGGGGACTCCGATACTAGTCGCACTCGTAGCTGCCTGCGTCTGTATCCTTGGCTACGAGATATATGTCTACTCCCAGCGCGCAGGCAAGGCTTACCGGTGGCTGTTTGTATCGCAGGCGCAGGAAGAGGAGATATCGTATCTCCGCGTTCTTATCGTGGGCGGCAAGCCGGGGAAAGTTACCCGGGTTGGCGAAGGCCGGGATATAGCGGATAGCCTGACCTACCGACCACAAAGAGCAGTCGGCCAGGCAGTGGTGCGCGTGAACGCCGAAAGGTCCTTCGATTTGTACTTCCAAGGCGAGCGCAACAAGAAAGCCACAGTGATCATCCGGCTGGTGGACCGCGGCAGGGAGGCTGCCCAGCAGACTGTTACCGCCAGTTTCCTCCACCGACCCCTGGACGTACTGAGGCGGACGAAACACGGTTGCCTCCGTGTTGGCGTCACGGCAGAGAATCAACTGGTGGTCGCCGCGCTAGAGGGCGTGCAAATCACACCGGCCACGCAAGCACCTGCTGACGAGGAGGGACAGAACGCATCCGGGCCGGAATAACCTGTCAAACGCGTGCCGAAGCAGTCACGTCGCTCCATTATCCCTCGTGCAGGCTACCCTAGGACGTGCACGCGTCAGCACGACCGCAAAGCATCTACACGCCCACCCGGATTCGAACCAGGGACCAACCGGTTATGAGCCGGCCGCTCTGCCGCTGAGCATTTCACGCTCAATTCCGGCACTTGGTTCCTGCCCAGGTGAACCAACTAGCCAGGTGACGTTTGGCAATCCAAGTGAGGTTTCGTACCCCGTTTCATGGCACTTGGTTCGTGTTCTTCGGTGCTAATTCTACCCGATAGGCTCCAGCAAAAGCAAGTAGAAAATGCTTGACAAACGACAGTCTACGGGATAAAATCAACGCAAGGTAAGACAGGTTGCAGGAGGCGGCGAGCGCGGAGCAGCTCAGTCGCCACGGTGTGCGTCCAGAAGGAGCTTGCGAACGTCCCGCCAGACCGTCCGCCGGTGTGAACTGCCCGTGCCTGTCCTGCACATCTGCTTGCGGCTTTCTGTTCCAGCCGCCGGCAACAGGGGGAATTCCCCCGTCTGTCAGCGGATAATAAGTCAGACGAGTATTGGTTGCACCGGAGGCTGGTGGGCGATGTCCGGCAACAGTCGTACGATCCTCGGGGTTCTGGCAGTTGTGGCCTGGTTCTCTCTTGTTCCCCACCGGCTGTGTGGCGCCGACTGGGCTGCTGTGACAGCCGCCGCGAAGCCAGCCGTTGTCTTCATCAAGCACCGTGACGCCAACAACCGGCAGTCAACCGGCACTGGATTCTTCATCTCCCCGAACGGTTACATTCTCACCTGCGCTCACGTGGTCTCGCCCGGCATCGTGAAGCTGTCTCGGAAACCGGTAGCCGCCAGCCGAAAGGTGGCGGACAAGATATGGACTCGGACCTCCGAAGGCGTTACCCGGGAAGCCCAGAGAGTCTACTGCGATGGAACCTCAGACATTGCTCTTCTGGCCACTGGGGGCAGCGGGTTCCCTTGGCTCGGGATGAGTAGGTCCCTGCCGACGCAGGGAGAGGAGGTCGTCCTGCTTGGCTATCCTCTAGGGCAGGCGCTGGGCAAGGAATTGGTCGCCACCCGTGGTATAGTCAGCGCATTGCGACTGGACGGTGAGGTGTTCCAGCTCGACGCCGCCGCAAACCCTGGCAATTCCGGCGGGCCTGTAGTGAACTCGTACGGCCAGGTCGTCGGCGTGGCTTTCGCGAAGCTCGAGGGCCTGGAGGGCATGAACTTCGCCGTGTCAGCCGCGGCTATTCCCTCAACAATGGACATGATTGCCCGTAGTCCCTTGCTCGTCGAGTGGATCTGGAATGCAGTTGGCAACAACGACGTCGACCTGGTAAAGGCCTACCTTGCCATCAAGCCGAGCCTTGCGAGGTCGCGTCATGAAGATGGTCGGCCGGTCCTGTCTATGGTGTCCACGCCGGAAATGGCCGCCCTTCTTATTGGTAGTGGCGCAGACGTCAACGCCAGAGTCAGGGATGGCTCGACCCCGCTGCATTGGGCGGCAACGAGCGGACAGCCCGACATCTGCAAAATGCTGATGGAGAACGGCGCAGACGTCAACGCCAGAGCCAGGGATGGCTGGACGCCGCTGCATTGGGCGGCAATGAGCGGACACCCCGACGTCTGCAAAATGCTCATAGACAAAGGCGCAGACGTCAACGCCAGAGCCACGGATGGCTGGACGCCGCTGCATTGGGCGGCAATGAGCGGACACCCCGACGTCTGCAAAATGCTCATAGACAAAAGCGCAGACGTGAACGCTAGAGACACGGATGGCTGGACGCCGCTGCATATGGCGGCATCGCAAGGACGCACTGACACAGTCAGGTTACTGACCGACAACGGTGCCGATGTGAATTCGGCTGACGCGTCCGGAAGTGCGTCACTGCACTATGCTGCGATGGGCGGGCGGACCGCAATAGTTGAGTCTCTTTTGGGCAGCGGGGCGCGAGCCGATGTCGTCAACAAGCATGGCAGAACTCCTCTCTTTCTCGCGGCGATGCACGGACACACTTCCGTCGCAAAGCTGCTGTTGGCCAAAGGGGCCAGGGTTAACATAAGGGACAAAATCGACAAGTGGACCCCCCTCAGCGAAGCGCAGCACGGCCACCACAGGGACATGGTGAAACTGCTTCGCGCCTACGGCGGCAGGAACTAGCGCAGGTTCCCGCCAGGTGTCTTTGAGGTATGTTCGGCTACGCGTCACCAGCCACGAGAGCCCGGCCGGGATATCCACCTCAGCCTCCTCCTTCCCTTCGTCTGCTTCGCCGCCTGCACCCTGTCGGCTGGTGAATACATGCTGTGCTCGGCCTTCGCCTCGATGACTGCTATTGCGAGTGGCTGGGCATAGTTACCCACCTTGATGCGAAGAGTGTAGTCAACGCGGCCAAAGGGCTGGCGACGGGCCTTGCCCTCTACGATGTCGATGGCCCCGCTGTCTCCTCCCGCTTTATGAGGTCTTCCGTCCATCCACGCGAGTGCAGGGCTGGGTCTATCGGCTTCGAACGAGTATCGGCTTCTGATAATGGCATCGCAATCGGCGCAGTGTTGACTGGAACGGTTCATCTGACGCTATCTGGTTCCAACCTGTTATACGACGTTTGGGTCTGGACTTCCTTCCTCATACAGCGTTTGGAGCAATCCACTTTCTCGCCGACAGTCGTTCACGCGTGTACCACGTTGACAACCAGCCATTCTGAGCTATCATGCGGGTACGAAGCCCGCGGTAGTACCACGGGCCTGGTGACAGCAGTCTGAGGTAGTGCCTGCGGGCTTGTTGGTTCCACAACACATTACGGCTCCGAAGAGAGCCGGAGGAGGAGAAAGGTGAGAACAGTTGCTCTACTACTTTGCGTCGCCGCAATGGTATTCAGGCCCGCTCCATGCGCGGGCGCGGTGACCTACAAGCTGGTTGACCTAGGTACATTGGCGGGAGACAGTGATAGCGCAGCTTATGCAATAAACGACAACGGCCAGATTGTCGGGGATTCATATAGCTCTTCGACCGGATTCCGTGCCTTTCTGTGGCACAACGGGGCCATGGCGGACCTACACACCTCAGATGTTGGTGGGGAAACCCACGCCTACAGCATCAACGAACGTGGGCAGATCGCGGGTAGCGTGGGGAGCTCTTTAGGGATCGTCTGGTACAACGAAGCTACAACAGTCCTGTGGGGGCATCAAGGATACGGTGCCAGGGCCTACAGCATAAACGACAGCGGCCAAGTCGTAGGTTGGTCCTATTCCGGGGGGGGCTTTCTCCCGTATCTGTGGCAGAACGGTTCTCAGAACGGTTCGATCCTGTACGTGAGCAATCCGCCTGACGGAATGGCTTATTGCATCAACAATCACGCCCAGGTCGTGGGGGTTAGTGTTCAGGGCGGCTTTCTCTGGGACGGCGGCACAGGAAGTTACCTGGGGTACTCCAGCCAAGCCTATAGCATCAACGAAAGTGGGCAGATCGTGGGCAGCGTGGGCAATGGAGCATGTCGGTGGCAGAACGGCGTCGTCACCGTTCTTGGTCCCGGCTGCGCTCGTGCCATTAACGACATAGGGCAGATTGTAGGCTATGGTGGCTATGGTAATGAACACGCATTCCTCTGGCAAAAGGGAGCAATAACGGACCTTGGGACGCTACCCGGCGCGGAGTACAGTCAGGCTTACGGCATAAACAGCAACGGCTGGATTGTCGGGGAATCAGGCGGGCACGCCGTCCTGTGGCAACCCGTCCCCGAACCCTCCAGCCTCCTCGCTCTGCTCTGTAGGCTAGGTGGGATGGCAGGCATCATACGGTACCGGAGGCGATAAGCGAGAGGAGGGGGGGGAAACAGCCCGCCGGGCCTACTCGCGTCAGAATCGGCTCCTAGCCGGCAAGAACAGGCATTCTGACAGCGGCGCCGGCCTTCGGTGCTATTCTCGGTGTTATCATGCGGCTATGACACGACGGCGCAGGGGCTATACTTCTGACCAGAGAAGACTTGCAGCCAACGGGCGCCGACAGATGCTTACCAAGGGAAAGGGGAACCATCATGCAATCACTGCGCTACACCAACGTTCTACTGACCATCGTCACTGCTTGCCTTCTGTTACAGCTGATTCGCGACAATGCGAAACCAGTTAGCGCGGCAGTCCGCCCTCCCGCCTCGGCAGTTCAGGCTGTGAGGGTGGTTAGTTTGCCTCCGGTAAGAGTGGCAGGGACGCCGGATGTCAACATTGCAGCCGTTTACGGAATGGAATGGAAGAAAGACTCGACGGCGTGGGGTATGCCTGTGACTGTCGTTAATCCGTCAGTGCCAGTCACAGCGGCGGGGGCGGGCTTATTCGTGCATGTCAGTAACCTATCATTGCCGGTAGAGGTTCAAAATACCTGGCCCCTGGATGTGAAGGTGAAGAATATCTTGCCTATGCCGGTAGAGGTTCAGAATACCTGGCCCCTGGATGTGAAGGTGAAGAATATCTTCCCTATGCCGGTAGAGGTTCAAAATAGCGTGAGGATCCGGTAACAGGCTCGCGGGAGCTGAGGGTGTTCAGTGCGCGTACGCAAACGGAAGCGGTCCACCTCAGACTATGCAATCGGCTCCTGGCGCGAAAGAGAGGCATTCTGGAAGCGGTCTTACGCCGCTGGGCGCACCGTATCCACCAGCGCGCCAAGTCTCTCGGTGAGCCGCTCTCGTATCTGCTTCGTGAGCGCCACAACACGGGCGCACTCTTCCGCCGCCTCCGGGACTACCGAGCACAGGCAGCCCGCGAAGTCGGCGACTTCCTCCCTGCCCGTGCGCGCGAAGTCCAGCCCGCAGGTGAGCCTGCTCGCCCGCTTCGGATGGTCTGGCCGCACACGCTCTACTACGCGCCTCCGTATCATCTCCGATACCGCATCGTCGCTGATGGCGTCCTTCAGGCACGCGACAATGGCGTCACCTGCCCCGCCTGCGAATGCCTTAAGCTCCGCGAGTCCGGCTTCCGCCGCCTGCCGCTCAAGTTTCGAGAGTCGTTCCCTCGTTCTCATTACGCTGCCCTCCTCAAGTCCGCCGCTTCCTCCAACGCCGTCACTCGCCGCTCGATGTCCTCAAGCTCTACACCTTTCAAGGCAAGCTCAAGCACCGTCTTTGCCGCCGATACCCTGCTCGATGCGGGAGCCCCCGAGTCAACCATAATCTCTCGAAGCGCCTGCACAGCCTCGGAGGAAGCCCGCTGCAGCGCCGCTATCGCCTGAGCGACCGCTTCCCGCCTTGCCTGCTGGTAATCCGCCTGAAAGTCCTCCCGCTGTAGCCAGCGCCACAACGTTACCTCGCCGACGCCCACCTTCTCGGCGGCTGCCGCTATTGTCGGCTCAGAGAGCAGCGCCGCTATCGCCTGCTCCTGCTTGCGTGACAGTTTTTCTCCGTGTCCTATCACCTGTTGTCACCTACCTTCACCTGACCGCCTAAGCCGCGTCGGTCAGCAATTCCTCAAGCCGGTCCCGTTCCTCGCGCTCCGTCGCCCGAACTGCGCGAAGCGCCTCCATATCAAGCCGCGCCTCCAACTCGTGCCGTATCCGTTCCTGCAATACCTCAAGCGGAAGCGCGTCAAGCTCTACCGCCATGTCGCCGTGCTTTGCCACAAAAGCCGGTCGGCGCGTATCCGTAAGCTTTGTGGGATTCGGCGGGAGATTGTATCGCGCTATGTCCTCGCGCGTCAGCGCACACTTCACAATCTCAGGCTTGCAGTCGAACGACTCCAGCCGTTCCCGCAGACTCCTCACCATATCTTCGCCGGATGGGTCAAAGTCGCCGAAGTAGAGGACGGTGACGCCCTGCCCTCCTCCATACCTTACTGCCGCGTTGTGGATAGAGTCCCAGCCGTCGAAGCCGCGCCCCACGCAAAGAGTGACGCCGTACCGGTGCAGTATGTCCTCGAATATCCCAGAGAGCGCGTCCTTCTCAAGCCAGCACTCGACGTAAGCGGGCTGGCTCTCCCACACATTGCGCCGGTAAGCGCGCTTAGCCATCTCTGCAAAGTCGGCAAGGCCGCGCCACATGGAGACCCTTCGCGGCTGCCGCTGCCTGTCCTCAATCCACTCCCAGGGGATAGCGCCGTCCCTGCGCGCCTGGACAAGCGCCTTGGACAGCGCCTTATAGCGTCCCTCGCTGTTTTCTATGACTTGTCTCGAAACGAGCTGGTAGAACACCTGCCGGAGCGTCATAGGGCTGTGGGCGGCAAGCACAGCCTGCGCGTCGGCGATAATCCTCAACGTCTTAGCGTGCTTCGCCATTGCTCAGCCCTCACCCCCCAGCCCGAAGCCGCTCTCTACGGCGCCACTTCCCTGTGCGTCGGTAGCGAAGGACTCGCACATAGGAACCTCGATGTCCGCTGTAGACCCATTTGCGCGGCACGTCGTACCAGTGGTGACCCGTGCCGAGACCAAGGCGTCATCGCCAGGCAGGAACAGCGTGAGCGAGGGATTGCCGCGCTGCGGCTTACCCGCGCCTCGGATGTAGCCCATTCCCAAGAGTTCGCCGATGGCTTGTCCGGCTATCCTCTCGCTGACACCACACCACACCGAAGCGAACCGCCAGGAGAACGGCGTAGGTTCCCCGTAGGTATGCAGCCACTTGCACTGCAGCAGAAACCTGAAGCCGTCCAGCACTTTGCGCTGTCGTTCCGGCGCTGTCGGCGGCAGGACGGGCAGGTCTACCTCTGCAGGCAGCACCAGCCCAGTCACCACCAGCAGCCGGAGCTGCCAGACGGCAAGTTCAGGGCACGCCAGACCGTTGTCGCGCCGCAGTCTGACGACCCTTCCTGCACGTTGAGAGGCATACACCTCCGGGAGGTAGTACCACTCCTCTCCGCTTTCACAGTGCCAGTCGTGGTAGACAATCAAGCCGTCAGCCCGCCGGAACAAGCTTGCAGACGGATGCATCTCTTCGTGTCCAGGAAGGACGCAGCGGAAGGTGGTGCCCAGCCTATCTGTTGCCTGCTGAGGAATGCCCAGGATGGAGCCTGCCGCTCTCACAAACTCCGTGTTGCCACACCATGCCCCTAACTCCCTACCCCTAAGGGGGGGTGAAGCAAGTAAAGAATATTCTTTACTTGCTTCACTGCTGTACTCCGTGCTGAGAGTCTCAGTGTACCTGTTCTCATTCCTGAGCGATTGGGAGCTATATGGGGACCGCGCGGCTTCCGCCCATTTCGGCAATGGCGCGAGCGTAAAGCCCAGTGTCCACGGGTCCAGAAGCTCCGCCCACTGATACCTGATGCCAGCGGGATGCAGCGACGGCGGCAGCACAGCTATACCGCCGTCTGCTTTCAGCTCACCGATGCGTTTCCCGTTGTAGACAAGGCTGCCGCTGCGGACGGGGCGGGCGCTGAAGAAGTAGACGTGCTCCCCGCGCTGCGTTGTCACACGCGGCGTCACAGGTATGTACCAGTCTCTCGGGGGTCGGCAGTCGAAGTCCGCAACCACCACCCCGCCGGAAGGCCAGCCCGTGATGACGCCCAGGTTGGTGTCCGGGCAGAGCTCGAACCAGCGCTCGACCTCTGCCTCCGTGGCGGGCTGCTCCGCAAGGGCATTCCAGACCGCCTTGCCGTCCGAATCCCTTGGCAGCAAGCCGAAGTTGGGCTGCTTGTCAGGTCCGATTGGAATCAACGCCCACCCCGCCCGGGCATATGCCCGGGCGGACTCGTAGCAAGAGGTGTTCATCAGAAGAGCACCCCCTGAGCCGATGAAGCATTCGCATCCCGCCACCAGCCAAGCGGCAAGCCTATCTGCTCACCGTACCCCCGGCGGACCGCGAAGCCGTGTTGGAAGAAGTCAGAGAGCGGCGCTTCGAGCGTCACGCCGGCCTCTACGAGCAAGGCCCGGACGGTATGGCCGCCGGACGCCTTCACATGGTCAAGCGCCTCCTTCTGGACCGCTATTGCTCTCGGCTTCTGCAGGATGTGCGAGGTCTTGACCTTCTTCTCGAATACACCGTCAGGCAACAGCTGTCCGGCACATACTCGCCTTACGCCGTCATCTACAAAAATCGGCCTGCCACTTGACTTCCCGCCCCTCCTGGCGTATTCTATCCTTGCCCGAACCGCCTGAAGAAGCGGCTCGCGGTCCCGTCCAGCGGCCCCGGGGTGGTAACTGGAACCGCTGGACATTTCCTTTCGTTGGTCCATCATGCTGCCTCCTTCTCCCTGCCTGCTTCTGCAAGCATCTTCTCAAGTGCAGGCTTCGGCACAAGCCTCAGCCCGCCGATTCTGAGTACGGGAATGTCTCCCCGCTTCGCCGCCGCATACGCCGCAGTGCGACCTATGCCGAGAACCTTTGCGGCTTCCTCGATTCGTAGTGTCTGCGATTCCATTGATTCACCTCTCGATAGAGTGTGCTTGACAGCCACTATCATATGCCGTATCATGGTCGCGAGCAACAGGCTGCCGTCATCGTAGCGTGACATGTCGAGCGGGCCTGCACCCGACAGCGAAGGCACCGGTGTCCGCAGCGTGACCGCGCTTCTAAGGAGGGAACCAATGGGAACCGTGCTCCCCTTCATCCAGAGTGTTGACCAGCAAGGCTACAAGGTAGTTGACCTTGGGCTACAGCCGCACTACCTACCGAGCCACTTGCTGGTGTCAGCTCGCGATGCCGCTATTGTGGAAGGCCTAGGGACAAACGCCGTTTGGGAGCATTTGAGTAGATGGGATGCAGAGACGCGCGAACGCGACGGACAAGGCACCCGCCACTATCGACACTACGACGCGATGCGCAAGCCCACCGCCTTCAGGGAGTTCGCAGCCATTCTTGACGACTCCGGTTACCAGTCACTGCAGGACGCACACTCGCGGGTGCTCAGGTTCGCGAACAGGTACGGGATGCTGGGTCTGGACCGATGGGTTACCGTGGACGACCGCCCGCCCTATCCGCGCTCACTGTGGCCGGGCGGCGAAGACCTTCACGACTGGGTAGATATAATCGTTAGGATGAAACCGGCAGTCCGACTGTGGGACATGCTGCGTTCTGGCGACAGGTCGGGGTTGCGTGAGCGATTCGAGTGGGCAGACGACGGCTGCATTTCCTACCTCGAGGATGACGAGGTCGGAGAGTTCCTTGGCTCCTTCGAAATCGCGTCTCCGGAGTATAGCCCCGAGTTAGTGCAAGAGCTACAGCCGGGCGACGTTTCTAAGGCCGCAGTTGTCTGCATCAGGGACATGATAAACCACATGATAAACCGTAGTGTGACCCATGATGGGTCGGTGCACTCACGACTTTCGCTGCATGCAGAGCCGCAGAGCTGCTCCCTTTCCTACTTCGCTGCAGAACCTACCTCCCTGCTGGGCGCACTGTGCCTGCAATTCGCACAGGCCGTGACTGAGTATCACAAGAGCGGCCAGTGCATCGTCTGCGGGAGGGCGTTCGGGTACGAGCGCAAGACCAAGCGGTTCTGCTCCGCGACGTGCCGGAAACGGTTCAGCCGCAAAGGTAGCGTGCCCAAGCAGTCGCTGCTCCAGGGCGGCTCTCGCTCAGAGCCTCAAGCCGCAAGAGGGCTTCGAGGCTGCGTATAAGAGGACACTTGCCGAGGCAGAGACAGAAGAGGAGCGCGCAAGCATCCGGCGATTTGTACGGGAGCTGGCTTGCCCCGTTCGCCCGAGACAAAAGCTGAATAGCCCAGCCAGAAAGGAGGATCCTGGACCACAGAGGTTGGCTGAAAACTGACGAAGGAGATTGCCTTGTCGCGGACGAGGGAGATTGCCTACGCTCGAAATAGCAACAGGACGAAACAGTGGTGAGCCGTGCTGGACTCGAACCAGCGACCCTCTCCTTAAAAGGGAGATGCTCTACCGCCTGAGCTAACGGCCCTCACGCACCTCTGTTGCCTACCCCATTCTATCAGATCGGAAGCGGCACGGTCAACGGTTCGAATTGCCTCACGATAGATGTTACCGAAAAGGATTCGTTGCCTCAGATAGGGATGTTACCGTAGAACTGAGGCATGGAGCGAATGAGTACACTGACGGTAAGAGAGATCGTGAGGCACAAGAGGAAGGAGTATCTGCGG
>Ga0315281_10001915_pt1 | contig 30997 bp, 32 predicted proteins | sample YL17G07_0_MG_FD_204540 | JGI IMG/M metagenome (GOLD analysis project Ga0315281, IMG submission 204540) | Sediment microbial communities from Yellowstone Lake, YNP, Wyoming, USA - YL17G07_0 | ecosystem: Environmental > Aquatic > Freshwater > Lake > Sediment | place: USA: Wyoming | collected...
CGGCCGTTTCCCGGTGAAGGATTCACCCCAGGGGGATGACATGACCCTTACCGCGTGTTATGCTCTTGATCGAGGCAAGAGATGGCACCTAATGCGGAACGGGAACGCGCAGCGTTTCACCGCTGGCGCAAGGAACATCCCGATTTCAACATGGTCCAAAGGTACGGCATCTCACAAGATGAATACGATGCAATACTTGCGGGGCAGGGAGGAGTCTGTCGCATCTGCGGCGAGTCGGGAATTGACAAGTCCCATGCGCGCCTGGTGATTGACCATGACGAGGCCTCCAACTCATTACGCGGGCTCGTGTGCGCCAGATGCAATCTCGGGTTGGGCGCATTTCGCCACAGTCCGATGATCCTCCGGGCGGCTGCAGAGTACCTAGAATCCACCACCCTCTACTTCCCAATTATGAAACACCGAGGATACAAGCGGCAGCGAAAGCCTGACGTCGAGATATAGGCATCCGCAGGCTCCGCAACGCTCTCTCCTTCGCTCCAAGCAGGTCAAAGACACGGTCCTGAGCATGCCCAGGACCGTGGCGACCGCTTGCCCCCTCCATTCCCGATCTTCCCGCACCCCGATCTCCTGCGTCTCATGCGGGTGCGCGTCCACTTAGGTCCTCACACCTGCCAGACTGAGCCTCATGCTACCCTTGGAACGTACACGGGGCCACTTGGCGATAGGGTTGCTTATGCTTCCTCGCGCCGTCGGTCCGGGACGCCCCGGACTTCGCAAGCCCGGACAGGTCTGAGTGGTCAACAAGTCAACTGTTGGACTTCTCCCTTACTCCCCCTCGAACCTGAGACGCACCCCACCGTAGTACACACTCCCGTCGCCGCGTGAACAGGCGGGCGCGCGGATCCCGCTGACCGGCAGCGCCAGGCCGGTGAGCTCCACCTGATAGTCCGTGTCGGGGTCCATGGCGAAGTCGCCGTAGCCCGCGTCCATCGATGGCTTGAGGCCGGTGAAGAAATGGTCGCTGCCCCCGGCCCAACGCACGCGCACCTCCACCCCGGACGCCGGCGCCCCGCTGCGCGTGCGCACACGCACTTCCAAACGTAGGCCGAGCAGCGGGTCGCACATCTCGTCGCGGGAGAGCAGGCGCAGGCTGCCCATGGCGGTGGCAGCCGGGGGCACGCGCGTGAAAGGCACCGCACTGGGAAAGGGCGACACGGTGAGTGGGAAGGTGGCCAGCGGTGTCTGGAGCGCGCGCGCGGTCGGAGTCGCCGAGCTCGCCGCCGTGGGCGATGGCGGGCCGGATTCGATCGCCGCGAGTGTGGCCAGCCCGCGCACCGCTGCATCCGCTCCATGCGCCAGCGCGTGGCGAGCGGCGAGCGCCGTCAGATCCTCAGGCGCAATATCTGCAAAGAGAGCCAGACGCGCCTGCGCACGCGGCGCATCGCCACTGGCCTGGTAGGCAGAGGCGATCAGCGCCAGATATTCGTCGCGGAAGTCCGCGCGCAGGCTGGCTGGCGCGGCATCCGCAAAGCGTACCGGGCGCACGAGCCAGGCATAGCCCGCGCCCAACGCAAGGCCGGCCAGCACGCCTGCGGCCAGCGCAAACCAGCGCGTCCTCATGGCCCGCCTCCGGCACCGCCGAATGCCTGTTCGAGGTCAGCCGCCAGGCCATACAGCTTGCGCAGGTCCGCCTCGGCGTAACCGGCGGCGGTGTAACGTGCGGCGGTGTCGCGCACCTCAGCGCCCATCTCGCGTGCCCCCAACCGCGAGAGCTGTTGTGCGGCAAGGCCCAGGTCGTGATCGGCCGCGTAGGCCTCGGCCACCATCAGCACATAGTCGTCGCGGTAATCCTGGCGCAAGAGATCGGGGGTCGTGTTGACGTAACGCACGGGGCTGACCTGCCAGCCATACCACAGGCCGAGCAGCACGCCGAAGGCCAATCCGCAAACGGCGAAGAGGGTCGGGGGGATGCGCTTCATGGTTTCACACGAGGTGGCTGGGGCACGGGTATCGCGCTCAGGTGCACGATGAACAAGAAAGAGGCGGAGGAAGCGCCTCTTTGGCATGTTATAATCGCGCGAGTGCCGAAGGAGGGAATTGAACCCTCATTCCCGCAAGGGAACACGATTTTGAGTCGTGCGCGTCTGCCAGTTCCGCCACTTCGGCGTGCGGTGTGAGTATACGCTAGCCTCCCCTCAGGGTCAAGGACAACGCATGCGTCTCGGCATTCTCGGCCTGCCCCAATCCGGCAAGACAACCATCTTCAACGCGCTCACCCGGGGCCATGCGCCGACCGGCAGCATGATCGGCGGCGGACGTTTCGAGGTGCACACCGGCGTGGTGAGCGTGCCCGACCCGCGCGTGGAAAAACTCGCGGCCCTCTTCAAGCCGGAGAAGACGGTCTACGCCCAGGTCACCTATGCCGACATCGCCGGGCTGGAGGCGGGCTCCGGCAAAGGCGAACTCTCGGGCTCGCTTCTGGCCGAGTTGCGCCAGATGGACGGGCTGCTGCTCGTGGTGCGCTGCTTCGACGATGAGGCCGTACCGCACCCCGCGGGCAGCCTCGACCCGCTGCGCGACCTGAGCGTCATGCAAGCCGAGCTCCTGCTCAACGATCAGATTTCCGTCGAGCGCAAGATCGAACGCTTGCGCGACGAACTGCGCAAAGGCGGCGCACGCGATAAGGTGCAGGCCACGCGCGATCTCGAGTTTTTCGAGCGCCTGAACACGGCCCTCGCGGCCGAGCAGCCGCTGCGCGATCTGGACCTCGCCCCCGACGAAGGACGCGCGCTCTCGGGCTTTGGCCTGCTTACCCAGAAGCCGCTCCTGGTGGTGTGGAATCTGGGCGAAGGGCAGCCGCCGCCCGAGATCCCCGACACGAATCCACATGTGGCCTTCGTCGGGCTGCAGGGCAAGATCGAAATGGAAATCGCACAGCTCCCGGCGGAGGAGGCCCAGGTCTTCCTCGGGGAATACGGCATCAGCGAACCGAGCCTCAACCGTGTCATTCGCCTCTCCTACGATCTGCTCGGGCTGCTGTCCTTCTTCACCGTCGGCGAAGATGAGGTCCGTGCCTGGACCGTGCGCCGCGGCGCGCTGGCGCCCGAGGCCGCCGGGGAGATTCACACTGACATGCTCAAGGGCTTCATCCGCGCCGAGGTCGTGCACTACGACGATCTGACCGCACTGGGCGGCATGGCCGAGGCGCGCGCCAAAGGCAAACTGCGGCTGGAGGGCAAGGATTATCCGGTCAAGGACGGCGATATCTTGACCATCCGCTTCAATCTCTAGCGACCGGTGCGCCGGACACGCCCGGTGCCAAGGCTGAAGGACGATGAGCATATCGAAACGACTTGAAGACGCCCGCCAGGGATTCGCCCGCGGCGATGCCACGCTGTCCGCGTCGGCTCACGATCCCGCGCGCATCGCCCAGGCGGCGCAGGAACGGCACGGCGGCGCCAGCCACCAGTACATCGGCGACATGGTCTACGGCGGGCTGGATGGCATCATCACCACCTTTGCCGTGGTGAGCGGGGTGGCCGGCGCTGATCTGGGTGTGCATGTCGTCCTGATCCTCGGGCTGGCCAACCAATTCGCCGACGGTTTCTCGATGGCCACCGGTGCCTATCTTTCATCCAAGAGCGAGAAGGAATACTACGACCGCGAACGCCAGCGCGAGGCCTGGGAGGTCGAACACTACCCGGAAGGCGAGAAGGCCGAGCTTTACGAACTCTACCGCCAGCAAGGATACTCGGAGGCTGATGCGGCGCGCATGGTGGAGATCAAATCACGCGACCCGAAGTTGTGGGTCGACGCGATGATGGTGGAAGAGCTGGGCCTCATGCCGGACGAACGCAAGCCGCTGGTCAGCGCCCTGGCCACCTTCGTCTCGTTCGTCGTGGCTGGCGCGGTGCCGCTCCTGGTCTATCTGGTCGGGCTGTTCATCCCCATCGCCGTGCAGGCAAGGTTCTTCGTCTCGCTCGGCATGTCGGTGCTCGCGCTCTTCGGGCTGGGCGCCGCGAAGGTCCTCGTCACCCGCCTCAATCCCCTGCGCAGCGGGTTCGAAATGCTCGTCGTCGGAGGCCTAGCGGGTGCCGTGGCTTATGGCGTGGGCTCCCTGCTCAAAGGCATCGGCGGCGGGTAACGTGGCCGCGCCCGACGCTCCTGCCTGCCAACCATCTCCGCGGTGTGCGGTGCGAGGACACGCATGAGCCCAGCCGCCCGCCGCGAAACCCCTCCCGCGCCCGGCTTGCCGCTCGATCAGGTGTTACAGGGCGACTGCCTCGACCTCCTCCCGCAGCTCCCCGCAGAATCCGTCGACCTGGTCTTCGCCGATCCACCCTACAACTTGCAGCTGCGCCAGGAATTGTGGCGCCCCAATAACACGCGGGTGGAGGCCGTAACGGATGCCTGGGACCAGTTCCCGGACCTCGCGGCCTACGACCAGTTCACCCGGGAGTGGTTGGGGGCCTGCCGGCGGGTGCTCAAGCGCAGCGGCACGTTGTGGGTCATCGGTTCGTATCACAACATCTACCGGGTCGGGGCGATCCTCATGGACCTCGGCTTCTGGATTCTCAATGACGTGGTGTGGGTCAAGACCAACCCCATGCCCAATTTCCGCGGCGTGCGTTTCACCAACGCGCATGAGACGCTGCTCTGGGCGCAGAGGGAAAAGGGTGCGCCCTACACCTTCGACCACCACGCGATGAAATCGCTCAACGAAGGCCTGCAAATGCGCTCCGACTGGCAGCTGCCCATCTGCTCGGGGCGCGAGCGGCTGCGGCTCGCGGGTGTAAAAGCTCACTCGACTCAGAAGCCCGAGGCCTTGCTCTACCGGGTGCTGCTGGCCAGTTCGAGCCCGGGCCAAGTCGTGCTCGACCCGTTTTTCGGCACCGGTACGACCGGCGTCGCGGCGCGCCGTCTAGGCCGGCACTGGATCGGCATCGAGCGCGAGGCGTCCTACGTCGCCCTCGCCCGGCGGCGACTCGCGCGTGTGCCTGCGACCGCCCTTTCGCCTGCCGAGCTGGCCTCTCTCAATCCACGCAGCCTCCCACGCATCCCCTTCGGCGCGCTGCTCGAAAACGGGCTCTTGCGGCCGGGCGCCACCCTATACTTCGGTCCGCAAGGTAAAACCTCCGCACGCGTCCTGGCCGACGGTTCATTGCAGGCCGGAACGCGGCGCGGCTCGATACACCAGATCGCGCGCGCCTTGCGCCGCGCGCCGTGCAACGGGTGGGAGGTGTGGTACTACCGCGACCCGCGCACCCGTCGCCGCCAGCCCATCAACCGGCTGCGCGAGAAATTGCGCAAACGCGGCTACCCGGGCCATCCTGCGCCGCGGGCCACCGGCCCGCGACGCACACTCACCAAAGGGAGGTCGAGGTGACAGGGACGTACACCCAGAAGCGCTGGTCGCTCCTCGATCTATTCCCCGGGCAGGGCTCGCCCGAGATGAAGGCGGCGCTCGCGGAACTCGAAGAGCGCGTGACCCGTTTTGAAGGCACGCGTTCGCGGCTCACACCGCAGATCGACACAGGGGTCCTGCTCGAGCAGCTGAAAGCGCTCGAGTCGATCACCCACCTCATCCAACGCATCTCCGGCTTCGCCGAGTTGTGGTTCTCAGAAAACACCCAGGACCAGGAGGCGCAGGCCTTTCTGGCCTCGCTCGAAAACCGCCTGGCCGAAGTGGCTAACCGCGTGCTCTTCTTCAGCCTGTGGTGGAAGGGGCTTGAGGATGCGCACGCGCAGCGGCTGCTCGAGGCCTGCGGTGCGTATCGCTACTTTCTGGAAGAGATGCGTCACTTCCGCCCGCACACCCTTAGCGAGCCGGAAGAGAAAGTCATCAATCTCAAAGACGTGACCGGTGCGCGCGCGTTGCAGACGCTGTACTCGATGATCACCAACCGCTATCAGTTCGAGCTCGACGTGGCGGGCGAGAAGAAGAAGCTGACCCGCGGCGAGCTGATGGTTCACGTGCGACAGTCGGACCCGGACCAGCGCGCGGCGGCCTATCGGGAGCTGTACCGCGTGTACGGCGGCGACGGACCGTTGCTCTCACAGATCTACTCGGCCCTCGCGCGCGACTGGCACAACGAGCACCTCGGCCTGCGGCGCTTCGGATCGCCGCTGGCCGTGCGCAACCTGCACAACGACCTGCCGGACGCGGTGGTCGACACGCTGCTGGAGGTGTGCCGCGAGAACGCGGGCCTCTTCCAGCGCTTCTTCCACCTCAAGGCGCGCTGGCTGAACCTCCCGCGCCTGCGGCGCTACGACCTCTACGCGCCGGTGGCCGTCTCCGACAAGCGCTACACCTTCGCCCAGGCCACCCAGCTCGTGCTGGGCAGCCTGGAGCGATTCGAGCCGAAGGTGGCCCGGCTGGCCGAGCGCGTGATGGCCGATGACCATCTCGATTCGGAGGTGCGCGCGGGCAAACGCTCGGGCGCTTTCTGCGCCTCGACCGTCCCCGGCCAGACGCCGTGGGTGCTCTCGAACTTCCAGGGCCGGGCCGACGATGTCGCCACCCTGGCTCACGAGCTGGGCCATGCCATCCACTCGATGCTGGCCGCCCATCACCCGCTGTTCACTTTCCACGCCTCGCTGCCGCTGGCCGAAACGGCCTCCACCTTCGCCGAAATGCTGCTCATCGACCAGTTGCTCGCCGAAGAGGCGGACCCCGGCGTAAGGCGCGACCTCTTGTTCCGCCAGCTGGATGATGCCTATGCCACGATCGGGCGCCAGGCCTTCTTCGCCTTGTTCGAGAAGGAGGCTCACCAGCGGGTGCAAGCCGGCGCGCCAACCGACGAGTTGTGCCAGGCCTACCTCGACAACCTGCACGCCCAATTCGGCGAGGCGGTCGAGGTGGCCGATGAATTTCGCTGGGAGTGGGTCTCGATCCCGCACATCTACGATGTGCCCTTCTACGTGTATGCCTATGCCTTCGGCCAGCTGCTGGTGCTGGCGCTGTACCGCCAATACCAGGCGGAAGGGCGGGCCTTTATCCCGCGCTACTTGGAGTTGCTCTCGGCCGGCGGCTCGGCCAGCCCGAATGAAATCTTGACTCGCGCCGGACTGAACATGGAGACGCGCGCCTTCTGGCAGGGCGGGTTTGATGCGCTCTCGGCGCGCATCGCGGAACTTGAGAAGCTGCCGCTCGTGAGGGCGTGAGCGAGGCTATCGCCACCCGTCACGCCGCTTATCTCGCGAAAAACGAACAGGGCTGCCCGAAAGGGCAGCCCTGTGTGCATCCTATTGCGGTTGAGGTTACTTGATCGCGTACGCGACCGAGACCTGCACCGTGATCGTGAGCGACCCGGCCGAGACCGGCACCGGCGCGCCGCCCCCACCGTAGCCCATGGCCTTCTCGTTGGCAAAGCTCGTCACCGGCATGGCGTACGACTCGTTGATCGAGATCGGCTTGCCCAGGGTCACCCCGGCGCTGTCGGCGAGTGCCGTGGCGCGCGCCTTGGCATCCGCCATCGCCTTGAGGCGCGCCTCGGCCATGGCCGCGGTCGGATCCTCAATGTTGAACGACACACCATTGACCGTGTTGGCCCCCGCCTTGAGCGCCGCCGAAAGCACATCCCCCACCTTGGGGATATCGCGCGCAATGAAGGTGACCGTATTGCTCACTACGTAAACACGAGCGCCGGTCGGCTGGCCGGTCTGATCGAATTGGTCCTGTGCGTAGACGCTGAAGCCCGCGGTCTGGATGTCTTTCTCGAGAATCCCGGCCGCCTTGACTGCGTCCACCACGGCCTGGGCACGGGCAATGTTCTCGCCCACCGCCTCGGCCACGTCGACGTTGCGCGTCTCAACGCCCAGCGTGGCGGTCGCAACATCCGGGGTCACTTCCACCTGGCCTTCGCCCATCACGTTCAGTGTGTGCTCGGGTATCACCCCGCCCGCCACCGGCGTGGCCACGCAGCCCGCCGCCAGTGCCAGGGCCACCAGGCCCAGCGTGAAAAGGTAAGTCGTGCGTTTCATGTTGTGCTCCTCCTTGGAATTCGGTGCGTGCAGGACGTCCACGGCTCATTGTATCCGCAGTTGTCCGGCAGCTCCTCAGCATTTTGTACTACCTTATGAGAGACGTTCTAGGGAAGCGAGGAGTTCCCAGGGCCGCGCCGGGCAGGTTGCCCAGCCGGCCCAGGCCCGATGGACTACCCGCCGATCTCGCTCATCACCCGGTTGCCGGCCACCACATTGTGGGCCAGCCCGTGACCCCACGGCTTGTGCCAGATGGCCTCGCCCACGCGGGCTTCGATCTCGGGCATCGCCAGCCCGGACCGCAGCAGCGAGAGCACATCCAGTTCCTTTTCGCGCAGGAGGCACAGGCGCAGCCGGCCGTCGGCGGTCAGGCGTGCGCGCGAGCATTGGGCGCAGAAAGGCTGGGTCACCGAGGCGATGAAGCCCAACGTGCCGGTGGCGCCCGGCAGGCGGTACAGGCGGGCTTCCCCGTCCAGGATCGGCGCCGGGGTCTCGGGCCGCGCGCTGACCGGCTCGAGCGGACCGAAGGCCGTCTCCAGCCGGGCGATCATCTCTTGGGTCGGCACAACTTGCGCCTGCTGGAAATCACTGATCGAGCCAAGCGGCATCATCTCAATGAAGCGCACCTGCCAGTCGTTCTCGAGCGTCAGGCGCGCCAATCCCGGCAGGTCATCCTCGTTGTAGCCGCGTACGACGACCGCGTTGAGCTTGACCGGCAAAAGGCTCGCCCGCTCGGCTGCATGCACGCCCGCCCACACCCGCTCCAGCGCCCCCCAACGCGTGATGCGGTGGAAGCGTTCCGCGTCCAGCGTGTCCAGGCTGACGTTCACCCGCTGCAAGCCGGCCCGTGCCAAAGGCTCGGCCAGCTTCTCTAGCAGCATGCCGTTGGTCGTCATCGACAACGAGCGCACCCCGGGTGTGGCCGCGATGGCCCGCACGATCTCGACCACGTTCTCGCGCGCGGTCGGCTCGCCGCCGGTCAGACGAAACTTGCGGAAGCCGAGGCGCACGAACATCTGCGTCAGCGCAATCAGTTCCTCGTCCTGCATCAGCTCCGCCCGCGGCCGGAAGTGCATCTGCTCCGGCATGCAATACACGCAGCGCAGGTTGCAGCGGTCGGTCAGGCTGATGCGCAGATAGTGGATGCTGCGCCCGAAACGATCCTCAGGCATTATTCCTCCATTCCAGGTAAATATTCTACCAATTCGCTCGCCTATTAGTCAACTACCTTCTTTTCTGCGGTAGAGGCTTCATTCGGGCAGCCTTTCCGGCCTCGCTCGCGCTGTGCGGACCGCTAGGTGCCTCGCGTAAGGCCGCCTATAGGGCGTGCTACGGATTCACCCATGGCGCCGCACCCGGCTCCAGCCGATGGGGTAAGATTGCGTGGCGCGGCACCGCCTGCCGCCCATCCAGAGAGGAGGACCGTATGCTCGTCCGCGAACGAATGAGCACACCCGTCGTTTCCGTCCCTCCCGAGACGCCGGTCAACGAGGCCCTCAGCCTGATGCGGGAGCGCGGCTTTGAGCGCCTGCCGGTCGTCGAAAACGGGCGGATGGTGGGCATCGTCACCCAAAAGCACTTGCTCCTGGCTTCGCCCTCGCCGGCCACCTCGCTCAGCATGTGGGAGATCAACTACCTGCTCTCCAAGCTCACCGTCGAGCGGGTCATGAGCCGGGAGGTCGTCACGGTCGGCGACGACACGCCCATCGAGGAGGCCGCCCGCATCATGGCCGACCGCGGCATCGGCGGCATGCCGGTCATGCACGGCGCGGAGCTGGTCGGCATCATCACCGAAACCGACCTCTTCAAGCTGTTCCTCGAGTTCATGGGTGCGCGCGAACGCGGCGTGCGCGCGACTCTCCTGGTGAAGGAGGAAAAGGGCGGCCTGGCGCACCTGGCCCGCGCCATTGCCGATGCCGGGGGCAATATTGTGGCCATGGGCCTGTTCCGCGGCGAGGATGCCGCCAGCCGCACGGCCACCGTCAAGGTCGGAGGGATCACGGCCGAGGCGCTGGAGAAAGCGGTCCGCCCGCATGCGCTGCGCGTCATCGACGTGCGCACGCTCTAGCCCAACCGTGTCCACAAAGACAACAGGCGCCTCACCGGCGCCTGTTGTTTTTCGCACCCAGGCCTCAGCGGGTCGAGGCGCGCGCCCTGCGGCGCGGCCGCCCGCGCTCGGGCGGGCCGCTCTCGGCCCCTTCGGGCGAAAGACGCGTGCCGGGGCTGGCCCGCGTCACGCGCTCTTCTTCCAGCGCTCCGCGCAGTTCGTACACCTGGTCGCGCAGCATGGCCGCCTTCTCAAACTCCAGGGCCTGCGCCGCCGTGCGCATTTCCTTCTCCAATTCGTGCACCAGGCGTTCCATCTCGGCCCGCGGCAATTCACCCCGCGCCACACCCGGGGCTGCTTGCGGTTCGCCCTCGCTGCGCACGCGCTCGGTCAGGTCGTGCACCGCCTTGACGATGCTCACCGGTTCGATATCGTGTTCGCGGTTGTATTCGATCTGCTTGGTCCGCCGGCGATCGGTCTCGCGCAGGGCACGCTCCATCGACTCGGTGCGATGGTCGGCGTACATGATGACCAGACCTTGCACATGGCGCGCGGCGCGCCCGATGGTCTGGATGAGCGCCGTGTCGGAGCGCAGGAAGCCCTCCTTGTCGGCGTCGAGGATCGCCACCAGCGAGACCTCCGGCAAGTCGAGCCCTTCGCGCAGAAGGTTGATGCCCACCACCACGTCGTAGGTGCCCAGGCGCAGGTCGCGCAAGATCTCCACCCGCTCGAGGGTTTGCACCTCCGAGTGCAGGTAGTGGACCTTGATGCCCGCCTCATGCAGGTAATCGGCCAGGTCTTCGGCCATGCGCTTGGTGAGGGTGGTCACCAGCGTCCGCTCGCCGCGTGCCACGCGCACGCGTATCTCCGTCAGCAGGTTGTCCACCTGCCCCTGCACCGGACGCACCTCGACCTGCGGGTCGACGATGCCGGTTGGGCGGATGATCTGATCCACCACGCGCTCGGCGCGCTCCAGCTCATACGGCCCCGGGGTGGCCGAGGTATACACCGTCTGGCCCATGTGCTCTTCGAATTCCTCGAACGAAAGCGGCCGGTTGTCGAGGGCCGAGGGCAGGCGGAAGCCGAAATCCACCAGGACCTGCTTGCGCGAGCGGTCACCGCCCCACATGCCGCGCACCTGCGGCACGGTCATATGGCTCTCATCGAGGACGAGCAGATAGTCGGGCGGGAAGTAATCTAAGAGCACCCAGGGCGGCGAGCCGGCGGCGCGCCGGTCGAGGTGGCGCGAGTAGTTCTCGATGCCGGCGCAGTAGCCCACCTCGCGCATCATTTCCAAGTCGTAGCGCGTGCGTTGCTCGAGGCGTTCCGCCTCCAGCGGCTTGTCGTGGGCGCGGAACCAGGCCACCCGCTCGGCTGCCTCCGCTTCGATATCCACCACCGCCGCGCGCAGTTTTTCGTCCTCGGTGATGAAATGGCGGGCCGGGTAGATCTCCACCCGCTCGAGATCGGCCAGGATCTCGCCCGTCACCGGGTGCAGCTCGGTCAACCGCTCCACTTCGTCGCCGAAGAACGACAGGCGCACGGCGGTATCCCCGTAGGCCGGCATGACCTCCACTGTGTCGCCGCGCACACGGAAGGCGCCCCGCTTGAGATCCAGGTCGTTGCGCTCGTAATGGCTCTCCACCAGTTGGCGCAGGAGGGCCTGGCGCCGCACCGCCTGCCCCTTTTCGACCACGATGACCACCTTGCCGTAAGCTTCCGGGGAGCCCAGGCCATAGATGCATGAAACCGAGGCCACGATCAGCACGTCGCGCCGCGAGAGCAGGGCCGTCGTCGCCGCCAGGCGCAGGCGTTCGATCTCTTCGTTGATCTCAGTCTCCTTCTCGATATACAGGTCGTGGCGCGGGACGTAGGCCTCGGGCTGGTAGTAGTCGTAGTACGAGACGAAGTACTCGACCGCGTTGTCGGGGAAGAAGTCGCGGAATTCGGAATACAACTGCGCGGCCAGAGTCTTGTTGTGGGCGATGACCAGCGCCGGCCGCTGGAGTTGGGTGACAACATTGGCGATGGCGAAGGTCTTGCCCGTTCCTGTCGCGCCCAGGAGCACCAGGTGTTTCTCCCCTTGCGACAAGCCTTGCACCAATTGCTCGATGGCTTGCGGCTGGTCGCCGGTGGGTTTATAGGGTGCATGCAAGACGAAGGGTTTCGAGGCCATGCTTCTCCCGCCGCGCGAGTCGTGTGGGTCCGATCATTCTACCCAATCCCCCGTGAGTCGCGGAGGGGGATCTTGTCACCCACGACGCAGGGGCTGCACCGGTGGGTGCAGCCCCTGCGCATGATCGCGTTGCCGTCACAAATTAGACGACGCCGAAAGGTTCTCTGATCGAACGAACCGTTGGCTGTCTAGCGATCCCTTGCCGGCCTCCTCGCGCCAAGGCGCGGCTCCGGCACGTACCGTGCGCGCGCGGTCAATGGTAATGCGTGCTAGGCCCTGCTCCGGCAGGCGCCTCAGCGAACGGCCCAGATGATCAGGGTGCCGTCCGTCGAAGAGGAGGCCAGCCAACGACCATCGGGTGAGAAAGCCACGCTTTCGAGGAAGGCGCGGTGCGCGGTGAGGCGTGTTACCAGTTGGCCATCCGTGAGGCGCCAGATCCAGATCGACTGGTCTTCGGCCCCACCCGCGACCAGCTGGCCGTTGGGCGAGATCGCAACAGCCTGCACCTTGCCGGTCGGGCCCTTCAAATCGACCGGGCGCACGCCGTCCGCGACACGCCAAAGCCAGGCCTCGCCGCGAGTGCAACTGAAGCTGGGCGTCGACTTGACACACAGGCCGGCGGCCACCAGCCCGCCATCCGGCGAGAAGACGACATTGCCGCCCTGCCCGCCCAGCGAGAAGGTCTTGAGCGGACCGGCTTCGAGTGTGCCCGTAATCCACACCTTGATCGTGCGATCCACCGTCCCGAGCGAGACCAACGCCCCGCCATCGGGCGATAGGGCCAGTGAGGGAACGCTGTAGGCGTGGGCCGCATAGCCTCCCGAGAGCGTACCGCTCGCCAGATCGTAGTTGTAGAGCAGCCCGTCCTTCCCGAGCGCCACGCCCACCACCAGGCGCGCGCCGTCGCGCGAGAAGACCACGCTGTTGGCCGGGCCAGGAAGGTGGGCGACCTGCGCCAGGACGCCGGCTCGCGTATCCCACACCCGCAGGGTCTTGTCGTCCGAGACCGAGGCCAGCCAGCGCCCGTCCGGCGCAAAGGCCACATCCCACACGATGCCGGAGTGTCCCTCGAGCGTGAACACCAGCGAGCCATCCGCCGGGTTCCACAGGCGGACGGCATAATCGGAACTCAGCGAACTCCCACCGGAGGTCGTCGCGAGGAGGCGACCATCCGGCGAGAAGGTGATGCGCTTGACGTCGTTGAGCGAGGCCGGGATCACGTAACGCGGCGCGAGGCCGGCTGCATTGAGCGCGTCGATGACCGGCGCGCTGGGTGTCGCCGTCGGCGGCGGCATAGTCGGCAGGGGCGTCAGCGAGGGAGCCACGGTGGGCGCCGGCGACGGGATCGCGGTGGGCGTCGGCGCCAGCCCGCCGATCTGGCAAGCCAGGGCCGCCGCCGCGGCCGCGGTTAAGACGATGGGCAGGGCATGTCTCATGGATGACCTCGCTCAGCCTGGCATGGGAGGGAAGCTGCCCTCCGGCGCGTACCAATCCTGGGGATCGATCCCAGTCACCGCCTCGCCTGATCCGACGACGACTGGCAGCAAACTGTGGTCATCGCAGCCGAAGCGCAGGCCGCAGGCCACTGCGTTTGAGTAGCCGGCCGCCAACCCGACCGGCAGGCCCTGCGACGCAGAAGGCGCCACGTAAGCCACGACGTGATAGACGCCCGGGGGTACATCGCCAATCACGTAGGTGGAACTCCCTTGGGGTACCTCGACGGAAAACTGCGGCCCGCCCTCGCCGCGGAACGCGACGACGCGCAGCGGTGGGATGACTGATCCGGGGTAGGACAGCGAACCGGAGATGCTGCCTGGGATGAGCACGACGGGTGTCGGCGTGGACTGGACCTCCGTCGGACCGACGGGTACGAGCGTTGGCGGATCGGGCACTGGCGACGTGGGCGGCATGCTGATCCCTTGCGCCGCCAGGGTGGCCTCGACCATCTTCGCCAGATCCGCGGTGGGAGGCACCGGCGCAGGCATGAAGGTGCAGGCGGCCAATAGGCCAAGCCCGACCACTGCCATGCCAACCATCGCCCGCCTGCCTTGTATCACCGGTGAACTCCTCCAATTCAGCGCGTGTTCGCCTGCCGCCGGAACCCGGCCATTCTATCAGAACGGATTGGAAGGCCATCTCTTCGATGCGCGCAGAGGGCATGCTATACTGCCCGTGCGTCGCGGTCGCCGGCTTGTGCGGATCCGTCGCACTCTTACTGCTTTATTCGGAACACTGGCTGCAACTGGCGAGAAAGCCGGGCACGACCGATGCTCGGCCTAACACGTGACGCACGGCATCGCAGAAGTCGACCACGTTCCCCGCAAAGCGATTCACACTATGGAATCAATGGCCAATCCGCCCGATCGGCCTAACCGCTCACTGGCTCATGAACAGCGATATCGACTCTACCTCGACGAGTCCGGCGACCATGTGTTCAATGCCCTCGAGCAGCCAAGCCATCGCTATTTCTGTCTTCTGGGCTGTTGGTTTCGCGGCCCCGAGTACGAGATAGTTTCCACAATCGGCTGGAATCATTCAAACAGACCCATTTACCCCACCACCCAGATGAACCACCTATCCTCCATCGCGAGGATATCCTTCACAGGCGCGGTGCCTTCACGCATCTCCAGGATCCCGAGAAGGCTCAAAGGGTCGACGCGGCACTCCTCGACCTGATCGAGGATGCAGAGTTCAGAATGGTGGGTGTCGTCATCGACAAACGGAGTTTGCGTGCGAGGTACGGCGACGCAGCCGCCCATCCATATCATCTTGCTCTCGGTTTCCTGTTACAACGTTACACCGGGTATCTCAACTTCCACAGTCGGGTCGGTGATGTGATGGCAGAGAGCCGCCTCGTGAGGACCTGCTTCTTATGGATTCCTACTCGCGCATCTACTCGCGGGGTGTGTGGATAGTCCGAGCTGAGACCTTTCAGCAAGCTCTCACAAGCAAGGAATTGAAGGTAAAGAAGAAGAGCGCAAACATCGCAGGCCTGCAATTGGCTGACATCCTTGCTCATCCTGTCCGCCAGGCAATACTCAGGGACAAGGGGCAATTGGCGGAGCCAGTGGCCGCATTTGACGCTCGTCTGATGCCCGTTGTCGAGCAGAAGTATAACCGCCACCTCTTCGACGGGAGGGTGGAAGGCTACGGGAAAGTTTTCTATCCAAAATGAAAGAGCCCCAGTAAGGGGCTCCCTCACGCTCGCCCATGCGGGCGATCCAACTCCAGTAACCTGGATTACTTTCATGATAGCTAAGTCGAGCCCTCCCGTCAAGTGCCGGACGGCGAGAGGGACAAGAGGAGAGTTCCGTAAGGTGCCCGAATGATCCGTCCATGATACAGAGCCGCTACCTGCGCATCCTGCTTTTCTTCGCCCGCGTGTTGCTGATCATCCTTGTGTGCGACGTGCTGTTCGTCGCGATCGGGATGCGCCGCTGGTCGCGCGCCACGCGCGCGCATCGCCTGAGCGCAATCGCTCGCGACTACCGGCGGCTGGCCATCCGACTGGGCGGAGTGATGATCAAAGTTGGTCAGTTCCTCTCCTCGCGGGTGGACGTGCTGCCGGCCGAGGTCACCGCCGAGCTGGCCGGCCTGCAAGATGAGGTGCCCGCGGAACCCTTCGCGGCCATCCGCCGCCTGGCGGAAGCCGAACTTGGCGCGCCTCTCGCGGTGCGCTACGCGTCGTTCGAGGCCGAGCCGTTGGCGGCTGCCTCGCTCGGTCAGGTCCATCGCGCGATGCTGCGAGCACCTGAGGCGAGCTCTTCCACGGGCGAGGCACGGGTCGTGGTCAAAATACAGCGCCCCGGGATTGAGCGTCTGATCGCGACGGATCTCGCAGCGCTGCGTCTGGTTGGGCGCTGGGTACAGCGCTATCCACCCGTCCGACGGCGCGCCAACGTCCCTGCCCTGCTCGAAGAGTTTTCGCGCACGCTGTACGAGGAGATCGATTACCTCGAAGAAGGGCATCACGCGGAAGCGTTCGCCGCCAACTTCCAAGGCGACCCAGGCGTGCGCGTGCCGCGCGTCTTCTGGTCGCACACCACACGGCGCGTGCTCACGCTCGAAGACGTGTACGCCATCAAGATCACCGACTACGAAGCCATCACCGCGGCCGGCGTAGACCGACGCGCCGTCGCACAGCGGCTGTTCACCACCTACCTGAAACAGATTTTCGACGACGGCTTCTTCCACGCCGACCCGCACCCCGGCAACTTGTTCGTCACGCCCGGGCCGGCCGGGTGGCAACTGACCTTCGTCGACTTCGGCATGGTCGGGCGGGTGCCCTCCACTGTGCGCGCCGGCGCGCGCGAGCTGGTCATTGGCATCGGCACGCGCGATGCAGCCCGCCTCATTCGCGGTTACCAGCTGCTGGGCGTGCTGCTGCCCGGCGCAGATCTCGAACTGCTGGCGCGCGCCGAGGCCCATGTATTCGAGCGCTTCTGGGGGCGCAGCATGTCGGAGCTGCGCTCGATGCACCGCGAGGAGATGCAGCAATTCGCGGACGAGTTCCGCGAGCTCTTGTACGACATGCCGTTTCAGTTGCCGCAGAATCTAATCCTGGCCGGGCGCTGCGTGGCCATCCTGTCGGGGATGTGCACCGGGCTCGACCCGCAATTCAACGTGTGGGAGGGCCTGATGCCCGTGGCGCAAAAGCTTATGGCCGAAGAAGCTAAGTCCGGTTGGCAATCCTGGCTCGACGAGGCGCTCGAGGTCCTGCGCACGCTGCTCACGTTGCCGCGCCAGGCGCAGGCACTGGCCGCGCGCATTGAGCGGGGCGAACTGGAGATGCGCGCGCCTGAGCTCGAGCGGCGGGTGGCGCGGCTGGAAAGCGCCATGCGCAAGACGGCCGGGGCGGTTGTCTTCGCCGCGCTTCTGGCGGGCGGAGTGCAGTTCTATCTCGGCGCCGCGCTGGTGCCGGCCACCGTTCTGTTCGCGGGTGCGGTGTTCGCACTCGGCTACGTGGCCTTTGGGCGTTGAACGCCCGGCCCCCGACGCGTTATCGCCCACCCGATTCACCATCACGTCGCGGGTGCGGCTGCGACGCGACATTCGCTGCACACATCGGGAATACGGCTAAGGAACCCTCTGCTGAGGGAAGCAGGGCCAGGCGATCCGGGGACTCTCGACAATGAACCCGTTTGGCATCCGGCCTGTTCCATCTTGGCAGACAGATGTCACCATGGCAAGGCCCCCCGAGCGTGGAGGCGGGCCGTTCGTCCCAGTCAGCCCCCGATGCCGGAGACCAGGACGGACTCGCCGTCCCAGATCAACGAGGTGTAGCTCCTCGCTGGGAGTCGAAGAATGAGATCCCCTTGGCCCGGCAGTATGACGCGTACATTCTCCTTACGACCAACCTCCCGATTGAGGATCATGACGAAAGTACGGCTGTCATGCCGGGAAGCATAAACTCGAATTCTCTCGGCCTCCTCTCCCCGCTCGTCCTCCACCCGCAAGAGCTCGCCCTTCAGGTTCTCGGCAATCTGCGCGAAGACAGGGTAGTTCGGTCCTTCGTGCCCCTGGCGATCCAGGTAGCACTTGGCCTGCTCGGGGCTGTTGGCAAACAAGAACGTCGAGACATAGTCCAGGCCGAGCGTGGCGTAGATACCCATAACGTCGGCGTAATGCAAGATGAAGTCGATGTCGGCATATGGCGACGTGTCCGATTCGTCTATTTCCACGGGACCTGCGGGCAAGTATTCGCTCAGCCCAATCTCCAGCGGACGATCAAAGATCTCCTCTGTCCGCGCGATTACCGTGTGCAGGTAATCCTTGTCCGCCTCAGGGAAGAATCGACCAAACGAATCGTAGCGGTAGACCGGCGAAGCCTCATAGAGCGAATCCGTGTCGTCGATGATCTTCCAGGATTCGCGTAGGTTCCCATTGGAGTTGATGTAAACATAGCTTTCGCGGAACAGGAAACCATCGATCAGCGGCCGGCCGTCCTCGATTTCCGCTGCACGGACTCTTTCGAGCAGATCGAAGTTCTCCGAGAGTTGGCCACGGGCGGCAGAAATGTAGGAATCGAAGGCGTACAGGCCAAGTTGTGGGAAGGCCTCCTTCAGCGCCCGGGCAAACGCGATGTATCGGGCAGGGATGTCGTCCGACAAGGTCGTGGGTTTCTTTGCCCCGAACCCTGCGTGGTCGCCTATCTCGTCCCCGAATGTCACTCCCGCCACGCGCAAACCCTTCGCCCGCAACTTCTCCAAGTACTCGACCGTCCGGCCGATATTGTCCGCAGGCTGTAGCGATTCCACGCCGCTACCCAGTGGACCCGCAATGTAGTCGGAGTAGTTGAGTTCCAGGTAGACCGGTATGTTCAGCCGGTTGCAAAACGCGATCACCTGCTCGATGTCCAGGGGAATGCGGCTCGATCGTCCGTCCCAGTCCAGGACATTGCCCCCCAAGTAGTCGACAAAAGACATCAGCGCCGACCGGATGAACAGCGCTCGCATCGTGGAGGCGTGGCGCTCGATCAGGCTGGTGCGAACATCGCCGAATTGCAGGAACACGTAGTGCGCGGCAAGCGTCGACGCGATCTCGCCATCGCGGCGATTGGGCAGTGCGGTTCCCCTGACCACAAACGTCGCCTCAGGCTCGACAATCGATTCCGGAAATTCCTCCAGGTTCACGCTAAACCAAGAACCCTGCCGCGCCGGGTCAAAGGCGACGAGATCCACCGAACGCGCAGGACTGGGTGTCGCAGTGGGTGGGAGATGGGTCGGGGAAGGGACCGTTGCCGCGGGCGTGAGCGTCGGCGGGGGATTCGTGGGGCCGGCGGCTGGTGGCGGCGAGGTTGAGGCTGAAGAAGACCCCCCGCAGCCCGCAACCAGCGCGAAGGAAACCAGCAGCGATGCGTGGACGAGGATCCGTCGTTTCATTGCAGCCTCCCCGGGCAGCCATGGCTTGTCGATTTGAAGAAGGCTACTTGCAGCCTACTCCTGTTGTCTACTCTGCCTGTCTCACATGTGTCTGGGCCTACTCAATCCTCTGCAGTGGGACCGCGCCGGCGTTGGAAGCGGCGTGGGATCGCCAGGCGCGTCCCAAGGCAAACATGGCCGGCAGATCGACCCCCAAGCCCTCGCCGTGACATGATTCTCCATTTCGCCGAGATGGCTCCTCGGGAGGGCATCCCGTCGCGTGGGGTCGAGGTGGCGCAGCGTCATCCCCTCCAGGCCGGCCTCGATATCCTCCCAGCGCTCGTCCAAGCTGATGTAGTAACCGACAATGGGAAGGCCGGCATCCACCGGCGTTCACGCGCACCTGTGATCGAGGACTGGCGCGCAGGGCTCCGATTCAGGCACGTGCCGCGGGAGGCCGGGGTATCCAGCGCGGCACCTCTTTCAGATAGGTTTCATATGTCGCGCCGAAACGCTGTTTGAGCTGCGGTTCCTCAAGCAGGACGGTGAAGGTATGCAGCGCGGCCCACAGCCCGGCGGTGTAAACGAGGATCCACAGCGAGCCCGTGAAGATGACAACCGCCAGGAGCACGAGCAATGCGCCCACGTACATCGGGTTGCGCACCCAGCGATACAGCCCGTGCCTTACGAAACGCTTGGGCGGGACAACCGGCACCGGCGTTCCCCCGCCGTGGCGCACAAACGAGAATGAGACCCACACCACCATGGCCGCTCCGACAAACGCGATGAGCAGCGCCGCAATCTGCACGGCGCCAAAGGCGCGCAGCAGAGGTTGGCCGGTAGCCCTGAGGATGAAGTACGGCACGACAAGACTCGCAACACCTGGCACCAGCAGCGTAGCCAGCGTGGTCACCAGCGCATTCATAGAAAGGACCTCCAGGGAATCCGTGTGGGAAATTTCGCGCCCTGCCGCGCTAGCTGCGCGGCCCCTTGGTCTCGCTCTTCTCGAGCTGCGGGCCGCGCAGCCGCACGGGCACCTTCTCTCGCGCGCGGATGCGCATGTTGACCAGCTCGACGAACAGCGAGAAGCCCATGGCGAAGTAGATGTAGCCCTTGGGGATCTCGAAGTGGAAACCCTCTAGGAGCAGCGAGACGCCGATGAGCAGAAGGAAACTGAGCGCCAGCACTTTGATCGTGGGGTGCTCGTTGACGAAACGACTGAGCCCGCCGGCGGCCGCCATCATGACGCCGACCGCTGCGACGATCGCCGCGACCATGACCCACAGCTCCTTGGCCATGCCCACCGCGGTGATGACCGAGTCGAGTGAGAAGATGATGTCCATCAGCCCGATCTGCACCACCACGCCCCACAGTGAGCCGGCCGCGCGCGTCGCTCGCCCGTGCTCGAGACCTTCGAGTTTGGCGTGGATCTCGGTCGTGGCTTTGGCCAAGAGGAACAGCCCGCCCACTCCCAGAATCACATCCCGTAAGGAGATCGCGCGGCCGAAGACACTGAACAGCGGCTGAGTCAGCCCGATCAACCACGAGATTGAAAAGAGCAACGCGATGCGGGTGAGCATGGCCAAGGCCAGGCCCAGCGTGCGCGCACGAGGCTGCTGGGCGCGAGGCAACCGGTCGGCCAGGATGGAGATGAAGACGATGTTGTCGATGCCCAGGACGATTTCGAGCGAGGCCAGGGTGAGGAAGGCGATCCAGATCTCGGGCTGCAACAAGCGCTCCATGGGCGGGGCTCCCGGGCAATGAGATTAGGGCGCGGCGGCATTGTTCACGGCCAGCGTGTCGCGATTCTAATCGAATTGGATGGCGGTCTGCCGGGTGAGGCCAGGAGAGCCGGATTCCCTCCTCGCACTATGTTCTCGCCCCTTCGCCATGCTCTGGTTGGCGCGTCGACATGAAGTGGTCGACTGCGTATAATGGGAATGGGCTCGCTCATGATGAATTCGCACGGGTTCGACCCCTCCCCCCTCTTCGATATTTGCCGCCGGAATCATATTATCCGGCTGCGTCTCTTCGGTTCGTTCGCACGCGGGGAGGCGTCCGAGGGAAGCGATATCGACCTGATTGCCAACTTCTCCGCTCCCAAGAGCTTGCTCGATCTGGTGCGGATCGAGATGGAAATGACCGAAGCGCTCGGTCGTAAGGTCGACTTGCTCACCGAAGGTGGCATGAGTCCGTACATCCGCGAGCGGATCGACGGTGAGGTCCAGGTGGTCTATGAGACCGGATGACACGGTCTACCTGCGCCACATCCTCGACGCCATCCACCAAATCGAAGGATACGTCGAGGGCTTCGATCAAGACCACTTCGCCCAGGATCGACTCAGGCAAGATGGCGTCATACGTCAATTGCAGATCATCGGCGAGGCGACCCAGAGGCTGTCACCCGCCACGCGCACCTAGAACCCGCATGTCCCCTGGCCGGTCATCGCTGGAATGCGCGACCGATTGATTCATGAGTATTTTGGTGTTGACGTTGAGACCGTGTGGACAACAGTTGTCGAGAGCCTGCCGCCTCTTAAGGCCACGATCCAAGTCATCCTCGCTTCCCTCAAGTCCTGACGCCCGCTGGCACCTGCTCACCATCTCCGGCCGAATGCCCTTCCCGAGGGCAAGATCCCATGCTGCCTTTGCGCCCGCGACAGAAACAGGGCCGCCTCAGCCCGCCGCTGTGACGAGCGCCACGATCAGAATGAGCGGTGAGACAAGCAGCAGGCCGATCAGCAGCAGTCCGGCGTAGAGGCGGTTGTCAAAGCGCAGATGCATGAAGTACAGCACCACCAAGAGCGCCTTGGCCCCGGCGAAGATCAAGAGCAGCGGCCAGCGCACCCGCGCTGGCAGGTAACTCGCACCCACCTCCAACCCGGTCAGCGCGACCAGGGCTGCGAAGACCCACGCGTACCGCGGCGCAGCCGGATGTGTCTTGGGCTCGTTCATGTCGTCCCTCTAGATGAGATAGAACAGCGTGAACAGCACGATCCACACCACGTCGACGAAGTGCCAGTACAGGCCGAAGGTCTCGACGCCCAGGTGCGAGGCGGACGAGAAGCGCCCCCGCAACGCAAGCACGATCACGTAGACCAGCCAGATCAGGCCCACCAAGACGTGCGTGCCATGCAGCCCGGTGATGGCAAAGAAGGGCGTGCCGAAGGCGGACTTGACGCTCAGACCTTCGGCAAAGAGGGTCGACCACTCCAGTGCCTGCCCGCCCAGGAACAGCGCGCCCAGCACAAATATGCCCGCGAGATGCCAGAGCAGGCTGCGCTGGCGCCCCGCGCGAATGGCCCCCAGGGCCCGCACGACCAGGTAACTGGAGAGAATCAGGATGAAAGTGTTGAACCCCACGAGCGGGATGCTGAGTAGCGTGCGCACCTCGGCGAAGGCCGCCGCCTCGCGCGCACGGAAAACGATCAACGTGAGGATCAGCGTGCCGAAGAACACCACCTCGCCGCCGAGGAACGCCCACACCGCGAGCTTGGCGTTCTCGCGCTGCGGGACGAATGCGGTCTCGGCCTGCAGCTCAGCCATGATGCGCCTCCGCCTCGCCTTCATTGCGGTTCTCGGCAACCCAGCCGCCGATCGAGGTGAACAGCAGCACCAATCCGGCCAGGCTGATCCACAGGCTGGAGATGACCCCGGCCGCGAGCAGCGTCGCGCCCAGCGCGAGGCCGAGCGGCCAGAAGCTGGGTTTGGGCATGTGGATTTCGGGCAGCGGGTCAGCCATGCACCACCTCCGCATCGGAAATGTTTGCGCCGGGCGACACATCCCGTTCGGGCGCGCCGTCGTCCGCGAACCAGCGCAAGAAGATCACCGTCGCCGCGGCGAGATAGACCATCGCCCCGGGCATCCACATCAGGAGGCCGCTCCACATTTGATCGACGTCCGGGCTGATGCCCCACACCCGCGGCGCTTCGACGTAGAAGGCGTACAGCGGGTTCGGGGCAAGCGTGATGAGCGCGGCCAGCGCCGTGGCCGGGAAGCCCTGCAGAAAGAGATACAGCACCCGCACACCTGGGCTCGGCCGCCGCGCGGCGCTCGGGAAGTGACCCAACACCGGCCACCAGCCGATGCCTGCGCCGACCAGCAACATCATGTGCTGAAGAATATGCACGCCCTCGTTTTCGAGTGCCAGCCCGTACAGGCGCGGCAGATGCCACAGGGCCAGCGTGGTGTTGAAGATGAGGAACGCCGGGACCGGGCGCGTCACCCAGCAGAGAGTACGTCGCGGCCAGCCGCGCGGGATCGCCCACGCATACATCCAGCGGGGTATACCCAGCATCATGAGCGGTACGGCTACCATCATCAACAGAAGATGCTGGGCCATGTGCGCGCTGAAGAGATAGCCATCCGCGAGTGAATCGAGCGGCGAAACGAGTGCCACGAAGATCGCGGTCAATCCCAAATAGAAACATAGGACCCGCCCAGGCGGCAGGCTGGACCTGGCGGGCCGGCGGCCGAGCACAGTGCCGGCGGCCAGGCCGTAAAGGAGGGCAGCCAGGGCCAGGCCGATCAGCACACTGGGCTCCCAGGCCCAACCGATCACTGCCTCGTGTCGCAGCGGCGCAAACACTGTGCAGCCTCCACCTAGATCAGATACAACCCCACGAACATCGCCAGCCACACCGCCGTCACGTACACCCAGAACCAGGTGCCCATCGTGACCGCAATGTGGCGCGCCGGCGAGAAATCACCCAGCCGCGTGCGCACCAGGTTGATCCCCAGGAGGACAACGCCTGCCAGGACGTGCAACGCGTGAAAGCCCATCAGGGTGAAGAACACGCCGCCGAAGGCCTGGTCCCCTGGGCGCATGCCGTTGGAGGAGAATTCCAGAATTTGCCCGCCGACAAAGACCAGTCCGAGCACCAGCGCCGCCGCGAGACCTGCCGCCAAGCCGCGCTGCGAACCGCGCGCAACCGCGCGCTCACCCAGGGTCACGGCCAGCGCACTCACTACGAGCACCGACGTGTTGAGCACGGGCAGTATCAGGCGCGCGGGCGTGGCAGTTATCTGCAGCCAGCCGGGCTGGTCGAGGCGCATGAACAAATAGGCCGAGAGCAGAGTCCCGAAGAAGACCGTCTCGCTGGCCAGCGCCGCGAGCATGCCCGTGCGCGCGATACCTTGGCGGCGAGCATCGGCCGTCGCCACAGCGGTCATCGCCTGGCCTTCCAATCCGCCAGGTCCGGATGCTTGGCGTCCCAGTACGGGCGGGCGCTGCGCACGGTCGGGATCTCGGCGAAGTTGTAGGCCAGCGGCGGCGAGGCGGTCGTCCACTCGAGCGTGTTGGCGTCCCACGGATCGGCCTCATGCGTCGGCGGCCTGCGCAACGAACGGATCAGGTTCACCACGAACACCAGCATCGACAGGGCTACCACAAAGGCTCCGATGGTCGCAATCATGTTCCAGCCCTCCCACCCCTTACCGGCGGCGTAGGTGTAGATGCGCCGCGGCATGCCCAGAAGTCCCAGGATGTGCATCGGCATGAACACCAGATTCATGCCCACGAAGGTCAACCAGAAGTGCAATTTGCCCAGCCCCTCGCCCAGACGCCGGCCGGTCATCTTCGGGAACCAGTAGTAGGCCGCGCCCAGAATCGCGAAGACTGAGCCGCCGAAGAGCACGTAATGAAAATGCGAGACGACGTAGTAAGTGTCGGTCAGTTGCCAGTCGACCGGAACCACCGCCAGCGAGACGCCGCCCAGCCCGCCGATCACGAATAAGGCAATGAAGCCGATGGCGAAGAGCATGGCCGTTGTGAGCCTCAGCCGCCCGCGCCACATCGTCGCCAGCCACGAGAAGACTTTGACCCCGGTCGGCACGCCGATCAGGAAGCTGTCGGCCGAAAAGACCAGCAGCGCCGCGGATGGCAGGCCGGTGGCAAACATGTGGTGCGCCCACACGGTGAAACCCAGGAAGCCGATGGCCACCGAGGAGTAGGCCACCACCCGGTAACCGAAGAGCGGCTTGCGTGAAAAGACCGGGATGATCTCCGACACCATGCCCATGGCCGGCAGGATCAGGATGTACACCTCCGGGTGGCCGAAGAACCAGAACAGGTGCTGCCACAACAGCGCATCGCCGCCTTGGGCCACATTGTAGAAGTGCGTGCCCAGCTGCCGATCGAGCAGCAAGAGCAGGATGGCCACGGTCAACGAGGGCAGCGCGAACACCGCGATCATCGACGTCACCAGCATCGTCCAGGCGAACATCGGCATGCGGTTGAGGCTCATGCCCGGTGCGCGCAATTGCAGGATGGTCACGATGAAGTTGATCGAGCCGAGCGTGGTCGAGAGGCCCAGCAGCAGCACCCCCAGAATCCAGAAATCGACGCCCGTGCCGGGCGAGAAGGCGCGTTCGGTGAGCGGCGCGTAAGCGAACCAGCCGGTGGAGGGCGCGCCGCCGAAGACAAAGCTCGAATTCATGAGCAGCCCGGCGAAGAGGAACACCCAATACGAAAGAGCGTTGAGCTTGGGGAAGGCCACATCCCGCGCCCCGAGCATGAGCGGGATCAGGTAGTTGCCGAACCCCGCCGCCAACGGCATGACGCCGAGGAAGATCATGGTCGTGCCGTGCATGGTGAAGATCTGGTTGTAGATGTCCGGGCCGAGCAGTGTCTCGCCCGGGCGCGCGAGCTGCAGGCGGATGAGCAGCGCCTCCAGCCCACCCAGCAAGAAGAACAGCAGCCCGCTGCCCAGGTACAAGACGCCGATGCGCTTGTGATCGACGGTCGAGAGCCAGCCCAGGAGCCCCGGCCGTCCAGGACTGGCCGGGGTCGGGCGTGCGTGGGTCAGGGCGTGTGCGTCTGCAGGCATGGGCACCCCGTTACTTGAGCAGCTTCAGGTAGGCGAGCACGGCTTCCAGGTCGTCGGCCTTGAGGTGCAAGGCCATCAGGTTGCCGGGCTTCATCTCTTGCGTGTTGGAGAGCCAGCGGCGCAGGTAGCTCTCGCTCAAGGGATACATGCCGCCGGCCATCGTCGCGCGCGACGCGAGGTGGGTAAGGTCCGGCCCGAGTTTGCCCTGGGCGTGCGTGTCGCGCACGGTGTGGCACGAGGAGCACACGCCGGAGGTAACCGTCTCTTCCCCGAGCCGTTCGAGCGCGGTCACCGCTTCAGCCGGCGGCGCCTGCTGCGTGCGCACCCAGGCCTCGAACGCTTCGCGCGATTCGACGATGACGTGGATGCGCATACCGGCATGCTGCAGGCCGCAGAATTCGGCACACTGCCCCTCGTAGGTGCCGGGTGCATCGGCACTGAGCCACATGCTGTTGATCGCGCCGGGGATGAGGTCGGTCTTGCCTGCCAGCTGCGGCACCCAGAAGGAGTGAATCACATCGGCGCTCTCGAGCGTAAGATGCGCGGCGTTGCCCAGCGGGAGGTGCAGCTCGTTGGCGGTGGTAAAGCCGTAGTCGGGATACTCGAACTCCCACCACCAGCGATGCCCGACCACGCGCACGTTGATGTCCCCCTCGCGCGGCTCGGGTGCGGCCACCGCGCGCATCGTGCCGATCGTCAACCCAAAGAGCAGGATGACCAGAAGCAGCGGGACGACGGTCCAGATGATCTCCAGGCGCGTGTGGCCGTGCACTTGGGTAGGCTCGCCCGCTTCATCCCCGCGCCGCCGGTCGCGGGCGACGATCAAGACGATCAGCCCCTCGACCAGGACGAAGACCACGGCCGCCATGGCGAGGACCACCCAGAACAGCCACGCCTCGCGCGTCGAGACCGAGGAGGCTGGGCGCAGCATCGATGGCGCGCCCGCGCATCCCGCCAGCGCCAGCCCCGCCAATGAAATCATCACACGCCTGAGCCAGCTCATACTGCGCATGCCTCCACCCCGCCGAGCGGATATGCGACAATTATCCTCCAATCTCGCCAGTTTGTCCATCCGAATAGTCGCATCCGCCCAGGTGGATACCAAAATCGTTGGGCGAGGTCGTGCGGTCATTCACAAGCGATGAATGAGACTTCCGCAAGCCTGCCCTGTGGCAGTGCGCTCAAGGGCTAACCCATGCTCGCGGCCCGTTCGCGAGCACGCGTAGCGTCAGCCTGTCTCGACGTCCATGAATCATGCGGGCCGGCGATTGCCGGCCCGCATGGATACCCACAAGGAACGCGTTGCTCAGGGCTTCTTCTCGCCCTCTTCGAAGCGTTTGAGCATCGCCTCGATCATGCTGCGCGCCGCAAGCAGCGCTTCGCGCCGTGCCGCGCGGCGGTGCTCGCCGACCCCCGGCGGGAACATGGCCTCGAATCCCTTGCGCATCTCATCCCGCGCGGCGCGCATGTGTGCGCGCGCCTCCTCCGGGACGAGGTCCTCGAAGTGCTTCCATTCATCGCGTTCTGTGTCGCTCATCCTTCCACCTCCGGCGCGCCACTGTGGGGCGGCACGCCCACCCTTCTATTATACAAACTTGCGCCCAACGGGCCCGCGGGGCTGTCCGGCGGGCTACGGAGCCTGCACGTAACGCACCCCCTCGATTCGCGCGAAATCCGCGTCTTGTGTCCATAACACAGCGCGATAGGCCCGCGCCGTGGCCAGCATCAGGCTGTCAGCCATGGGAAGGCCTTCATCGAGGGAGAGCTTGGCGGCCTCCAGCGCAAGAGTCGCATCGAGCTCCACCACCTGCCCCTGCTGCATGAGGGCCACCGCCTGAAGCGCCTGGCTCTGCCCGCGCTGCTGCATGACCCGCTTGAAGACCTCGTAAAGGCTCACCGTCGGCACGAGCAACTCCCGCACTTTCAGGATGGGCGGCCCGAAAAAGTCGGCATTCCGGCCGTCGGCGAGGTATTCCAGCCAGCCGCAGGAGTCGACGACGTTCACCGGCGGTCGGATTCGCGGTCGATGTGCGTGTCGATCCCGCGCAGCAATCCCCGCGCCTCGCGCATCGGGCGCAGCAGGACGAGCTCGATTCGTCCGTCGAAGGGAATAACCTGAAGGTGCTGCCCCGGTCGAATATCCAGCGCCCGGCGGACCTCCAGGGGAATGACGATCTGGTACTTCGGCGAGACTTTCGCTGTCGCCATACGATACTCCTATCGATAATCAATTCGTATTACGACCTACAGCATAACCCCACAGGGGCCCTCGTGTCAACCTCGAGGGCGGTGCCGTGCCTCCACATGGCTTCGGGTCGATCCGGGTTGCCAGGCGACTAGCCTGGCCAAAGCGCTTCCTGCCGCTGGTATCTTTCGAACAACTGCCCCCATCCCGTCTCACGGCGCCAGCGCGCAGCCAGCCCGCGATACTTGAGCGGCCAATACATGTAGTCCTGCTCGACCTCCGCAATCAGGGTTGGGATAATGACGAGCGGCGTACGCAGGACAAGCTTCTGGAAGACGCGCGTCGGGCCATACCAGGCCAGCCAGGCCAAGAAGCTGTGCGAGTTGCGCCCGACGTGGAAGGTCCAATTCTCGCTCGAGATGTCATCGCCCACGAGTTCAATCTGCCGTGGGTCGCCGGTGCCCAGCCCACGCTCGTGCGCCAGTCGGATGTATTTGATCGCCAGCGGGTCGAAGCCCATCAGCCGTGCCGCCACTGCGTCGATGGCCACCTGATCGGCCGAAGCGAGAATCACATTCTTGACCACCGGCCGCACCATGCGCGGACCGGCACCGTCGCCGGCGGTTGTCCCGTCCATCACCGCAAAGAGCCCCGGATGGATCTCCTTTTGGATGGACAAGAGGTCGACCAGCGTCTCGTGAATCCAGGTGTGGGTGTAGTGGCGGTGCTTGGTGAGCAATCCTCCAAAGGCGTTCTTCATCGCGCCGGTGGTCGTCGTGTACATGTGGGTCTTGACCGTCGGCAGGTGGACCATGTTCTTGCCGATGAAGAAATCGGGAATGCGCAGGCCTTCCGGATAGATGTGATCCAGGGCCAGCATTTTGGCCTTGGGCCTGAAGGGCACCCAGCGCATGTCGTCCGCGCGGAAGTTGTATCGCACCGGAATCTCGTACCTACGGAAGATGGGCAGGTAGCCGTTCAGGTCTTCGCCCTTGAAGGCGTTGGTGACGACGGTTTGATTTTGAACGCAGACCAGCTCGTTGAGGCCTGCCGCGCGCAACGCGAGGATCACGCCCTCCAATTGCCAGGGCGTCGTGTTCGTCCCCGGCATCGGGAAGTGCCAGGTGATGTTGTCCTTGAGAATCGTCGCGGCGCCGGGCGTCAGCGCGCGCGGGCCCCCGGCCAGCGCGAACAGACGTTGATAGTCCTGAAGAATCGTCTCGGGGGTGGTGTGCAGCGCGGCGACGACCGAGCGGGTTGGCATGCCAGCGTCCTTGGATGCAGTCCGGAATGGGCGGCCGACGGGCTCTACTGAATTTGCTCGCCTTCGATGCCGGCCAGGCGCTTGGCGATCTCAACTTTGGCTGGCAGGTCGGCCAGGCGCGCCAGCATGATGCGCTGCGCCTGCGGTGAGCCCGCGCCGTGCATCGATTCGGTCAGGTAGGCCGCGGCGCCGGCGCCTAGGGTCAGGTTCTCCACCAAGCGCAACATGCGGTAGCGGGCTTCCATCGAGGCCGACGATGCACCCCGCAGGTACTTGCGCAGGTGCGGGCCGGTGACCGGGTTGGCCAGGTCTTTCTCGGAGGGCAGCGTCACCAACAGTCCGCCAGCGATGTCTTGTGCCAGACGCGCCATCTCGAACGGCGCGCGCGTCACGTTGAGTTTGCATACATTAGCCAGCAACGGATCCACCAGGTAAGTCCCCGAAGCGGCCGGCCGGCCTTCGGCCGAGCACGCCAAACCGCAGGCATACAGCGTCTCATTGACATTCACCATCTCAACGATCTTGTCGCGCACGTGCGCGGCCGTTGCCGTCCCCTGGATCTCGGCCAAGGCCTGTGTGGCGCCGATCAGGAGATCGCCCACTCCGGCCTTGCATCCGCCGTAGCTCTGGCGGTGGTAGGCCGCAAATCGCTCGACCAGCATGCCGCTGAAGGCCGCCTCGCCCGCCATGAACACGCGCTGCCACGGGACGAAGACATCCTCCAGAATGATCACCGCCTCGTGCCCGCCAAACTCGGGGTTGCCCATGTCGAGCCGCCCCGCCTCCAAGCGGCGGCCGTCCGAGGGCTGGCGGCCAACGATCATTAACACGCCCGGCGCATCTGCAGGAATGGCGCACGCGACGGCATACTCCTCCTCCCCCTGCGTGAGGGCGAGGGTGGGCATGACCAGGATCTCGTGCGCATTCACCGCCCCGGTCTGATGCAGCTTGGCCCCGCGCACCACAATCCCCTCCGCGCGGCGGTCGACGATGCGCACGAAGAGGTCGGGGTCCGCCTGCTGCACAGGGCGCAGGTGGCGGTCGCCCTTGGCGTCGGTCATCGCCCCACCGACGACCCGATCCCCCTCTTGGACTGCACTCAGGAATTCCATAAAACGGAGGTGGTATTCCGTCCCCAGCTGCTGGTCCATTTCGTAAGTCACAGACTCGAGCGCGTTGAGCGCGTCCATCCCCACGCAGCGCTGAAAGCAACAGCCGGTCGTCTGGCCGAGGAGCCGCAGCATCTTCACCTTGGCCACCAAATCGGCCGGGCTCTGGTGCAAGTGCGTGAACCGGTTGACCCGACGCCCCGTGAGCGCTGAACGGGCCAGCATGATCTCGGCCTCTTCGGGAGCCTCAGCCAACGCGTAGGTCATGGCGCATGCATTGAGTGAGGGACGCAGCATGGGGTGATTGATTGGGTCAGAAACCTGCTCGCCCTGCAGGTAGACCCGCTTGTGCATGTGCTGCAGGCTGGCCACATAGTCGTTGCGCGTCATAGGGGGCATGGTCGACCTCCCGCGTCTCTCGCCGACATGGGTTGCTTCGTGCCCGCACCTCGGGCAAGGGATGAATCGAGGCGTTCACCTGGCGTATCTGCAGTCTGCACTTAAGTCCACCTCCGGCAATCACCCGCGCGCTAAGCGACCGGAGTTGGAAGCCTTACTTCATGGTCAAGCCGGCGACCCAGCGC